>Ga0210395_10000410_pt1 | contig 33634 bp, 32 predicted proteins | sample IncBWH4OmetaG_FD_150861 | JGI IMG/M metagenome (GOLD analysis project Ga0210395, IMG submission 150861) | Forest soil microbial communities from Barre Woods Harvard Forest LTER site, Petersham, Massachusetts, United States - Inc-BW-H-4-O ... | reverse complement strand
AAATGTTGGCACAGTTAGAAGCGGCTTCCCCCACGGAACCCGCCTCCTTTGACGAGGCGTCATCCCGAAGCCCCGCGCTTTCACCAGCGGGGCGAGGGATCTCCCGCGCCGCAACTCTGTCCACACTGGTACGCATCACCGGCCTCGACGATCGCGAAACCGACGAGTGTTTCGAAACCGAGTTCACGGCGCGGACCAATCCGCATCGCGGATACATCACCATCATCGAAGGCTGCGACAAGTTCTGCGCCTACTGCGTGGTGCCGTTTACGCGCGGCAAAGAGCGCAGCCGGGCTTCAGCCTCTGTGCTCGCCGAAGCGCGCCAGATGGCTGATCTGGGGTACACGGAAATCCAGTTGCTGGGTCAGAACGTGAATTCGTATAAGGATCCGGCAGGGAAGCAGTCTTTCGCCGAATTGCTGGCGGCCGTGGGCGAAGTGCCCGGGATTCGGCGAGTGCGATTCACGACTTCGCATCCCCGCGACTTCGGCCGCGACATCATCGAAGCCATCGACGCCGTCCCCACGCTGTGCGACCACGTCCACCTGCCCGTGCAAAGCGGATCGGACCGCGTTCTGGGTGCCATGCAGCGCCTCTACACCCGCGAGCAATATCTCGAGCGCGTTGCCTGGATGAAGGCGGCAAAGCGCGAGATCAGCATCACCAGCGACGTGATCGTAGGCTTCCCGGGAGAAACCGAGGCGGACTTCGAGGAAACGCTGTCGTTGCTCGAGGAAGTGGGATACGACTCGGTCTTTACCTTCAAATACTCTCCGCGCCCAAATACGCCGTCGCTGGCTCTGGAAGATGCAATTCCCGATGAGGAGAAAGCGCGGCGTCTGGAGATGCTAATGGCGAGGCAAAAAGAAATCCAGATCGCACGCTACAAGAAATACATAGGAACAGTCTCAGAAGTGATGGTTGAGGGGAGAAACGAATCCCGCAGGCAGTGGATCGGCCGCACTTCGCAGAACAAGACGCTGAACTTCACGGCTCCGGAAGCCGCCGCGCCCAAGGTGGGAAGCTACGTCCCAGTGAGAGCCACAGCCAGCTTTCCCAACAGCCTAGTAGGCGAAATGGTGGTATAAGAAGCGAAGAACGACGGGCACGCAGGAACTGGAGGGCGTTCGGGAGGTCACGATGGAAGTGGAAATGACAATTCGCGGCTTATTGATGGATCCGGTGTCGAATATGCCGATCGTGATCCTTAAGGATGTGGCTGGGGAGAGTGTGTTGCCTATCTGGGTAGGGGTTTACGAAGCGAATGCGATTGCTTTGGAGATGGAGAAGGTGAACACGCCGCGTCCGATGACTCATGATTTGATCAAGAATGTGCTGACCGGGTTGGAGACGCAGGTGCACAAGGTTGTGGTCACCGAACTGAAGGAAGATACGTTTTATGCGGTGATCTGGCTGGAACGCGGGGGCGAAGTGATCAGCGTGGACTCGCGTCCGTCGGATGCGCTGGCGCTGGCGCTGCGGGTGGATTGTCCGATATTTGTAGATGAAATCGTGCTGAAGAACTCGAAGCAGGCGGCGAACATGTCGGATCGCGTGACTGCCGAAGAACTGCGGAAGTATCTGGAAGGGCTGAACGACGAGGATTTGGGGAAGTACAAGATGTAGCAGTCGCCGGTTGCCAGCCGCCAGTTGCCAGTCAAGACAAGCTCAAGCTCCATGTTTGCTTCCATGTGACTTTACATAATACCTGTTATCGGACATTGCAAAGGCGGCAATATCCCTCAGCGGCTAAAGCCGCTGGTCCTACAGCCCCCTCGCGGCGCGGATGAAGCCGTGCCCTTCCCGATCCTTCAGCGCGGCTGCTCGGTTGGGAATACGATTTTGGGATGGAAGAGAGTGCCGGCTATGCGGGTGGCTATGGCAATCAGGTCGCTTTGGCCTTGGAAGACTTTTACCTGGCGGGCGCGAGAGACGTCGGGAAGGTTGACGGTGCGGCCGCTGCGGATGCGGGCGGCGGTGGGTTCGTCGGCGGTGACGGATGGCAGCTGCGGCAGGAGTTGGCGCGGGTGAATGAAGAGGGCGGCTATGCCTTTGTGGCTAAAAACAGCAGGTTCCTCCACTCCGCGTTCCTTTCCCTGCGGGAAAGGAACGCTCCGGTCGGAATGACAATCCTTTGGTTGTCCCTCATTTATTTGTCTCTCAATCTGTTCTAGGGTGTGGGCCTGGGTGATGTCGAATTCGGCCACGGCGGTGCGGCGCAGGGATTCGAGGTGAGCGCCTGAACCCAGGAGTTGGCCCATTTCGTGGGCCACCGAACGCATGTAGGTGCCCGAGGCTACGCGGGCGCGGAAGCGGGCGCGGTCGCCTTCGACGGCGAGGATAACGAATTCCTTAATTTCGACCTGGACCGGCTTCAGGACAACCTCTTTCTGTTTTCTCGCGAGCTTGTACGCCGGGACGCCGTGGATTTTCTTGGCGGAGAATGGTGGCGGGACTTGCTCGATTATGCCGAGGAATCCGGTGGCTAGTTTCTGGAGATGCTCCAGGCTGAGAGCGACGGGCTGTGCTTCGCCCGCGGGCTCGCCATCGGCGTCGTAGGTGTTGGTGGCAAAGCCGAAGCGGATCACGCCTTCGTACGTCTTCTCGGACGTGGTGTAGAACTGGGCCAGTCGGGTGAGGTTGCCGGTCACGAGCGGGAGGACTCCGGTGGCTAGCGGGTCGAGAGTGCCGAGGTGGCCGACGGAGCGCTGTTGCAGAATGCGGCGCATGCGGTTAACCACGTCGTGCGAGGTCCAAGCGGCGGGCTTGTCGATGATGATGACGCCGTTCATGGGGAGATTTGATAGTTTGGTAGTCGGGTAATCTAGTAATTGAAAAGCGCACGCTGGCTCGCGGCGGTTTTCATTTACCAAATTACTCAATTACAACGTTATCAGATTCCTTTATGCTTCCCCTTCGCGACGACCAGCCTCGGTACAGCACTCCGTGGGTGAACAGTTTCTTGATTGGGCTGAACCTGCTTATTTTTTTCTTTGAGTTCACCCTGGATCCGCGGAGCCTGGAGTTGCTGATTCGGGAGTTTGGCGTGGTGCCGTCGCATCTGGCGGCGTTTCTGGCGGGTTCGCCGAAGTACCCGCTCCCGGCGATCGTGCTTCCCTTCTTCACGTCGATGTTTCTGCACGGGTCGTGGCTGCACGTTCTTGGCAACATGTTGTATCTCTATATTTTTGGGGACAACGTTGAGGATTACCTGGGACATTTCAAATATCTGGTGTTTTACCTGCTCACTGGATTGATTGCCATGGCCACGCAGGTGGCGGTCAACCTGCATTCGACGGCGCCCACAGTGGGAGCCAGCGGCGCGATCGCGGGGGTGCTGGGAGCTTATTTCGTTTTGTTCCCGCGGGCACGAGTGTTGACGTGGGTTTTTGAGGTTCTGATTCTGGTGATTTGGATTCCCGCGTGGATCATTCTGATCTACTGGTTTTTCCTAAATTTTCTGAGCGGAACGGCGACGATGCTGGCGATCCACAGGCAGAACATGGGTGGAGTGGCGTTCTGGGCGCACGTCGGGGGATTTATTTCCGGGGCGTTGATGATCAAGCTGTTTCCGGAGAGATCACGGAGGTATCCATATGCTTACCAGTAGCGCTACGGGAAGCTCGAAATCAAAGTCAAAAGCGACCGACAAAAGCGTCTGTGCCGCGCACCAGCGGAAGTAGAGATGTCGGCAAGTTGCATAGGTCCCTTCGGCAAGCTCAGGGCAGGCTCTTCGGCCCGCAAAGTACGCGGGCCTCAGGATGACAAGGCTTTTTTCACGGCGTGATCGCTGTTGGTTACTTCTTTGGCCGCGACTCTGGGGGGACGAGTCCTGACAAACGGTAGTAGACGACGAGCTGGCCGTAGTGTTCGCCCGAATGTTCGATGAAGCCGTAGGCGAAATCGGAGATGCGGACCTTCTGGTTGGCGAAGGGGTCGACGACGAGGTCGGACATTCCTTTATCGCCTTTGGCTTTGATGGCGGCAGCACCGTCGCCAAAGGCCTTTTTCACGAACGCAACCACATCGGCCTTGGTTTTGTATTGGTCGCGCTTGGGGTCTTCTTCAGCCGGCGGCTTCTGGCCTAGAGCCGCATTGGTGAAAAAATAATTGGCGTTGGCAGCGTGGAGGAGTTGCTCGGCGAAGGTGCGTTGGGCGGGCGTCGGCTTGAAATCGTATTTATCCTCGGGAAAATCTTCGGCCATGGCGATGAGTTTGCGGCCAATGTCGTTCCAGGCCGCGAGGACGGCTTGCGACGGGCTGTCGGCCGCCTTTACGGCTTGCGGCGCCTTCATTGCATCTTGCGCGTGGGCCGGGAGAGTGAGAATGGTTGCGGCCAGAAATGCGGCGGTGAGCACCAACTTGTTTCGCATGGTTCCTCCGGTGTGGCGAGCGCAATCTTAGTCTTACTTTTTATTTGTGTAAACGGACGGAGCAGTGGAGGGTGAAATAAATTCTTAAACACAGAGGGCACAGGGGTTCACAGGGTAGAGCTGTTTTGTTATTGGCTTTTATTTGGTGGCTGCGTCTCATTTGGGCGCGCCGCCTGGGCAAGTGTTCGTCTTCACGAGAGGTAGAAAGTCGGACGGGGTCGGATCCGTGCCGGTCGAACTGGGGAGAATGTCCCACATGGTAAAGGTCACGATCAGACCTTCGTTTGGAAACACCATCAGGTGCTCATCGCCTACCCCGCGAGCCATCCAGACGTACTCCGTGGAATCCGGTAGTTGGAACAACCACCACTTGAATCCGTACTTGAATCCATCCTTGAACTGCGGCTCGACTTTGGTTTGGAAGTAGGGCGTCAGAGATTGTTTCACCCATTCACTGGAAACTATCCTCTGCCCTTCCCACATGCCGTCGTGCAGATATAAGTAACCGATCTTCGCCAGGTCGCTGTCGTTCAGATACAGGCCGCCTTCGGCGTCCACGACTCCGAGATACGTGCGCTTCCATTCGTGTCTTATCCCCAGCGGGGCGAACAGATATTTCTGGCCGTACTCGTCAAGGTCCTGACCGGTTTCTTTCTGAAAGATGTAGGCGAGCAGCATGGTAGCGCCGCTATTGTAGTTCCAGACCGTGCCCGGCTCGGCAGCCATGGGCTTGTCGATCGCATACTGCACCCAGTCATCACTGACTTCCATCATGCTCGTGTCGTTTTGTGGATCGCCGGCGTAGAAACCATCATCGTCCCAATCGAAGCCCGCCGTCATGGTCAGGAGATTTCGCAGGGTTATGCGGCGCTTGCGGTCGTCGACACCTTTCACTTTGGATGTGTCGAAGTATTTCAATACTGGCGTATCCAGACCGGCTTTGAAGTCACCACGTTGCATGGCCACGCCGATAATCACGGAAGTCACCGTCTTGCTGATCGACTGCATCGTATGCAGATCGGTGCCGTGATAATAGGGGTGCCAGTAGGGATCGAAGTAGTTGTATCGCCCAGTAAGGCGCATGTTCCACGGGCCGCGTTCCCCGGCTTGCTTGGCATAGATTTTTGCGTAGTCATGCGGGTAAGTGCGTTCGAAAACCTTCTTGCCACAGCGGAAGACCGCAAAGCTATCCATCATCTGGGAATATTTCCCCGAGGCCATGTCTTTATCCAGCCTGAGGAGAACCTGCTCATCCAACCCAACGCTCGTGGGGCTGGCGGTTGCCCAGCTTTTGGTTGGCCAGAGGGTTTCATCCGCTGGCGGCGTCGCTGACTTCCCGGCGAAGAGCAGCGCAGTTGAAGCCAGAACGATGGTTCCTGGAAGGGCAACGCGCACGCCGCGTTTTTTCATGGTGCTCCGTTTTGAATCGAACCCTAAGTCAAAGGCAACATCAACGGCGAGGTCAAAAGGCGTCGGACAGGTGTGTCCGACCCAGACGGTTCGGCCCTCACATAACCCGTCACGGGCGCTACAACCCGTTGGGGCGCTGCCGGATCAGCGAGAGGAACTCGGAGCGCGTTTCTTCTTCGTTGCGGAAGCAGCCTAGCATCGACGACGTGACGGCGGCGGAGTGCTGCTTTTCTACGCCGCGCATCATCATGCAGAGATGGCGGGCCTCAATGACTACGCCTACGCCTTGTGGTTCGATTACCTTTTGAATGGTTTCGGCAATCTGGGTGGTGAGACGCTCCTGGATTTGGAGGCGGCGGGAGAACACTTCAATCAGGCGCGGGACTTTGCTGAGGCCGATCACCTTACCGTTGGGGATATAGGCTACGTGCACTTTGCCGAAGAATGGGAGCAGGTGATGCTCGCAGAGGCTGAACATTTCTATGTCTTTGACGATGACCATCTCGTCATAGGTGACGGTGAAGAGCGCGCCCTTGAGCAGGGCTTCGGGATCTTCAGTGTAGCCTCGGGTGAGGAACTGCAGCGACTTGCGCACGCGCTGGGGAGTTTGCTGAAGGCCTTCGCGTTGCGGGTCTTCGCCCAGGCGGACTAGCATCTCCTGGACCAAGTCTTCGAAGCTGGCGCTGGTTAGGGTTGGGTGTTCGGTGGTTTTCATCGGCATTGTTCCAGTCTTTTTATAATCCAATCTTTCTATAATCCGGTCTTTTTATAATCGCGCAACTATCTCCGCAGTTCTGAATTGCCGGCGTACTCGAAGGAATTCATCATGGTTTCTTCGAGCCTCACTCTTTCCAGATGCGCGTAGTGGAATCCACGCTGCACTATTTCGTAGATCTGGATGCAGAGATTCTCGGTGGTGGGCACTTCTTTGGTGAATTCTTTCATCGTGTTCAGGTTCTCGTGGCCGTAGCGGGCGAGCACTTCCCTTTCGATGAAGCCATCGAGATCGGTGAGGTTGCAGACCATGCCGGTTTGCTCGTTGACGGGGCCGCTGACCGTTATCTCGACGGTGTAGTTGTGGCCGTGGCCGTAGGGGTTGTTGCACTTGCCGTAGGTCGACTGGTTCTCTTCTTCTGACAAAGCTTCGCTGTGCAGGCGGTGTGAGGCGGAGAAGAGATAGCGGCGTGAGAGATGGGCTTTCATCTGCTTGCCCTGAGAGAAACCTTTAACACAGAGGACACAGGGGTACACAGGGTAGAACTATCTTGTCGCTTCATGCTTCTCCGTAGAAATCTACGAACAGGTCTGGCGTCTCGTAAACCCGCACCCGGTGCAGTTTTGCTCGCTCCAGTTTTGTGGCTAAACGCTGCCAGATAGCGATGGCGATATTTGCCGTCGTGGGGATTTGATGTGCGAATTCAGGGACTTCTTTGTTCAGGAAACGGTGATCCATGGCGTCGAGCACTTCGCGGTGCATGACTTCTTTGAGCTGTTTGAGATCGACTACGAAACCGGAGCGCGGGTCGACTTCTCCTTTTACTGTAACCTCCAGCGTGTAGTTGTGGCCGTGGCCGTTGGGGTTATTGCACTTGCCGAAGATGCGGCGGTTTTCTTCCGGAGAGAAATCCGGGTTGTGGTAGTAGTGCGATGCGGAAAATTCGGCTTTGCGCGTGAGGTAGACCATAAAACAGTTGCCAGTTGTCAGTGGCCAGTTGCCAGTAAACGCCTTTCGTCAGAATATTCGCGGCCCTTCCATGCCACACTCCCATTGGTGTGCGCGGCTTTCGAGCGCATCAAGAAGTAAGAAAAAAGAGGAAGTCCGAAAACGGCAAGGAGATTTGCGTCCGAGGCGAAATGTGCGCGGCGGATTCGCTTGAGGAACAAGCCGTACATGATCACGGCCAGCGTTCCCGCCAGGATCGCAGGTTGCCAGCTTCCGCGCAGAGCAGCGAGGATGGCGACGGCGGTGCTGGCTGTGATCAGGACAAACTCGATGGCGCGCAGTGCGGCTAGTCTTGCCGGTGCGGGGAATAAGAGCGCCAGGTTCTTGGTCCAACCTTCGCGGAGTTGGGCGAAGCTGCGATACATGCGGGCTTGGACGGCATCGGCGGCGTAGCGGAAGAATATTTTTCTGCCGGATTGTTTTACCGCGCGGGCCAGAGCCACGTCTTCGAGCAGGTTTCCGGCTACTGCGGCGTGTCCGCCGACGGCGTCGTAGGCTTCGCGCGTGATGAGAATGTACTGGCCGTTGGCGGCTGCCGCGGGAGAATTGGGATCGCTTACATGGGATGGGCGATAGCTGGCGGCTAGCTCGGCGAAAATCACGGGCATGATGGCTTTTTCCCAGAAACTTTTTACGATTTGTTCGGGAGAGTACGAGAGCAATGCCGCACCGTGGCGTTGCGCGTCTTCGAGACTGCGGGCGAGCGAACCTGGCAGGTGGATGGTATCGGCGTCGGTGAAGAGCAGCCACTCGCCGGTGGCGGCTTTGGATCCGGCGGCGACGGCGTTGTTTTTGCCGGTCCAGCCTGGCGGGAGCGGGCCGGCTTCGATGACGCGCACCTGCTGACTCGAAAATGAGAGAGCAATCTCACGGGTGTGGTCGGTGGAGTGATCGTCGACTACGATGATTTCAAGGGGCACGCCGGTCTGTTTGGCCAGTGACTGGAGACAGGCGCCCAGGCAAACCCCTTCGTCGCGCGCCGGGATGATTACCGATACCGCAGGCCGAGCGGAGGCTTGAAGTGTCGCGGGCATAGGCCGAATCCTTTATTATAGCTGGGTGCGACGCACCTTTTGCTTTACGCGAGTCGCCGGCGCGGTTGCACCGGCCTTCCTCATTATTATTTTTCTTGCCACCGCGGCGCTGTCGGGCTGTTGGAGCGGGTCGCGGCCGTCTCGGATCGGTTCGGCCGCTCCGGATTTCACAGTGCGCGACTCTGCGCACACGGTAACCCTGAGTCAGTTGAAGGGGCAGGTGGTGGTGTTGAATTTCTGGGCTACCTGGTGTCCGCCCTGCATCGAGGAAATGCCGTCGCTGGTGCAGATGCAGGAACGGATGAAGCCGAGGGGCGTGACCGTGCTGGCGGTGAGCGTCGACGCCGACGAAAATAGCTATCGGCGTTTTCTGCGGGACCACAATGTGAATCTGCTCGCGGTGCGCGACGCTGACCAGAAGAGCAATGAATTGTACGGGACGTTCAAGTTTCCCGAAACCTATGTCATCGACCGCAATGGAGTGGTGCGGCGGAAGTTCATTGGCGCGGTGGACTGGACGGATCCCGAGGTTATGGATTTTCTGGGGAAGCTGTAGGCTCCCCGCGCGGGCTAAAGCCCGGCTCCGACGTGTCCGCTCTACGCGGCGCTTAAGCGCAGCTCTTACACGGTAGCGCAGACGTTCGCAAACTCGCCGGTCTCATTTTCGGGTGCAAGAAAGATCAACGTCAAAAGCGTCGGGCAAGAGTGTCCGACCCACACGATCCGTGCCCGTCCGCACGATCACAACTTTACGTTGCGCAGGCGCAGGGCGTTGGTGATTACTGAGACTGAGCTGAAGCTCATGGCTGCGGCCGCGAAGATGGGACTGAGCAGCAGGCCGAAGAAGGGATACAGGACTCCTGCGGCGATGGGGACACCGATCGCGTTGTAGATGAAGGCGAAGAACAAATTTTCCCGGATGTTGCGCATGGTGGCCTGGCTTAGCTTGCGCGCGCGCAGGATTCCGGTGAGGTCACCTTTGACCAGCGTGATGCCGCCGCTTTCCATGGCAACGTCTGTGCCGGTGCCCATGGCGATGCCTACGTCGGCTTGAGCGAGCGCAGGTGCGTCGTTGATGCCGTCTCCGGCCATCGCGACGACTCTTCCCTGCCCTTGCAGCTTGCGGATGATTTCTAGCTTTCCTTCGGGCAGGACTTCGGCTTCGAATTCATCGATGCCTAGCGTCTTTGCAATCGACTGGGCTACAGCGCGATTGTCGCCAGTGAGCATGACGATGCGGATGCCCTGCGCGCGGAGCCCGCTAATTGCGTCCGGAGTGGACGGCTTGATGGGGTCGGCGATGGAGATGTCCCCGGCGTATTTGCCATCAATCGCCACAAAAATTTGCGTGGCTCCTGGAGCGCCGATTTGGAAGGTTGCCGTCTCACTTTGCCCGAGGGCACCGACCTGAACCATGAGAGTGCGATTGCCGACGGCCACCGGCTTGCCGTCCACAATACCTTGAATGCCTTTTCCCGCGGAGTAAGAAAATTCAGCCGGCTCGGAAAGCTTTAACTGCCGATCCTGTGCGCCGCGCACGATTGCCGTTCCCAGTGGATGTTCGCTGGCCCGTTCCAGGCTGGCGGCAATGCGCAGGACCTCTCGCGGATCGAGCCCAGCTGCCGCCGTGCTTCCCACCAGCTGCGGCTTGCCTTCGGTCAGCGTGCCGGTTTTGTCGACGACCAGTGTGTCGACTTTTTCGAGAACCTCCAGTGCTTCGGCGTTCTTGATGAGCACGCCGGCGCGGGCGCCTCGGCCTACGCCGACCATGATCGCCATCGGTGTGGCGAGCCCCAGCGCGCAGGGGCAGGCGATGATCAGGACGGCGACCGCGTTGACGAGTGCGTGCGCGAGGCGCGGCTGCGGACCGAGCAACGACCACGCGAGAAAAGTGATTATCGCAACTGCGACTACGATGGGGACGAACCATTTCGCTACGCGATCGGCGAGTCGCTGGATGGGCGCGCGGCTGCGCTGTGCCTGGCCGACGAGTTGCACGATGCGCGCCAGCAGCGTGTCGCTGCCAACGCGCTCGGCTCGCATCACGAATGAGCCGATGCCGTTGATGGTGGCGCCGATGACTTTGCTCTCCGGTGATTTCTCGACGGGAACGGATTCACCGGTGATCATGGATTCATCGACGGTGCTGCGGCCTTCGAGGAGGACGCCATCGACAGGGACTTTTTCTCCCGGACGCACACGGAGGCGGTCTTCGGGCTTGACCTGCGCCAGGGGAACATCCTTCTCATTGCCGTCAGGGCCGAGCAGGCGCGCGGTTTGGGGAGTGAGATCGAGGAGCGCGCGAATGGCGGCGCTGGTGCGGCCGCGGGCGCGCAACTCCAGGACTTGGCCGAGCAGGACCAGAGTCGTGATTGCGGCCGCCGCTTCGAAGTAAACGTCGGGATATCCACTCATGCCCCGCAGAGATTCGGGGAAGATCTGCGGCGCGAGCGTGGCGACGACGCTGTATCCATAGGCCACGCCGGTGCCCATGCCGATCAGGGTGAACATGTTTGGACTGCGGTTGACGAGCGAAGTCCAGAAGCGCTGGAAGAATGGTAGGCCGCACCAGAGCACCACGGGCGTAGCGAGCACAAATTCGAGCCAGGGGATCTCTCCGCCTGCGAAAAACAACATAACCATGGAGGAGCCTGGCGACATCATGCTAGCCATGGCGATCGCCATCAGCGGAGCAGTCAGCGCGAGGCTCACCCAAAAACGGCGGGTCATGTCGTGCAGTTCGGGATTTTCCTCGGCGGAAGCCGTGACCGTGCGAGGCTCGAGGGTCATGCCGCAGATCTGACAAGCGCCCGGCGCGGGCCGGACGATTTCCGGATGCATGGGGCAGGTGTACTCGGTGCGCGTAGAGGTGACGGGAACGTCTGGTTCGAGGGCCATTCCGCAGGATGGACACGCGCCAGGTTTGCTTTCGTGGACCTCGGGGCACATGGGGCAGACATAGGCTGCGCCGGCAGTTGAGGCAGCATTTGCGGCGCCTGGCGTCACTAGACCCGAGGGGCGGCGCGCAGATGGGATCGTCAGATATTTTGCGGGATCCGTTTTAAATTTGTCCGCGCATCCCACGCAGCAGAAGTAGTAGTTCTTTTCCCCGTGCTGGTGGGCATGTTTTGCGGTTGCTGGATTTATATTCATTCCGCAAACCGGGTCGCGCTCTAGCAAGCCGGCTTGGTCTGATGGATTTGTCGCCATTCAGGTGCTGGTTCCTCAGGGGCTAAAGCCCGCATCGATTTATGGCTTGACGCGGCGCTGAAGCGCCGCTCTTCCACGTCACTGCACGCTGGTGACGTGCACGCTACGCTATTTCTTCGATGGACAATCCTTTATATTGGATTCAGCCTGGCGGATTGGCTGGGCATCTGCTTTCATCATTAGTTGGCAGCAAAGGATTATCCCATGACTTATCTGGACGTGGTTTTTCGCTGCGGGGCAGCGCCCGGCGAGAACGAATTGCGGGCAATCGACGGCATGCGCGAGGTGTACGGAGTGCGGAAAGTAGATTTCAACGAAGCCGAGCGAACCGTGCGGGTGGAGTTTGACGCTTCCCGCCTGAAGACGGAAGCTGTGGCGCGGCTCTTGCGCCAAGCCGGAGTGGATGTACGGGAACCTTTGACGCTGGCCTAAAGCTGCCAGCGAAAGCGAGGGTGGGGGAGGGCTTCCGCTGGCGCGATCTGGTGAATGCAAGGGGCGCCCAAGAGAACCTCTGGCCGAAGTTGTCCTTGGAACGCCCCGTTGCGCGCCACTTCGTCTGGCTTTTTATAAGCACATAGCATGCCGTCTCTAAGCCGCTCAAAATACAGGCGGGTTCCCTGCCCTGCTTTGTAGGAATTGCTCTGGGCCGGGAAAGATTTACTTCGGGCGTGGGGGGAAGGCTTAGCTGCCCTCGCAACAGGGAAAAAATATGCCTGTAGAGAGCGAATTTTCGAGTCGGTCCGACGAGTATAAGCGGAAGACCTTACAAGGACGTTTGCGGTGAGGTTCGCGGTAGATGCGGACTTCCGTTATAATTCTTGAGCAAGTTTTCCTGCCAAAATAAAGTCTGCGCCCTTAGCTCAGCTGGATAGAGCGTCTGGCTACGAACCAGAAGGTCGGGAGTTCGAATCTCTCAGGGCGCACCATTCTTTCTACTGAAAACAAAGCAATTAAAAATGGGCTGCAAACTGCAGCCCCTTGGTTCTTGCCCCCGCTGTGCGGGTTTTCTTTCCGAACGGACTTTCGCTGTCCACTGTCAGCAGCAAATACCGCTTCAGCAGAAAAAGGTCAATGAGTGTAATTCGCCTGTTCTCAACAGTTATCCGAAAGAAACTGGATTTCAACGCCTGCCATGGGAGCGGTCTCAGAGTTTGAACATTTTCCCGAATACTATGAGGAGCAACAGCAGCCATACTAGCGATGCAAAGATGCCCATGATCAGGGGCTCAACCCAGCCGAACCCGCTTGGATAGTACGACCGCTCTGGGTGATTTGGATCGACGAGCACGGCGATGATCTGTCCGTATCGGTGCTCTGTTAGCGATTCAGCTGCGGCTGAGTTGAACAGGAAATCGCGAACTGTGCGCCCTGTGTATTGTGTGCCCTGAAAATGGTACGAATACCGAAGCTCCGCTCTGGCTGCCGACCTGTAACCGGGGCGCGTTCTGCGCGTGGACTCGACCGTTGCGTTAGTCGAGATTCCTTGGCTGGTCCGGGAGCGTAGCCACAACTCCCGCAGCCAAAACCAAAGCACCGAGAGATTGATGTACGTTTCAATCGGTGGGTCTAGTCGTTTAGTTGGCTCCTTCCTGGTTGCCGTACTGCGCTCGCTAGACTCCCCTACCAGACCCCTTCTGCGAATCTCCTCGTTCAACGCCTGCCGAGCATCTGGCACCAGTTGGGCGTTCTCTGTTGAGAGTTGAAGTAGTTCGTCGTCGTTGAAGTGTTCGTATTGAGCTGCGAAGTCAGCCATTGTTCTCGCCGTTCGAACCCCGACATGATAGGCCAATCATACGGCGGAATCCACGCTGGAGTTGCCACAGGGCCCAAACCCTGTTGTAAGATCCCCAGTTACAGCTATCCGAAACCTCAAGCCGCGCGAAGGTCGAAGGCGGTCAATGAGTGCATTAGGGATTTATCGCCATTAGGGACTATTTCCCGCCAGTCGCAGGCTCGGATAACTTCCGGTTAGCCGACGATCCGGAAGTTGCCCGGTCAGTCAACACAACAGCGTTTAGGGTACTAATCCTGGACTCCGGTCGCTCCTTCAACCGCTAATACCCGGTCTGACAAGTACCACGGAAAGGTCTTCCAAACGGTGATATCTTCGGAGTCAGTGCAGGGAGTCAGTGGAGGCTTATGTCTAGTGGACAAGCGCTTCGGCTTCTAGCGCGTTTGGGCTTCATAGTGGGGCTGCTCGCAGCGGCTCTGCCGGCGCTCGCAGCGAAGGGAGCGAAGCCGGATTTCGGAGCCAATGTACTGATCTTCGATCCGTCGATGCCATCGCAGATGATTCAGAAACAGATCGATGCGGTGTATGCAATACAGCAACACAACGAGTTTGGGCCACAGCGAAATGCACTTCTGTTCCTGCCCGGAAGCTACGCGGTGGACGTGCCGGTGGGCTTCTACACAGAGGTGATAGGGTTGGGCGCTTCTCCCGACGCTACGCGGATTGACGGGAGCGTGCATGTGGATGCGAACCTGGGGCACAACAACGCGACCACTACCTTCTGGAGAGCTGCGGAAGGGCTCTCGATAAAGCCGACGGGCGGCACGATGCAGTGGGCAGTCTCGCAGGCAGTGTCGCTGCGGCGCATGCATGTGCGCGGTGACCTGGTGCTGCACCAGAATCACGGGTGGGCAAGTGGCGGGTGGATGTCGGATTCGCTTGTAGACGGGAATGTCGACTCCGGCAGCCAGCAGCAGTGGATCTCGCGTAACTGCGATTGGAAGAGCTGGACTGGCGCGAACTGGAACATGGTGTTCGTCGGTGTAGTGCGTCCGCCGGAAGGCGCATGGCCTTCGCCGCCGTACACGAAAGTAGCGAGGACGCCTGTGGTGCGGGAGAAACCGTTCCTGCAAGTGAATGCTGCCGGCGAGTTCAGCGTGCGGGTTCCGGAGTTATACAGCGACAGCGTCGGGATTACTTGGCGCGGCGGAGAAACGGCGGGAGAAACGATTCCGATTGAGCAGTTTTACATCGCGCGCCCGGATGTGGATTCCACCGAGACGATCAACGCGCAGCTTGCGTTGGGCAAGGACCTGATTCTTACACCGGGGATCTATGACCTGACGGCTCCGATCCGTGTGACGCGGCCGCATATCGTGGTGCTGGGACTCGGCTTTGCTACGCTGCGTCCGGTGAAAGGCACGGCCGCGATGACGACAGCCGACGCTGACGGCATCGAGATTGCCGGACTGCTCTTCGATGCGGGACCGATCGAGTCTCCGGTGCTGCTGGAGGTGGGGCCGGAGAAAAGTCGGGCGAGCCATGCGAAGGATCCGATCACGCTGCACGATATTTTCTTTCGTGTGGGCGGGGCTGGCGCGGGCCGGGCTAAGGTGAATTTGAGGATCAACAGCAACGACACACTGGTGGACCATACTTGGATCTGGAGAGCGGACCATGGCGCCGGGGTTGGTTGGGATCTGAATACCAGCGAAAACGGGCTGGTCGTGAATGGAAACGACGTTACAATTTACGGCCTGTTTGTGGAGCATCACCAGCAATTCCAGGTTCTTTGGAATGGGAATGGCGGGCGGACTTATTTTTATCAGTCCGAGATTCCTTACGACCCTCCGAACCAGGCGAGCTATACGAGTGCGCCGGGGGTGAACGGCTGGGCCTCATACAAGGTGGCGGATGGAGTAACGAGTCATGAGGCGTGGGGGCTGGGCGTGTACAGTGTCTTCCGGCATCCGGATGTAGTTTTGACGCGGGCAATCGAGACGCCGATCCCCGGCAATAAGCGCCCGGAGATACGATTTCACGACATGATTACCGTGGCGCTGGGCGATCTCGGGGCGATCAGCCATGTGATCGACGACACAGGCGAGGCGACCGCGATGCATCCTCGGGTGACGCCGAAAGTCACGAACTTTCCCTGAGCGACTGCGTTCAGTCCATGCCGGGGATGGCTCGGATTATGAAGAAAATGTTACAGCGGCTCCCTCTCAGATCGCGGCGGGTGTCCTCGTAGATAACAGGCGCGTGGCGCGAGTTGGGTTGCGCCCTTGGGATTTTCTGTTAGTCTTGGTCAGCCCTGTTGTTGCCTTAGACGATATTTCTGTCACTGACCGGAGAAGTTCTCCGGAACTCGGGTCGCGCGCCATGTCGAAAGTCATCGAACAGGATGTATCCATCCTGTCGTCGTCGAAACAAGGTTTGATCTATCTCACCGCCAATGATTGGGCATTGGTCGCCGACAAGGCAAGCCGAGTCCAATTCAAGAAGGGCGAAGTTCTGGTTCAAAAGGGTAAGAAAGGCTTTGGAGTCTTTCTTCTGCTCAAAGGAACCGCGCGTGTGCAAATTCCTCCGCAAACCCCGACCCCGGTGATCGGCCCGGGTGAGATTTGCGGAGAGATGTCTTTTCTGGAAGATGCGGCGGCCAGCGCGAACGTAGTCGCCGACGGCGAAGTGGAAGCCTATCATCTCGACCATCCCACGTTGCAAAGCCTGTTTGAGTTGTTTCCTCACCTCGCGTCGCGCTTCTACCGGTCTCTGGCCACGAACCTGTCCCGGCGTCTGAGGGACGTGATCGGGCCGCGTTCCGAGCCCACTGTGCAAAAACGTTCATCTTGACAAGGTTGGGCCACCAGCAGACAATTGGCGCCGCTCGGTAGGCATCTATACTTTAGCGCTTTCCCATCGGGCTTTTACCTCCCCCCAAAGTGCTTTTGAACTGCTGCGGCAGCGCTTTGCGCTCACAACGGCAGTCACAGGACCCGCGACAAATAAATGCACGGGAGAAGAATCTCCACGTGTTCCAGAAACTGCCAGATAGAAAGTTCAGGAGGAACTATGCAACACAGGGTTTTACGCTCGTTTCAGTATTTTTGTTTGCCAGCCCTTGTGCTTTGCCTCGCGCTCGGAGCGCAGGCCAGCGGCGCGCACAAATTCAGCGCCCTTTACCAAATTCTGAAGGTTTCGGAACGCGGCGATAACGTGGAAGTGGAGGTGTCGCTGCGAGTATTCAACCACAGCGGGGCCAACGTGACAGGCGCCACGATTTCGCTGGTGAGCTCCCTGGTGACTCCTCCATTGGGCCCGGTGTTTGACTGGGAGAAGGACGAGGTTCCGTTCACGGATGTGGAGCTGCCCTATAACGCGCACGTCAAGACCGTAGCGCCTCCACTGGTGCGCACCTTCACCATTCCGGCCGACGAATACGCGCAGTGGAAGGCGGGCGCTGGGCCGAGATTTGTAATTGCCTATTTGAATGCGGCGGGAGAGCAGCAGAATTTGAGAATCGATACGGCGCCTGCTTTCTAGAAGGACGCGCGGGCGAATTTTGCGGAGCGAGGCCGCCGAGACGCGCGGCTTGCGAAAGAGCGATTCCAGCCGGTGCGTTAGCGCCGATGAAAAGATAGACGAAGAAAGGGATATCGATATGCGTTACTTCAAGCTGATGGTTTGCACCGGAATTGTGCTGCTCCTGGCGGGAGTGGCCAGCGCGCAGGAGGACTTTATCAACGTTTTCGCCGGCGGCGGACCGAATAATGTCCCGGCGATCAGTGCGCCGGCGTACCAGCCGACGAATATCGCGCTCGACAGTTCAGGAAATGTTTATTTCACGTCGGGATATGGAAACTTCCATCGGGTCTGGAAGGTCAGCAAGGGCGTCTTGACTGTGGTGGCGGGAAGCTACTCTTACGGGTACGGCGGCGATGGGGGTTTGGCGGTTAACGCCGAGCTAGACAACCCGCTGGGCGTCGCGATCGACCACGAGGGCAACATATTCTTTGCAGACTATTATAACTGCATCGTCCGTAAAGTGACGGCGAGCACCGGAATCATCACCACGGTCGCCGGAACAACCAATACCACCGTAAAACCCCCCACCTCTACCTGTGGTTCGGGAACGGGGGCTGCTATCGGCAACGGCGGTAAGGCGACGCTCGCCAAACTGTATTATCCAACAGGCGTGGCCATTGACAAGAACGGAAACCTTTTCATCGCCGACTATGACAACTATCAGATTCGAATGGTGGCCTGCGCCACGGTGACCAGTACCGGAGCTACCTGCACCCCCAACTCGGGGCGGACGACGGGCGACATTTATACGGTAGCCGGAGACGGAACAGCTGGCTACAACAGCGACGGCATCGCGGCCACGTCGGCCGAGCTCTACAATCCGTATGGCGTGGCTACGGACAGCGCCGGAAACCTGTATATCGCGGACTATTACAACGAGCGTGTGCGCCGGGTGGCCTGTGGAACGGGGATCAGTTCGTGTACAGCGCCGACGGGCGAAACCACCGGGGACATCTACACAGTGGCCGGCACGGGAACGGCAGGTTACAACGGAGACGGCATCACAGCCACGACGGCCGAATTGTACTATCCCACAACTGTATCCGTAGACAATGAAGGCAATCTGTTCATAGCCGACTCAAGCAACCAACGCATCCGCGAAGTATCTTGCGCGACCAAGACCAGCAGCGGGAGCACATGCACGGCTTCGACGAATCAGACCATAGGAGAAATTTTCACGGTGGCGGGCACGGGAACAGGAGGCTACAACGATGATGGCCAATCGGCCACGGGGGCCGAAGTAAGTACCCCCGTGGGAGTGACGGTGGACAGCGCGGGAGATTTATTTGTCGCGGACCAAAACAACTGGCGCATCCGCGAAGTCCCCTGCGACGTAAACACACTCACGTGCACGGCCCCCGCTGGTGACACGAAGCAGTTCATCTACACCATCGCGGGAATTGGGGTCAGCAACTTCACTGGCCCTGCCGACAACGACATTCCAGCAACTGGCGCACAATTAGTTGACCCGAATGGAGTGGCGTCGGATTCCGCTGGGAATATTTACATTGCCGACACCAACAATTGCGTCATCCGGGAAGTGAACGCAAGCACGAAAGAAATCACCGTGTTTGCCGGCACCCTAGGAACCTGTAGCTACGGCGGCGACGGCGGGTCGGCTACAAGCGCTTATTTGAGCTATCCCTTTCGAGTGGTGGTGGATAGCAAAGACAACGTTTTCATCGCCGATCAGGACAACTGCCTGATTCGCAAAGTGACCGGCGGAACCATTTCGACCGCCGTGGGTAAGAGCCCCACTCTGGGCTGCGGTTACGAAGGAGATAAGGGACCTGCCAAAGCCGCCGAACTCTATTATCCAGACGGCGTCGCTCTCGACAAGTCGGGAAATCTCTACATCTCGGACTACTATAACCAGGTGATCCGGGTAGTGTCCTGCCTGACCGTGACTAGCACGGGCGGCACCTGCACCCCCAAAGCGGGCGAGACGGCCGGTGACATCTATACGTTCGCTGGGGACAACGCCCTACCAGCGGGCTTCTCCGGCGACGGCGGCCCGGCCACAAGCGCTCAGCTGTATTACCCCTACGACGTTGCCGTGGACGCCTTTGGAAATGTTTATATCGCTGACTACTACAATATGCGCATCCGCAAAGTGAATCCGTCAGGAATCATTTCCACGTTTGCCGGAAACGGTGACAGCGGATACCAAGTCGATGGCGTCCCTGCCTCCGATACGTCGCTGAATTATCCGGCTGGAGTTGGAGTCGATGGGGCCGGCGATATTCTTATTGGCGATCAGAACAACCAACGGGTGCGCCTGGTGGATGGAGAGGGGAACATTCACACGATCGCAGGAGATGGAACTGCTGGCTTCGGCGGCCTAGGCTACGACGGCAATGACATTCTGGCAACGACGGCCGAACTCTATTCTCCGCGCGGCGTAAACGTTGATCCCTCGGGCAACATCTACATAGCCGACTACGGTAATGACCTCGTCCGCGAGATCACTGCCCCAATCACACTTAATTCCTCGGTGCCGAGCATAACCTTCGACACGCAGACGATCAACACAACCAGTGACGCCGTAGCCTTGACGTTGAGCGCCAACGGCACCGCCGACATCACCAGCATCACGCCGAGCGCAGGCTTCCTTGAGGTGGATGATTGCCCCGCCGCGCTGACCAGCGGCTTGACGTGCCTGGTGAATCTACGCTTCTCGCCAACGACAGATGGAGTAGTCAACGGCACCTTAACCGTCAAATACAACGGTTTCCTGACGTCGTCGCTGGTGGTGCCGTTGCAAGGCGAAGGGTCGGGCCTGGTTCTGAGCCCAGTGTCGCTGGCCTATGGCACCCAACTCGTCACTGCGGCCGCCGTGACCAAGACGGTGACGGTGACGGGAAAGACGACTTATTCCTCCCCGTCAGCCACGCTCGATGGGAGCGCGGCCTTCACCATCGCAAGCAACACTTGCACGGGCGCGATCACTACGAGCTGCGCAATCGGAATAACTTTCGCCCCGACATCGGCAACGTTAGGCGCACTGAAGAACACGCTCATCATCCACGACAATGATCCCACGAACCCGCAGCTTCTCGCCCTCACGGGAACGGGCACCGAGGTGACCCTGACCCCGACCACGCTGCCTTTTGGAACAGTGGCTTCGGGAAGCAAGGCACTGTCGGTGACGGTCAAGAACGTGGGCACAACAGTGCTGAGCTTTACCTCAGCTCCAACCATAACCGGCACAGGGAACGCGAACTTCAAAGTGCTGCCTTACAGTGCCACCGGGCCCCAGAGCACCTGCCTGAACGGAACTGTGACCCTGATTCAAAACGCAACTTGCACCTATACCGTGCAATTCACCTTCGCGGGTGGAACCACGGCCTTCACCACCGACCTCAACATATTCGACAACGGTGGCGCCAGCCCGCAAGTGGTGGTGATGACGGCTACTGACTAAGGAGCGTTAAACTTAGTCCGCGGGCGGGGAGCCAAACCAGGCTCCCCGCTCTTTTTTATTGCGTCAGGGCTGAGCAGATTGAATTTTGCTGGGGCCCGGGGGCACGAACTGACCGAGCCCCAAAATAAGAAGCGTCCCATAACTCTTTCGAGTCGCAGGACGCCCGAACAGCCCTCCCCAGAACTGTTCAGGGCCTACCTTAGCGGCGGCGCAGCCCGCTTGTGAATTGCGCTTCTGTGCTACGTCGTGGCACGAGACGGCTAGAGGACCCAGAAGATGTTCTTCCTGCTCCTCGCCGGTTAATTCCCGATTACCGCAGTAACCCTCAATCGGGGATTACCGTTGACCCCTACTGGTCCGCCTACTTACATTCTCCAAAGGGGGTCGTATGAAGGATATTCATGAAGTATTGCGGCAGAAGCAGACCAAGTACGCGGCACTGGGGAAGCAGATTGAAATGCTCCAGCAGGCGGCGGAGAAGCTGCGTGAAGTGGCTCCCCTGCTCGCGGAAAACGACGAAGAGGATAACGCAGTATTGATGGAAGTCGATGAGACTTCCGACAGTCTGGCGGCCAAGGCGGGCGCGTCTGGTTCAGGCGCTGCGGCATCCAAGGCAGCCCGGCCTGCGGCACCCCGCTGGCCATAATCTCGCTGTTGTAGGCGAGTATTTTGTTATGACCCTTCTGGCATTGCTGGTTTCGACTGACGATTCTGCATCCGAGATCCTGGGCCGGGTTCTGCCGGCCATGGGGATCGTGGTGGAGCGTTTCAGCGATCTCCCGACTGCGATCGACCGTCTGCAGCAACAGCGGTTCGACGCTTTAATCGTCGACTTTGACGATCCCGACGCTGCTGGTCAAGTGTTGGACGAGGCTCGCAGGTTGAATTCGGGCGACGCGCCCGTCAGCGTGGCCCTGGTTTCGGAGCCCGCAAAGGCACGCGCGATTCTCAGCAACGGCGCGCACTTCGTGCTGTACAAGCCACTCTCCGATGACAAGGCCAAAGCCGGCCTGCGCGCCGTAGCCGCGCTGTTAAATCGTGAACGCCGGCGCGCCTACCGCGTTCCTGTGCAGGCTCCGGTGGAAATTACGCTGCCCGATGCTCGGAAAGCAGAAGGTATTCTGCTTGATCTGAGCGAAACCGGCATGGACGTTCTCACGGCTGAACCCCAGGCTCCGGGATCGCTGCTGAATTTCCGCTTTCAGTTGCCTGATGGAAGCCTTGAAGTTGACGCTCACGGGCAGGTGGCATGGGCAAACCCGAACGGCCAAACCGGAGTCCATTTTCTTGATTTAGAAGAGTCGATGAAGGCTCAGCTTAAAGTCTGGCTGCACGCCGCGGCGGTGATGAATGGCGCAAGTCCCGACGAAGCCGTTCCGCACTGCAAGCTTACCGATTTGAGCCTGGGCGGTTGCTACTTAGAGAGCGAATCGCCGTTTCCGGAACGGGCGCTGGTCGACCTTTGCCTCAAATCCGGAGACGTGGCGGTGCACACTGAAGGCATGGTGCTGGTCACGCATCCCGGACACGGCATGGGATTGGAGTTCCCTTCTCGTACACCGGAGCAGCGAGCCCAGGTGGAAAATCTGATTAACTTTCTTCGCAGCGGTCCGGATTCCACGCCGGAGCTGATTATTTCTCCGCGCGCTCTGACTGCTGATTTAAGCCAATTCGAGCACGGTGCAGAAGCGGCGGCCGACTCAGCGGAGCCGCTCGAAGATCCGTTGCTCGAACTGCTGCGCCAAGGGTCTTCTCTGCAACAGGACAACTTCCTCGACGAACTTCGCCGACAACGTTCCGGCGAGAGTGTCGCGACGTAGCTTGCCGTTCGTCCCCTCCGGATTTTCTCTTGCCGATCCGTTATCCCTCTGTAATATTCAACCGTTACTTTAAGATACACCTCTCGCGGTAGGTGGCGTGGGGACTTCACAAAGCAGCGCCAGGGCAGGAAGAATACTGGGCAGCGAGCGCAGTAAGAACGCGCGAGAGGCTCGGGCGAACTGTTTTCGGATGGCGAAGAACCCGCGCCCCGTCTCTGATGCGGATCCTCCACCTTCCGTGGTCTGTTCCACCCTTATTCGAGTACGGTAGCTGATCGCTGTTGCGTCACGGTTTCAGAAATATTAAATGTAGGTTAAATGCGGTGGTCAGTTAGCGCGTCCAGCTTTGTCTGAAGTGCTGGACCCCCGGGGATAAGCTCCGTGCACTGTTTTCACCCTTGTGCGAACATGTACCCGAGACGAGACGGGAACTGGGCGCGCAGGTTGGTGGGGAGCGAAGCTGGCGGCAAACATAAAATCCGGAGACGAGCTGGGTTCTAACAACGTCGCGAGCAAGGTCGCGAGAAACGTGGCGCGCGATGCACGCCGTGGCGGCATCGCATGGGCGCCGCTTATGTCGATCGCGACTGCGGCCTTCGCGGTTGAAATTCCCTTTTTTTTTCTCGGCACACCCTCCGGACACGATGTGGAATTCCATTTGTACTCGTGGCTGGAAGTTCTCTCGCAGTGGAAGCTGGGCATCGTCTATCCGCGCTGGGCGGCCTTGGCGAACTTCGCCTACGGCGAGCCGCGTTTCATCTTCTATCCCCCGGCTTCGTGGACGTTAGGCGCGGCGCTTAGCGCAATCTCTCCCTGGACGCTGGCCGCCAGCATTTATATCTGGCTGGCCTTGTTGGCTGCCGGCGTGTCGATGTTTCTGCTGGCGCGGCAGTGGCTCGACCGGCGCGACGCAACCTTCGCAGCCGTGCTCTACGCAGTCAATCCTTATCATCTGGTGATTGTGTATTGGCGGAGCGCATTCGCTGAACTTCTGGCTAGTTCTTTGCTGCCCCTGTTGCTCTTGCTGTTATTGCGGGCAGACGAAAAAGGCCGCCGCGTCACTGTTTATCTGGCGCTGCTGCTTGCCTCTGCATGGCTGATTAACGCACCCGCGGCGGTGATGTTCTGCTGGTGGGAATCGTCGCCGCAGTTCTTGGGGCTGCACTGGCTGCGGTTTATCTGTTGCCTGCGATCTACGAACAGAAGTGGATCACCATCGCACAGGCTGTGTCTGCTGGATCACGGCCGCAAGACAGTTTTCTGTTTATCCACACCACCGATGCGGACCACGATGCCTTCAACCACTTGATTTCCTGGATTGCAGTCGGAGAAATCCTGCTGACACTTGCTGCGGCCTGGGCCGCGCGCGGCTGGCGAAGCCGCAATCGTACGCTTTGGTATTCGCTTGTGGTGTGGGCCGCGGCGTGTTCGGTGCTTATGCTCTCGATCACGAACGCACTGTGGAGAATTCTTCCCAAGCTGCAGTACATGCAATTCCCCTGGCGCTGGATGTTATGTCTGGGCATTCCCTTCACCTTGCTGACCGTGCTTGGTCTGCGGCGGTGGACCGTTCGCGTAGCGTTCTACCTGGCACTGCTGGGCGTGCTCGCCTTCGGATGGCACCACTTTCAGCCGCCCTGGTGGGACAACGTCGGCGACCTCCGCGAAATGCAGGACAACATGGCAGCGGGCGATGGCTATGAGGGCGTCGACGAATACACGCCAGTGGGCGCTGATCCCTCGTCCGTCTCGAAAGACGCTCGCCGCGTGATGGTGGACGGACCGGCCCATGCTGCGATTCATGTTTTCCAGTGGACTCCGGAATTCAAAGGTTTCACCGCGGAAATGTCGGCCCCGGACCATCTTGCGTTGCGGCTGTTCAACTATCCGGCGTGGCGCGTTAAGGTGAATGGGCGCAAGGTGCAGCCCGGCACGCGTGAAGGCACGGGGCAGATGCTGATTCCGGTGGAGGCGGGCGCAAATCAAGTGCAGATCAGCTTCGTTCGCACCTGGGATCGCACAGCCGGTGGGTGGATCTCATTGCTCGCCTTGATTTTGGCTTTAGGGTCGTGGAAGCTTCCGTCTTCCAACGGATACGTTTCCGCTGGGAGTGCCACGAGGAAATGGTGATGCGAAAAATACTCATCGCAACTTCGAATCTGGGCAAGCTGCGCGACTTTGCCGGCGCTGCCGTGCGCCACGGGGTCGAAATCGCCGGCATTCCCGACTTCTCTTCCCTGCCTCGAGTGGTCGAAGATGGCATCACATTCGAGGCTAACGCACGCAAAAAAGCCGAAGCCTACAGCCGATATGTCCCTGGAGAAATGGTGTTAGCCGACGACTCGGGATTGGAGATTGATGCTCTGCATGGAGCTCCCGGCGTGCATTCCGCGCGCTATTCTGCCGACCAACCTGACAAGGCCGACGCGAACACCGACGACGAGGCCAACAACACGAGGGTTCTTCGCGAGCTCAAGAATGTTCCGCCCGCCCAACGCACCGGACGTTTTGTGTGCGTACTCGCCGCTGCCCGTGACGGCCGAACCCTGGCCACGTTTCGCGGCACGGCGGAAGGAACAATCCTCGAGACCGCGCGCGGGGCGAATGGGTTCGGATACGATCCCCTGTTCTATTTTCCGCAGATTGGAAAAACATTTGCCGAGCTCAGCGCCGAGGAAAAGTCCAAGTACAGTCACCGTGGCGCAGCGTTCCGGGAACTCCTCGAATGGTGCGGGCGTTCTTGCTGACGGTTGACGACGCGGCGGCTCCTTCTTGACTTCGTTTCTCCCGCCGCTGGATAATAAAAAGTTCTTTTGTCAGCGCCGGACCGTCAAGGTCGGGTCATTCAGCGGAATCATACGAACTCATAAGGAGCGATTCGTGGCGTCAGCAGCCAGTTCTACTGCTCCCGTTGTCGCGGGAAAAGTCGCGAAAAAAGCGGTACACGGCGTGGCGCCTCTTCGCGCCGGCAATGGTATTTCATTTGCGTTGCGCCGCCTGCATTCGCTTTCCGGCATCGTTCCCGTGGGCGCGTTCCTGTTCGAGCACATTCTGGTTTCCAACTCCACGGCCATCAGCGGGCCTGACGCCTACGCGCGGCAGGTGAGCTTTCTGGCCAATCTTCCACTGGTCTTCTTTCTTGAATTGTTCGGTATCTGGCTGCCGATCGCGTTCCACGCGCTCTACGGTTTCTACATCTGGTACCGCGGCGACGGAAATACGATGGAATATCCCTGGACCGGCAACTGGATGTATAGGGCGCAGCGCTGGACCGGCGGGATTGCCTTCGCTTACATCCTGTGGCATACGTGGACGATGCGCTTTACCGGAGTCGATCTGCACGCCTTCCCCAACGCTTCGTTCGGCAAGGTGCAGGAAGAGGTTCTTCAGACTCCGTTGTTCCTCTTTTATGTTGTGGGCTTGATCGCGGCTTCATGGCACTTCGCTTATGGCATCTGGCTGTTCTCGGCGAAGTGGGGCATCGTTTCCGGAGACAAGGCGCAGAAGCGGTTTCTCGCCGTGTGTGTGGTGTTTTTCTTTGTCTTGTCCGGCGCGGGACTGGCCAGCCTGGCTTCGTTCCGCTCGCGCCCACAACAACCTTACGAGCCTGGGACCTCGGCATGGCAATCGACTCAGGCTATGAACCATCAGGCTGCGAACGATCACGCTGTGAAGAATCGGGCTGAAAGGAATCAGCCTGCAAAGGCTATGGAAGGCCGGTAGACCAAGAATGGCAGTTCCCAAAATCATCGTCATAGGCGGCGGCCTGGCAGGACTTTCCGCTGTCATCAAGATCGCGGAGATGGGCGCGAACGTCGATCTCTTCTCCATTGTTCCGGTGAAGCGTTCACACTCCGTGTGCGCGCAGGGCGGCATTAACGCGGCCAAGAACCTGAAGGGTGAAGGCGATTCGACCTGGATCCATTTTGACGACACTGTCTACGGCGGCGATTTTCTTGCGAACCAGCCTCCAGTAAAAGATATGTGCGAGGCCGCGCCCGGCATTATCGACTTGCTCGACCGCATGGGTGTTCCCTTTAACCGCACGCCCGAGGGCCTGCTCGATTTTCGCCGCTTCGGCGGGACTCTGTATAACCGCACCGCCTTCGCCGGCGCGACTACAGGCCAACAACTTCTCTACGCGCTCGACGAACAAGTCCGCCGCTACGAATCCGAAGGCAAGGTGAAGAAGTACGAGCACTGGGAATTCCTCTCCGCCGTGCTCGACGGAAACCGCGTCTGTCGCGGCATCTGTGCCATGGATCTTCGCAGTATGGAAGTCCGCACCTTTCCGGCCGACGCCATTATTATCGCCACCGGTGGGATCGGAGCGATCTTCGGCAAGTCCACTAACTCGGTTGTATGTACAGGTTCGGCGCAGTCCGCGCTTTATCAGCAGGGCTGCTACTACGGAAATGGCGAATTCATTCAGGTGCATCCCACCTGCATCCCTGGCGAAGACAAGCTGCGCCTGATGTCGGAATCCGCGCGTGGCGAGGGTGGACGCGTCTGGGTTCCGAAGACTCAAGGCGACAAGCGCGACCCGAAAACGATTCCGCCGTGTGACCGCTGGTACTTCCTCGAAGAGTGGTATCCCAAGTACGGCAACCTGGTGCCGCGCGACGTAGCTACGCGGGCGATCTTCAAGGTCGTTTATGAGTACAACCTCGGCATCGATGGCAAGCCAATGGTGTATCTCGACCTGACCCACATCGATCGCAAGATTCTCGACCGCAAGTTGGAAGGCATTCTCGAAATCTACGAGAAGTTTGTGGGTGAGGACCCTCGCGACACGCCCATGAAGATTTTCCCCGGCATGCATTACACCATGGGCGGGTTGTGGATCGACTTCAAACAAGCTACAAATATTCCGGGAATTTACGCCGCGGGCGAATGCGAATATCAATATCACGGCGCGAATCGGCTGGGCGCGAACTCCCTGGTATCGTGCATTTATGGCGGAAGCATCGCCGGACCGAATGCCGTGAAGTACGCGCGCGGATTGCAGGCGCTGCCTGACAGCAGCGGAGTGTTCGAGGCCGAGAAGAAAAAGCAGGAAGAGAGCAATGCCCTGCTCATGAATAACTCGGGCACGGAAAATCCCTTCCGGCTATGGCGCGAACTAGGCGAGCTGATGACCAAAGATTGCACCGTCATTCGCTATAACAAGAATTTGCAGCAGACAGATGCGAAACTGGTTGAGATGCTGGAACGCTTCCGCAAGGTGAACCTGAGCGACCGCACACAGTGGGCGAACACCACCGTGGTCTTCGCCCGCCAGCTGTATAACATGCTGCAGCTGTCACGAGTGATCGCACAGGGTGCGCGGCTGCGCGATGAATCGCGGGGCGCGCACTACAAGCCGGATTTCCCCGACCGTGACGACAAGAATTTCCTGAAGACGACGAAGGCCTATTTCGCGCCGGATGCGGATGAGCCGAAGTTTGAGTTCGAGCCGGTGGATACGTCGCTGATTCCGCCAAGGCCGAGGAAGTATGACGCGGTGAAGTAAGGCATGGCGGGCGTACGATCTTGGAAGGAGATCTACCCATGATTGAAAATGCACCTATTCTGAATCATTGGCCAGATTTCTTTCTGGGAGTTGCAACTGGTTTTGCACTGACAATGATGTTTGTCAAGCGACCGACATGGAACCGCAAGGTTGGAGGAAAGCAGAAATTGTTTTATATGGGGATCGTGTCTCTAGTGATTAGCGCCGTCAGCCTGCTGCGATTTTGCCTCACTGGTAGCGAACTTGGGCTGGCCCAGGGAGCCGTATTTCTGGCAGCCGGCACCGCGTGGTTAAGACTGTATCACCAAGCTCCCGAGCCTGAAATTCCGAGTCTCGATATCAAGACTGGACAGCACTGACTAATGGCTAATAAATCCGTCATCCTCAAAATCAGGCGCCAGAACACGCCAACGTCCAAGCCGTACTGGGAAGAGTTCGAACTCGCCCACCATCCGGGCATGAACGTGATCTCGTCACTCATGGAGATCGCGGCGAACCCCGTCACCCGCGAAGGCAAGGCGACCACGCCCATCACCTACGACTCGAATTGCCTCGAGGAAGTTTGCGGCTCCTGCGCCATGCTCATCAACGGTCGCGCCCGCATGGCATGCTCGGCCTTGATCGACAATCTCGAGCAGCCGGTTAAGCTTGAACCGTTCTCCAAGTTCCCCGTCGTCCGCGACCTGGCCGTCGATCGCAGCGTTCTCTTTGAGAATCTCAAAATCGTAAAGGCCTGGGTTCCGATCGATGGCACTTACGACCTCGGTCCTGGCCCGCGCCTGTCGCCCGAAGAGCAGGAAGCGGCTTATCCGCTTTCCCGCTGCATCTCCTGTTGCTGCTGCATGGAGGCCTGCCCGCAGTTCAACGAAGAAACGGGCTTCGTGGGCGCGGCCACTATCGCGCAGGTGAGGTTGTTCAACACGCATCCCACAGGCAAAGAGCTGCAGCACGAGCGGCTCGCAGCGCTGATGGGTGACGGCGGCATCCAGGAATGCGGCTATGCGCAGAACTGCGTGGAGGTTTGCCCCAAGGATATCCCGCTGACCCGCGCCATTTCCGAGGTAGGCGGCGCGGTCATGAAGCAGGCCGTCGGTGACCTTTTCCGGCGCTGATTTTTGTCACTTTCACCCTGAAAACACACTTCTGATAGTTCCATCAGGCGCTAACTGCTTGCTGCAAGAGCACATGCGTTGGCCGTAATCCCGCACCCGGATGGCGTTTCGCGTGCTCCTATCTACAAGGAAGCACGCTCGCGAAAGCTGCGGGTAACCAGCAGTAACCAGGCGCGGGCAATGCCTGCCGGAACTATGGTAACCAGTGTCCGACGATCCGCGACTGGGGCGCTTGACACGATGACTTACAATGTCCGGACGGTTGCGGGTTAGGCCGTTTCGGAAGATTACGGAATTCATTGAGAACAAGACCACAACGTCAAATAATTCTTCTGGCCATGCTGGCTTGCCTGTGCAGCCCGCTTTTAGCGGTGACTGCCACGGGTGTGCACAAAGTCCATCATCGCCGGTTCCCGCGGCTGCATTGGACGTTGTGGCATCCCATGTTCCGCCCCAGCCACGAATCGCTTTTGGCGCAGAACGCAGAAGTTGACCGGCTGGAACTGCCTCGCATTCAGGACGACGACGAGTTGGAAGCGCTGAAGGCCAGCGGAGCGCTGCAGCCCATCATCGCGGGTGAAACGCTGCGCTTTGATCCGCGCCTTGATCCTTCGCGCCGCTACTGCCGTCCCTGGACTCGCGACTTCGTGCAGGATATCGCCCAGGCTTATTACAATCGTTTTCACGAACAGATTCAGGTGAACTCCGCGGTGCGGACGGTGAAGGTTCAGAAAAAACTTCGCCGGCACAATCGCAACGCCGCTCCATCCGAAGGCGATACTGCATCATCGCATCTGGCAGGCCTTACCGTGGACCTGCAACGCCGCGGCATGACTCAAGAACAGATTCACTGGATGGAACACTACCTCTTCTACATGAAGGCGATCGGCCTGGTTGAGCCCGAAGAAGAGCGGCATCAGTGGGTGTTCCACATAATGGTCTCCGGTCGGTATGCGGACTGGCGCGAAACTCAGGACATTATTCCAGTGGATCGCCCCGAACCCGCCACGATGACCGCCGACAGCCGCGCGGAATAGTTACTTACACACTTCCTTACAACGCATATTGCGCTTCGCCATTGCCGAAGGACCAGTTCTCCCACGCAACTTCCACCAGATTGATCATCAGGTCCTGCTTCCGTAATCCGGGATTCTCCGCCAGAATTTCCGCCATGCGCTGGAACAGCTTCCGTTTCTGCGCCAGCTTCCGTCCGGTTGAGAGCGTAATCTGGACCATCACGAAGTTATCCGTCCGTCCCACGCCAAGGTACGCTGGATCGTAGATCAGACCGCTAGCCGGATGCTCCGTGATCACCTGGAACCGGTCCTGCGCCGGCGCATCCATGGCCTCCACCAAAGCCCTGTGTACGCCGTCTGCCAGCGCCTTTCTGTATTCTTCAGTCTTGCCTTCACGTAACGAGATTCGAACCAGTGGCATCGATCCCTCCCTGAATTTGCGAGTGACACCAGACATGCGAGTCACGCTAGACAATGGATGAATCTGCTCCTCAACGAGATTCATGGGCAGAACATCGAGCGTGCTTTAATGGGTCATGATCGTTCTGATGGCCGGCCTTCCTGGCACCGGCAAGACGACGCTTGCCCGCGAACTGGCCGGTTGCCTGCGCGGCCGAGTGCTTAATAAAGACGATGTGCGACACGCACTCTTCTCCGCCGACGAAATCGAATACTCTTCCCGGCAGGATGACTTCTGCCTGCATCTCAATGCTTGAAACCGCGAGCCAGATCTTGCAGCGAGATCCGCAGCGTTTTGTTTTCCTCGATGGCCGGACGTTCTCTCGCCGCTACCAGATCGACAACGTCGTAAACGCCGCAGCCGCAATGCACCAGAGCTGGCGCATCCTCGAGTGCGTGTGCTCGGAGGAATTGGCGCGGCAGCGGATCGAGGAGCAGTCTTCCTCGGGCGCCCATCCTGCCAGAAATCGCAACTTCCAACTCTACCTTGAAGTGAAATCACGATTCGAAGCCATCACCTTGCCCAAGACCCTGATCAACACTGGCCAAGCGCTCCAAGCCTGCGTCGATCAAGCGCTGGCAGCGCTTCAGTCGTAGTCGGTCGCCAACGCGCTCTTGTAGCGCCGGCGTCCCGGCGGCCGGCAGGATGCTGGTGCTGCCTATTCTGCCGGTTCGTCGAGCGCTTTCTTCCTGGCGCTCCGACCTATACAATCGTGGACTTGCTCCGCGGACACGGTTGCCGGAGCTCCAACACCATGACTCGCTATAGAATTCTCCCGCTCGCATTCTTGCTCGTTGCTGCTTCATGCGCCATTGCCCAATCCACAAACGCACCAGACATTACCGTTAGCGCCAAGGCTCGCGCGATTCAGGAATCCGCCATCGTAGTCGACACCCACGCCGACACGCCGCAGCGTTTTCTCGATGAAGGCTTCGACATCGGGTCGACCGATCCCAATGACACGGGACACATCAGCCTCGACAAAGCCCACCGCGGTAATCTGGGCGCGGAGTTCTTCTCCATCTGGGTTGACCCCGGGACGAACGAGGGCCACTTCGCTAAACACACATTCGATCTCATCGACTCGGTCTACGAGCAAGCCGCGCGGCATCCCGACCGCATGATGATGGCTTTCTCCGTGGCCGATGTCGAGCGCGCGCACAAAGAACACAAGCTCGCCGCGCTGATGGGCATCGAAGGCGGCCACTCCATCGAGAACGACATGCACCTGCTGCGCGATTACTACCGGCTCGGCGTGCGCTACATGACGCTCTCCTGGTCGAACACAAACGAATGGGCTGATTCCTCCGGCGACATCAACGACCCGAAGGTAGAGCACCACAACGGTCTCACCGATTTCGGCAAACAGGTTGTACTCGAGATGAATCGCCTCGGAATGATGGTCGATATTTCACACGTCGCCGACAAGACTTTCTGGGACGCAATCGCCACCACAAAAGCTCCAGTCATCGCCTCGCATTCTTCGGCGCGTGCCCTGGTCGACGCGCCGCGAAATATGACGGACGACATGCTGCGTGCGGTCGCCAAGAATGGCGGCGTCGTGCAGGTGAACTTCTTCTCCGGCTTCGACGATCAGGCGTATTGGGATGCCTCCAGGGCTCAAGCCAAGGAACGGGACGCGGCCGTCGCAGCCTTTATCGCGCAAAAGAAAGCTGCGGGCCAGACCGTGACTTACGTGGACACGGACCGTGTCGAGCGCGAGTGGACATCGAAACTTCCGCGTCCGCCCTTTCACGTTTTGATTGATCACATTGATCACATCGCGAAAGTCGCCGGCGTCGATCACGTCGGCCTGGGTTCCGACTTCGACGGCGTCGGTGGTGCTACGCCCCAGCGGATGAATTCCGCCGCTGACCTGCCGAAGATTACGCAAGCCCTGCTCGATCGCGGATATAGCGCCGATGACATCAAGAAGGTTCTTGGCGGCAATATTCTGCGAGTCTTCCGCCAGGTCGAAGAAGTCAGCCGCGAGATGCAGGCCCAGCCCCACTAGCGCCAGCGCTCGCGGGCTTCTCTGTCGTACAATGCAACGTTGCAATGCAACGTTACAATCCAGCGTTGTCGATAGGGCCAATGCGGCAACTTCGTGCACGTGCAAGGAGCAATCATGCGTAACGCTTTTCTAGTTTTCGCGCTGTTCGGGATGTCTGCACTCGCGGCTTGGGCGCAGACGAGCACCCCGGCCGCGCCCCCGGCCAAACCAGCCCCGGCCAAGCCTCCCGTTCACCACGCGGCAGCGGGTCCACCCATTGCCATCATCGATACCACAGCGGGCAAGCTGACTTGTACTCTGTTCCCCGACAAGGCTCCGATCGGAGTCGCGAACTTCATCGCGCTCGCCACCGGAACCAAAGACTGGAAGAATCCCGTCAGTGGAGTCACCAAGCACGGCGTACCGCTCTACGACGGCACCATTTTTCATCGCGTCATCCCCGGCTTCATGATCCAAGGCGGCGATCCTAAGGGCGATGGAACCGGCGACCCCGGTTACGCGTTCAAGAACGAAGTATCTTCCGATTTGCTCTTCGACAAGCCTGGCCGTCTCGCCTATGCCAACGCCGGCCCGAACACCAATGGATCGCAGTTCTTCATCACCGAGGAACCCCAACCGCATCTGAATGGGGGCTATACGATCTTCGGCCAGTGCGACGAAGCCAGTGTGGCTCTGGTGAAACAGATCGCGCACATGGCTACGGACCCGATGAACGACCGTCCATTTCGTCCAGTGAAGATTATTCACATCACCATTGTTCATCGGGCCGTCGCAGCCACGCCCGCGACGCCAGCGAAAAAGCCGCCCGCTGCCACGCCTGCCGCTGCTCCGAATTAACTCGCTATACGCAACTGGCAAGGATGATAACGAACCACCAACGACTGAAAGGACTCCATGACCCGCCAACCCGGACTCTACGCCACGTTTGAAACTAGCGAAGGCAACATCGTATGCCGCCTGTTCGAAAAAGACGCGCCCAAAACCGTAGCCAACTTTGTGGAACTCGCCGAAGGCAAGCGCGAGTGGAAACATCCCAGCACCGGTAAGAAATCCCAAGATCGCCTTTACGATGGAACGATTTTCCATCGCGTGATCCCCGACTTCATGATCCAGGGCGGCGACCCGCAAGGCACCGGCATGGGAGGCCCCGGCTACCAGTTCGAAGACGAAACCAAAGGCTCGCCGCACAAGCTCGACAAGGCGGGCAAG
>Ga0210395_10000406_pt1 | contig 33797 bp, 43 predicted proteins | sample IncBWH4OmetaG_FD_150861 | JGI IMG/M metagenome (GOLD analysis project Ga0210395, IMG submission 150861) | Forest soil microbial communities from Barre Woods Harvard Forest LTER site, Petersham, Massachusetts, United States - Inc-BW-H-4-O ... | reverse complement strand
CAGCATATTGATTGCACCATGGACGCTGGTCTTGGTGGTCTGAACCGGGTCGTGCTGGTAATGAATGGGCGAAGCCGGACAGGCAAGGTTGTAAATTCTGTCAACCTCGACATAGAGCGCAAAAGTAATGTCGTGCCGGATTAGTTCGAAGCGCGGGTGTGTCAGGAGATGGGCGATATTGGCTTTCGACCCAGTAAAAAAATTATCGACGCAAAGAACGTCGTGGCCCTGGTGGAGAAGGCGTTCGCATAGATGCGACCCAAGGAATCCTGCCCCACCGGTAACAAGAACTCTCTTCACTTTACCTCCACCCGGCTTGGCTATCGCTTCGAACTAGCCTGAGAAACGCTTGTATTCGCCCGGTAAAATACCGACCCCAAATACCAAAAGCGGTGACAGGGAACTTCGCCAACCACTAGCAGAGCACTGTGGTAGTCGAGTCCGAACCGCGAGCACCTAGAGCGCGCGCGATCGAGTTTGCGATTGGTCCTTCCGAGGACATTGTTTCGTTTTGGCCAAGCCGTACTAGAAGGACATATTAGGCGTGAGACCAATTGCGGCAAACTGACGAGCATTCTTTACCTTACCGGCGCCTTGTTAACTCGTTGGAACACCAATCGCATCTCGATTGGCGTTGTCCGACTTTTGCGGGCAAAAGCTCTTAAGACCGGTACACTTTTCGGTTGGCGGGGTCTGCGTGGTTTTTAACCATAATACCGAGGGCTGGGGATGGTGGTTGGGTTCTGGTCACCGACGGCATCTGTTAGAGCGATCGGTGCGACGGTTCTGCTGCTCCTGCACGCTCGATGCTCGCTGGACGCCTCATCGTCTCCGACATTCGTTGCCACTGACGCCTCCTACCGGCGTCGGTCGATATCTGGATTTTATTGATAGAGGCTTCCCAGAACTCCCTCGATTGCTTCACTCGCTATTGTGTGTGCATCACCGCCACCGCCGCCTAACGTCACGGATGTCTGTCTGTTGAATTACGTCTGTTTTAATGCCTGAAGTACTCGCTGCAGGCGCGCTGTTTGCGTACCGAGCTCCCGCAGGCGCCTTGCGGCGGTAATCAAATTGTGTTCCGATTCTGAAAGTTTCTCTTCCTTAGCTTTTTCCCGATCGCGATATTCGAACGGCTCATCGCCTACAAGCATCGCCGCCTGATCTCTCGCCTCTTTTAGCCGGAGTTGCAAACCCTTCTTTTCCGCCTCGATGTCTGCGAGAGCACTCCGTATTGATTTTTCGATTGAGCCTAGTCGGCTTGCATCGACGCTTTCGTCTCTTTTGGAGGATCGAAACCTGAACCGCATTGTGAATCCCGCATTCTGATTGAGTTGAGATTAAATTCACCACGCTGAGATCTGCAGATGATTCCCCGCTAACATACGCGCATTGATTAAAGTTATGGCAGGCGTCTAGTATTTGTGAGCTCGGCCGTACGCAACGTTGCAATTTCGACTTTCTCGGAGAGTGTCCATGAACGGAACATTGTCTCGTATCAATATCTCGATTTTCGGACTTTTCTTGGGGGCAATTTCGCTTTGGATCGTCGTGCCCGAGCTGTTCAGCTCCAATATTACGACGCTGCCCGCCAGTCCGGAAGAGGCAGCGGCTGCCGCCTCTCGTCGCGGTGAGGCGCTTTGGGCGGCACGCGCCGCCCTCGTCCGAGGCGACCTATGGGCCGAGTCGGCCTTTACCTACGCCAATTTGGAGTGGGCGGGTTCGACGCAGGGCGACGAGCAATCCCTTGACCAGGCGACGGCTAGCGCCATCAAGGCCGTCAGTCTGAAGCCAGGAACCTCCGCCGTGTGGCTCATGCTGGCGCATCTCAGTTCACGCTACCGCTGGCGAGCCCCAAGCGCCACAGAGTGCCTTAAAATGTCCTACTACACGGGCCCCCACGAAGATCGGTTGATCCCGCTTCGGCTTATGATCGCCGCGCGGCTCGACCTCAACGCCGACCCGGATGTGGCGGATCTTTTTCGGCGAGAACTCGAGACTGCGATCATGGACCGCACCGCGCTTAGGCCGGCAGTCGTTGCAGCATACCAGCAAGCGACGCCCCAAGCCCAGCATATGATCGAAGAGGTGGCAACTCGCGCCGACCAGGCGTTTAGCCAAAGCCTACGACCTGAGATACGTCACTAGGAGATCATCATCGAGGCAGGTGGGGTGTCACCGTCACCTACCGGATGTGCGAGTCGATGCGCCAGGTCTCGATGCTGTTGCCAGTTGACGCGACGTCGTTGACGGTCGCGATCACGTTCTGCGCAAACGCTAGGAACTTGGTGATTTCAACCGACTCAGCGTTGGCGGCAAAGACGAGGTCTTTGTTGTGCATCTGAAGACGAGTGGCCAGGAAATAGCCGCCTGGGTCCTTAAAGCTCACATTATAAACAATCGGTATTGTTGGTCCGGTAAATCGTGAGCAGTCGACTCCAAGCTGTTCAGCAAGCGCCCGCGGCTCTCGGCGGTACAGGAACACCGACCCTGGATCGGCCTGGAGGTCGAGCAGGCCACCCGCCTGGCCAATCGCTTCCGCGAGCGTAACCTTCCACTGTGGGAAAGCGAATTGTCCCTGCTGACCCGAGGCACCGAAGGCGAGGAAAGTCTGCGCCTCCTGATAGATATAAATAGTATCGCCCGGCCACGCCCAAATGTTGTTTCCTGGTTCAAAAACTAGAGAACCAAAGGGAGCGGCAGCACGGACGCCATGACGTTCAAGCACCACCCAGCTGTTCTGACCCTGATCTTTGAGGCCGCCGGCCCGGGTGATGACATCGAGCAGGTGCTCGCCCGCCGGTTGCGCCGGGATTCTGCCGGACGGCGTAAACGCATTGTTAACTTCGCCGATCACCGTAATAAGCGACGTATTTTGGGTCACCAGCGCCACGACCGCCTGGGGCTCAATCGCCCGGTCCTTAATGCGGGCCACGATGTCCGCCTGGACTTGAGTTGGGGTTCGGCCTGCCGCCCGCACAGCTCCGGCATAGGGCACCGTGATGTTGCCCTGGGTATCGATCGGCTGGTTGGGCAAGGTGATGAAGTTGCCTGGCCGCACACCTGCTTCACTCGGGATGAACAGACCACCCGCAGCAGCCTCAAAGATGGTCACGGCGACGACGTCGCCAATGCCGAATTTAACTTCAGGGGGCGGGCGCGTATCGCCGAAAATGTTAGCGATTGTTCGCGGCCCATATTCCTCAAGTGTATTGACGACCTGCGGTGTCAGCCGGACTTGAGCATATTGCTGGCCCGCATCGGAATTACCCGAACGGATAGCAACACTGTTAGGTCCCGAGACCGGGAAGAAGGACTCGGTGCATCCCCCAGCGATCAATGCCGCCAGCGGAAACATCACCGCGATTACTCTGCGAAGTCCCCACATGACCATTCCCCTGGCAATTTTCGTAACACGCCAGAGGAAGAACCTACAAGGTTGTAGGGGCATGGAGTCCACGCGGAAACGCACCAAAAACAGCTATTTTCGCTAACTGTGTCTTGGCCGACACAGTGCTGATTGGTCCCACCCAGCGCCCCGCCCGATACACGACCTACCTAACACCCGGAGAACCGCAAATTATGTGCGTTTGGAGCCATAAATAAGCGAAATCGACCTAACAAATGCCATCCACCGACGGGCTCGTCATTACCAATTGCGCTCTGAAACGAGTTTTGCTCGAACGTTTCGGTTAAGACGATCTTAAATAGGTTAGGCGACAACATCACCGTCGGAGACGGTGATTATGCTGATTTTAGCCATGGCCGCCTTACTGCTTGGCGCAGTTCTCGGCCTCCGATTTAGGGTTCTTATATTGCTGCCGGCCGCCGTCGTGGCCATTGCAACTATGGTCGCTGCTGACTCAATCGAACACAGTAGCTTATGGACGATCGTAGTGGACGTGGTTTTGGCGCTGGCCAGTCTGCAAATGGGCTATCTTGCTGGCGCAATCGCCGGTGGTTTGATGGGGTTGGCCCCGCAGTCACAAGCACCCTGGCAGGAATCTGGCAGTTCGATTAGCAAATCGACAATACCCTGACCCTCACCCTCGACTAATTATAGCCGGAGCACTGTCCCGGAATCGGGCCTGGACCGGTGGCCCCTTCGACGTAGTAGCGGGGGTAGGCGCGCATTGGACCGAAGTAGTAGTGCGGTTCGGTAAAGTCGTAATTGCGCGGATCAAAACCGGCGCCATAGGTCGTCCGCAGCTCTCGATGGTGGTCATAAGCCACCCGCAGGCAACCACAGGGACCACACTCGGCGGGGCCAGCGGCCGTGGGGCCGGCTGGAGTCAAATCGGCCGCCTGAGACGGCAGAGCCCATACCAGGCCGCTCACCATGACGGCTGCCAGAGCCAGCTTTGATTTCGACATCGGGACCGTCCTTGAATTTGGTTCAGTCCTCTTACCGTAAGCCAAACCGCGGTTGTCCGCAATATGCATGTTTGATGCGTGGGATGACTGCCCACCGTGTTTGTGGCATGCATACTTGGCTTTTATAAACGTGGTGAGGCGCGGTGCCGACGGCTCTATCGTGTCTGCTGTCCTTTATAGCTATGACTCCGGTCGTACTATTTGTCGACGGGCCGCTGACGCTTGGGTTTGGCTGTGCGATTCTTGCCTGTGCTCTGATCGTCTTTGCTCAAACGCAAAGACCGGGCGAACTGGCCCATCTCAGCACGTTAGTTCGGCCAATCGCATTTATTGTGGTTCTTCCGGCGCTTCTCATGGTGCTCCAAACCGTGCCCCTGCCGTTTTTTTCTCGCTTCGCCAATCCGATCTGGGAAAGCGCTTCGACCGCTCTGGGCCGCTCGCTCATGCCCAGCCTCAGTATCGACATTGGAACGACATTGCTCAGTCTTTGCCGTTATCTGGCTTGGCTCGGGGTCGGTCTTCTTGCCGCCGCGACCACCATTGACCGACAACGCGCGGAATGGGTCCTCTTCGCTGTGACGGCGGCGACCGTGCTCATCGCCGCTCTGCTTATCCTAAACGACGCTGCTGGATCGACTTTGCTGGCGGAAGCTCAAAATGCGGCGAGGAGGGGCGAGGCTCTCGACGCTGCTGCTCTGGGCGTCGTCCTGTCCGTGGCTTGCGCCGATCGTGCCTATGAACGGTTTGAAACGCGACGGTCGAGCCATCCGCGATCGGGGCCAAGGCTAGTTCGCAACTTCTTGCTTTGCGTAATGGCTTTTATCATTTGCGCGGGTGCCGTTGCCCAGGCGCACTCGGCTAACTCCTTGTTCGCAGCGGCAATCGGCCTGGTGATACTGCCCGGCGTTATTATGATCCGCCGATTCGGATTAGGTTTGGGAGGTGCTGCCAGTGTTGCTCTCATCGGATGTGTTCTAGCGGTCGCATTTTTTGGTGAGGGCAGCAGCCAGAATGGTCTGGACTTCTCCATTCGGTTTGCCCCGAAATCCGTATCATCAAGTGCGATGGCACAACGCCTACTCGCTGACAGCACCTGGATCGGCACTGGCGCAGGGACGTACCATGATTTGGTGCCGATCTATCGCGATCCCAATGAATCGGCAGGCAACGAATATCCACCGACGGCTGCCGGCCAGTTTTCTGTGGAATGGGGACGCCCGCTGTTCTGGGCCGGAGTAATTATAGCTATCGTTATGATCATAAAGCTGGCCCGCGCTGGGCTAAATCGCGGACGGGATTCGTTCTATCCGGCCGCCGGTGCCAGTGCTCTGGCTACTCTGTTAATCTCAGCGTTTGGCAACCCGGGATTGACCGGAGCAACAACGCTGATTTTAAGCGGCGCGGTGCTTGGCCTAGCTCTTGCCCAGAGTCGCAGCCGCGCTGTTCAATAGACTGATGCTATCCGCCAAATTAGGAACATGTTTGCCAGGCGCAGGAAGACGCGCGACGGTTGACCAGATATTCGGATCGCCGGGCGATTGAACCCGAACCCATTTGTAGGGCGTACGCGACCATGACTTGATGCCGGGGTTGAGATTGTCGAGAACCAGATCGCCGTCACTAGTCCTGACGACAAGGATCAAGTGATGCTCGCCCCAAGGCACTACGACCTCGGCCAAGAGCAACGACCTGGATGGCCAGCCGCGCGTCAACAATTCGTGGCGCTTAGTAACAGCGTAGTCATGGCACGCGCCAGCTTTTGGCCCGAGTATCCATCGCTCGTCCAACAAAGTCCCCGCATCTTCCCGAGGTGCGATTGCCCGGTTGACATCGCGATTGACCTCTATCAAATCTTCCAGGAGCGCAGCCGTGAGAACCACCGGACGCGGTGGGCGGAAGATTACGCTGTGCGCGTGGCAATCGTCGGGATACTGGAGGCAGAACCGCGTATAGGCGATGGGCGCCAGTGTTGCCGTTTCGAATCGGATCTTATCTAGCTGCAGGGTGAGTGCTCGTGGATAGCTGAAGAATGAGGCCTGCGCAGTGTAGCCGCTGCCAACGATCACCAACGCAGCGGCCAGAGCTGTCCTAATTGTCCACTTCATGATGTCCCTCTCAGCCAGGCGACTGAGTGGGATCAATACTGACAAACCTCTTCGGTGGAGTTCGGATAGCGGTGGCAAATCTCGTTAATTGCGCAACGTTTTGGTAGGGTATCTTTTTAAGAATTAACCATCTAAAGAATTCCAATCCGCTAGGTCTCAGCAGAATGTAAAACCGGCAGCGAGGGCTGGGGCGGCCCCAACTGTAAATACAGGATTAGGCGCTAGGACGAGGACGATGGAAGCCTTACGACCGAACTGTAGATTTGGGTTTTCGCGTCGCGCAACTAATGTTGTGATTGTTGCCACCATCGGATCACCCACGTGATTTGGAAATCTCGCTCACGATCTCAGCCGGTACCGACCGCCCGCCTACCTGACGGGTTGCGAGTCTATGCTATTGGCGATGTCCATGGGCGCGCCGATCTGCTTGCAGACATATTCGAGCGCATCGACGCAGAGAGTGGTCAGTATTCACCCGACCGTTCGATTCATGTGTTTCTTGGCGACTATGTGGATCGCGGTCCGTTCTCGCGTGACGTTCTAGATTTGTTAATCTTGCGAGCACGGCAGTATCCGTGTGTTTTCCTTAAGGGTAACCACGAGAGCTATTTCGTGGAGTTTCTAAGAAGCCCAGAAATATTTGCTGACTGGCGGCTCTATGGCGGACTGGACACCATACTCTCTTACGGACTTGGTCCATCGCTAGCGCCCGACGAGAACGAGCGCAAAGTACTTGCCACCAGCCTCAATAGAGCTCTTCCAGAGGCTCATCGCCAATTTCTTAAAGGCCTAAAGCTGTCATTTACCTGCGGCGATTTCTTTTTTGTCCACGCAGGTGTGCGTCCGGGGATCGCCTTGGAACATCAACACGAGGAAGACCTGCTGTGGATCAGGGAAGATTTTCTATTGCACGAGGACGTCTATGAAAAGTTCATCATCCATGGCCATACGCCCGTCATGCAGCCGGATGTACGGCCTAACCGTATCAATATTGACACCGGAGCGTACGCCACCGGGCGGCTGACCTGCCTCGTTATTGAAGGCGACAAATTGCGGTTTTTATAGTCTACTGTCCGCTTCAATGCGCAGCATTTATCATATTCCCATACTACGTGATTGCATCAAGGATAGTGCTTGACAGATCTCGCGCTGGTCGACCATTCGTGATGGTACAGTGGCAGCAACCGGAGCGAAACCTTGGAAGCCTATTTAGTGTCAAAAAACGTCAGATCGCGTTTTATATGCGTCGCCAAGATCGCCTCGTGGACGCTGGCGGCAACCATCATCATTCTATCGGTAGTTCCACCCAGCCTTCGCCCCGAAACTGGCGTGCCACATGAAATCGAACATTTCCTGATGTATGCCGTCACTGGATTTACGTTCGGCATAGCCTACGAATTGCGATATGCTTCTCTCGCGATATTTCTTGTGATGTTCGCCGGTTTCGTCGAAATTGCGCAACTGTTCGTCCCGGGTCGTCATGCGCGGCTCAGTGATTTCATCGTTGATGCATTAGCAATGTGTGTGGGCGCTCTCGCCGTGATGTTGCGACTCAAACCCGTCCGCGCTGAGCCAGATCGCCCATGCGCCGACCATAGTTGAAATTTGCCCCACTTCTGAGGATTGAAAACATTTGTTCCGGTCGTGTCGACAACACTTTGATTGATGTGAAGGTTCGAACCACTTCATGACATCAGTGCAATGCCTCAACAGTATCGTTATAATTCGGCATGAGGTGAGGCCAATATGAGCGCTGCAGCGCGAAAAATCGTTACGAGACATCTGTCAGAGTCACGAGATGTCGTTATTGCCGCAATTGCGGACGATCGATTTCTCGAGACACTCGTTGAGATCAGTACGCACATCATAGCATGTCTCCGTGCTGGGGGTAAGGTGCTATTTGCTGGCAACGGTGGGAGTGCAGCAGACGCACAGCATATTGCTGGCGAGTTCGTGTCCCGTTTGAATTACGATCGGGATCCCGTAGCTGGTATAGCGCTAACGACCGACAGCTCCGTTCTCACTGCGATTGGCAACGATTACGGCTATGAAGAGGTCTTCGCCCGGCAGGTCCGTGGGCTGGGCAGAGCAGGAGACATTTTTATCGCTATCTCCACTTCTGGCCGGTCACCAAATATCCTTGCTGCCGTTTCCGCTGCAAAGGCTATCGGTATTCGTACAGTTGGATTTACGGGCAACGGCGTTACCAAGCTTGCAGAGTCCTGCGATATCGTTCTGCGAGCCCCTTCAACCGCGACCCCACTGATCCAACAGATTCACATTATGGCCGCCCATGCGATCTGCGAATTGGTCGAAACCACAATGTTTCCGAGATAAATAATCGAGTTCACCGCCTCCCTGGAGGCCAATCCAACGCGCATCCTGCCGGATTATGGATGGGGACATTCCGAATAAACCGCAGCACCTAGAGCGTCGGTACGCTCGAGGCAGTGCGCTGGATCGCGTATCGGCCCGTCGACTGTGAAATCGTAAGCTTCTCTTTTCACAACCAAAGCATATCTGCCTGCCGGAAGGACAAATTCGGCTTTTTGTGGACGGATCACGACCATAGCAGGATTGTCAGCGACGGGCGTGACGCTCATATCGTATGAATTACTGCGAACAACCCAAGACTGTTCCACCTTTGTATATGCTGCATTGCCACCAGGTCCGAACGTCAGCGCTCGCTTGACTTGTGCTACGATGCGGATCGCAACGCGATCAGGTGAATCGCTAGCCAGATCGCGCCGATAGACGACAAACTGCAATGGGCCCGCAGCCAGATGTGCCTGGCTCGGCGTCGTGACCAGCGCCGACATTGCAACGCGAGAGTCGGGAATTTTGATGGGAAACAAGTCGAGCGCAGTAAGTTTGCCGTCGCTGAGGCCGTATACTCCATATGAACTTGGAAGTGGAATATCAGAAACTGTTGATCGCGGAGTGGCCTTCGCGGCCAGCGCCGGACTTTGCAAGGTTTCGCTCGCATCGGTCGAATTTACATCTGCCACCCGACCAATTCGATGCGCGTGTAGCAAGCGTAGGACCGATTCATTGTCGACGGCGGAATAAATCGCCAGCCCCAAGATAACAGCGGCGGCCAGTTGCAAGGTCCACGAAATATTCGATCGCAAGTACTTTCTAAGACGTACACCTGTAGCGGGGCTATCCTGCTCCGTTACTGTCAAGATTGGCGGTGGAGGTACATCGTAAGCTCTGGACGCAAGAAATGACGGCAAGCGCCCACTATAGCCCCCCGTCATCCACTCCCTTTGGGAGATTGGACGCAATGCGGTCGACGTCGTTGTCGGCCGACCGGCATCGTTGCCGATTGCGGGCTGTTCACCCTGGAAGGTCAATTGAGGGGCGCCGTTTGAAAAGTCTGTTTCGACCCGGTCGATGGCAGCTTCCAATGTGGAAACCCGCCTCTCAATCTCGGACCAATCACCGTCCTCAAATTGTCGAAAAAGATCTTTCCTCAGTTTTCTGCGAGCAAACTCATAGATCAATGTTCGTAATTGAGTGTGGTCTTCGGTAACGGTCGAAACCATTCTGGCAAGGACCGAATGAAAGTGGTCCCGCTTCGCTTCTTCCTCCTCCATGGCCCGCAAAGCAATTTCGTCCATCGCACGTTCCAAATGATCTCCGCGCGGCGCCCGTATGGCCCCGGGAGTGATGCGGTATTCCACTTGCTCCTCGTCGATCCGGATTATGCCACATTAAAACAGGGGGGCAAATCGAACGGTCTGGCAAGCTTTGGCAGATCACACGCCTTAAAGAAAAGGCCGGCAAAACAAAGGCCTAGCTGTACGCTGGAGTAGTGTGGATTGAAGAAAGGCAATTGGTAAATGTGCCCCTACTTAGTCGTCCGCCTATTCGGGCCCGGACGTGTAAGGCTGAGGCTTCGACTATTCGATACTCTTCGTGTGTGGTCCTGCCGCAGATACCACACGATCTGGAAGTGGGCGTTCTGTGTCGTTGTGTCAAAGTGCATTGAACTCGTACGCGCATCGTTCGATGACCTTCGGCGTGACTCGGTCGGGTTTGATCGGTTTCGGGCATTGATGCGTGTGCGTGGCTGGTGGGATTTGCCTAGATCGGCACCATTGAATTTGCAGAACTTTTTAAGCTTTATGACCGCGATCGCACACTGGTCTTGCCTACTCAAAACGAGCTAGATGTGGTATCAATGTACCCAACGGTGTGGTAGCAGTACGAAGATGTCGGATTATGGGTTCGGAAAAGACGAGCGAAGCCTTGCTGAGAGTTTGTGTGTGGTCGTTCAGTTAAGGGTAGACGTCCATGAGTAACCCGGCAGACAAAATTGAGCGTTCAGAGTACGCGCCAAAATCGACAAGGTATACGAACCAACAAAACAGTCCCGGGGCCGCTGAAGGCGAGGTGCCGAGAGTGGGTGCGCGCCCATCTTCCGAAAGAGATATGACAAATCTACTTCGGTCGCTTGAACCTGAAATCCTAGCATACCGTCCCGCTCCCTGGAGGCCCGGATGGTTCGGTTCCATCGTAGGCCTTTTCATTGCCGTAGCGTTAGGAGCCACAATTGGGATCTACCTCACTGACGGGCCCACCTGGCGCAAGTTACTTGGGTTTGGCACGAATGCGACGGAGGCGAGGTCTAGGCTTGATGCCTCATCAACGTCGGCAGAAGGTAGTTCGACGGCGTCCGGTCTTTCGATTGCATCGATGCCTGCACAGGCACCCCCCGCGGAGCCGCCAGCTGCTGGTCTTCCGATTGTGTCGGCTACTGCGCAGTCACCTAATGCGGCGCCACCCCCCGGTGGTCATCCGATTGCGTCGGCCGCTGCGCCGTCGATTAACGCGGCGCCACCCGCCGCTGCTCTTCCGATTGCGTCGGCTGCTGCACCGCCGATTAACGCGGCACCAGGCGGCGCCGCTGTTCTTCCGACCGCGTCGGCGGCTCCGCAGCCGGCTAGCGCCGCGCCGGCACGGGTCGCGACAATTGAGGCACCAAGCGCCAGCGCCCCAAGCATCCGCGGGGTGACCGATACGGAGATCCGCTTTGGTATCTCGGCGCCGTTCAGCGGCGCGGCCAAGGAGCTCGGCAATCAGATGAGGCTTGGCATTGAGACAGCGTTCAATCTGGCCAACGACGGCGGTGGTATTGGTGGCAGGCAGGCGAAGCTCGTGGTCGCTGACGATGGCTACGAGCCGACGCGGACGGCGGATACCATGAAGCAACTTTACGACAAGCAGCAGGTCTTTGGCTTCGTCGGCAACGTTGGAACTCCAACGGCAGTGGTTGCCCTGCCATACGCTCTTGACCACCACGCGCTGTTTTTCGGGGCATTCACCGGCGCCGACCTGCTGCGGCGCGACCCGCCTGACCGCTACGTCTTCAACTATCGGGCTAGCTATGCCGAAGAGACGGACGCGGTGGTGCGCTATCTGGTGAAGATGCGACACCTGCGGCCGGAGCAGATCGCCGTGTTCGCCCAGCATGATGCGTTCGGAGACGCCGGCTTCGCCGGCGTGGCCAAGGCCATGCGTGCGCTGCGTGGCGACGATAGTGCGATCCTGCGCCTCGATTACGAGCGCAACACCGTAGACGTGGACAATGCGATCGCGGGCCTGCGCGCCCACAAGACCCCGATCAAAGCCGTGGTCATGGTGGCGGCTTATCGAGCGGCGGCCAAGTTCATCGAGAAGACCCGCGATCTTTACCCGACGATGATCTACACCAACGTGTCTTTTGTGGGCAGCACCGCGCTTGCCGGCGAACTCATGCTGCTCGGGCCGCGTTATGCCAACGGGGTGATCGTGACGCAGGTGGTGCCGGCGGTCGACGGTTACTCGTCGGCGATCCTCAAGTACCGAACAGCCCTCGCCAAATACTTCCCCGGCGAAGCGCCAGACTATGTGTCCCTGGAAGGCTATGTGGACGGCACTCTGCTGCTGGAGGGGCTGAAACGGGCTGGTCCTCAGCCCGATACCGAGAAGCTGGTCGATGGGCTGGAAACCCTCCGCAATTACGACATGGGCCTCGGCACGCTCATCAGCTTCAGTCAAAGCGAACACCAGGGCTCACACAAAGTGTGGGGTACCCAGCTCGACGACCACGGGCACTACCAACCCATCGATTTGCAGTAAGGCGGGCAATCCCTGAAAGACCGCTGCGGTCCCACGTGGAGCTCTATGAACGACCTTTGTTCATTACGCTCCGTATCATGCCGATCGCTCGGTCCAGTAATAGGCTTTCTGGATCCTCCGGAGCAGCAAACTCGCTGTCGTCAGCCTCATATTCGCGTACTTTTGGGGGATTGCGTTCTTCGGACAAACTCGCGGTCGGCATTTCGGCGGCGGCTGGAATATCATGCTTCGCAGGGGCGTGTTGCCCAAACAGCTCGTCGGCTATCCAAGACGTACCGACGAAAAATCCCTGTAGTGAAATATGGCCGACAATATTTCCAGTATGGAAATCAGCAAGATTGCCATTCGCCGCATTGTAAATGCAGCGCCGATTACCGGATAGGTCGAATACCTCATCGCCCTCTATGTAGCCAATCTGAGGGCGACTCCTCTTGTGTAGGAAAATGGGCTTACGTTCCGCCATCACAAGCTCACGATAGGCTCGATCTCCATGCGCAATCTTTAGGAACAATTGTACCACATGCCTTAAGGGAGACGAGTTTTATTTCGTGTTGCTCCACGAGCATGACTCGGCCTTGGCAACCTATTTCATGCACGAACGTTGGCAGTCGGGTATGTGCTGGCGTCGGGGCACCCGGTGGACTAACCACCGTCAAGCGCCCTTATTTTGAGATCGACCTAACCAAATGAACGAAAAACTGCCTGCGCCATGCGAGGCCTACGGCGTTCGGGATTGCGACACGGGGCTGTATGCACCGAGTGCCAGCGGGAAAGGCTATCGCTTGATCGTCAACGGACCCAGATCCCGTGCGACAGCAAAGTCCGCAGCGATGGCAACGCCCGGGCACAGCGCAAAATCCTCGACATTCCCGCTGAGGCTTGCCTATTCAGTTAATCGTGGCATACCTGGCTTCATGGGCGGGGCAAGTACTGTTTTAACGTTGGTGAAAGAGGGCGACCTTTGGCGGGTTCAAATCGCATGGCCTAGTGGCACTACGCATTACTTTGGCAAGTTTGGCTCCGAGCGGGAAGCCTCGGGATGGATCAGTAGACATCGTTGGCTAACCGAGCGCGGCGTGGAGGGCGCCACAATTAGACGCCCTTGGGGTTCAGTCAGCCTGCGAAAGTCTGTGGTTGATGTCGCGACTAGCGAGTCTTCGCCCGAACAACAAGAAAAAGACTGATCCACTACCAAGATCCGCAGGGGCTGCCCGAACGCCGCCGCTTCGCCGCCGTGGTCGATCGAGGGATTCCTCCGCCTGCTTGACCGTGCGGGACGGCGACAAGCAGGCGCTGAGCAGTAGGTCTTTGGCTGTTCGGTGTCTGGTTTCGGCGGGAGCGCGGCGCGTGCATATCTGCGCCCGACTTCTGGGCGGCTGCATTGACCTTGGCGATTGGAATTGCTTGTCCGCCGCCGCTGCCGCTCTACGATCGGCAGTGCGAATGGTACCCCCATTTACCGCGTTACGAGCAATTCTCAGCCCCGATCCCGCCGGACCGGGGCTCGGCACTTCTCACGTAGTCAGATCGATTAAGCCCCACACGACCCAGACCAGGATCGCCGTCCAGCCGAACGACAACACCACGCCGAGGATGACCACGAAAATTGGCCATGCTTGCGCAAAGCGACGCCACCGGGAAGCAAATTGCGATGAAAGGTCCTGCGACCGTTGCGCTTCTGCTGTGCCCATGACTACCCCTCGATTCCGACGTTCTGAGGGAACAATCCTGCATCAATCCCGCTTGGCAGAATGTGTCGTACAGCACAAACTATGACGACGGCGCGCTTTGTCGCACCACTTGAAAGTTGTGTGGACATTTCTCGACAAGGCGGTCGTCGCCTCTTGACCATGACCTCCCCTAGACGTCGCTTGGATCCAATCATATGGGGAGGCGAAAATGTGGGCCGCGCTGCTCACGGTCGCGACTTTGTCATTGCTGACCTCTTCAGCTTTTGCCGCGTATGCTACTTATCGTTATTTCACAAGTGAGGAAGAGCCCGACGTCGATTGCATTGGCGTACCCTCTATTGCGCCCGACGAGGCAATACGGTTCGACATGGATGAGCACGAAAGTTGATGGCGCGCCCCCCTGCGTCAACCGGAATTCGCCAACAGGGCTATCAACGCCGGCCATGCCGAAGGAGATCTTCGCGCCCGCCATTTGCCGGTTGATGGCTTGGCAACGCTAGGATGAGTTCGCGGAAGGACGCGAGGAGCCAGGCAAGACAGACGATCGCGCCAGCTGCTGGGATCGCCTAAAACCGGACCGCCCTTTGAGGGGCAATCACACCAGGTCTTTGGCTCTGTCGGCGACGTTTCCCTCCCGCGCACTGACCGCAATCACCATTGCGACAACGAAGTCTGTGCTGGTACGGCCCATTTGGTCACGTCCATGCGGATCACCACCGCGCCACCAGCGTCCACGCCGTGAATCACCGATGCGCAAATGCAACACCTCAGCAGATCTCAAGCCAGCGCTCGGTCATCATTTCCGCCTTAATCGTTCAATCGCCTGATAAAACGTAAAAAATAATGCACCCCAAAATTCGCAGCGGTTTTGTTTATCGGCGGTCGTTGCACTAGTGCTACAGCCCGAGCGCCATTGGCCTGCTACGGTGCGGATCGGCTCAGCGAAGCGAGGGAACATGACCGCAATTACAAGGACCGAACGTCGGCTTCTCGGCTTTGATATCGGCGACTGGTCAGTATTTGTCTTCGGCCTCGCGCTGATTTCGTTGCTGACTTTGTTGATCTAATGCAGCCCTCGGGCGTTGCGTTTCCGGTGAGCTAGCTTCAGCGTAACGAAAGGAGGTAATAGATGATTGTTGAAGCGCAAGTGGGCGCAACGCCCCTTCCACCCCTGACACTACCCGCGAGCGCGAAGATTGATCCGGCTTTGTACTGTTATCGCATTTGGCCGCGGACAGTTCTCGCTATTGGATTATTTGTCACTGCGGCATGGGCCGGCCTGGTCGTATGCACGCTATTCAAGCTGTGGGAGATGCTATTTTAAGATAAATGGACGCATCGACTGCGTGTGATCCTTGGGTGACGCGCTAGCAAAGAATTATCTAAGTGAATTGTGATCATTGCTTGCGCGGCGCAGCAATTCATCCGAACGAAACCCCAAGCCTGTCGTCGGATTTCCAAATCAGACGACATTGCCGGCTCGTGCGAGCGCGATCAAACGAGAGAACAAACGCATCAGGAATACCAATCGTGGATGGCACTTCCACGCACACGCCCAAGTTCGTGATATTGAGAACGGTGCAGTGGAAGACCGACGAGCAATCGTGCAAAATGATTGTGGCGTCCTTCAATACGCGTGTGCGCTGAACCCGTCGTCTATCTTGCACGTCAGTCTCCCGCTTTGGTGCAAAGATGCATCGGCCCGATTGCGCTTTGGCTAAAATGCAAGAGGTTTGTGCGGGGTAACCAGCAACATCTTGTTAAGGATATATTCTGCGCTCGACCGTCGCTGACGCGTTCTCACTTTGAATGTTGTAGGTGGAAGGTTTGAGTGTGACGCGCTCTTGTCTGCCGTCCATTCTGGCGGCGGCTTGAAGCCAAGCTTCTGCATCTGTAGTAAAATTGCCCGACCGGGGGCAGCGAGCCCCGTCGGCCGGCAATTAGCGCGCGAGGCCAATGAGAAGCGTTGGCCAGTCCCCGAGATTAGGACCAAGAAGCCTGCGCGTAAGGGGCGCCTTACGCACGACTATCGCTCTCCTTGCTTTCGACCAAGGTAATCCGCCCACGCTTTCATACGTTGAATTGTTCGCTCGGTATTGGATTTGTATGCGTCTACGCAACGTATTGAGCAAAACTGTTTCATAGCGAACTTACGGCGAATCAACCCGAAGCGGCCGTGGCATTGGTAGCAACGGTTCGTGCGGGTTTTACCAAGTATCGTGGGCAGCTCGGGAGACGGTTCTTGCATTTGTATCGGCTGTCGGATGGCCGCGGCGCTCTGATTCGCGAACACTATTCGAAGGTGCGTTCGTATCAATGCATTGCTTCCCGAAATCTCTGCCAAATCTGTCGTCAACCTTACGAAATATGGTTACGACTGCGCGCCGGTCGTGAAAAATCACGAATTTTGAAAGGTTTACCGGAGGTGGTGGCTTGGGTGAGCCGTTGCGGGCGCGGCGGCGGACGCGGTCTTGGTGAGCATCGAACTGCCAAGCTCAAACACCAAGGCCCCCAATGGCGCCTAAAACTGTACTACTCGCTCTTTTGGATCAACGACCGGGGCAGAACGATATCCACTTTTGATGTGGCAGTCGCCGCCTCCTTCATTCCCGTCATGGGTAGAAGCATTTCCCTTAGCGCCCCGATTATTTTTGGCATTTTGCGATTAGGCGTTTCAGGGTGTCGCCAAGTTCGGGTGATTGACTAAGTGCAACACTCATGGCGGCTCGGCCCGTATCACCATTTGTGCTGAGTTCAAATTCATCGATTAGATCGTGTTGGTTACCCACACGTTGGCCGAGGGCAATTATGGCTGCCTGCCAGTTTCTAAAAAGCCTGGCGTATTGTTCATTCTTCTGTTTCTGGTCAATATACAAGTTACTTACGTCCGTCTTTGTCGGTGGCGGCGGCAATTCTATCCAGTTACCTTCCGACGCCGTCGTAAGAACCTTTCTGATCGGCAATTGTTGATGTGAAAATTCGAACAGGATCGTCAGATTTTTATCGAAATGTGCTGATGCAAACCCCAAGAATGAAAACGTCAGCGCCCTTCCGATGATATAGGTGCCTCGGAGTTTCCCATCCGACGTCCTCGTTTCACCCCGCAGCGGATACACCGCCTGTATCGTCAATTCGCATGGCGAGTCCGAAATGATGTCAAGTTTAAATCCCTGCGTCTCAAGGCAATCCTTGGCGGCTGAGAGCGGACTGTTCGGGCAATTCCCACCTTCCTGAGACCAAACATTCGAGAATGCCAACCAACCTTTGTCGAGCAATATCTTGCCGAAGGCTTCCTCTGGGCCAGCGCTTAGGTCCGCGTTTGGGCCGTCCAACACCTGCAACGAATAAGGGATACTTTGCGAGAATGCCGGATAGGCAACACAAAGTCCGGCCCCAAGCAATGCAGCCGAAAGCGAAAATGCACTTGATCTGCCCACGCGAGCCCTCCGGCCGCAATGCTAGGCAAGAATAAGCGTGGGCTCAACCGCAGCCCTACTGAGGCGGCGCTTCCAGTGTAACCGCGTTGGGAACTTTAAAAACTGTTGGCGTCAGTGGGAGTGTGGGTGACGGAGGGTATTCCAATGCACTGCTCGTTTTGTGATCACCCGCTCACGCCTGAGACCTCGTGGAAAGGCACTGCCGACCGTCTGTATTGCAGTGAATTTTGCGCTGATTCCGAAACGGTTATTCCTGCCCGCTTGCACCCGCCGAAGGAAGAGATTGACCAACAATATCTGGCACGGCTGGAACGGCTATTACCCCTGCGGCGTTCGGTCTACAGGTAATCCATTTCATACTGTGTCAGATAGTACTTTGTCGATCGGCATCGGGTCGTCATCCGGCGCCGGCGAAAAATTTGACCCGCTGTGAAACTGGCCACTTCTCGGGCACGTTTTCCGCGGCGGGCTTAAGCAATTCGAGACCGGCCCTTTCCGCTCAGCCATGGCTCGTGGTCCTTCTCAGAGAGCAGAACCGGCATCCGGTCGTGCACTTCGGCAATGAACTTGATGGGCTAGGTGATGATCATGGTGGGGGATTTGAGGGACTTGTCGGCTTCCATGTTCTGCCATTATCCCATAGGCCGGCGATAGTCAGTGCCGGCGAGCCATCCCGCGCGGTGAAGTACCAGGCTGTTTGCCGCCTAGCGTGTCTTGCCATTCGTAGTAGCCGGAGACCGGAATCAGACAGCGGTTGCGCTTGAACGCCGACCGGAACATCGGCTTTGTCGCAACCGTCTCGGCACGCGCGTTGAACGTCGCTAGCTTCAATTCCTTTAGCGGCTTCGACCACCACGACGATACGTGGCCCCAGCCCCTGGCGGAAACGTTTGCCGACTGGATTGCCTTACTGGTCGCCGCTTTCCCGGGATCTCGCCGCGACATACCTGGGCCGAACTACTTATCTCCGTCGATCCGCTAGACGGAAAGAGTGAGATCAGTCAAATCCCTAAGTATAAATCCGCGAAGACAGGCTCGTCAAAAATCTTTGTAATTGCCGTTCAGTCTCGACGAAAGCTTGCACGCCTCTGTTGCTCTTTAGATTCGCAGTTGGCCTTTGGATCATACCCAGGATGGAGTTTTCGACTATTTGAAAAGCCCCCATGTTTTCCCCGAAAATGAAGTTCGCCGATTAAATGCCGTTTCAATCAGAAACCCATGGCCGCCAAAGTGTCTATCACACGGATCACAACATTGGGCGTTTTTTGGTGCATTTCGGGGTCGCTCGGAAGCTCGGACATCCTGCGAGCAACATCACTCTCTGTACGCGTAGGGAATCGTTAAGAGATTGTTAACCTTTGAGATTCGAAATCTCGTACAACGGTAATCACCGATAGGTGAGCAAATGTTCGAAGTGAGATACGAGCCGCCGCAAATCTTCGTGACAAAGCGCCAAACCGGTGCGACCTACAAGTTTTTGGTCGGAAACGACGGAGCCGTGAACGACGAGATACGCCTCGACCAAGGGGACGCTCGACGGGCGGCAATCACATATTTGGCCCAGAGAGCGCGAGCCAATGCGGTGCTGAGTAAGACCTAACAGTCAAAGGCCGTTGGCCTACACGGCGCACGACAATGCCCTGAGGCGTCGAGGGTTCGCGGAGCAGGGCGTGTGCTCGGATGTACGGTCACGCCTTGTGACGCATTCTCCAAGAGACGCCCCGCGCCGGCGAACATCGCCTGTAACGGTTTGGATTCCGTTGAGGATCGTTTATGTCGTCGACACGGCGGCGTGCTGCCAAAGACGTTATCCGACGAAGACGCCAAAGCTGCCTCTCAGGCAGCGATCAAGTGGCAGGCGAAGCACTGAGACAATCAGAAAAACAAATAGTTTGGGCCGGAGCTTAGGTCGCTAATCACAATCTCGTTCATTAACAAGATTTCATCTGCGCGAGGTCGTGAAGACCATAGAATCAGGACCGCTCTCGTCCCCCTTATGGAGAGCGCGGCCCCGATCACTGTCCCCATCCCCCGACACCCGTGGTCGGGCCCGACATTATCCAAAGTGAATTGTGGCCATCAGTGGGCTCAAATCGGCTTGCGAATGCGATGTATGACAGCGATACCATCCAGCCCTGAACTCCTGACTGAGAACAATCCGTCATCCTGGATATGCGCCGCGCAGTTTTCAAACTCGGCTCCGCGAGCGTTGTAGGCACTCTTAAGCGCGTTACAAAAGCTCGCAATCTTGTTAATATCCGAATTTGCCGTGAAGAAAATGCGATGCCGAGAAGCACTTCGATACATTTGCTTCGTCTGTATCGCCTCAGTCGGCGGCTCGTCTAGAGAAGCGGACCAAGGCATCGGCTGTGCGGCGAACGGCTGATTTACGAGCACGCTGACGCCTGATCACGATGATCTCTGACCTGATAGCTCACTAGCTTGCCCACAAGACTGGCCAAGCTGGCCGCCTGTAAACGAATACGCGCCCGATTATTTTTTGATATCATTGTTTGGTCCAAAAAAGGGGTAGCATCCGAAAGTACGATTCTGGCGTGTCGGCTGACAGTAACATCTATTCTGTCCGCAGGACGGTTGCGTGGGCCAATGGCAAGGCGTAGCAAAATCTCTATTGCCTCAAGGCGATTGAACACTGAGGCGGTTGAATCGGTCGCGAGTGTTCCCAAGCTCTCGACCAAGCCTGGAAAAACATCAGCTTTTTTCCTACCACTAGAATCGGCTGATGTGGTCCCTAGCTCCGTCAGTGTCTCCGTGATTTCGCTGCCAATTTGCATCTTTAAGTTTGAAGAATGAAATCGCGCTCTATGCGGAAAATATCTGCACGACGACGACGGTGCCCCCCACCTGGTTAACAATCCGTTAAAAATTCAGTATCTGGTGAAATCGTTGGACAACGAAGCCCGACTACGCCGGCCTAGGCAAATACTGACCAATTTTCACTACCAGCTGGCGCGGGCTGTAGGGCTTTGGAACATATTCATTCTGTTCCACCCCACTGAGTGCATAGGAGGTGACCGCGAAGATCGAGATCAGACGCAACGCCGAATCGGTCTTGATCCGGCGCTTCGCCTCGTCATCGACCATGACAAGGCGATTTGGGCCAGGTGCTGGCCACGTAGGCCCGCAGCCGCATCCGTCAGAGGATCGGTCGCAAGAATTTGTTGCAAAAAAGATTAGGGACTACTCGGGGAGGTCGCTGCCGTGACTGACTTGTTCCACGCACGCCTTGACGCGCGCCAATTATGGGCGATGTCCGATATGGGCGAACACGCTGCAAGAATAATTAGCGGCGGTTCTTTATTCGTCAGCTCTAATCGGCGGACACGATCTTACGCACTGACCACCCTCAGTGTTGCATGAGACAGCGATTGTACAAGCGTCTCCGCTGTTATCAGAGGAATACCCCCAATGACACACACAGGCGGAATAGGAAGGCGGCGTGCTGGTATAATGACGCGTCTTACGAGCTACGGCAGGCGTCAAATCTGCCAGCGTTAGGACAACGATGATCGAACCGAACAGCAATGAGCGCATTGGACCCTCCCCAGTTGCATGGAATAGCCTTCATTATAACACCCTTCAATTGGGGGACCCAGCGGAGCAACTTCGGTGCCCGGTAAACAAACGCTCTGGATTAGGACCCCGACGAAATCATAGGTCGTTTGCTGACCAAATCAACGCACATACAGCATGATAGGGGGCCGCGGCGTGGCTGATAGATCAAGGTCGCTGAGGCAATTCACTAACCAGCGTTTCGGGAGGCTTAACCACTATTTCTAAGGTAGATTTTCCGGGATCACGTCTGTTCTTTCCCAATACCACTAACGTGAAGGTGTCGGCTTCGTAACTCTGGGAATCTGCAAAGTATCGAAAACCAGGCCCGACGATGCCAATCTTGCCCTTTGTAGGAGCCTTCGACACCACAACGCTGTAGATCTGCATGTAGGACCAACGAAGCCCCTGGATGCATTCCGATCCCGGAGCAGCATACATAGTCCAAATAATGGTATCCTCTGAGAGCGCGAAGGGTTTCTGGTCCTTTAAGCAATTCGGACTGGCGTGAGCCGAGACGGTTAGAGCTATGAAGCCGATCGCTATAAACAGGCTGTCGAGCTTTCGGGACATTCCTCTGTATCCTTATTTCAGGTGGGAAGAATGCCTTGTCGGTCTGAACACATTGTAAGACGCGGGACTGTTCATCTAAATTTGGTGAACCATTTCTCAATCGAGTATCGCAGCCAAGCAATCAAAAAGCCTCGAGGATTAGCTAAACCTTTTTACGAGTTAGTAACCGGAGGGATGAATCCGGCGAGGACAACCCCTTCTGGTGCGATAAAAGGTGAGTGACGCGAGGATTCGCTGCTTCCGAAGACGCTCGCGTTGCAGTTTGCGTTCTCCCAGGGACCGAGCTGGCGTTTTCCAATCCAGTTGAGCATGAACCGCTGGCCTTTTAGGCTGGGTTCGCGTGAGTTTGCGATGCCATGCTCGATCAGCGTGACAAGTCAAGCACATGGCTAGGGTGCGCTACGAATGGCAAGCAGAATCAATCCCGGGGCTAGCGATCTCAGATGCTCAGCGAGGCGCTAGAGCCGCGTCGTCCATCCGCTGCGACGCTTCCTCGGTTATTCGGCGCGACTATTCGGCTGTCCGCCGCGCGGTATGCAGAACCGATTCTAGATGTTCTCGCACAATTTGTGTCTGCGGCGCCATTCTTGAATGCTTCGGCAACCCTGTAGCTGATCATGTCTATTCAGGCTCTGCTCAACACCTTCCTGAGCGAATCGCATCCACTCGTTGGATAGGTGCTGAAGACCTTCCGCAATTATTGTCGTGCTTTCCAACATAATCTGAAAAATTGCCAGACGATTGCTGCAGCGTTTGCCTCGCAGTGGCAAACCGGAATTCAGGTCTCTCACTTTCGTCAGCCGGGCCTCCGGTGTGTGTTCATTCCACCGTTACCGATTTAGCAAGATTTCTCGGTTGATCGACGTCGGTGCCCATGATGACGGCGGTGTGGTAAGCGATTAGCTGCACCGGCACGGCATAGACCAGCGGCGTCACGGTGGCCGGCATGGTCGACAAGGTGAGCGTGACCCACGGCTTCGAGTTAGCGGCGCGCGCGCCTTGCGCGTCGGTCACTAGGATCAGCCGGCCGCCGCGCGCAGCGACCTCCTCCATGTTCGAGACGGTCTTTTCGAAAATATGGTCGTAGGGCGCGATCACGATCACCGGCATGGTCTCGTCGATCAGCGCGATCGGACCGTGCTTGAGCTCGCCGGCGGCATAGCCCTCGGCATGGATATAGGAGATTTCCTTGAGTTTCAGCGCGCCTTCGAGCGCAATCGGAAAGCTGGTGCCGCGGCCGAGATAGAGCACGTCGCGGCATTTGGCGAGATCGCGGGCGAGCTCCATGATCTGCGGCTCGAGCGCTAGCGCTTGGGAAAAGTGATGCGGCACCTCGATCAGCGCATGTACGAGCATCTCCTCCTCGCTCTCCGAAAGCACGCCGCGGGCGCGGCCGGCTGCAATGGCCAATGTCGCCAGCGCCGCCAATTGGCAGGTGAAGGCTTTGGTCGAGGCGACGCCGATCTCCGGTCCGGCCAGCGTCGGCATCACTACGTCGCTCTCGCGCGCGATGGTCGAGGTCGGCACGTTGACGATGGAGAGAACGTGCTGCTGATGCTCGCGCGCATAGCGCAGCGAAGCCAGCGTGTCGGCGGTCTCGCCCGATTGCGAGACGAAGATCGCCAAGCCACCGGGCCCGAGCGGCGCCGAGCGATAGCGGTATTCGGACGCGATATCGACCTCGACCGGCAGATGCGCAAAGCGCTCGAACCAGTATTTGGCGACCATGCCAGCGTAACAGGCGGTGCCGCAGGCGGCGATCGAGATGCGGTTGAGGTCGCGGAAATTGAACGGCAGCGGCATCGGCAGCGCTACGCGCTCGGCCGCCATGTCGATGTAGTTGGCCAGCGTGTGGCCGACGACTTCGGGCTGCTCGAAAATCTCCTTAGCCATGAAATGGCGATGATTACCCTTGTCAAGGTGCATCACGGAGGCTTGCGACTTGAGGATCGCTCGCTGCACGACCTCGCCCTGGGCATCGTGAACTTCGGCGCCGGCGCGGCTGACGACCACCCAGTCGCCGTCGTCGAGATAGCTCACGGTGTCGGTGAATGGCGCCAGCGCAATCGCGTCCGAGCCGACGAACATCGCGCCTTCGCCGTAGCCGATGGCGAGCGGCGAACCCTTGCGGGCGCCGATCAGAAGATTGTCTTCGCCGGCGAACAAGAACGCGAGCGCAAAGGCGCCGCGTAGCCGCGGCAGCGCCGCCTTGACCGCTTCGATCGGTGACGCGCCGCGTTCCATTTCCTGGCTGACCAGATGGGCGACAACTTCGGTGTCGGTCTCGGTGACGAATTTGGCGCCGCAGTCTTCGAGCTCGCGGCGCAGCTCGACGAAATTCTCGATAATGCCGTTATGTACGACCGCAAGCCGTTCCGTGGAGTGCGGATGGGCGTTGTTCTCGGTCGGACGGCCATGGGTCGCCCAGCGGGTGTGGCCGATGCCGATGGTTCCCGACAGCGGCTCGCAGGCGAGCCGTAGCTCCAAATTCTTGAGCTTGCCTTGCGCCCGCCGCCGCGTCAGCACGCCGTGCTCCAGCGTGGCGACGCCCGCTGAATCATAGCCGCGATATTCGAGGCGCTTGAGCGCATCGATCAGTTGTGATGCGGCCGGTTCGTGGCCAACGACTCCAATGATGCCGCACATCCTGGTGTAGCTCTCCTGTCAGGGAACGGTTATCAGTCGAATTTCGCTTAGCTTAACACTCAAGTCTCAATCGATATTTTAAGCGCCTGTTCAAAACTGCGCTGGAGCTATAAGATTTATCAAGTAACGTCCGAAAAAGGAAAACTTGGAGCATTAGTCGCACCTGCTGCGTCGGTCAGCGAGGCAGTTCATGATTGCGGTAAGGTGTAGGGTTTACACCAACGCAATCATTTTTAAGAATTTTCAATGCATCGCACTGCGAATGGTCCCGCCGGGGGCCTCCACATGGACTATTCTGTACCCCCGAGTTTTCAGCTCCATCAGCAATTTAGGCAACGCCGCCGCGGTCCGTGGTTCGGTATCATAGAGCATCACTACGCCCTTTCGATTCTTCTCGATCGACGTGATCGCGCGCTCTACAACTTGATCGGGCGTAATATTCTGCCAGTCGTCAGCCTGGGCATCAATGCTCCAAAGCATCAGACGTTGAGAAGCCAGATAGGCATCCAGTGCGGGCGTGGTCTCTAAGTAGGGGGCCCGAAAGAAGGGAGCAACTGCCGCTTTCTCGGGCAGAACAGCGGCCACTGTTGCAATGCCTTCAGTGATCTCCTTTTTTGCTTGCTTCAGTGTGAGTTTGGGAAGGTGCGGATGAGTCTCACTGCCGGTCCCGATCGTGTGACCCTCCGCATATGCGCGGCGCAGGGAATTAGGAAAATCCTTCACCATCGTGCCAACTACAAAAAATGTCGCCCTAACGCACTCAGTGGCAAGGATGTCCAAAATTTTGTCGGTTTCAGGAGATAGCGGACCGTCGTCAAAGCTAAGGACAATCTCATGATCTTGAAGCGGCAGTGTGTCGGCAAACTGCAAGGTGCCGATCTTACGTGACTTGATCGGATCGGCTGTTAACACCCTGCTTGTACCGAGCGCATTCGGATTGTCCTTGCAGCTGCTGTCTTTACCCGCCGCGTTTGCTGGCGCAGGAGTTGCATTGGGGTGTTCCATTTTTGTGGCATCGACAGAGCCAGAAGGAACCGCAGTGGGCATGAATTTCTCGCCGACCGGAACCGCCTTAGTCTGTGATACGGAGGGGGCGGCCTGAAGCGAAGTGGTCGGGAGGGGCGAATTCGGCCGTGGTACGACGCTGGGAGCGGTAGTCTGCGGCAAAGCCGATGCTGACTTATTTGAGGCCCCGTCTGCTGCAACGACATGAACGATCTTGTACCCGCGAGCTTTCAACTCCCTCAGTAATTTGACCAGAGCGGCCGGAGTGTTCGACTCTGGGTCATGCAAAAGCAAAATTCCCTTGTGGGCTGCCTCTATTCGTTTCAGCGCTAACGCCACTATCTGGTCGGCCGAAAGGGGTTCCCAATCGTCAGCCTGAAAATCGATGCTCCAGACAGCGATCTTGCGCGAGCCAAGATAACGCTCCAACCGATCATTCAATTCGAGATAAGGGGCGCGGAAGAATGGAGATAGAGCTTTTGGATCGCCGAGTGCAGCGATCGTCGAATTGATGCCGTCGTCGATTTCCTTTTTTGCCTTTTGGAAGGCTAGATTGGGTAAATGTGGATGGGTCTGGGTATGGCTTCCGATCGAATGGCCTTCACTATAGGCTCGCCGCACTAATTCAGGCGCGTCACGCGCCATTTCACCTACGATGAAGAACGTTGCCTTGACACACTCTGCCGCGAGAGTATCCAGCACTTTCGCCGTGCGAGGCGATGAGGGCCCATCGTCGAAGGTGAGAACTACCTCGTGATCTTTAAGCGGCAATGTCTCCTCGTAATTGATCGTCCCGATTTGCGAATATTCATTCGGATCAATCGCGAGGACGCGGCTGGTTCCAAGCGCATCCGGGTTACCAGGGCAATCAGCGAAAGCGGACCCTGCTCCCAGGATAAAAGTTAGTGCACATCCGACTTTTAGGGCGTTTAACATCTCTGGGTCTCGCAGCTCGGAGGGAATGGGATTCTTTTGAGATAATCGTTTGGGCCGTTCTTGTCTCGAACTTCGGAAGCGCTGCCAGGTCCAAAGCCGTTAGTCTGAACACTATAACACTTGGCAAGGAACGCCACGAAAGCATGCTTTGGTGGTAAAGAGTTCGCTGAAGAATTTGGTTGAGGATCGCCACAACAAAAGACGGTAATCTGTCTGATGGCACTGATCTGATGGCACTGATATGTCTGTTACGATGTTCTTACTCTTCTGCGATCTAAAAGGCGTTACTATAAGATTGACAGCCTCAATCGATTTGCTCTCATGAATGGAATTCATTAGTAAGTGCGCGTTCCAATTTGGCCGAAGGCGACGTGTGTTTGGACGGATAAAACGCCTATTGCTCGTTTTATGGGTACTCAAATGGGACGATTTGCGAAAGCTTTTGTAGTCCTGGTTACGCGGTGCGCCTCAGCATCGCCCGGACTTGACGGATATCGCAAGGCTGACAAAATGCGACAATTTTACAGAATCGGGAGATCTTCGTGCGGTCAGCACTCATAGCTGGACTGGTGGCGATCAACCTGAGCTTTTTCACATCACCGCTGCTCTCCGGGCAGCTGTCTACGGTCGCGGAAGACGCCATGAGCGCCAAAACTCTATTCGTCGGCCGAGACTCGCCAGCCTATCAACAAGCGAAAGCTTGGCGGAACTCTCGGCCACACGAAGCCTCGCTCATGGACCTCCTGGCGGCGCAACCCGTCGCGTACTGGTTCGACGGGATTGACGAAAGCACATATGAGTCGGTGCAGAGTGTGGTGCGCGCGGCGAAAAGGCGCAACTCCATTCCAGTCCTTGTCGCCTACAATATTCCCGAGCGTGATTGCGGCGGTTATTCCGCGGGAGGTGCACGGTCCGACGAGGGCTATCTAGCCTGGGTTGGCTCCTTCGCAACCGCCATAGCGAACAATGAGGCTATTATCATTCTGGAACCAGATGCGTTGGCGGACGTGCGTTGTTTATCGACTAAAGCCCAAAGTCGCCGAGAGAATCTTCTGTCGCAAGCAGTAAGCATCTTCAAGCAAGGTAGTCCCAATGCTTCCGTTTATATCGATGCCGGCAATCCGCAATGGATCGCCGCCGAGGAGATGGCAATACGCCTACAGCGGGTGGGAATTGAAAATGCAGACGGGTTCGCGTTAAACGTATCCAATTTCGAGACTACGCAAGATAACATGGAATACGGAACAAAAATTTCCCAACTCCTCGGTGGCAAGCATTTCGTTATTGACACGTCGAGAAATGGGCTGGGTTCCAACGGCGAGTGGTGCAATCCGCCGGGCCGCGCAACTGGGGAAAAGCCGACACTTTCAACCGGACATCCGTTGGTAGATGCGTTTTTGTGGGTCAAGGTCCCTGGTGAATCGGACGGAACTTGCCGCGGCGGTCCAAGGGCGGGCGAGTGGTGGCCTGATTATGCCCTGGGGCTGATTGAGAGGGCGTCCGGAGCGAACGACTTGCATGCGCCTTAACTAGCCGAGAGCCTAATCAGCTCGCCAAAGGCCTACTCGCGCCAAAGCTTTGCCCTCATATCAAGTCGTTCGGTTCGTGCGGTTGCTCGCTTCCGTGACGGGATGGGGGCGCTTTTCGTACCAGAAGACGATTGAAGTACCCAAGAATCATTGCAACTGCGGGAGCCAATGACCACTCCAGAGCGGTCCAATAGATCTGGATCGGGCGCTCAGCCATGACGACATCATCGTGGGGGATCAGCAGGGACATATTCACGGCTGTGACCGCTGCTGTCAGCGTCGTGTAAATCAATTCCCCGTAAAATCCAGCCACACTGGCCAAAATGGCGGCAAGGATCGCGACTTCAAATTGTCCCGATGGCACAAAAACTGCAAGTAGGGAAAGCATAAGCGCAATCAAGCCGAGCGCGCTTATCGCTTTTGTCTGTCTAGGTTCGGATTTCACTGATTGTGCGCTCCTACCGGGTTGGGCATATCAGTCCGTAGATGTGCTTCCCACATGATTTTTTCCGGTCTCCAGTCGTGAATTTGATATGACCGCATATCCACGATTTGAAATTCCAATTGGTGTCGATCAATAGTCAGCGCCATGACAATACGGTGCTCACACTGAAATGTTGCGGCTAGATGCTGCCGCATCTGTGGCGGCTTGTGATCCGAAAGTCACCGATCCAACCCTCGCGAGCTTGTTCCATCCCTGGGCATTGCCCCGGAGACATGACAACAGCGCACGCAAGATGACCAAATAAAGAATTTGCCTGTAGCAAAACCGTTGGAACGGTAAGTATGTCAGTAGTCGGCGATCCTCGTGCGTGGGGTCCAGGCTGAAAGCAAGGAGGGCAATGAGAGCGTCGATCCCGAATACAAACAGATAGCTGCCAACGCCCCAGCCCATGGACTGCAGACTATAGCTCATCGGGTGCATGACAATATCATAGGCTGTCTCAAAGATTGTAACCAAAAGGAAGAGGTCCATCATCGGACTTACGAGCGGCAACAGGACGGTAAACAGAAGGATGCTCGGCAGCGAAAAATGGGCAAAAGCACAAAATCTATTCTGAAACATCGTATCGGCGTGGCGGTAGCTGGCTTGCAGTGTTCCATAGATCCATCGGAATCTTTGTCGCATGAAACCGCGCCAAGTATCCGGAGCTTCCGTCCAGCCAACCGCCCGCATTTCATGGGCGATTTTGTACCCGGCACGGTGAAGGCAGAATGTCAGATCGCAGTCCTCCGCTAGCGTCGCCGCACTGTAGCCCCCCACCCGAAGAACTGCCTCTCTGCGCCACGCCCCGATAGCACCCGGAACCACAGTAATTGCATCCAGTCTTGCAAGCCCAGCCCGCTCAAGATTTTGGCTCGTCACATACTCGAGAGCCTGGAGCTTAGTAACAAGGTTGACGCGGTTCCCCACTTTGGCGTTGCCCGCCACCGCGCCGACCTGTGGATCGGCGAAGTGCCGGGCGAGCAAGCGGATCGCGTCTGACTGGAGGAGCGTGTCGGCGTCGATCATAACTGCAATATCGGAACACATCTGCTTTAGACCGAAATTCAGCGCGGACCACTTGCCAGCGTTCGACTTGGTGAAAATGCGCACTCTCGGATTGTCCGCAAATGCTGTCTTTACAACGCTGACCGTGTTGTCGGAGGATCCATCATCAACAACGAGGATCTCGCGTAGGTTGGCGTAGTCGGACTGCAATAAGGAAGCGACGGCGCGAGTTATAACCGCCTCCTCGTTGTACGCCGGAATGATCACGCTGACGGTCGGTGCTTGATCGGAATGGATTTTTCGAGAGGAGTGCTCGAGCAGCGCCGATATGAGGAGAATAATGAAGCGCAGGGAGGTAAGCACGATGAATGTCCATACCGCGTCAACTAAAACTTTGCGCCCGAAGGACAGACTGTCGAAGCCTAGTTTGGCCATCTCAACCCATCCCATTTGAGCTTCTGAGACGGGAATCATCGGGCTCGTTTCCTGCCCGATCAGTTCAGAGACTGATATAAACCGGAAGCCTTTGCCTCGAAGCCGGTGAATGAGCTCAGGGAGCGCTTCGACCGTATTTGTTCTATCGCCGCCAGCGTCATGCAACTCGACCACTGAGCCTGTACCGCTGTCGGCCTGTTCCATAATCCGACGAATGATCTCTTGCTTCGACGGTTTGTTCCAGTCTTGCGGATTGAGATTGGCACCGATCAGAGTGTACCCGAGCCTGCTAGCCAGTTCGACCACGTGTGCATCCTCGGCTGTCTCGGCCATATCGTCAGCCCCATAAGGTGGCCGAAACAATCGCACTGAGCTGCCAGTTATCACCTGTAGGAGACGTTGGGTCGCATTCAGTTCGAGTTTCACCAGAAAATCTGGCAGCTTCGAAAGATTCGGATGGGTCCAGCTGTGATTGCCGAGCTCATGGCCCTCGTTGAGAATTCGGCGAATGATCGCGGGATGCTTGATCGCCTGGCCGCCAGTTACGAAAAAAGTAGCCTTCACTTGCTCGCGATTGAGAATGTCAAGAATGCGTTCTGTATACTCTGGCTCCGGGCCGTCATCGAATGTGAGGGCAATCGTGTGGGGAAGGACCCCAGTCGCCTCCACCTGCCACGGCCGAGGTACCGTGTGGTACTCTTCTTCAAGATCTCCGGAAATAGTGGTCGTGACAGTCCTTTGTCCCGCTTTTGGACGGGACAGAAAGCGGTAAATCTCGCCCTTGCCGACTGTATCTATAAAGTGGTCGGCATCAAGTTCCTCCAAAACCGCAGGGCCCGGGAGGTTCCCAAAACCTTTGTTCTGGAACAGGCGCCATAGTGATTCATCTTCCGACCCCAGTCCGGGCTCCCACAACGCCATCCCTCTCGGGGCTAGCCGTGAAAGATTACGAATCTGATTCAGGAACGTCACGGCATCCAGGAACCAGATATCGTGATTATAGCCATCGCGATCAACAAACTGCAGCCGCGGATTTCCGCTTTTGCGGTCAAAACGAATTGTCGCGCTTTGCATTACTGCCGAAAGCATTACGGAATTAAACGAGATCGGCTGGGATCCGCCAAGATCGGACCAGTCTTTGCCAAACACGCCGATCGCAAAGATGAGTTTCTCTTTTGGGATATCACTGGCGCGCAGCGCTGCCGCGTTTTTCGACCAGCTCGCTAATGCGAGAGGTCCCGGTTCCGCCGGATCCTCGTTAAATAATTCCACTATGACTAAGTCGCACGCTGCGGCGAGTGCCTTGTAGTCAAGAGCTGCATCGCCGGGCACGAATACCGCGACGGTCTTAGTCGGCAGAAGATGTGTCCTAAGTTCCTTGAGCATCGTCCGCACAGCGACTTCGTCTATCCCAGCAGGATGCGAAAAGTTTATGACTACGCCATCAAAACCATGGTTCTGCACCGCGCCAATAATTTCCCGTTCAAATTTTGATCGAAATTTTGGATCAGACAGCCGAGTAAATCCCCTTTGCTCGCCATTCTCATCCGATACCATCGCCAGAATTTGAAGCGTGCGCGACCGGGCAATTCTTAGCGCTGCATCGATATTGTTCCCCGGGTCCGTGGGCTCTTCCTCCTCAGTCAGAGTGCCGTCTGGATTAGCGGTCAGCCAATCGCCTATGACCCCATCCAGATCCCGGACGTGTCGGATTAGCGCCGCTTGCGCAGTTTCGGACGTGCTATCCATAAACGCAAACCGAAGCGGCAAGCGGGGGCCGTCGACGTTCTGGTTCTGTGTGCTGAGAGCGCCGTCGACGTTCAGTTTCGTTGTCACGCTCATCGTCAGGCACAAAGCGAGCAGAAGTTGAGGGCCTGCGCTGCAGAGTTTTTTCAGCACGTTTCTATCCTAAAGATATGTCTGGCAATGGGTCAATTATCGCTGTGCGCGGCTCTGACTGTCGTAGAGAGCGCGATAATTCATGCGTTTAAGCGGCATCTTGTAACTGGAAGCGGGCGCTGTGGTAACTTGCTGCCGTAGGTCGGAGAATCGGGCCGGCAATACCTCAACGGTTAGGATGCTTATAGTTAGAACAATTGGAAGGATAAGCACGGTGGCTAAGAGAATAAGCATCACAATGCGCAATAATCGCCAGCGCAGTCCTGTATCGTCGAGAAATACGGGTCTATCAGAAGTCATCGATTGTTCACGCATCGCGAACTGCTCCCCACGGATAGACTAATAGGTTTTTTGGAGGGGGTGAGAAGGAAGCCAGCAGATTTAGGTGGCCAACGCGTGCTCGAAAGGCAGCAAATGCCGTTGCCGAGTCGAACAGAAAACAGACACGGGAATCGAATCCTCTCTGCCAAATAGCGGCTAGGCTGATGTCACTGCGTACCGTAGACCAGCGAAATAAGGCGGAAAAGGCGCGTGTGTAATAGGTCGATGATGCGCAGCAATCAGGATTGCGGCGCCACTGCTGACAGAAGCCTGCGATTAAGCGGTGCATGGTTCGACATACCCCCTGGAGGGTGGAACCACGCACGTTCAGCCGAGCAAGACAATCACTTCGCTTATGAGGGGGTGAATACGGCGTAACAGTTTCAGCTAGAGAACATATTTGCTTTTGCTAAAGATAGAACAAAATGCCGTTAAAAGTCGGTGGTTAATCCAAATTCAGCATACGCGCCGGGACCCACCGAACTGTCATTCGCGTATCCGGCTGAAAATTCCAGATCGAATTTTCCAAATTTCAACTGCGAAATATCCACGCCTGCTCGCCATTGGCGATAGCGGGCATCACCAAGAGCTGCCACCTGGGGTCCGATAAAAAACCCCATTCCAAAAAGGTCATATCCAAACTTTGCCGTGGTATTGTAGGCCTTAAAGGCCGTCGTATATTCGGCTTCCCCCTCGAGAACGGTCTTGGCAGTCGGATTGATTGAAGCGTCGGCATGCGCCGCGATGCCGTATGCAGTTCCATGGACGGGATCGGACGCGTCTACTACTGACAACATATCGTTTTCAGCGCTAACTCCGGCGAAGAGATTGACGTCGTAGTTGGTTCCCACAAATCCGTAACCGCCCAGAACGGAGCCCGTCGAATAGATTCCGGTCACCAGTGCGTCTGGGCCGCCAAACTGGTAGCGGCCCGTGCCACCCGTGAGGTAAAGCCGTGGGCCCGACTTATCCAGGGTGCCTGTCAAAGCAAATATGCCGGCTACGCTGGCATCAACACTTTCCTTTCCGACAGACATTGATGCAATGGCCCGAAGGGTCCCAGCCGGATCATCATCATCCTTGTCTACTGGAACGCCTGAACCATTAAATCTGTAGTTAAATCCGGCCTTAACCAGTTGGGTTGTTTGCTTGATGTTTTCGATAAATCCATTTCCAACACCGTCCACGAGCGCGATCTGTCGGTTGCCAAAGTTCATGTAATCGTATTCAAACTTTACAGACCAGTTGTGTGACAACTGGTATTCAATGCCAGCGCCGACGGTCCAGCCGGGGCGTATCTGACTCCCCAAATACGTGCCGCTGGAGAAGAGATTCATAACCTCGTCGTGTGTCCAAGCGGCGCCACCGTCCACATACAACAGGGCTGAACCGAAAACGCCACCGATTCGTTCGACGACGGTTGCAATCCACCCGGGTGCCGCATTACAAAATTGGTAACCACCGCCGGGATTGCATGGTAAAGTCTTATTGAAGCCGGCCCAGTCGAAGTTACCCTCCGCACCAATAACAATCCGATTAATCTGGTAATTGTACCCTAACTGGAAACCACCGATCCAACTGTGAATGTTGGTATCGGAATTAAGCGCTGAGCCGGCAACTGGGGAGCTAGCGTGAAACTGATTGTTACCAAAACC
>Ga0210395_10000405_pt1 | contig 33816 bp, 26 predicted proteins | sample IncBWH4OmetaG_FD_150861 | JGI IMG/M metagenome (GOLD analysis project Ga0210395, IMG submission 150861) | Forest soil microbial communities from Barre Woods Harvard Forest LTER site, Petersham, Massachusetts, United States - Inc-BW-H-4-O ... | reverse complement strand
TCCAGAGGGGGGGGTGTGCTCATGGTTCCTGTTCCCGGGAAGCTTGGTCTATGCACGCGTTGGGTAGCCGCAATGGTAGTTCTGGCATTTCTGCTGACCGGACCTCTCCATGCCCAGTCGACCGGACGGATTCTTGGTAGTGTGCACGATCAGCAAGACTCCGCAATCGCGGGAGCTCGCGTAACCGTCACCGACACGCTTCGCAATATAAGTCACTCCACCGTTACCGACGGTACAGGCGACTATCTTGTAGGGGATTTGCCGCCGAGCACGTACAAAGTCTCCATCGAATCTCAGGGCTTCAACGCATTCCAAGCGACGAATATCCTCGTGGAAGTCGGCAAGGACGTGCGCGTGGATGCCACGCTGAAAGCCGGCGATTCCAGTATTGTTGTCAACATCACCGAAGAGATTCCTTTGTTGGACAGCACTACTTCGTCGCTGGGCGGAACGCTCAGCAACAAAGAAATTAACGATCTACCCTTGAACGGACGCAACTACGAAAATCTGCTCCAGTTGCGTCCAGGCGTCGTGCGATATCCCGGAGGCGGTTTTTCCACCACCAGCACCAACGGCTTGCGCGCGGAAGACAATGCGTATCTGATCGACGGCCTATTTAACAGCGAGCCATTTTCCGGACAAAGCATTATCAACGGGGCGGGCATTGCGGGCGATTCCGCCACTATCCTGCCCGTGGACGCCATCCAGGAGTTCAACGTAATCCAAAATCCACCGGCGGAATACGGGTGGAAGCCGGGGACGATGGTCAACGTCGGATTGAAGTCCGGGACGAACGTGCTGCACGGCAGCGCCTACGGATTCGTTCGCACAACATCGCTGGATGCGCGTAATTATTTCGATCCGGTGGGAACCGAGAAAACTCCGAGGAACCTGAAGCAGTTTGGTGCGACGGGTGGCGGCGCGGTCATCAAGGACAAGTTGTTTTACTTCGGGGCGTATGAAGGACAGAGATACACGGTCGGGAACATAGGCCAGCTCGCGACGCCTGCGACAGTGGGATTGCCCGCGCCAGCCAGCGGTTCCGATTGCGCCTTCACGGGCCTAGCAGGGGGTGATTGCGCAAATAGCGCCATTGATGCCATTGCCGACGTGCACGCCGCATTCCTTGCGGGACAAATTCCGAACGACGTTAGTGCCGCCAGCTTGAAAATTGCAGGTTGCACTCTCGGGCCACCTATTTCGTGCAACGGCACCGGAATACCGCTAAACAACGGGACAAACCCTGCGGGGAATACGATCATCGACTATGGACTGCCGAACAGCGTGAGCGTCGACAATGCCGTCGGCAAAATCGACTACCAGCTCAACGCAAAGAATACGTTGAATGGCATGTATTTCTTCGGAGACAACAATGGAACCGTGCAGGACGCCTCGCAGCTGCAGACAAAATGGCTGACGCAAATCCACACGCGAGCTCAAGTAGGCGGCGTGAATTGGGTTTGGACTCCCTCGTCCCAGTGGACCAACGAAGCGCGGTTTGGATACAACCGGCTCTACCAGCCGACATTTCCGAACGATCACGATCTGTCCGCCTCGTCCTATGGATTGGATACAGGTGTGACGAATCCGCTTTACGGAGGACTGCCGCGCATCAATGTTCTCGGATTCTTCGGATTTCCGGTCTCCGGAATCGGCGGATTCAACTGGCCCAAAGTGCAAGGACCCGACGCCCGGTATCAGTTCGTGGATCACCTCGCGCGTACCATTGGCAGGCACGCTGTGAAAATCGGTATCGAAGAGCACCGCGATAGTTTTAGCGGTGGGGCCTACGGAGGGTCTCGAGGACGCTTCAAATTCCTTGGCGGCAATGCGTTTACATCTGCTGGTGGAATCACGTCGTCGCCGATCGAGGATTTCTTTGCCGGTTCTCCGACGAATGGCAGCCTTCTCTCGGGCGATCCGACGCGCGACATCCACAATTGGGGAACAGCGCTGTTCGTTCAGGATGACTGGCGTGTCACCAGTCATCTGACGATTAATCTCGGCTTGCGCTACGAGCTCAACAGCGTGATTAAGGATTCCAACAACCAACTCGCGAACTTCGATCCAAACAGAGGTCTGGTGCAGGTGGGCAAAGGCATCAGCGGCCCTTACAATCTCGATCCCTACAATATTGCTCCGCGCGCCGGATTCGCTTGGGATGTCGCCGGCAACAATAAGACGGTGCTCCGCGGCGGTGCCGGGATCATCTACGAAACGGTAAACTGGGAATCGTTTCTAGCGTTGAACAACACCCTGGGACTCGCCACTATCCCCACTGGCGGAATCGGCGTAACCCCGGGCACAGGCAACATCGTTACGGGGCTGATCACTTATCCGGGTTCGGCGCTCAACTGGGACAACATTGGCGGCGGCACTGTCTTTCCGACGGGCACGATTGATTGCAGCCCGACGACGGGCAGTCCGTGCACGATCATGGGTATCACACAGAACTTCAAGACCCCTTACGTTTACACGTGGAACCTGGACGTGCAGCACGCTTTCAATTCGAAGATCACTCTGGACACCGCGTATGTTGGCAATCATGGTTCAAAGCTTGCCGGAATCCGCGACATCAACCAGAACGTACCAGCGAACGACGTTCTCGGGAATGAGCAATCGGGCCGCCCGTTCAATGCGGCTTTCCCGTTCCTTAGCTTCATCTACCAGATGGGGAACATTTACAAATCGAATTACAACGGACTGCAGCTGACACTGACGGCCAGGGACTATCACGGCTTTACATTTCTCGCGGGCTACACCTACTCACATGCGCTGGACGATGTGGGCGCCAACTGGGATTTCGGCGCGGGCTCCGGCTTGCCCATGGATAGCTATCATCCGCAACGCGAGTATGCCAGCAGCGACTACGATATGCGGCATCGGTTCACTCTTTCCGCCACCTATGCGATTCCCGGCATTCCAGGTTTCGGTCAAATGCTGGAAGGATGGCAGGTCAACACCATAGTCAGCCTGTTCGGTGCGCAACCGTGGGGCGTTATCGACACGGGAACCGATCTCAGCCAAACCGGCGAGGGAGTGGATCGCTGGGACTTCACTGGAAACCCGTCGGACTTCAAGCCTACGAGGTCGACTGGTATCCCGTGGATCCCCAACACGGATTTCGTCACCAACGCTGGCGGAAATGTGATTGGAGTCGTGCCCGGCGCTCCTGCGGTGGCCGAGACGTGCATCGCAGATGCGGGCAGTCAGGCGGCAGTCAACCAACTTGCGAATTGGGGCTGCTATGCGGAGGGCAAGTCGGTCATGACCCCTCCCGCTCCCGGCACTTTTGGCACAATGGGCCGTAACACGTTCCGCGATTTTGGTTTCCGAAATGCAGATTTTTCGACGACGAAACTCTTTCATTTTGGCGAGCGCGTCAAGATGCAGTTCCGAGCAGAGTTTTTCAATATTTTTAACCACCCGAACTTTGCCAATCCGTTCGGCGGTCAGAATGGCTGGGGGCACAACGACCCCTCCGTACCAGGGGCCGGAGGATTTGGCTGCTCGTGCGCTACCCCGGACGTTGCTGCTTCAAACCCGGTGATCGGTTCCGGCGGGAGCCGCGCCGTACAATTTGGATTGAAATTCCTTTTCTAGCGCTTTGTCGGCTTTGCTGGCGGCAGCTGAACTCGAACTATGGAAGAACCCCGGGCGAATGCAGCGCGGTGATTTGTTTGGGGCGCGATATTCCACCACCCAAATCAAAAAAGAGATAGAGGACCTGTCATGCCAAACATGCAAGAGAATCTGCGACATTTGTTGGTTGGCGTAGCCCTATTTGTGGTGCTGCCGATTGTTTTCCGGCCGGTTTCCGCCCAGGAAAGAGCGGAACGAAGCATCGAGGAAATCAAAGTTGAAGCCGTAAAGCGAGCCCAGACCGGAATGTATCCGATGATCGGTCTTGATCCCGCGGATGTAGAAGAGGCGTTCGCTTCGATCAAGAGTCGAGACAAAGACGAGTGGGCAGCCGCCTTCATGCATGTTGCTGATCGCTACATGGCGGAAGGCAAGCAGTTAGAGAAATCTGACCCAGCGAAGGCCAACGCAGATTTCGTTCGCGCGTGGCGTGTGTATTCGTTCGGCCGCTGGCCGATTCCGTCCTCGCCGAAAAAAAAGGATTCGTACGCTAAAGCTATCGACGCATTTCTAGCGCATGCCAAATTTTGGGATCCGCCATTGGAAGTGGTGCGTATTCCGTTCGAAGGCTCTGAAATTATCGGCTATCTGCGTCTGCCGAAAAACGCAACGGGTCCCGTGCCTATGGTCATCGCGGTCAACGGACTCGACAGCCGCAAGGAAGATCTGAGCGAAAGCTTTGGCGCTATCCTTCCCTACGGCATTGGTTTTCTCGCCGTAGACGGCCCGGGAACCGGCCAATGCCCGATTAAAGCCAGCCCAACCGCGGACCGTTTGCTGTCACGGGTGATTGATTACTTGCAGGCGCGGCCTGAAGTGGACAAGGCCCGAATCGCATTTCACGGCGTCAGTTGGGGAGCCTACTGGGGCACGAAAATGTCCGTGGTGGAGCACGACCGGCTGAAAGCGGTAAGCGTGCAATCGCCACCTACCGACACATTCTTCACCAGGAAATTTCTAACGGAGTCGCTGCTCGGCAATCGCGAATATCTCTTCGATCAAGTGCCGGCCCTGATGGCGATTTTCGACAATGTAAATAGCATCGACGACATCGCGGCGATTTTCGAGAAGATGTCGCTGGCGAAACAAGGCATCCTTGGTAAGCCTACAACGCCGATGTTGGTTATTGCGGGCGTGAAAGATACCCAGGTTCCCATCTCCGACATCTATGAGTTGATGAACTCCGGCGACATTCCCAAGGAGGCGTGGATCAATCCTTCCGGGGGTCATTTGGGGCGCCAGGTGAAGGTGTGGCCTGACCCGCTGATCTTCAAGCGCATTCTTTTGCCGTGGATCGCGCGCAATCTGGATATGCCGCCACTTCCGGAAACTGAGAAAAAAACCGGAGATTAGCTCCAGCTGTCACACGAAGCGTCAGCAGCAAACGTCTAAAAAAGTTGTCAGTCGAACGGCACACCTGTTCTCTTGGAAATGCCTTGCAGCTCCTCAATGACGGGCAGAATGAGGGGCACCCCGTTGTCCCGCCGAGTGAGTTCCGCCTCGCGCTCAGGGTCGCCCGGAATCAGTGGTCCTCCAGTACCTGGGGCCGGTTTTGCAGCGCGGAACACGCGAATGTAATCATCAACTTGCGATTTGAACGCATCTGCATCGATGAATCCATCGATCCTCATGGCGCCGAAGAAGTGTCCGATTCCTTTGCCAACACTGCGCGTCGGAAAAGCTTGGCGCACAGCGAAGGATGGCGCGAATGGGCCCCAATTGGCGCCACTTAACGCACCACTCAAAAGATCCACCATCACAGCCAGCCCGTAGCCTTTGTGACCACCCCGTTCGCGATCCGAACCTAGCGGCAACAGCGCTCCGCCGGCTATGACGTCCCCGGGGTCGGTAGTGATGTGTCCTCGGTTGTCTATAGCCCAACCTTCAGGAATTTTCTCTCCTTTTCTCAGAGCCATTTCGATTTTCCCGTACGCAGCTGTGCATGTAGCCATATCAATTACAATGGCTGGCTCGTTCTTGCCGGGAAATGCGACTGCAATAGGATTCGTGCCGAGCATGCGCTCCATGCCCCACAATGGAGCGACGATGGGAGACGTGTTGGTCATCGCCCACCCGATCATGTCCTGGGCGGCCGCCTTGAGAACGTAGTAGCCGGCGATGCCATAATGATTAGTGTTCATAACGCAAACCCAGCCAGATCCGGCTTTCTCCGCCAGGTCGATGGCCATCTGATTCGCGCGCGGGCCTACGACCAAACCCAGACCATTGTCGCCATCAACAGTCGCAGTACTCGTGGTCGATCTCAGCAATTTGATCTGGGGCTTGGGGTTGATGAGTCCCTCGCTAAGCTGCTCGACGTAGCTGCTCATGCGCGCCACGCCGTGCGAATCGATGCCTCGCAGGTCTGCCGCGGCGAGCACTTCAGCGGCCTGCGCGGCCTCACTTTCGGGCACGCCAAAATACATGAACACGCGAGCGCAGAATTCGCGCAGCGTTTCGGCGGGAAACACTTTTGTGTCTACACGGTCCACGGATCAGCGCCTCACTTGCTCCGATCCAATTCTCTCTCTCACCGCTGAGTGTTGAACGTGATTGTTTATTTCTTGTTCGGAACTATCAAGTACTCAAAGTTAGTCCACGCCGGCAATCATCAGTAATAGGCCTCCTCTCCGCCGTTTTTCATGCTAGACGCGCATCTATCAAGAAAATGCTTCGTGCCAGCAATTCGCGAAGGTGCCGAATCTTCACGCTGCTGGCCATTCCGGCCGCGAAAGGAAGCATGATCGCAGCGGTCGAGTCAGGGAACTTTACCCGCCCGTGTTTTCAAAAGTCTTTTGGTCGAATCCCATGATGCCAAGGACAAGAACGGAGGTCATCTCTTCGATGGGCGATGCCCGGCGCTTCGAAAAGCTCCGACGCGATCTGTCGAAAACTTCGATTGCGATCGCGAGGAACTCAGTCGATATCTGGTACGCTAAGCCTTCGTCCTGCTCAAGGACGTGCGCAAGATTGTTGCGGAATAAACGGGCGCATGGCGGAAGTTCCCCGTTCAGCTTTTCCATTTACATGGTTTCTTTGCGACGGCACGATAGCTCTCGTCCAACTGCGACGCGAGGAGCATCAGCGCGGCAGTTCGTCGGGGCCATCTCAGTCACATACCGGGCCTTATCGACGCTGAGGCTCCGGCCGAGCAGTTCTTTTTCCCGGTAGCTCAGCCATTTCTTAATCACGGGATATCCTCTGATGGTGTAATCCCGGACCTTTGCCGGGATGTTGCGCCAGCAGACGCGACCATCGTCACAGCAAGCACCGATCTCAGATCACGAGAGAGTAGGCCGTGCTTCTTCCCCCGGCCTTTTCCTGTTTGAGAATGCCTTTGCTGATTAAGTCGTGGATGTCTCGCAAAGCTGTATCGTGCGAACTCTTTGTGAGTTTCGCCCACTTTTCGGTTGTCAATTTTCCCTCAAAGCCATCCAGCAACAGATTCACTATCTTTTTCTGCCGGTCACCGACCACGATTGATTCTTGCTTGACTCGCCGCCAGAATGCTTCCTTTTCCAAGACGCTGCCTGTCAGCATGTTTGCTTTTTCGATTGCGCGACTAAGGCAGGCTAGAAACCAATTCAACCAATCGGTTACGTCCATTCCGCCTTTCTGTGTATTTTCAAGAATCTGGTAGTAGCTCCGTCGCCCTTCGCGGATTTGGGAGGACATGCTGTAGAAGCGCTGTGCGCTGTTCTCCAATCGACCCAGAGACATTTCCGTGAGGGCTCGCGCGATTCTTCCATTACCATCTGCGAACGGATGAATCGTGACGAAGTAGAGATGCGCTAACCCAGCCTTGATGAGAGGCTCGATTTCTTCGCCACTGTTGAACCAATTGAGGAATGCGGCCATTTCTGGTCCGACACGTTCCGCAACCGGGGCCTCAAAATGAACCTTCTCATTTTCTTCCGCTCCGGAGACAACCTGCATTCCTCCCTCGCGCCATGCCGCAGTTCGAATCTTGGAAATACCGCTGCGCCCGCTCGGAAACAATGCTCCATGCCAGCCGAGTAACCTCTCGTCCGTTAGCGGTGCCGCATATTTCTGCGTAGCATCCAGCATCATTTCGACGATACCTTCAATATTGCGATCCGCCGGAGGGGCACCGGCGACGCTCAGGCCCATTCGACGTGCGAGGGATGAGCGCACGCTCTCTGGATTGAGCACAGCTCCCTCGATCGCAGAAGATTTGACGGTTTCTTCGGTGAGAGCGGCAAGCGTTGCTTCTTTTTGAAGTGGGTAACCTAACGCGCGCATCTTTCCAAGAAGAAAGCCTTGCTGATAGCGCGCGGCGGATAGCTGAGCAATGAGACGGTCCACTTGCCAGGTGAAGCGTGGCCTATTCTACGCATCAGTCCAGCGTAATCTACGCGCATTCTACGCACCAATCAACGCGAGTCGGCTGGTCTTACGAAACGGCGGAGGTTGATTCCCTGCTTTGGAGACGGTTGCGGCAGCCTCTTCCACAAGATTCACACCAAGACACGGATCTACAAAGGATTTTTGGACGTGGGACACAGCCTTCGGAGCTATAACTTGAGCGACAGAAAGGACAAACGATTCGATGTGTCTGCCCAGACAATCATAGCCGTACAAAAAGAAATTGCTGAGTCTGGACAACTTCTCAGTGGAGGTGTTTGGGTCGTGCGATGATTCACAGCCTTAGCTGGCCACCGAAGATACCGATTCAGGACGTGGCGCATGACTGCGGAATGGGGGTGCCATCGGGATAAGTTGGCCTTCGTGCAGTCGGTATTCAAGGCCACGCCAAATGATTTTTTCGGAGAAAAATCCGGCTACCCAAACAAAAAAGCTAATCGCGTCACGAACGGGAACGAGCCACATAATTTTAAACAGGACGCGATCTCCTAGTCCCCATCTTCCCGTCAGCCACGTCATGGCGATCCTGAGAATGAGATAAGTTAGAAGATAAGATGCTGCTAAGAGAGGCGATCCGATTGACTGGGCAACCGCCGCTCCAACCAGCGCCCACGGCAATCCATGGGTGAAGACCATGGCCCGATAGCCTGACGGGCGACCGCTCTTCAATGCGATCGACCATCGCAGCTCACGGTGAAAATACTCTGCAAGGGTCTCTTTGGCAAAGACCATGAGCACAGGTTTTGGCATAAGTACGACCTTGTGGCCGCATTGCGCGATGCGTTTGCCAAGCTCAAAATCCTCCGAGTGGTGATTGACCATCGCTTCCCAGCCGCCAATTTCCGCGAGACGATTCTTGGATGTGGCCATGGTCCAGCCGAAAGCAAACCCCAGCCGGCCCTCGACTTTTCTTGCCACCAGGGCGCCTGGAGCGGAATCCATGTACATACCCAGTGCTTCCAGATTCGATGCCAGATTCCCAGCGCTCACGCTTCGATAGAACGCAGTGACAGCGCCGACTTCCCGATCGGCAAAAGGGGCCGCGACTTGCTTAAGATAATCAGGCCCAACGCGCACGTCGCTGTCGCTCATAACCAGGAGATCATATTTAGCATTTTGGGCTAACTGACAGAGGTTATTTACTTTATCGCTCGTCCCCACGTGCGGAACATTGGTAATCAAGCGGATCGAACGGGCAGGAAAATCTGCGCAGAGTTTCTCGATGACTGCAACAGCCGGATCGTTCGCGTCGGATACCGCAAACAAGACCTCATACTCGGGATAATCCTGGCGGCAGAAACTGGCGAAATTCTCGTAAGCCTCATAGTCTAAGCCGCGCACCGGTTTTACGATGCTGGCTGGGGGCATGAAAGAAGTTTTTGTTATCGGGACTTTATGTGCACTACGGAAATAAGCAATCACACAAAAGAAAGCAAGCAAGTAATAGACGAAAGGCAGAAGCGCCAAAATCAACAATGCGGTGGTTACAATCGACAAATCGATTCCTCAGATTTCCATCACCCGTATTAGCAACGCAAACCTAGCAGCTCAAAATGAGAACCCGCTCCGGCCTGCAAGCAAGAAGCCCGGAAGTCCTCATGAGCTGATTGAGTAGCCGTAGCCGCGAATGGTTTCCACTGCCTCACTCCGACTCCCGGCGTCCACCTGCTTCAAGATTCGATGAATGTGATTCCTCACCGTAAACTGAGACAGATTCAAGTGGGAAGCGATTTCTTTATTTGTGAGGCCTTTGGCGACAAGAGCTACCAGTTGCTGCTGACGCAAAGTGAGATCGGGTTTCGAGGGCGCTTGTTGAACAGGCATCTCCCTCGCCATCTGAGCAACGAAACGGAATAGCGCCGAGCAAAGTTGGGGAGGGCATATTGCCTCTCCGCGGAAGACGGCACGCACGGCAGCAACGACGTCTGAAGCAGATGCATCCTGCAGCAAATAACCTGCAATACCCAAGCGGACGGCGGCCAGGAAATGCTTCTCGTCGGCTTCCCGCGCGATGACGACGGTTCTAAAGGAAACACGACCGGCATTATCGAGAGCGGTCATCGCAGAGAGCCAGGGCATTTGCAAAGAGTCGATGATCAGGACGTCACATTTAGAATCGAGCCCGTGGAGAGCCATCGCCTCAGCACAGCCACTCTGTCCAATAACGAGAAAATCGGCCCGCTTAGAGAAGAGCCGCACGAGCGCTTCGCGCAGTAAACGGTTCTCAATAAGGAGGAACGTACGGATAGACGAACTGGGGATGAGTTCGTTCACAGGCTCCATCACCTACACCTAGGCGTCCCGCTCGACGAAAAAGAGCGAATCAAACAAAGCACAATAGACCTGGTCGCCGATGCGCGGAGATCAATTAAGCTCAATTCCTTGCTATTGTCAAGAAGAACGATATCCATACGCGCTTAATCTATGAATGATGACGTGCTGCGTACACAAGAAAGCGCAGCACTTCGTTCCCATCTATGGATGCAGACTTGGTCGCGTCGGGGTTGCCTGAGGGTTGCAAAAAACGAAGGTCTTAAGGGCCCCTGTCGTCTTTCGGCGACAGTTCCCGCGATGGATATTCCAGTGAATTTCTATAGTTCAAATTTGGTACCCACCAAGGCTTGTTTGGTTCCTAAACCGATTCCGATGTAGTCCACGCCAATAGATTCCTTTTGAATCTTACGCCAGCTATTAAAGAACTAGATACTAATGCGGCAGGGAGCCTCCCATGGAAAAAGCCATTCGGGTCCTCGTGGCGAATCATCCTCGTCTCTTGCGGGAGACTATTCTCACAACGTTTGCAGACCAACCCGACATCGAAATTGTCGGTGAGGTTTCCGACGAGTCGGAAATTATGGAGTGCGTGAAGAAGACGCTGCCAAATTTCGTAGTCGTCGCGCTCGATCAGCCGGGCAGGAGGCCGCGCGTCTGTGATGACCTATTCCGTGAGCATCCAGACGTGCGCGTCATCGCGGTGGCGCCAGCGAAGAATTACATCGTTTACTACTGGGCCTCTCTCGATATTCACTCCAGCGATATCGAGGCCTCTGAAGAAGGAATGTTGAGTGCTTTGCGAGCATCGATGGTCACGGACCGAACGAACTGAAGATTTCTTGGCCCAGCATCAAGGTGAAATAATGTGGAACCTCAAAAAATTGAAAAATACGATCCTTGGGCTAGTCCTGCCGTTCTTTTTCTGCTCACTGGTTCATGCGCAGCAGCCAGCGGAGAAGCAACGTGCAACGCGTGATCAAAGCCGGAACACCTCTGGTGTCGAACAATCACCGGACTTTGCGCAGGAAAACCTGGGCCGCGTAGCGGCCTCTGCGACTCAGATTCGATTAATACTCGTCAAGGATGAAGGGCTGCTGGTGGAGTTGAAGCGCTGGGTAGCGAAGGAGGCTACCGATAACGGCCAAGTCGTCGAGGATTCCACTCTAACGGATCAAGCAATTTTTGATCGCTTGGACCGGGACGTCGCGTTTCGATCGATCGCGACGCGTCTTCTGCAGCGATATGGATACTTAATGCCGACGCCGAATCCTGACTCGGATTTTGCAAAAGAAAACGAATTAGTTCTCAAGGAGCGGGCCCGGCGTCTGGTTCAGATCGAGGCGCAGGAAGATACAGACGCACTTAAGCCGCAAAAAAACGATCGGGATCTCGAACGTACCGCGACGTGCGATCCCCGTCGGGATGAAGATTGTGAGCAGCCGTCTTCCCGAGGTCGCGGTCAAAATACGCGCACTCCCGGAGGGACGTCCTCGCCAGATACAAACCCGCAAATCTTGCCAGAGCAATCACCATCGCAGAGCCCGTCGCGGATCCTTCGGGCGAACGGATTGCCACAGGCCGAGGATCCTTTGGACGGTGGCAGTGGTGCTGGGTCTTCGCTGAATCTCGAGTTGGCTTCCAGTTCTGTCAAGCGTGACACCAATCCATCGGGGAGCTCTCAAGTTTTGGCCCAAGGCGGCATCGATGGCTCACCGTCGGGCCGGGGTTCGCAGCCTCTACCGAGTTCGCCAGGCGGGGGCGACGGAGGTCTCACTCCAGACAAAAACGGAATGGAACGATCCTCGCGCGCAAGGACCACGGGCGAAAGAACGAGTGAGGAAGACGTGTCACCGGTGAGGATGGTCCACCGCGCAAATCCATATTCCGACATTCCGTCCCTCTATGACATGTATGTGCAGGCATCGACGCGCCAGCGACCGACCGAGCGTTTTGGATTGGATGTATTTCGCAACACTGCGAATGAACCGGAAGCGATTCCCATGGATCTTCCGGTCGGTCCCGACTACGTGCTTGGTCCCGGGGACAGTCTAGAGATCGATCTCTGGGGCGGAGTTTCGCAGAGGATGTACCGCGTCGTCGATCGTGAAGGACGCGTGTCCCTGCCAGAAGCTGGACCGCTCCTGGTTAGCGGGAGAAGTCTGGGTGAAGTCCAGCTGGCAGTGCAACAGGTGCTGAGAACCGAGTATCGGGATGTCTCAGCAGATGTTTCCCTTTCGAAATTGAGAACAGTTCGTGTGTATGTAGTTGGAGATGTTGCGCAACCGGGCGCTTACGATATTAGCTCGCTGTCGACTCCACTCAATGCATTGTTTGCCGCGGGTGGGGTGACGCCTCGCGGCTCGCTGCGCACTCTTAAACACTTGCGGGGCAAGCAGCTTGTGGAAGAAGTGGACGCTTACGATTTGCTTCTGCACGGAGTGCGGTCGGATATGAACCGTTTGGAGAATGGCGACACGCTGCTCGTCCCAGCCTTGGGTCCGCAGGTGACCGTGGATGGAATGGTGCGGCGACCGGCTATCTACGAGCTGCGCGACGAAAGCTCGCTTGCGGATGTGCTTGAACTCGCTGGTGGAATCCTTCCAACGGCCACCCTTCACCACATCGAAGTGCAACGCGTCGAAGCGCACGAGAAGCGCACCATGTTAACCCTGGATCTCTCGCCTGCCGGGGACGCTGATTCAGCCAAAAAGCAGCTCGAAGGGTTCAAGATCAACGACGGCGACGAAGTGCATATCTTTCCGATCGCTCCCTACAACGAAGACGCCATCTACCTTCAGGGACATGTACTGCGTCCTGGACGATTCTCCTACAAACAAGGGATGAACCTGTCTGACCTCATTGGGTCTTACAAAGACTTATTGCCGGAGCCGGCGCCGCACTATGCAGAAATCATCAGGCTGAATCCGCCCGATTTTCATCCGAGCGTCGAAAGTTTTGATCTAAGCGCGGCTCTAGCGAATCCAGCCTCCGGACCGAAGCTGCAGCCACTTGATACAGTTCGCGTTTTTAGCCGTTACGATTTTGAGCCGGCCCCGGAGGTTTGGATTGGTGGGGAAGTGCGGGAGCCTGGGAAATATCGCACCTCGGGTCAAGCGTACCTCAGGGACACAATCTACCTGGCTGGTGGTGTCACTCAGGATGCATCGCTTGATTCTGTTCAGTTATTCCGCACTCAGCCAGACGGCACGATGAAAATTCTCAGCGTGGATCTGCGCGAAGCTCTTGCTGGAAATCCCGTGGACAACATTTTGATCCAGCCGCGCGACCGCTTGTTGATTCACCGCAATGCGGCGCGAGTGGATCCGCCGACAGTTTACATCACGGGTGAAGTGGCCAAGCCGGGCCGCTACCCGCTCACATCGAACATGCACGTAGAGGATTTGGTTCACGTGGCCGGCGGAGTAAAGAGGAGCGCCTACACGGAAAGTGCTGATCTCGCGCGTTTCGATATGAACGCCTCTCGAGCTAATCCCAGCGATCGTCTGGAGATTAATCTAACGGCAGCCATGAGCGGAGATGAGAAGGCCGACGTGCCGCTCCGCGACGGGGACATTCTGACAGTTCGGCAGTTGCCCCGCTGGACCGACATCGGTGCATCCATGACGGTGCGCGGCGAAGTCCTGCACCCGGGCACCTATGGCATCGAGCCTGGAGAGAGGCTGAGCTCTGTCTTGGCGCGAAGCGGAGGGTTTGATTCGGAAGCTTACTCCTATGGGGTAGTTTTGATGAGGCGCGAAGTACGTGACCTAGAGTTGAAGTCCCATATGGAGCTCGTGCAGAGAGTCAAGGCGGAGCAGGTAACGCTCAAAGCGCTGCCGGACACAAATGAAGATGAGAAGAACGCTAAGCTGACGGCAATCGGCCAGACAGAAGCAACTCTCGCTCAACTGCAAGCGAGCGCCCCGATTGGCCGCGTGGTGATTCATATCTCCCCGGATATGAAGAGTTGGCGAAACACTCAGGCAGACGTGCAGGTTCGCGACGGCGACGTTCTTTTTGTTCCCAAGAAAGCAGGCTACGTGATGGTGAACGGCCAAGTGTTCAATCCAACAGCCATAAGTTACCGGCCAGGCCACAGCGCCAAGTGGTATCTCAGCCAAGCTGGCGGCGAGACGCAGCTCGCGGATAAGAAAGCCGTATTCGTGATCCGTGCCGACGGCTCCGTGATCGCCGCAAAAAACAACAGCGATGGTTGGTGGGGGGGCGATCCAATGAGCGCAACCTTGCGGGCGGGGGACACCGTCATTGTGCCCGAAAAAGCGCCGAAGATCGGCGGTCGCAACTGGGCGCTGCTGATGCAATCAGCGTCATTGGCTTCGTCCGTAGCCTTAGCTGTGGCGTATATCCATCCGTGACGAGGGATGCTCATGGTCCGGAGGTGTCTCATCGTGCTGGCGTTTAGCTGGGCAGCTTCGAGTCTGACGCTGACAGCGGCTGCATCTTTGGCTGCACTTCCTCAGGCAGAAGAGCAAGGTGGGGAGGCTTCAAAAGAGAGCAGTTCAGTGGCGAAAACAAAGGAATCGAGTGCGGGGGAAAAAACTGTTACGGATCCTGATTCGGATTTTAATGCGGCCCAACCTTGGAGCTTTAAGGGGCTAGGAAAGGAATTCTTGCTCGACCAAAAAAAAATCTGGACGAGCCCTGCGAAGCTACAGCTTTCGGATATTCAGTGGTTAGTGCCCCTGAGCGGGATTGCTGCGGGCCTTTTCGTGACAGACGTGGACTATAGCAAAAACTTGTCGCACAACCCCACGACGATTAGCCACTACAACACGATCTCTAATGCCGGGATCGGAGCGCTCATCGGAGGTGCAGGCGGAATGTGGGTGTTGGGCCATGTCAAGCACAACGAACACTGGAGCGAAACGGGATTCCTAGCCGGTGAGGCGGCACTGAATAGCTTGGTAATGGCGGAGTCACTCAAATACTCGCTTGGGCGCGAGCGGCCTTACCAAGGGAACGGCACGGGGCCGTTCTTTCAAGGTGGCACATCGTTTCCGTCGGAGCACGCTGCAGCGGCTTGGTCCATAGCCGGAGTCGTGGCACACGAATATCCCAGCCCGTTCGTCAAAATCATGGCCTACGGCCTCGCTTCCTTGGTGGACTACTCGCGGATTCATGGGCGCCAACATTTTCCCTCTGATGTCTTCGTCGGCAGCATGATGGGCAACTTCATCGGACAGAATGTCTACAGCCGAAATCATGATCCTGAATTAGGCGGCGAAGCTTGGAAATCGCTTAGCCAAATGTTTCGGAGCGATGGAAATCTTACTCCGAGCAATATGGGCTCGCCGTATGTCCCGATGGATAGCTGGGTCTATTCCGCATTTGATCGCCTCGCTGCAATGGGTTATGTGAATAGCGGAATGTTCGGGATGCGGCCCTGGACGCGCCTGGAATGCGCCCGGCTTCTCAATGAGTCCGAAAATCATCGCGTCGAGGATAGCAATTCATCGGAAGCTACAAAAACCTACGTGCAGCTTTCGAAGGAATTTGCCGGCGAGATGCGAGAGATGAGCGATGGCGAGAACAAAGTGGCGAAAGTGGAATCGGTCTACACAAGCGTCACAGGAATCTCCGGGCAGCCTCTCACGGACGCGTTCCACTTTGGACAGACGATCATCAACGATTACGGAAGGCCGTACCAGGAGGGATTAAGTTCTGACGACGGCTTCTCTGCATGGGCCACCGAAGGTCACCTGGTAGTTTACGTCCGCGCAGAGTACGAACATGCCCCGTCCGCTCCCGCTTTATCCGAAAGCGCTCGGCAATTTATATACTCTACAAACTTTCTTCCCTCAGTTCCTCCGCCTACGCCATTTCCCAGCGTGAATCGCTTTCAATTATTGGACGCTTATGTGGGCCTGAATTTCTCCAACTGGCAAATTTCGTTCGGACCGCAGACTTTATGGTGGGGCCCCAGCTTGGGCGGGCCGTTGATGTTGAGCGATAACGCCACGCCCGTGAATATGCTTCGCATCAACCGCGTCTCACCGTTCAAGCTTCCGAGCATCTTGGGTTGGCTGGGACCGTGGCGCGTGGAGTGGTTTCTCGGGCAGCTTACAGGGCATGACTTCGTGTCCCAAACCAACACAGGCTTCGTAGGGCAGTTTGGCCAACCTCTAAGTCGTCAACCCTTTTTAGATGGAGCCAGATTCAGTTTTAAGCCCTTGCCTGATTTTGAGCTCGGTTTTTCTCTCACCACGGTTTTTGCCGGCGGTCCGACTCCCTTCACTGCCCACACCTTTATCAGCACCTATTCCTCTGCAGTAGGTTCGAGCAGCCCTCTGAGCCCCGAGCACCCAGGAGATCGCCGATCGGGACTCGACTTCACATTACGAATTCCAGGCGTAAAAGACGGGTTGAGCCTTTACACAGAGGCGTTTGTTCAAGACGAGTATTCACCCATAGCCTACTGGCGAAATGCCCCGATTTGGTCTGGGCTGTATCTAGCGCAAATTCCCAAGCTCAATAAGCTGGATTTTCGAGTCGAGGCCGGCTATACGGATCTTCCCAGCGGTCTCGAAAACGGCACCTCTCAATCCCATTACCCCCCCGGGTTTTTCTACTCGAGTCCTCGATACCCCGACGGTTCCTATGAAAATAATGGCAATCTGCTCGGAAACTGGATGGGCAGAGACAGTCAGGGTGTTCAGGCATGGAGTAACTACAGATTTAGTCCACGGAGTTTTATTCAGGCCAGTTTCAGGCATCAAAAAGTTGGTCAGCAATTTATGCCGGGCGGAGGCACGCTGACAGATGTGTCATTGAGCGCTAACTTTTGGCTCCGCAACGATTTAAGCGCGAGTGGCAGCGTTCAATACGAACGTTGGTTGTATCCGGTCATCATCCCTGGAGCGCAGAGTAACGTAACAACCTCCTTGCAACTGGTTTTCTGGCCGCAGTCTTGGAACAAGTAGATTGAATTCGTTAATCGATGTGATGGAGCAACATTCGATCACACGATAGTGGTGAAGAGCAAGGGAAAGAGCGAGGCTAAGGAGCGACGTGACACAGACAGCTGCCAAGGCGCAGACTGAGACCGATCTACAACCGGTCATCGGCGAACTTCCCGTGGAGGAAGTCTCGCTCGAGGAAGCACGCGAGCGGCACGCGAAACTCCTCCGCTTGCTTTGGGACTCTCGACGAAATCTTTTCCGATCTGCAGGTGTCGGTTTGCTCGCTTCGACTCTTGTTGCTTTCTTGATCCCAAGATCCTACACGTCAACTGCGCAGCTCATGCCACCAGAAACACAATCTTCCTCAGGGCTTGCGATGATGGCAGCCATGGCGGCGAAAGTTGGCGGGGGGCTGGGATCCGTGGCCGGCGATTTGCTCGGAATGAAAAGTTCCGGCGCTCTTTTCATTGGCGTGCTCAGAAGCCAGACCGCCCAGGACGGCCTGATTCAACAATTTGAACTGCAAAAAGTTTACGGGAAAAAGCTAATAACTGACGCACGGGCAAAACTGGATGAGAATACCGCGATTTCAGAAGACCGCAAGAGCGGCATTATCTCTATTAGTGTTACAGATCACGATCCCAAGCGCGCCGCCGTTCTCGCCAATGGCTACGTAGACCAATTGAATTCCCTCGTGGCGGGGCTCTCCACCTCCGCAGCGCACCGCGAACGTGTTTTCTTGGAAGATCGCCTGAAGGTCGCAAAGCGTGATCTCGACGACGCTTCCAATGAGCTTGCGCAGTTTTCCAGCAAGAACAATACGCTGGACATCCAGACTGAAGGGAGAGCCATGCTCGACGCAGCGGGAACGCTCGCAGGGCAGATGATCGTCGCGCAATCGGAACTTGAGGGACTCCGCCAGATCTATACCGACAACAATCCGCGCGTCCGTTCTCTAAACGCAAGAGTCGGAGAACTTCGCAAACAACTCGACAAACTTGGCGGAACGCCCGGGGACGCAGCCAAGGCCGCTAACTCTTCGCCAGGCGTTTCAAACGGCATGCCCTACCCCACGATTCGCAGTCTCCCTTTGCTCGGTGCAAAATACGCGGATTATTACCGCCGCGCAAAAATCCAGGAAACCGTCTTCGAGCTTCTGACCGAGCAATATGAACTCGCGAAAGTGGAAGAGGCTAAGGAAACTCCCAGCGTCAAAGTGCTGGACCCGGCGCAAGTTCCGGAGAGGAAATCGTTCCCTCCTCGGCTGCTGATCATGTTTCTCGGTACATCTTTGGTTTTCTCGATGTCAGTGGTATGGATCCTCGGCGCAGAGCAATGGCGCGACTCAGATTCAAACGATCCACGCAAGATTCTTGCGAAGGAAGTCGTGGAGACACTAAAGGCGCGAGCGCACTGGTTTTCGAGGAATGGCACAGGACCCGGAGCGGAGAAAGACAAGAATTTAAATAGGCTCGGTGCTCTCCAGCCGCCACCGCAGGGGCCGGCAGAGCGCTAGAGTTGGCTGTAAGATGCAGAAATAAAAAGGGTTAGGTCACATATCGCCCTGTAAGTGACGGGGCGAAGCTGTGAAAAGACAATGCCGAACACATCGATAGAAGTGCCCGTCGCGAACGAGTTGGCCCTCGCAGATATTTTCTCTGGCGACAAAAAGGAATCGTACATCCAGCCACGGTGGTACGCCGCGTACACTCGCGCAAACCACGAACAACGCGTTGCGGACCAGTTCGTTGGGCGCGGCATGGAGAACTTCCTACCGCAATACGAATCCTTGCGCAAATGGAAAGACCGCAGAGTGCGCTTGAAGATGCCGTTGTTCCCTGGGTATGTTTTTGTCCACCTATCGCTGCAGAACAAGTCAAAAGTGCTGCAAGTTCCTGGCGTGGTGTGCCTGGTGGGGTTCGGGGGCAGGCCGGTAGCGGTGCCGGAAGAAGAATTCGCGAGGATTCGCGGATTCTCAAGCCAGGGACTTCGGGCCGAGCCACATCCTTATTTGAACGTTGGGCGGCGTGTGCGGGTGACAAACGGACCATTACAGGGTCTAGAAGGTGTGCTTCTGCGCAGGAAGAACAAGACGCGCTTCGTCCTTTCGTTCGAACTAATCATGCGGTCGGTGGCAGTGGAGATTGACGAGATTGACCTTGTGCCCGTCGGCTGAAGCCGTTTTCGGGCCTGGCCGAAGGTACCGCGCCTGTCGGGATCCTTTTCTAAGATCTTGAGCAAGCACTTAGGCTGTGATAGTTCAACAGACCATCATGGGCAACGTCCCTCGACTGAACACTGACGACACTCTGCGCGTACCGCCTGCTGTCGCGAGCGGAATAGAGCGAGAGAACGGCTGGCTGCGCTCTTTAGTCTCAACACTGCCCGCGGCTTCCAGTCTGATGCCGATCGGCTACAGCTTTGCGGATCAGGCGCTTGCAGTGGGAGCTAATTTCCTTGCCAACGTAATGCTAGCCCGGACGCAGACCAAGGAAGAGTACGGGATGTTCGCGCTATCCTATTCGATCTTCACCTTCCTTGCCGGTCTGCACAATTCAGCCATCCTCGAGCCATACACTGTTTACGGCTCCGGAAGATACCGCAACCGCTTTTCCGAGTACTTACGGCTGATGCTGCGAGTAAATGCGTTAGTCGGGCTTCTGCTCACAGTGCTGGTGCTTCTTGTCTGTCTGGTGCTTCACTGGGTGGCACCGCAACTAGCCTCTCCTGCTTTGTTGGGTTTGGGGGTGACAGTAGGGGTGCTCTTGTCCGGCATTTTCCTGCGCCGCGCGTTCTACCTCCAGCGCGAGCCAGTGTTTGCCGCGCAAGCCTCTCTCATTTGCTGCGTGACGGTCGCCTGCGCACTCTGGTTCGTGGCAAAGGCACAACTCCTGAACGGTTTTTCAGTGTTTGTGATCCTTGCGCTGGGCTGGATCGCAGCGGGCCTCAGCTTGGGAAAGAAACTCGCGCTCGGTGATTCCGGTTCCTCCTTCCTGGACGCTGAGCCCGGCTATTGGAGTGAGCATTGGAAGTATTCGAAATGGGTTCTCTCGACCGCCTTGGTGTTTCAGCTCACGACGCAGGGCTATTACTGGATTGTCGCCGGATTTGTCTCTGTAAAGGATGTGGCGGGGCTCAGAGTCATGCAAATGCTTGTCGCGCCGATAGACCAGGTCTTCATTGCCTTATCCTTTTTGGTTCTCCCTGCGCTGGCCGCTCGGTACGCGAGCAATAACATCGGGAGTTTCCTGTCATTTGCAAAGCGCTATGGGTTGGCGGTCGTGAGCGCGACCGCCGTCTTCGCTCTTTTCGTCCGTCTCATGGGTAAGCCCGTAATGCACTGGCTGTACGCCGGAAAGTTTGATGATCTTGCGCCCACACTTTACATCCTGGCGTTGCTACCGCTCACCATGGGAATTGGAAACGTCATGGGTAATGCGTTGAATGCTGCCGAGAAACCAAAGCTCGTCTTCTGCGCCTATGTGTGCAGCGGAGCCGCAACGCTCCTCGGGGGGATTCCTCTCGTAATTCACTTAGGGCTGCGCGGCGCAGTTTTCGGGCTGCTGCTTTCCGCAGCAGCCTACACGACTGCCCTTGCTGTGGGTTTTCTTTTTAGCTTTTACAAAAAAGCACAAGAATAAACTATGTCGGATTCCTGCGTAAATTTCTCTTCACATCTTTCCCCCGAGCGCGATTCCCCGCATGCTACGGTTGTGTGCCACGAGGGATTTGTCCCGCATCGCTCCGATTGCTCTCTTCGTTTACAACCGGCTGGAACACAGGCTAACAACTCTCAATACGGTCCCCAGGAGAAGGAGTTCGCGGCTCACCTGGTTTTCTCTCTAGTGGCGATATGAAGCGGATTCACCCAGTTCAGAGTTAGTGGCCCACTCTCAAGTACGGATCACCCAGAATATGGCGAAGTCGGAAACCGCAACAACGCTTAATAAGCCTAAGCAGAGCTCGAAAGATCGAGCTCTGCTTGCCGTTGGGATAATCGCGTATATAGCCTTTTACCAGTGGTCTTACATACATTACCTGTATCCGTTTTTTCAGTATTTTGGATATGACTACAATCAGCCCAGTACCAGCCAATTAATTCTGGCTTGGGGATTAAGCCTGTTGCCGTGCCTTTGGATCCCCATGAACCTCACCAGGCCATCACAACTTGCCTATTGGGTGCTCTATCTCACTGTGATTATCCCTTCCATGTTTATACCTTTGTACGCCGGTCTGGATCAGCCTGCAGAAATAATCGTGCTTATGCTGACACTGTTCGCTGGCTTTTCAATCACTGGGCTGTCCTATCTGCTTCCACTACTTTCGATACCTCCCGCGGGTATTTCTCGACGTCTCTTTTGGAGGGGGCTTGGATGCTTAACCTTGGTGTTGACGGCCTGGGTCGTTGTGGCGTTCCGTCAACATCTTCGCATCGTTTCATTCCTCGACGTCTACGACCTTCGAGGTTTTGCTGAAGATCTGTTAGATGGAAGTCAGGTAAATTATGCGCTGATGTGGTTGTCCGGGGCGATCAATCCCTTTCTGATGGGCCTGGGGCTCTACCGTAGACGTGCGTCGTTGTTTGCCGCAGGGGCTCTCGGCCAGTTACTGGTCTACAGCGGTCTGGGAACGAAAGGCTCCATCCTGTCGATTGTGTTTATCACGGGCTTATATTTTCTTTCTAAGAGAAGCCGGATCCCTTTTGCCCTGAAGCTCACCTGGGGCTGTGCTGCCTTGCTCGGTGGGCTGTGCTTTTCCTTTTTCCTTGCGAGAGAAAATCCTGGTCCTCTTCATTCGCTAGTCCTATTCGTGGTTTTGATGCGAACATTCGGTATCAATGGACTTATGACCGCCCAGTACTACGATTTCTTTCAGCGTCATCCTCTTACATACTATTCACATATTAAGGGTGTGAGTATGTTCGTCCATTATCCGTATGTTAATCCATTAGGAATTGAAGTGGGATCGTATTATTCGGGCGATGTTGGGCTTGATTCGACCGCTCATTTCTGGGCAACCGATGGGCTGGCGGGACTCGGACTCTCGGGTGTACTGTTGATATCCGTGTTCTGCGCTTTTATTTTTTGGATCGTCGACTCGGCCGCACAGAAACACGATGCCCGCCTGAGCGCGCTAGTAATTTGTTATGCGGCCTTCAATCTTTCTAACATCTCCATCTTCACCAGCCTGCTCTCTGGCGGCCTGGGTCTTCTTGTAGTTCTCTTGCATTTGATGCCGCTCGAACACTCCGCAGTCTCTGTCGTCCCGGCAGCGTTTGCGACTGCTCCGAGCAGCATTCTGGGTAACACGGAACCATTTAGGGGCACATTGTGAAAGTGGTCTTGCTTGCCGAAGTGTTTTCCAGAAAAATGGGATATTTGGGAAACCTTTTGCCCAAATACTTGGCCCGGCTTGGGGCTGAAGTCCATCTTATTACGCCGGACTTACCTCCTTATCATCGGCTTAGTGAGTTCCAGCAGACGTACGGCAGCTTTATCGATCCTACGGAACTTGTGGCTGGAACAATTGAGGCCTGCGACGGCTTTACATTACACGTGCTTGCCCACAGGAAAGTGCTCGGGTATATGCGGATGGTGGGCTTAGGAAGGAAGCTCTACTCGATCCGTCCAGATATCGTTCAAACCATGACGGCAATTGGCTGGATCCCACTTGATGCTGCTCTCTTCAAGATTTGTCTGGGCTACAAACTGTTCACCGCAAACCACTTCCATGCTTCCGTTTTCCCTCTTGCTAATAAGGTCTCTTCGCCTTGGAGCAAGGAGCAGCTGCGCTGCACCGTCACCCGGACCATTCCAGGCCGACTCTTGAGCATACCTACGGAGAAGTGTTATGCAATCACTTCCGACTGCGCCGACGTGGCCTCGCGGTTTTTCGGTGTTCAGAAAAGCAAGATTGACGTTTGCCCGTTGGGCGTTGACACAGAACTTTTCAACCCCATCTCGAATGAGAAGGACTGCCAGGCCAGGCTCAAGTTACGTCAGCATCTGGGGTTCCCCGAGTCCGCAATCGTATGCATCTACACTGGCCGGTTCAGCGAAGACAAGAACCCACTGCTGTTGGCGAAAGCTGTGGCGCATCTCGTGGAAATGGGGAAACCTTTCCGCGGGCTATTTGTGGGCAATGGAGTACAAGCCCAGGAGATCCAATCATGTCCGGGATGCGTAGCTCACTCTTTTGTTCCCGTTCACGAGTTGCGCAAGTACTTCCACGCTGCGGATATAGGTGTTTGGCCTACACAGGAGTCAACCTCCATGTTGGACGCCGCTGCTTGCGGGTTGCCGATCATTGCAAACCATACGATGGCGGCCACAGAGCGGCTTGAAGGAAATGGCCTCACTTATATACTAAATGATCGTTCGAATTTAGTGCAGGTGTTGCTTTCACTTCAAGAGCCGCAGGAGAGAAAGCGCTTGGGTGATCATGGCGCGCATAAGATGGCGCGCGATTTCAGTTGGGAGTTTGTCGCGAGAAAGCGCCTGCAGGACTACCAGGCCGCATGCGTCTCCAAGAGAGCCTTAGCAGAGAAAGCAGTTTCTAAAGACTTGATCGAAAGAGCCGATTAGGCAAGTCTGAAAACTAGAGGATTCTCCGTTGATCAACTTCGCGTCGCTGTCAAGTACGTCGCTGGCGGGTAAGCTTGTCCGTTATCCACTTAAAATGCTGCCACGGGCGATGGTTGTGCCGATCTTACAGGGCCCGCTAAAGGGGAAGAAATGGATTGTAGGTTCTCAGCGCCACGCTTTTTGGCTGGGCAGCTATGAACCTCACGTTCAGAAGCTAATCGCTCGGGAAGTCGAGCGGAGCGGCGTGTTTTACGACGTCGGAGCAAACGTCGGCTTTTACTCGCTGCTGGCGTCGACATTGATTGAGGACGGCCAGGTGTTTGCATTCGAGCCCTTGCCCGCAAACGTTCGTTACCTCAGGCGGCATCTGGAGCTTAATAGCATCAGAAACGTGCAGGTTTCTGAGATGGCGATTTCTGATCAAGTGGGCACCGCCTTTTTCCAGGAGGAAGAAAGCGGGGCCATGGGTCGTCTTGAGACAGGCGGGAATTACCAGGTGGCAACAACGACTCTGGATTCGCTTATCTTCGAGCAACAAATGGCTCCTCCCAGCTATATCAAAATGGATATCGAGGGTGGAGAGCTCCGAGCCCTGCTGGGTGCCAGGTCCTGTTTTGAGAAGTACAAGCCAAAACTAATCCTGGCCACTCACGGGAAGGAAGTTCATGAAGAATGTTGCCGGCTTCTTCGGTCGTGGTATTTCGAGGTCCGTCTCATTGGAACTTCTGGGGAAGATAGGGCGGAAATTCTCGCGAGCTCTGGTTGTCCTTGTTAGCAGGATCGCAAAAAAGGGCATATAGGTCGACGTAGCGTCGAACTCAGAGCATTTTGCGTGGGACGAATCCCTCAAAGAGTATTGCACCGAGGCTTTCTGTTTGGTCAAGGGTGTGGCTTTGACTCATCGCACACCCACACATGCTCCCGATGAGCAACAGCTGTTTGAGTGTCGCATGTCTTGCTCTCACCGCAATGGGGTTTCAGATGGTGGCGAAAATGGCGACATTTACTACACCCGAAGGAGAAGGGAGATCTGTCGTTGATTAGGAGAAAATTGAAGTCGGCTTACGCGAAATTAAGACGACAGACCGAACATCACAGCGAAGCGATATTGCTTCTTCTAGGTAAGGAAATGGCCTGGCGAGTGGCTAGCTTGCCAGCAAACACTGATTTTCGAAAAGTCGGTTTCAAGGTCTTTTCACAGTTTGATGAGGACGGAATCATTCAGTACCTCATCAGCAAGTTGCCGATCAGGTGCAACACCTTTATCGAATTCGGCGTGGAAAACTACGAAGAAAGCAACACGCGGTTCCTTCTACTCAATGATCACTGGCAAGGCATGGTCTTCGATGCCCGCGCAGCGGATATTCGTTACATCCAGGAGGACAAGATTTACTGGCAGTATGACCTGCAGGCAAAGTGTACGTGGATCACTTGCGAAAATATTAATCCGTTGCTGCGCGATGCCGGCTTTGGCGAGGACGTGGGGCTTCTCTCGATCGATATAGACGGAAACGACTACTGGATTTGGGAAGCGATTCAGTCTGTCCGGCCCCTGATCGTCATCGTTGAGTACAACAGCTTGCTCGGTTTGCGCCCGATCGCAGTGCCTTACAAAGAAGACTTTAATAGGACAGCTTCACACTATTCGAATCTTTACTACGGCGCATCCCTGGGTGCTCTTGAGTACCTTGCCCAGAAGAAAGGTTACCTCCTTCTGGGCTCGAATGTCTGGGGTCACAATGCTTTCTTCATTCGGTCAGACATCGCCGGGGAATTTCGCGGCCTGGGTCTGCGAGAAGCCTATGTTGCCAGCAAGTTCCGGGAGTCGCGCGACGAAGCGGGCAATTTGAATTTTCTGAGGGGAATCGACCGAATCGAGCCCATTCTGGACATGCCGGTCGTTGAGGTCGTGACTGAGGAAACGGGCAAGCTTAAGGATCTTTGGGCAGCGCCATGACTTTTGGACTGAGGGATAGACAAGAAATGAACAAATCTCTGAGGCAGGCGGAGAGAGCGCTAATCGTCCAGATTGAACCCTGGGTGGATGGGAGTGAGCTTAGAGAGCTTGCGCGTGTCATCGACTCCACGTTCTTGGTGGAGCATGAATTGACTCGAGAATTCGAAAGTTTGACAGCCCAGTTGACGGGCGCAAAACACGCGGTGGCCGTCTGCAATGGGACCATGGCGCTTTTCACTTGCCTGAAGGCGATGGGAATCGGGCCCGGACATGAAGTCATCGTGCCCAATTTCACGTTTATTGCGTCTGCCAACGCGGTGATCCTTGCAGGGGCTGTGCCGGTACTTTGTGAGGTCCGCGAGGACACCTTTTGTATTGATGTCGCGAGGGCGGAACGGCTCGTTACACGGAGTACCAAAGCGATCATGCCCGTACATTTGTATGGGCAGAGTGCCGACATGCCCGAGGTAATCTCCTTTGCCAAGCGTCACGGTCTACAGGTGCTCGAGGACGCGGCCGAGGGCATCGGCGTCCGTTATGACGGACGGCACGTGGGCACTTTTGGAGACATGGGGATCCTTTCTTACTACGGAAACAAAACTATTACTTGCGGGGAGGGTGGAATCGTCCTGACTAACGATGATGCTCTCGCCAAGAGTGCCTTCCGGGTGAAAAATTACGGCCGTGACCGTAAAGGAACCTATATCCACGAAACGATTGGATACAATTTTTCTTTTACTGATTTGCAAGCTGCGATCGGCATTGCACAGATGCAAAAACTATCTGCGATCATTATGAAAAAGCGGAAAATCCACGATCGTTATGTCACGGAACTTCAGAGCGTGGAGCGCTTCCGTCCGGCCTATGTCGATCCACGCTGCGAGCCCGTGTTTTGGTTCACTTCTTTTCTCTGCGAATACCCGGACGCTCTGTCTTCGTACCTGTTTGACCGCAACATTCAGACTCGCCGCTTCTTTCTACCGCTCCACCAGCAGCCTTGCTACGCGGATGGGAAATACATCCGGCTCGACGGCGGCGATTTCAAAATCAGTGAGTCGATCTACCGCCAAGGTATTTCGCTGCCCAGCGCGTACAGCCTGACGGATGACGACCAAACCTTCGTCATTGAACAGATCCAGCACTTCTATGCGGATCGCGATTAATTGTCTCAGTCTCGATCCTTCGTTTGTCGGAGGTCTCAATACATTCACGCGAGGCTTGCTGGGGGGGTTCGCTAAGACGGCGAATGGCCACCAGTTCCGAGTGTATGCCACTCGCAAGAATCAGCACCTGTTCGAATCTCTGCGGAACCAAAGGAATTTTGAGGTAATCGCACTCGACGATTTGACACACGCTCTGCGGAAGTACCTCTGCCGGGCGGCGCTGCTTTCGTTCAGCGAGAAAGTGTACGAATCCGCAAGCAACAATATTTTCAGGAAGATTCGTGAAATGATGGACCAAGACGCCGATATCATCTACACGCCGTCCGTCGTGTTGCAGTCCTTTGATAGCACCAAGCCCTCGGTGCTTTCTATGCACGATATCCAGCATGCTCATTACCCCGAATTCTTTAGCTGGCCGAGGAGGTTGAGCCGTCGCATCACATACGGCCTGAGCGCTCGACACGCGCGGTTCTTTCAAGCCAGCAGCGAATTCATCAAGCAAGATCTCTTGCGGCACTTCGAGAACATCTCCGCGGAGCAGATTACGATTATTCCAGAGGGCGTGAGCGTCGAAGAATTCTCCACCCCCGCCGATACAGCCTCCCTCTGCAGCAAGTATGTCCTCCCAGCGCGGTTTCTTCTTTACCCGGCGCAACTCTGGCCTCACAAGAACCACATCACACTCCTCCGGGCGTTGAAGCAAATCGAGGTAAGTCACGGTTTGCAAATTCCACTGTTGCTGACAGGAGGAAAGTACAGTGCCGCTTCTGAAGTCTTTGATTACATCGCCGATCAGTCCATGAATTACGTCCATTATCACGGTAGAGTGCCCTTTGCAGATCTTGTCGGGCTCTATCAGAAGGCGGCCTTCCTTGTCATGCCTTCATTGCATGAATCCAGCAGTCTGCTAATCTTGGAAGCCGCCGCAGCAGGCACGCCGGTTTTCGCTTCTAAAATTCCGCCGAATGAAGAGCTTGCGCGTGTATTTCATCTGAATCTATTCGATCCTTCGAATCAAGACGAGCTGGAAGGACTTCTTGTGCGCCTTTGGGATGACGAATCTGCAGCGGCTGCGCAGGCGATGCACAATCTGAAACATATCACCGTCTATTCCTGGGAAAACGCGGCGCAGCAGTACTTGCGGTTTTTTGAGCGGGTCACCGAGGCATAACGCCTGTCGTGGAAAAACAGGAGCAAATCAGAAGCCATGTCTTCGCTCATGCTCAACGGGAAGGCCCTGACATTTGTCTTCGCGCTCTCTTTCTGAGCTACATGGCGCCCGCCAAGGTGTCCTCGGGTGACTGAGTTCAAGATAAGGCTGTAAGCAAATAATCGTATGGCGTTAGACCCAAGAAACCGATCCAATCTTGTAGTGATAGTTGAGCGGGCATTCTCGACTATGCGTCTTCCTTTCTTGCTGCTCTGATTTTTCTTCTGCTTAAGAGATGTGAGGGATCGAATATGCGTTTGGCGACAAACAATTCGACAACTTCGCACGCCCCCGCAAAATCCGTGGATACAGCGTGCGGGGACCTGGAGCAAGGCGTTTGCATTATATGCCGGGGACCTTTAGATCAACATGTTGCGCGCGTCTTCGATACGCGATTCGGGATCGGTGGAGAATATGAAGTGCGGCGCTGCAGAGGGTGCCAACTGGAGCAGATGTCCCCGGTCCCCACGCCAAGGGAACTGAAGACACTCTACGAATCGCACTATAACTTCGGCGGAGAGAAGAATACTCTCTACACCAACCTTCGCGAGTGGTTTTTCGCTTCATTCCTCTATCGGCTGTGGATATGGCTCGATGGGGATGTTTCCTTTCATGGATGCACCGGCACGGGACGGCTGCTGGACATAGGTTGCAACGAGGGGCGAGGTCTCAAGATCTATGCACAAAACGGATTTCACGTCGAAGGTTGTGAGCTGAATGAAACAGCTGCAGCTGTCGCAAGAGACCGCGGGTTTTCCGTATATACGAGCTCCCTCGGCGATTTCACTCTTTCTGCTCCTTATGATGTGGCCGTACTCTCCAACGTTGTGGAGCATGCGCCAGACCCTCGCCAAATGTTGTTGGACGCCAATCGGATTTTGTCGCCAAACGGGCAGGTGTGGATCAGTTGTCCGAACAGCCAGAGTTGGCTGCGAAAGGTGTTTGGCAGGTACTGGATAAACTGGCACGTTCCTTTTCACATCTCTCAGTTTTCCCCGCCAACCGTTAGCGCCTTGCTCGAGCAGACAGGATTCACAAGCATCCAGATACGTCAAGTTACACCGGCGCATTGGGTGGCTATGTCCATACTCGCGAGAATATTCGCTAAAGAAGGTCGCTCAACCCGTGAATTGCACAACCCTATCTTTATTGTCTCTCTGCTCTTTCTAGTAAGGTTTGCCGCTTTCCCCTTGCTGTGGTTTCAGAATAGACGTGGGCGAGGGGATTGTCTCCTGATCACAGCCACCAAAGTTTGAAGCATGCGGATTCTAATCAATTCGATCAATTTCGCTCCTGAGCTGACGAGCACAGGCAAATACACCGGAGAAATGGCCGAATGGCTTGCGGAGCGCGGTCACGAGGTCCGTGTTGTAAGTGCGCCACCGCATTACCCACAATGGCGGACTGCCGAGGGATATTGCTCGTGGCGTTTCAAAAGGGAGAAGTTAAATGCTTCGGCCAAGTCCCCCAGCGGAGTTGATATATTTCGTTGTCCTTTATGGATACCACGAGTGCCCCGAGGCTGGAGACGAATACTTTATCTTGCCAGCTTCTCAGTGAGTAGTTGGCCGGTCATGTTGATGCAAATATTCTGGCGGCCCGATGTTGTACTTTTGATCGAACCAACGTTTTTCTGTAGCCCTCAGACTTTATGTGTTGCACGACTCTCCGGCGCGGTTGCGTGGCTCCATGTGCAGGATTTCGAAGTAGATGTTGCCTTCGAACTTCAAGATTTGTCTTCGAGAAAGCTGCATCAAGCAGTCCGTATGCTGGAGCATTTTCTTTTGGGGCGGTTCAATCGGGCCTCTGCCATCTCCGGTAGAATGGTTGAGCGATTGTCATCGAAAGGGGTCGATACCCTCAAAACCTTCCTCTTTCCCAATTGGGTTGATACATCTGAGATCTATCCGCTTATAACCCCCAGCCCGATGCGTCGAGAGCTCGGAATTTCGGAAGAAGCAATCGTGGCTCTTTATTCCGGGAATATGGGCCTGAAGCAAGGACTGCACCTGCTCATTGAAGCGAGTCGCCGGCTTGTCCATCGGTCGGACATAACTTTTGTATTGTGTGGAGAAGGGCCCCATCGAAACGCTTTGGTGGAGATGGCCGCAAAAGCGCGAAATATCAGCTTTCTCCCTCTGCAACCAACTGGTCGACTCAATGAACTGCTTAATATGGCAGACATTCACCTTATACCGCAGGTAGCTGGTGCTGCAGATTTGGTCATGCCTTCCAAGTTGACGGGCATAATGGCGAGCGGCAAAGCAGTCTTGGCAACGGCCCACGAAGGAACACAATTGGCCAAGGTACTTGCGGGGCGGGGCGTTTGCACTCGTCCGGGTGACGTGACCGCCTTTACGGCCGCGGTCGCTCGCCTAGCTGATGACCGCGAGTTGAGACTACAACTGGGGCGCGAAGCAAGAAAGTACGCGCTGACTCACCTCAATCGAGACGACATCCTAACTCGTTTCGAGTTGTCTCTGATGGAAGCTTGCGGTCGTTCAGTGACAGGTGCCCAAATAAAAATAACCGCCTCCGAGAACACCAAACTTCCGGTCGCTTAGCTTACCCGTCATCTTCTCGGCCGAGATCGAATAAAAGCCGCATAGATCTTTCACCGTGAAAACCGAAAAGAAGGAGAGCGACGGACCTAAGCGAGCACCGTGTACTTACGGTTGTCGTTTCTCCGGTATCTGCTCCTCTCTACTCTAACCAAAGAAGACAAGTGTGAGTGTGAAGTCCACGTTATTTGTAGCTTAGCGGATGTGGTAGGGCGAATCTGAAGGCGATCAGCCTCTTCTGTTTTGTAATCGGACTCAAGGATTCAATTTCATGACGAGACGATCCATCAATCTGATTCAGTTCTGGCTCACGGTCGGCCTATTCTTAATACCTAGCGTGGCTTTTACGCTGGCAGGGTACGTTCGCTTCAATTCTGGATATTTCCCTTCCACTGAATTTGATATATACCGATATATTCTATTTATTGTAAGCATGACATTGATTTGGGCATTTATCGTGGATTATCTCAGCCTGAATAAGTACAGGACGATACTGACAGTTCAGACCGGTATGAGGACCGCCGCCCTTGCTACGGTATATTGCACAGTGTTTGCACTTGCTTTGGCTTTCTTCTACAAGACTGCGAATCTTGCTCGCCTTTTCATTGTTATAGGTTGTTGTTTAATCTTCGTTTTTAGCTTGGGAATGATCCACCTTTCCCGGTGGGTTATACATGCCGTCGAGCGGTCGAGCAAAGGTCGTTTCTCGATAGCAATATTGGGAGCAGACGAGTTTGCGCGGGGTGTCGCACGGCATCTCTCAAACAGCCCTCTGGCTCGCTGCAAGGTCGCCTGCTTTGTGGCACTGCCGGATCAGACGGTGACCAACCTGGATTCTCCTGTACTGAACTGGGACCAACTTGATGAGGTGGTGGATACTTTCCACTGTAAAGAACTCTTAGTGGCCCTTGCACCTGAGCACCTTGGCGAAGCAAAGAAAATACTCAAGGCCGTTCAACGGTTGTGCATTCCTGGGCGGCTAGTGCTGGATCTGGGAGAAGATTTGTTCCTTCCAGAGAGGATCTTTGACTATTACGGAATTCCGCTGGTTGATGTGAGACCGCATCCGATAGATACAGTTGGCTATGCCCTCGGAAAGCGTTTGTTTGACATCATGTTTTCTCTTACGTTATTACTCCTCTCTTTGCCACTCCTCGGCCTAGTAGCTCTGCTCATTAAACTCAGCTCTCGCGGACCTGTTACATTTGTACAGGAACGCGTTAGCCTGAACGGACGTCGGTTCAAAATGCTCAAGTTCCGAACCATGTATCTACAGGATCCTACCGATTCAAATTGTTTGCACACTCAACGTAACGACCAACGCATCACTCCTATCGGTCGTGTTCTTCGGCGTGTCAGCTTCGACGAGTTCCCTCAGTTCATCAATGTCCTGAAGGGCGATATGAGTGTGGTTGGCCCGCGTCCTGAATTAACTTTCTTCGTCGAGAAATTTCGGCACGAAATCCCGACGTACATGTCCCGACATAACGTTAAGTGCGGCATTACCGGCTGGGCCCAGGTCAATGGTCTACGGGGGAGTGACACGTCCATTACGAATCGGATACAGTACGATCTTTATTACCTTCGTAATTGGAGTTTGGCACTCGATTTAAAAATAATTCTCATGACCATTTTTAACGGTCTCGCGAGTCCGCAGGCCTATTAGCCACAAGCCTTCCAGCGGAATCTCACCTGCAAAAAGCTGCGTGCCACATCGAACTGTTGTGCCTCTCTTACCGCACCCCATAGTCCCCTCCCGCCTTTTCCACATTAACCCATCGAGTCCAACGGGGAGGGTCTGAGCCTGTGGAGGTTGCAGAGCCATTTTCGTTGACGATCGTGCTTTGTCTCGAGTTCCCACCTAAGCTTTTTCAACAATCCCCGCCCCGCCCGGGCCGTTCATCGCGCGCTCCACTGCCGCCCAACTCCTCCTTCTTGGCGATGTTTACTCCACCAACCAGCCAGGCCGGCAAAACGGGTAGCAGCACAGCGAAAGCGCGCGGCTTTGAGCCGTTCCGTATGCAGCCGATTGTAATGCGGGACGAGCCATTCGCCTCGACTGCTTTCTAGTGAAGTGTTCGCCCTGTCCCTTGTGCCAGTTAACCGCGAGGCGTCATTTTGCAATCGGGGCGTTGTCCGGTTCCCGAGCGCACGGTACGGTGAATCAAACACGGCGACACGCCGTGAGCTCGCAGTCTTTCAGTCTCACATGGTCTGGTTGATCACCTCGGCCAGACCGGTCTTGTAAGTTTATCTAACTCGAATAGGAGCCACTCGCACGATGAAAAGCCTTAGCAAGCTGCTGTTTGTTATTTCCGCACTTTTGCTCGTCGTTCCTGCGGTCGTCGTCACTTCTGCTCAGCCGCAGCCTCCGAGAGAGCATCCAGCGTATCTTCACGCACTGACGGATCTCCGCCACGCTCGCGCTCATTTGCAGCGCCCCGACGGCGGTGAATTGCGTGACCAGGAAAAGCATGCCATCCACGAAATCGATGAGGCCATCAACGAAATTAAGAAAGCCTCCATCGACGACGGCAAGGACATCAACGATCATCCTGCGGTTGACGCAGGTCTCGATTGGCGCGGCCGCCTCCACCGGGCTCTCGAACTCGTCAACAAAGCCCACAACGATGTCGCCCAGGAAGAAGACAATTCCTTCGCCCAAGGTCTCCAGCAGCGCGCTCTCGAACACATCGACAAGGCGCACCACCACATCGAGGAAGCCATTCACATCGTCGAGTAATCTCCAGAAGTTTGTTTTGCTTCTCTGGACGCCGCGGCAGATTTCAACCGCGGCGTCCTTTTTTTTCTCGGCACTACTGCCTTGCGAAGGCGCTACTGCAGTTTTTCGTAGATCGCTTTCGCTTCCGCAAGGCGCTTCAGGACATACTCCTTTTCGGCAGGAGAATTCCAGTCGGGATAATGGGCAGTCACATCGATCGTCCGTGCAATCCACGCCGAAAAATACTTCGCGTCCTCGGGCGAACGCGGCGCCTTGCCGCCGACCGTCACGTAAACTGGACTCGTCGTCGCGTATACATAATTGTCCAGCACTGGATACTCCGCGCCGTCGCTCGAGGCCCGCAGCACGCACCAGCCGCTTTCCCTCACCGGCAACC
>Ga0210395_10000403_pt1 | contig 33919 bp, 29 predicted proteins | sample IncBWH4OmetaG_FD_150861 | JGI IMG/M metagenome (GOLD analysis project Ga0210395, IMG submission 150861) | Forest soil microbial communities from Barre Woods Harvard Forest LTER site, Petersham, Massachusetts, United States - Inc-BW-H-4-O ... | reverse complement strand
TGGGTCATGTGTGACCATACAGGTGGCCCGCCGACTCCGGATGCCGAACAGGCGGATAACGACCTGGCCATTGGGCGCATTATCGACTACATCAGCCACAGCAACGTCTGGTCCTCGTCGGCGATCTTCATCGAGGAGGACGACTCGCAGAACGGCGTTGACCACGTCGACGGTCATCGCAGCCCAGGCTATGTCGTCAGCCCATACGCCGTGCAGAACGGATCCACTGACCACACCTACTACACGCAGGTCAACATGACCCGGACGATCGAGCAAATCCTCGGGCTGCCGCCCATGAATCAATTCGACCTCGTGGCATCGCCGATGAGGACGGCTTTTGTCGAAGGGCAGCCGTCTGCGGAAAACTTCAAGCCGTGGAACCACGTGGCGAATCAGGTGCCGCTGGACCAGGGCGTTACAACAACGACAACGACCTCTGTCAACACCACAGACAGCCCTGCGGTCAAGGCCCTGAAGGCGGCTTGGATGAAGAAGAAGACGCAGATCTTCGCCGGCAAGCTGACCAAGCCCGACTCCGAAGACCCAGACACCGTCAACCATTACAACTGGTACATGTCCACCGGCTTTACGCGGCCTTATCCCGGCGAGAAGACGGTTCACCCCCCGAGCGACTTCCACAAGCCGGCACCTACCAAAGCTGACCTGGACGACTAAAACACATTCCGATTGCAACGGCCCTCTCCCCGATGATTGGGGAGAGGGCTTTTTGTTTTACGCCTCAAATGCAAAATCCCCACCGACCTGAACCCTCCCCGCCACCGGCGACCGTTACTGCCCAGGGTTCGTCCCGCGACAACGCAAAAACACATCGCCTGTCGATTTTTCTTAATCAGTAGAAATTGGCGAAAAAGGCAATCCGAGCTCCGAAATGGACGAAGAACGGCGGAATAGCTTCGTCACCATCATGCGTACGAAGGAGTGTTTCGTACTGAGCCGGAGAAAAGTTACAGGGGGCTGGCGGACAGAACCATCAGGTTTTGGCAGATGGAGCGGCGGTGCTTCGGCTTTTGATGGAACGTTAATAGTCGTGTTATGTGCCTATAACTTCCACTGATTATTACAGATTCGTCATGTAAAAACTTCAAGGCATTTTTGCCTGTGCAGAAGCGTGTGTCTTGTTCGCCAGGACATGAAGGCTCATAAGATTTTCCCTTTCGCCGGTCTGCGGTCCCCGGTGTTTCACCGCGCTGTCAACTCTATGTCAGCAAGCTGTGTGGAGGTCTAGAAACTCCGGTCTGCTTCTGGCTGCCACGAAACCCCCAACTTTTTCGAGGCCAAAAATGCGATTGATCCAGCTCTTTACCCGTGCATCGCTGCTCGCGATTACTATCTGCGTCCTTGTTCATCCCACAGGAATAGCCGTTGCGCAAGTTGATCGCGCAGGCTTAGACGGTACAGTCACCGATCCGTCGGGAAAAGTCATTCCAGATGTTCATGTGGTTGCCGAAATGCCGGACACCGGACTGAGGCGCGAAACTGTATCGTCTCCCACTGGAACCTACGACATTCCCGAGTTACCGGTGGGAATTTATACGATCACCTTCAATCATCCCGGCTTCAAGACTCTGACGTTTGTCGATGTGAAGCAGGTGATTGGGCGGACGCGCACTCTCGATGCAACGCTGCAGGTAGCAGGAGGCGAGGAGCGCGTGGAGGTCTCAACCAGCTCGGAGCAGATGGACAAAAGCTCCGACGCACTGGGCGGACGCATTGAGAAAGTGCAGGCGGAGCAGCTCCCGATTAACGGCCGCAACTGGACGACGCTGTCGGCTCTGGTGCCTGCCGCTGTAGATACCGGAGGCAGCAATCAACGGTCGATTCGATTTGCAGGCCGCGGCCGCGACGATGACAATTACACCTACGACGGCATTGACGCGACCAACATCATAAACCAGCCACAGCAACCTTATGTGCGGCTCGCCATCCCGCTGGACGCAATCGAAGAGTTTCGTATTGACGCGATGCTGGCGACTGCAGAAAGCGGCGCAACGGGAGGACCGCAGCTGGCCGTTACCTCTTCATCGGGTTCGAACCGGTGGCACGGGAACGCGTTTGAGTATCTGCGCAACAATGTCTTTGACGCGCAGCAGCCTGTGCCGGTTACGACGGCGCCGCAGCCGCCTCTTCGCCTGAATCAGTTCGGAGGGGCGGTGAGCGGTCCCATTGTGCCCGACAAGACGTTTTTCTTCCTGGCTTATGAAGGATACCGGCAACACTGGGGATTTCCGCTACTCGGCTACGTGCCAAGCAGCGCGTTCCGCGCCAGGGTTCTTGCGGACTCGCCAGAGCTGGGACCGATCATGAACGGATATCCGCTCGGCACGGCGCCGACCAGCGACCCGGACATCGATCAATTCTCCAGTGAGGGCACGCAGGTGGTAAACGAGAACTCGGCCATGATACGGTTCGACCAGCGCTTCTCAGAAAAGACCACCGCCTTTGTGCGCTTCAACTACGACCGGGCGGTCAATACGCAGCCACTGGCAAGCTCGGGCAATTATCTCGAGGATCTGCAACAGCTGACGTCGACGCCGGTCAACGGCGCCATCGAGTTGCTTCATATCTTCAATCCCAGCCTCGTGAATGAGGCCAAGTTCGGATACAACCGCGGCACGGCCAACACATACGGCCTCAATCACACCGGGACTCCTTATGCAGTTTCGGTCTCAGGATTTACCACGCTGAACAACAACCGCATCAGCACGGGCGTGGGCAACTCGTTTTCCTGGATCGACAACCTGACTTGGATCAAGGGAAGGCACACGGTGAAGGGCGGAGTGGAGATCCGGCGAATCCAGCTAAACCAGGGAAACACGGAGAGTGGAACCATCACCTACGCTTCGACGGCAGCCTTCGATACAAACAGCGTAAGTTCAGCAACCCTGAATGGAAACCTGCCCGTCAATGGGCTGCGCAAGACCCAGTTCTACGGCTACATCCAGGACGAATTCAAATGGACACAGAACTTTTCCATGAACCTGGGCATGCGCTACAGCTTCTTCAACGTCTTTCACGAGGTGCAGGGACGCGCCAATCCGTTTGACTTCGCTACCTGCGGGCCGCAGGGATTCTGCGGCGTCGGTGCCAGCTTCGGCCAGCCCAACTACGGCAATTTCGATCCACGAGTGGCATTCGCGTGGGCCCCGAACAATAACGGAAGGACGTTGATTCGTGCGGGATTCGGCATGTATCACGAAGACGGGCAGCTGGACGATCAGAACCTGCCCATCAGCAATGAAGTCTTCGCGTATTCGTTGTCGAACAAGACCATTCCAGACCTCAGCTTTCCGCTCACACCGTTTCTATCCGATACGACGGGGATTGTCTCGCCGCGAGCCCAGGACCGGCGGCGCAAGGACACCTACGTGGAGCAGTGGGGCCTCTCAGTGCAGCGTCAGCTTCCGGCAGACTTTGTGGCAACGGTCTCGTACGTGGGAAGCCGAGGTGTGTACCTCCTGACGCTCTCTGAAGTGAACGTCGTTAATCCGGCCACAGGACTGCGCCCCTACCCGGATTTCGGCCAAGTGAGCTGGCGCGGCAATAAAGACGACAGTAGCTACAACGGATTCTCGGTGGCGGTGAAGCGGACGTTTTCGCGCGGACTCCTGATCTCGACCAATTACATGTGGTCGCATCAGATCGACGACGGCTCCAACGGCAGCGGCGACGGCGACTCGCTGGTGCCGCAAAATGTGGCCTGTCCGGCGTGCGAGCGCGCCAGCGGCATCTGGGATGCACGTCATGTGTTAAATGCCAATGCTATTTATCAACTGCCTTTCGGTCCGGGTAGGCCTTATCTGAACCAACCTGGAATTCTGAGGAGCATTGCGGGCGACTGGCAACTGACTTCCGTGGCATTGGCTCGAACCGGTTTCCCGGTGAATGTGCTGGTCAATCGTTCCGCGGCGAGCACTCCGGACGGCAATAGCACAAATCAGCGGCCCGATCTCGTGCCGGGCGTCTCTGTGACTCCGCCCGGAGGCAAGAGCATTGGAGAATGGATCAATCCGGCGGCGTTTGCCGTACCAGCTAATGGAACATGGGGTGATGCGCCGCGAAACATCGCACGCGGCCCCGGCGCATGGCAGATTGATTTCGGGGTTGCCAGATCAATTCGGTTGTCGGAGCGAGCGCATCTCGAGTTTCGCTCGGAATTCTTTAATATCTTCAACCACCCGCAATACGGGCTGCCTAATGCTACTTTCGGCGTTCCCGGTTTCGGCAGCATTACCCAGACAGTAAACACCACAACGCCTGTGAGCCCGGTGGGGTCGGGAACCCCGCGTCAGATTCAGTTCGCTCTGCGGCTTGCATTCTGAGTTTTGCCAACAGATCTACGCCGTGGCGGCAGGTGCGGCTGCGGCGCGGATAGAGCGTGAAGTACAGATGAGAAACAACAGGAAGTTGATGCAGGCATGACGGCTCTGAATTAGTCCTGTAGAACGGGCTGGTGCTAGTTCTCTGTTGCCAGAAGCGCCGTGCCAGTACTCGTAAGAGGTTCGCGAGAACTTGGTTTCAGTGCTCCAGATAGCGGCCACCTTCATCTGCACGAACGGTCAGTACAAGAAATCCAAAGCCTATGACAACGGCCAGGAAGGCGAAGGCGCTTCCCTCTGGCCCCACCGGTCCTCCGGTACCAAAGCATTCCTGGAGAGAAGGAAAGCGAAGATATGCCCTGATCGAGATACCCGCTGCCGACAGCACCTCCGGTTACCAAAGCATTCCTGGAGGGAAGGAAAGCGAAGATATGCCCCTGATCGAGATACCCGCTGCCGACAGCACCAAAGAGCGGAGCGCTCGCAAAGTTCCATCCAGCATGGTACCCAATCCCCCACCAGAGGGTTCCGCTACGAAATACTGAGTAGCCCAAAAGCATGCCAGCGGCAGCTAAACGCACCATCCATATATAACTGGCGCCTGGATTGGCCCCATGGGCAAGCGAAAACGCGAGAGCGGAGATTACGATTGCCATACGTATTCCCAAAAGTCGACTCGCAAGTACCAGGACGAGGCCGCGAAACAATACTTCTTCTCCTGCAGCACCGACGATTTCGGCTAGTAGCTAGGCGATTCCGTATGCGGCATGAATGCTCGCAGAGCCGGGTGAGAGACGAAGCTGGGCATCACCAACGGCGACAATCATCAGAACCGTCGCTACCATCACAGAAAAGCCAATGGCGAGCCCTTTCAAGAGATAGATCACTTGTCGCTGATGGTGTCGCAGAACGGGCGTAATCCCTGGGGGATCGATGAATGCCACTGATCCGGCGATGATAAGCCACCAAAGGAGCCTAAAGCTCACGAGAATACTGTAAGCGGCGCACAGGAGTGTATTAGGGGGTGAAGAGGATATACCAAGCCAAGCCCGAGTTTGATGATAAGGCGTTGTCAGGATCGCGTCCTCTAAAAAGTAAGCAGCTACCACGACTCCCATCGCGATTATGGTGCGGACCTGGCTTATCCTGGAGTGCGCCCCAAACAATTTCATGCTAGCTAGTACCGCCGATCCAAACGGTTCCCACCTCTTTGTACTTTTTAAAATGCGACGATTGCAGATGCGCTTCATAAGCGGCAGCGTTCGCGTACATCTCGAATAGCCTAATCTGGGGGTCGGGTGATCCTTTACAGACACTGCATACAGCGTCAGGACGCCTGGCTCGACCCGAATGGAGGCCGCGATCTCCTCCCGAAGCGCGGCCTTGTACAGCTCGAGTTGAACGGGATCGATCTCTAACTCCGCAAGATGCACCACGCGGTCCTCGCCCGTCTCAGCAGACAAGGATGAACTCCTCAGAAGCAATGTTCCTACGAACAGGGCTGTACTGACCATTGCGAGTGTCTTACCTCTCATCCTGATCTCCTTCGAGACTTATACGATTAGCGGTTCAGCGTGGCGAGATTTCAACTGTGGCTGCCTGCGCTTGAGACTCGACCATCGGCTTTAGATAAGGACTGTTGCTGTACTTGTTTCTATATGCAGCATCAATCGCGCCTTGTGCTTCGATATTGCCGGGTTGGAACACGACGTCCTTAGTCATACCCGCAGCCGTGATCCGGCCTTCTTTTTGCCGCATCGCTGCTTTGTACCAGCGTGATGACCGACCGTTATAGGCACGTACGTAGAGCTTGTCTCCTACAACGACGCACCAGATCCAAGTCGGCGTTCCATAGGTGGCGTTATCCCCTCGTAGTGGAGAGATGTGCAGATCATCCGTTTCTGCAAGGCGCTGAAGTTCATCCTGTGACCAGTTCTTCATAGCTGTCCCGCCCAGAGACCATCAAGTAGCACCCCTTTTGTGTAGTGCTCTAAAGCGGGAGAGACGGCTCTCACATTGTCGTATGTGAGAGCCGCGGGGCTCACGTTCTGCTCGCAGATGTCTGTCATCGTAAATCTCCGTCAGATGGGGTTAGCGATCGATTAGCTTTGCGTGCGTTGCGGGGTAACGTTCGCCTTCGATGTTGATTGCGGAGGAGGCCTCTTCGAGCGCGCGTACATCTTTTATGGTTAGCTCGATGGTTGCGCCGCCAAGATTTTCTTCGAGACGCGAGAACTTGGTCGTGCCTGGAATTGGAACGATCCATCGTTTTTTGGCGAGCAACCATGCGAGAGCGATTTGTGCAGGAGTGGCTTTCTTTTGCTTCGCGAACTTGGTGACTACCTCGACGAGCGCCTGATTGGCTTTGCGATTTTCCTCACTAAACCGCGGCACGATGGCGCGGAAGTCGGTGCTGTCGAACTTGGTGGATGCGTCGATTTTCCCGGTGAGGAAGCCTTTGCCGAGAGGACTGAAAGGGACAAAGCCGATGCCGAGTTCCTCAAGCGTGGGCATGACGGAAACCTCGGGCTCGCGCCAGAAGAGGGAGTATTCGCTCTGCAGAGCCGTCACGGGCTGAACCGCGTGAGCGCGGCGGATGGTGTTTGCGCCGGCTTCGGAGAGGCCGAAGTGCTTTACCTTGCCTTCTCGGATGAGGTCTTTGACGGCCCCGGCGGTGTCTTCGATGGGAGTGTTCTTGTCGACGCGATGTTGGTAAAGGAGGTCGATAGTGTCGGTTTGCAGACGCTTGAGCGACCCTTCGACGACTTGCTTGATGTGGTCGGGACGGCTGTTAGTTGCAGTCCACTTACCGTCATTGTTGGGATCGGGCTCAAAGCCGAACTTGGTGGCGATGACGACGTCATTACGGAACGGCGCGAGAGCTTCGCCGACAACTTCTTCGTTGATATAGGGGCCGTATACTTCAGCGGTGTCGAAGAAGGTAACGCCGCGCTCGACGGCTGCGCGGATAAGTTTGATGGCTTCTGATTTTTCTGTGGCGGGGCCGAGGCCGAAGCTCAAGCCCATACAACCGAGGCCGAGTGCTGAAACTTCGAGACCGCTTTTCCCTAATGTGCGCTTTTGCATGATTTCTCCCTCTGGTCGGCCGTGCACTGTCCGAACATGTTCAAGTTTAGGGAGATATTGTCTATGAGACTAGATGGTACCTGGTTCAAAGAGTTATGAGTAAAATGCATGAATCATGAGGAACGACTTAGGAGAGCTGTCAGCATTTGCAACGGTAGCGGACGAGCGTAGCTTTACACGCGCCGCCGCGCGCCTGGGCATTTCGCAATCTGCGCTTAGCCATTCCATTCGCGGACTCGAAAAGAGATTGGGACTTCAATTGCTCGCGCGAACAACGCGAAGTGTCTCTCCGACTGCGGCGGGCACGACGCTTCTCCGCGAGCTGGCGCCCGCATTGGAGCGGATTGAGCGAGCGCTTGCGGAGACCCGGAAGCAGAAGGAAACTCCATCCGGTCGGATACGACTCATCATTCCGCGAACAGCGACTAGGATGGTGATTCTGCCGAAGCTGGCTCAGTTCGCTCGTAACTATCCTGAGATCGTGTTGGAGGTCACGTCTTCCAATGATCCTGTCGATCTTGTTGCGGGAGAATACGACGCAGGTGTGCAGCTTGGCGAATTCATACAACGGGACATGATTGCCGTCCGGGTGACCAAAGAGTTACGTCTCGCCGTAGTTGGATCTCCGGAGTACTTCAAATCGAATAGCATCCCGAAACATCCGCAGGATCTTAAGGACCATCCCTGCATAGGATTTCGGTTCAGCAACGGTCTGTACCGATGGGAGTTTGAGAAGGGCCGCAAGGCACTGACGGTCAGCCCCCAGGGACCGGCATCGTTTGATGATCCAGAACTTGTCATCCAGGCAGCGCTGAGTGGTGTGGGAATCGGCACAGCGATGGAGGATAGTCTCCTAGACCTGATTGCAGAAGGGCGCTTGGTTCAAATCCTGAAAGATTGGTGCCCATCTTTTCCCGGTTATTTTCTCTACTATCCAAGTCGTCGGAATCAACCTGCTGCGCTGGCAGCGCTTATTGACTCCCTTCGAATGGATTAGTAATGAGAAACGCCCTCGTGTTTACAGATTTCTAGTGGATGACATTCACTTGGACTAAAGTCGCCCTATCGAGAAAATGGCGTGCCATTGTTCCCTCAAAACGGCGCCACAGGAAACTTAGCTCCTACTAAGCGCTTTCTGAGGATCGATGGATCGGAATACTGGTGCTGTTAACTAGTCAACCCGTTATTTTTTGAACCGTGTTCAGCCATCTCATAGCTCATAGATTCGAATGGAGCACCGGGCGGGAATTGAACCCGCGAATACTGGTTTTGCAGACCAGCGCGTTAGCCACTTCGCCACCGGTGCTCATGAGTCCGCCGTGCCGAGATGCACGGCGGATTGGTAGAGGTAGATTACTCGGGCTGCGCGACTGTGCGCAGGTACGGCTTCACTGTTTTGTAGCCGGGGAAAATCTTGTCTGCCTCCTCGTTGGAGACCGCGCCAGTAATGATGACTTCGCCACCCTGCTTCCAATTCGCCGGTGTTGCGACCCTGTGCTTTGCTGTGAGCTGGATCGAATCAAGCACCCGGATAATTTCGTCGAAGTTGCGACCGGTTGTCATGGGATAAGCCAGCGTCAACTTGATGCGTTTGTCCGGCCCGATGACGAAGACCGTGCGCACGGGCGCGTTGTTGGCTGGCGTGCGGCCCTCCGAGGTGTTGCCTGCATCCGCTGCAAGCATGTCGTAGAGCTTCGCGATCTTCAGCTCCGGGTCGCCGATCAGCGGATAGTTCACCGGGTATCCACCCACATCCTCGATGTCGGCGGCCCACTTACTGTGGTTGCTTACAGGATCCACACTCAGGCCGATCACCTTGGCGCCACGCTGAGCAAATTGGCTCTCCAGGCTTGCGACTGCTCCGAGTTCCGTCGTGCAGACAGGAGTAAAGTCCTTCGGGTGAGAAAAGAACACAGCCCATTGATCGCCGATCCACTCATGAAAGTGGATTGTGCCCTGCGTCGTTTCCGCCGTGAAATCCGGTGCAATATCGTTGATACGGAGTGACATTCGATTTTCCTCTTCGGGGAACTTAAACTTCCTGTGAAATTAAAAAACCCACCTCAGCAGATTCTCTGCGGGTGGGCGTTAGAGCTTGGATTCTGAACTTTGCTCTAGGAACACACCCGCATGGTGCAGCAGCGACAGCAGCAGCACATACACATACAGGTTGGAGCAGAGAACATCATTCTGAATTTCAGAATAGAGGGGGTCCGCATATCGTGTCAAACGTTCTCTCGTGATATTTCCGACCAACCTGGCTGGGATTCGAAAAAATGCTGGCCAGCCGAGAAGTGCAGAATCTCTCGCAGGTAGCCACACCTGCCACCTTTCTTCTGCGAAACTATCGCCATGCGTGCATTCGACTATCATCTCTGCGATGTCTTTACGGCAACGCCTTTTGCCGGCAATCAGCTTGCCATTTTTGAAGACGCAGGCGACCTGAGCCAGGCTGAAATGCAGGCCCTGGCCAGCGAAACCAATCTCTCAGAGACAACTTTCATCCAGCGCCGTCGCCTGGAATTGGAACTGCATCGCGGCGTGCGCGTCCGCATCTTCACTACGGAGGAGGAGCTTCTCTTCGCGGGTCATCCCACACTCGGCACGGCCGCTTTCATTCGCGAGCATCTCCCGGAATACGCCGGAAGCGACGCAGTTAAATTGGAACTGAATGTCGGTCCTGTGACCGTTCGTTTTCCGGCGGAACAATCGGGAGCGATTCATGGTGAAATGACGCAGCCCGATCCGGTCCTTGGGGCCGTGCACTCTGCTGGCACTATCGCAAACGCACTCGGCATTTCTATCGACGATCTTGCGACCGATATGCCGATTCAAACTGTCTCGACCGGCATGCCCTTCTGCATCGTGCCGTTTCGCTCCGTCGATGCGTTGTCGAAACTGCGCATCGCAGGCGCCAGCGCTGACGATTATCTGCGCTACAGCGACGCAAAATTCTTCTACTGTATTGCACCGGAGTTGAAAGGCATATGGCGCGCGCGCATGCAGTTCTATAACGGCGAAGATCCGGCGACCGGCTCCGCAGCAGGCTGTGCGATTTCTTACCTTGTACGACATGGCTTCGCAGACTCAGAGGAACAACTGCACATTCGCCAGGGCATCGAGATTGGCCGTCCGAGCACACTTGACGTGCGCGCAAAATTCGATGGCGTTTCAATTCGGGAAGTGCGCGTTGCAGGCAGCACTGTTTTCGTAGCAAAGGGACGCTTTTTCCTTGAGTGATTCACATGCTTTCAACAGGTCTGGTGTCACGCATACTCAATAACCACGCGGGAAAATCAAAATTCGGTGAATCGCCAGAGAAAAATTCACGTCCCTTTCGCTTCATCTTCCCCGTTTACAGGCTGGTCTGCAGTTCGTACTCTTGGCAAGCGTTCCGGAATTGTGGAGCGCAACTTTCGCCGATTACATACAACTGAATGAGAGCCAGAGTGCGCAGGCATGCGCGCTTGCAGCCGCCTTTGTAAAGCCTGCTACCTTCCGGGAAACAGTCCGAGAACCGCGCAAGCCTTGCAAAATGCGGCTTGGTTGTTGCGCCGGCAACCATGCCCCGCTTCTGGCTCAACCGCATCCCGCTTGAAACGGGAGCTGCGGCACCGCGCATATGCGTGGAGGACGACACGTTTTTAAAAGATGCCTCCACGCGGCGCGGACGGCCCAGCCTCGTCTCTCGATGTAAGGATTGCGGTCCTACGAACCCTCCTGCGGATTGCGCATGCTTGAAGTGTGCCTGCTCGCAAAACAGCTTCGCCATGCTCGCGAAGCAGTCAGGATGTTTTTATGAGGCCCAGAAAAATTATTCTTTGCGTTGACGATAATGAACAGGCACTCTCCGTTCGCAAATTCCTACTCGAAACCCGCGGATATCGTGTCCTCACCGCACTCTCAGCGGAAGAAGCATTGGAAATTTTTGGCGGTGGCGGAATCGATCTGGTGTTAAGCGATCTGCTGATGCCGCAGATGGACGGCAACGAACTTGTGCGCCGCATGAAGGAGATCACGCCTGAGGTTCCGATGATTCTCGTCAGTGGAACCGTCAAATCCTTTGACCGCGCCAACCGCGCCGATGCGTTTCTGCCAAAGGGGGCCTGCACTCCTCTGGAAATGCTCGAACGCATCCGCATCATGATCGCCCGCAAACGCGGCCCGAAAAAGACGACCCTGCGCCCATACCACGAGGTGCCGGAAGACGGGCCCACGGTCGCGGCCATTGCATAGCGGGAGATAGGATTGGGGGCTGCATTTACAATTCAAAGAGTGCAGCCCATCATCACCGCAGAAAATGTATCCAAGATTTATCACGCAGGAAAGATAGAAGTTCCTGCGCTTCGCAATGCTTCCTTCACCGTCGAGGCAGGAGAGTTCGTCAGCATCGTCGGCCCATCCGGAAGCGGCAAGTCAACGCTCTTCTATATTCTAGGCGGACTCACTCGTCCTACTTCAGGACGCGTCATGATTGATGACACCGATTTCAGCTCACTGAACGATGCCGAACGGACGCGCATGCGCAAGACAAAAATTGGCTTTGTCTTCCAGCGTTTCAACCTGCTGCCGACGCTCACCGCAATGCAAAATATCGAGATCGCACATGAGATTTCGGGACGGAAGGATCCGCTCGACCGCAGCTATCTTGAGCACCTGACCAATCTGCTCGGTATCGGCGGCCGTCTGGAACATCGCCCCTCTGAGCTCTCCGGAGGCGAGCAGCAACGCGTTGCCCTGGCGCGGGCGCTGGTTACACACCCGGCCATCATCCTGGCGGACGAGCCGACGGGCAATCTTGACAGCAAGAACTCAGACACTGTGCTCGATATGCTTTCACGCTCGAATCGAGAGCTGAAACAAACCGTACTGATGATTACGCACAATCCGGAAGCGGCAGCCATCGCCGATCGTATCCTGCATATGCGCGACGGGGAAATTGTCAGCATCGAAGCAGGCAGAGGTCAGCTGACAACGAAGTAGTCTGGTTGCACGGGTAGCGTCTTCGGCTGTTTTTTGGGCGGCTCCGTCTCCTCGTGCCCGCGTTGACCGGCCGCACCCCGAGCCGATATACTCAAAAAGTACCAAGCGGGAGTAGCTCAGTGGTAGAGCATCGCCTTGCCAAGGCGAGGGTCGCGGGTTCAAATCCCGTCTCCCGCTCCAGTCAGCTGCGGCCCTGGTTCAATCGAGCTACAGCGCAGGTTGGCTTCATCATCGCCTTCTGAAGTATGATTTTCTGTCCAAGGCGCGGTACCCAAGCGGTAAGGGAGAGGTCTGCAAAACCTTTATGCGTCGGTTCGATCCCGACCCGCGCCTCCAATCTCTCCAATAACTTACAAGGCATAGCCATCTTGCTCCAAAATCGACTGTAGTGAAAACTGTAGAGACTCTTTCAGGATTCCCTACTGAATCGCCATCTCTGATATACCCTGCTGGCGAGCAGCGGCTTCAATCTGCTGTTGCGCTATATACTGCTCCATCTTCTCCATTGCCTTAGTCTGGAACTCCTGCGTCGGATGCGCGTAACGCAGCACCATGTTGATCTTCGAGTGGCCCAACATAGCAGCTAGCGTTACAAGATCAATTCCGGCTTCTGCGGCTCGTGTAGCCCAAGTATGGCGAAGATCATACAAGCGGAATGGTGCAACCTTGCTATCCCTCACAGCCCTGTCATGGGCATTATTGACCTTCGGAACTGGCTGACTCGGGTCTAAGGCATGCGGGAACAAATATGGTCCATCATTCTCAGCCATACGTGACGCTAGGATGCTCTTAGCCGCTGCCGTGAGCCTAATGCGTCGTTTAGCCGCCTTAGTCTTGCCGTATGGGTTGGACAGGTAATTCTCAGCCAAGTGGACGTTCTCAGGTTGAATCCTATAGACCTCTTCCGGTCGCATCCCGGTCTCAAGCATCAGAGTCGCCACATCGCGCAGCATGGGAGTCGCCTTCGCCAGATATTTCGCCTGTTCGTCATAATTGAGAACGCGTGTCTGCTCGTTGTCTTCACGCAACGCCTTGACGCGACTGACAGGATTGCTCAAAGGCACATCGGCCTTAATCGCATGGTTAAACATCGCCCGAAGACATGCCAGTTCACGGTTGACTGTGGCAGGCTTGACCTTTTGATCTGTTGCCCTCCGCTTGTCCTTAGCTCGAACAGTCGTGAACTGATTCAGCCGAACGGTCTTAAAACGTTCAACCTCATCAGGCGTGATCTTATCGAGCGATATGTCCTTGAAATGCCTGAGAAGTCCGACACTGCTCACTTGATAGCGTCGATATGTGGCAGGTTTCGTTTGATGCTCTTTCTTCGACCACACCAGAAAGTCAGCCATTGCAGTTTTGAAAGTCGGAATCTTCTTGCGCTCTGTGATGCCCACTTCGGCTTTCACAAGCGCGGTGTGAAAAGCTGCTTCTATATCACGAGCGACATTCTTATTGCCCTGATTTGTGCTCTTCTGAATCCGCTTGCCATCATGCACAAAGCCAAACCACCATACGCCACCGCGCTTGTATAAAGACATTCTTGCCTCTCTAAATTTTTCCTTTTGCTTCAAGATCAGTCATGCGACGAACGACGCTATCCCACAAAGGAATCAAAGGCAGAGAGATTGCGACTGCGCCACACTCTGAGAAATCTTGCGTTAACTTAGCCGATTGAGCAGCATCAAACACGTTCCAAATTCTCTCCAGCCTCTTTACTTCTTGACCGTCCTGCTCACTCGTGATGATCCGAACGTCCAAGCTAAGAACCATTTCCGGGACATGTCCGTCTCCTCCGAATGAGGCTATCCATTTCTCTATTAGCTTCTGATCTTTAATCAGCTTCAAAGCCGCTTTGATTCCAATGGGGCTTACATGTGCGCTGTAGAGTTCATTTGCTACCGCTAACTTGAGTACCACATCAAAGAAGTAGCGTTTGCGATTCCCTGACCCAGGCGACTTTATCTGAGCCTCAAGCCCATAGAGTTTTGACCCAAAATTACGTATCCGCCACTCCTCTGTATCCAGAATTGCCGCGACCTCTTTCGAGCCATACCAGCGCGGAGATTGAACGGGGTGTTGTAGCTTCTTCTTCACAGCAAGAGGATAGTCAATTTTTGAGCAAAAGTACAGTCTGTCACTTAAAATCAGCTTACAGCGCAACAGTTTTGTAAACTGTTGCTCCCAAACACTTTATACTTGACAGATGAGGGCGAACGTGAGACTATTATTACAATCAACACAGCGATTATTCGTTGTGGCTGATTTTCAAATCAATGGACAATCAAGAACGCGCTTTGACCAAGCTCCTCGTCAGTGTTGAGGAAAGCGCCGAGATTCTAGCAATCTCGAAATGGTCGCTTCGCTCATGGATGAAAAAGGGTCTTGTACCCTCAGTGAAGATCGGTACTCGCAGACTGATTCGAGCTTCCGATCTTGAAAACATCGCCAAGAATGGTCTGGATACTCAGACTGCTTCATTCGCGGCCTAACCCACCAATCATTCACTGACAAACTAGACCCCTTCTGCATCGCAGAGATGCCGCTGCATTGCTGTGCTCAATTTCGAGTCAGCAGTGGGCGGCCAATTTGTGCTCGTCGGAGGTGTCTCGGGGTGTCAGTCCATAACGTCAACGCTGTATTAACCAATTCCAGACAAGAGACAAAAAGGAAATATGTCACATATCGAAAACGTTGATGTAAAGGATCTCATTGCTGCTGAGAAATACCCTCACAATAAGATTTTCAACCTTGATCCAGAGAATGTCTTGCCAAGAGAGCTACGTGACGCATTGCGTCTCGAAATCGAACCTGAACTAACAGAGATTCGAGCAGAGATTAATAAGCAAAAGAACCGCATCACTGTTGCATTTAACTCAGCCAGACACTTATTCAAAATGCAGTATCCAGCCGATGATCTTGACTATCTCAACTCCGGCTATCACGAACTAGTGGGCCGGACTGAGGAGTTGTTCATACAGACGCTAGACTTTGAAGACCTGATTGAGAAAGGTGCTCCATTTGTTTTCATCGCGTCGCTTCTTCGGAATCTACGTGAAAATCTCGAATTCATCAAGAACGAGATAGGCAAAGCTCTAAAAAGACTGCAGTGGCGCGAACTTGAGAAATCGGCTATCGAGCATCGCAATTGGCGGCTCCCACCGCAAGAGCGAAAGGGTTAATGAGATGGAAAAGACATTTAAAACTGAACGGCTCCCCCTCGCTATTTACCTGCATGCCAGTCAGTCACTAAAGCTGATTGGATACAGCCGAACCAAACCGTTCAAGGTTCAGGTTGTCTTTGATGATCCAGACAACATGGGATCAGCTTGCGAACTTGATTTTGAAATGGGCAAAGAAGTATCAGCAGCAGCCATCTTCGCCAGTCAGAAATATCTCCGGCGAATGATGAGTTTAGAACTGGAGAAGAAGGACATTAGAAAGGCCAATGACGACCAACACAGAGCAGTTGCAGCCAATTAAGGCTGTGCTTGATGAAGTTCTCGCTCAAGTGCGGGAACAATACAGTGACGAACTAGCAAAGGCAGTGCATGCCGGATTAGGCGTGATTGCTTCCTTGTCTCTCCAACGAAGAGATCACTGTTTAGTGATGATTTATGAAGGCGGCCCTGGTGCTGGCAAGTCAACAGCTGTAAGGCTGCTTTCACCGGAGCGACCAGAGACGAGGCTAGTAGCCGAACGTATAGACAGCTTCACCGCTGCATCGTTCGTGTCCCATGCGGCGAATCGCAGTCCGGAGGAATTGGACAAAATTGACCTTTTGCCACGTATCAAAGGTAAGGTCATGCTAACGAAGGAACTGTCACAGCTTTTTAGCAACGAAGAAAAAGCGTTGCGAGTTTCATTCGGCACCTTGACCTCCGTTCTCGATGGCAATGGCCTACGAACGAACTCAGGATCACAAGGAGAGCGCGGTTATGAAGGCGATTACCGATTCAACTGGATTGGAGCTACAACGCCGATTCCAGCCAGAACGCACGACTTGATGGCCCAATTGGGCAATCGCATTCTCTTCTACGAGCTTCCGAGCAGGGAATCTTCTGAGGATGAATTGTTGGACCTTCTTGGAACCAGTAGTGTCGGAACGAACGTGGACCTGCTTCGCGAAAAAGTAAACGACCAAATCGAGGAGCACTTTAAACAACAGCCAGTCAACAGCGTTGATCCTGCAACGATTGCGTTCCCGGAAGCGCTCAAGCGGATGCTCGTTCGCTATGCGAAGTTGATCGTTCACGGCAGAGTAGCAGTTTCTAGAAGCGCTGATGGCGAACTCGAAACAACAGAACGCGAGGGAGGAGAAAGAGTCGCATTTCTGCTTAATACGCTCTGTCTCGGATTGGCTCTGATAAACGGGCGGGATCATGTCACAAAAGGCGATTTGCAAGTAATCAAGCATGTCGCTCTGTCGTCTCTCCCACAGAAGCGCAGGAACCTGTTGCAGCGCGTTCTGGCTGCTGGTGGCCGACTCACTTCAACTGCCTTTGCAACATCGGCAAATATCTCAAAGCCGACTGCATTGGAAAGGATGAAGGAACTTGCCGCGACTGGCATTTGTTCACTGAAAGGTGGAAATCAGCAGGCTTCAACCCCTGCGGCCGTCAGCCTAACCGACGGATGGAAATGGCTGCTGCCTACATGACCCCTTTAATTCATTCCGGGGTGTGAGGATTGGAGATGAGAGAGGAAGGAAGAGAGAAAAAGTAATCGAGATGGCAGTCGCCCGCGCAGGTCGGATTTGCTTTAAGGGGTGTCTGCCACGCTCGCTTAGGTGATTGGAAAGGTATGCCACTAAACAAACGAAGAAATATAGAAAAATGGAATCAAAAAGTCGAAGAGACCAAGCTGCGACAACGCAAGTTGAAAGCCCGCAAGAGAAAACAGGCCATCCAGGAAAAAGAGAGACGGGCTAAATCGGCACGCAGGAAGGCCAGGAAGGAAATCCGAGAACGCCTTAAATGGCTCAACAGGATGACGAGGAAGGTTCTCGCTTCCCACACGACCTTTGTGAAGGCAGCTTAATCGAGCGGCAGACTCCCCATCCGCTCGACGTTCGTCACTTCCCGAACACGAAGTCTCTCTCTTTCCAAGATTCCCGCACTTGATCGAAAAAGTTGGCGTAGAATGAGCACCTGAGAGCAGCGACTTCCCCTCTACCCCTTTCACATTCGGAGCTAATTCAAGATGAGCGTTGGATCAAAGAGCCAATTCGCAGCGGAAGTTCTATCTAATGATTTTCCTAAACAAACTAAACGATTGAGTCTCACACCTGCGATAGGGGCTTTCGCCGATGCTGAGGCGATTGATCATGGACAACTGTCGAATTTGCTCGGTGCTGAAGTACCGCAAAGCTGGCCACCGAAAAATGTGCCTCCTCCTGGCTTGGACGGTGCGTCTGGGTGGCAAAACTGCTATCTAACGCACGCGGGTCCAGACAACCGACCTGTCGCGGTAGGTTTCGCGGGAATAAAAAAATGGCATCCGGAGCATAAGACCATTCAGATCGGCGTGGCGTTAGTACCCGAATATCAAGGCCAACGTCTAGGAGAGGAAATTGTCACAAAGGCTTCCATTGTTTACATGATGAGCAGAGCTTTTCTTGCCGTCCATTCACTGTGCGCAGCTTCACGGAGAGATTTTACGCCTCATAAACTCAAACTAAGAAACTACCCAAACCTCATTCGTGAAGCTGTGGTCCGCTTAAAGAACGAGAAATTTTCTAAAAAAATTTCAGAGGAGCCGCTTGGAAGTTCCAATCAAACTAGGTTGGGCCTGCGCTGCTCGACCAAACGGGGAAGCTCCCCATCCCTTCGTTTCTGGCAGGATTTCAAAGCATGCTTTGCCCGAACTGACTGTAGTGAAAACTGTAGTGAGTACCTGTAAATCTGGAGTTGCATGGGGTGAGTCAGCTTCGCAATCCACGCTGAAAATACAAGCACTTGCAACCCTATGCAATCCCATCCAAATATGCCTGAGAGGTCTGCAAAACCCCTATGCGTGAGTTCGATTCTCACCCGCGCCTCCAAGTCTTTGAGCAGCAGTTAGATACATCAAAGGTTTAGCTGTTGCGGGGAGAGGTTTTATTTCACTGTCGTTCGTCCTCGATCGATCTCGATGGGTGTCAATCGCGATGAAGGCGGACAAAAAGCGGACGAAATCGAGGGCACAAGGTTTGTCCTGAGCTCGTTCGGCTTTATCCGTAGTTTCAGCAAGCCACGACTTATTGTGGTTGCACTTGCTCCAGCCGAGGAATGTCGAACCGGAAGCAATCTGTTGGGATTCTGCATCTCGTTCTTTGTCGGTGAAATTATCCGGCTTTAAAATGAACCACAGCACCGCTCGCCCCAGCTATTTGATCGTGAATTAGCTCCTCAATAACGGCTTTGGTTAAGGATGGAATGCGAGGTTGCCGCTCATCCGCACTTGAAACACAAAACGACTGCACTGCAAGGTGTTGGCTCGATTCACACCCCCATATCTCGAAACGATTCATGCGTGCATCTGATACTTGGAACACCTCTGCCGTGTACGAGCCACTTGCGCCTCCACAATCGTGTGGATTGCACCCCAAGAGCGTGAAGAATTGAACATTACCAACTGTTCTGAGTTGCAAACTCTTTGGTGTGATTACACCAAGAGATCTCGTTGATGACCATACAAGCTGAAAGTTGTCTCCATCGGATCGAATGACTAAGAGCAAATTCTTTTCGTCCCGTGTTCTACAAAGGAGCGCTACGAAGGTGTGAGTGTCGGCTATGGTTGTTCGAGATTGTCTTTGCGTGACAATCTCGATGGGGCCGCCAAGCTCCTTTTCGACAAATAGTCGAAGCGCGTTCTGGTTCAGATTGGGCTGCGCTCTTGCTCCAGAACCAACCGTACGCCAAACGAAAATGGACACTATCGTTATCAGCAATATTTTAGAAGTAGCTCTTGATGACATCGATGTAATCCTTCCCTAGGAGTTGTGCTGGCCGACCATGAGCTGCAGGGCTTATTACGAAATCGCTCACTGCATTAGGCCCTTTTGCATTTAGTTGCGGGATTCCCTTTATTCCCTGGCGCCAAGATCCAAGCGTCAGATCTATGTTTCCACCGAGCACGGAAGATGTATGCGATAGGTATTTAGCCACCGGGTCAACAACCGCGTCCACGCTTGTTACGTCAGCATCACTCAAGCCTAAGTCCTGCTGCCGTTTTCGTCGAATTTGGTAGAGGCCACGAGCACCATCGTTAACTGCGGTGGGGTCCAGACTAGACTCTTTGTAGGCGAGCCCGACGAGAAGATTAGGATTAATAAGATTTGCAGCACCCGCGTTTGATACCGCACCTTCAAACGCGCTTGCCTGAGTGCTGGTCAAATTCGAGTTCTGAATAGCGTTTTCGGAAGCGTTTGAAAGTGGCTGTAGGGCCTGTTGGCCAGCTTGCAACGCGTCACCGGCATTCATCCCATTTGAAATAGCAACCGTGATGCCATGGCAAACGGCCATTTCGTTTGCGTCGTCACATGCATGCCCGTCTGGATCAATTCCGACCAGCGGATGGTTGAGAACATACGAGTACAAGTTCAAGCTCTGCGGATCGTTGAGCTTGGCATACGGTACCGGCTCCTCTTGAGCACTCCAGTCGGGGCTCAGAGTTGATTCGGTTTGCTCTACACGGCGGTATCTATGCGATAACTGGAGTCGTGTTTGTCGTGGCTTTGTGGTTCGCAACTCGGAAAACGACAGCGCAATAGTCTAAATTGACTTCCGTTTGCCGAATCGTCTCCAATGGCGACGACTTGACGATGACTTGAGCACTTTCGCAACGTTCAATCTGTCCGATCATCTTTTGCTTGATGCCTACAGTGCGACCGACTATAGTCGTCTTTTATTGCCCATAAGAAAAACTGTTGAAATGGTAATGTGGCTAGGCTATCTGTTGTCTTGGTTTCCTGCTTAAGATTGTTGGATTCAGACCGCTCCAGACTCCCCGCGATATTCAATCCTTGCCTAATGGAAAGCAGTAAGGTTTTAGAAACGTCCTAATGCCGATTTTCGAGGTATTGATTGCAGGCGACCGTCTTCCAGAGTGAGGTAAATCCCCGATGGCAACGTCTCCGGCTACTTTTGGATTTTTCAGCGAGATTCAACAATTATCGGCTACAACTGCCACTAATATCTCTCTGTATAAGTACATGCTTCAGAAAATTGTGGAATTCCTAGCTCCTTACCAGAGGTTGCAGTTAGGCCTAGTTTCAAAGGCATTTAAGGCTGAGTGTATTCGAGTTCTAGGGTGCGATCCTTTTGCAGGTTACGATCAGTTTGCAGGTTCCGACTGGATGCAACTGGGATTGTTTAGAAAAGAGTATTTGGAAATGCGTGACAGTGCAGTAGAGCTAGCGGCGACAGACGCATACACGTATCTACGTAATCAAATGAACAACCTCATACTAGAAAATGGCCCACTAAACCAGCCTGTTGTCTTGGAACTTCAGCAAATCCTTGGAGCAAGCGAAAGGCAAAAGACAGACTGCGTTGCTACGTTAAAAATGGGGACAGCGGTATTGTGGTCTACTAACTTTACCGGTGAGAAACAGATCCTGCCTATTCGTAAGCAAATAGCCACAAATCGTGAGAAGCTTCTTGAGGGTTATGGCACACAGGAATTGACTCGCACTCCCGATAGATTTGAGCGGACAACACAAGATGGGAGAAAAGAAATTGTGCCGCTACCTCAGCGACATGCTGAGATGAGGCTTGTCACTCAATGGCAACTCACACATCCGGAAATCACCGATGTGGAACTTTGCGTTGATAAGTTCTGCTGCATTTTTTGCTCCTCACAGCTCCAAGCGCTCGATTTGAAAAATCTTATCGTCACCAAACCGCAAACTACGCCATTCGGGAAACTAAATTGGTATAACTTTTCACCGCTAGTCGTATTCTTCAAAGAAACGAGAACTAAATTATGGGGACAAGCGGTTGAGGATAAATTTGCAGGATTCGATAAAAAAGCGAAAATCGCCTTTTTGTATTTCTTGGCCGATCAAGCAAGTCCGACACGGAAAGAAGAAAAGGTGCGACAACAGCCCGATAGTGGACACTACCATGGCGCATTAGCAGTTAAGAAGCCGAAAACAGAACAGCCCAAATGCCCTAAGTGCAATGCTGTTATGACATGGAGGGATACAAGCAGACCATTCTGGGGTTGTTCTAAATATGCTTCGACAAAGTGCACGGGGAAGAGAGACTCATCGGGAAATGTGATGTGAGCTATCTTTGCAGCACCAATTGGGAATTGGAGTGCGTCTGATTCGGATTGTACTGGAATCTCGGAAAGGAAATCCGCGCACGCCAACAGCAGGAGGGATGGGGAACACGCATCATCGACGGCCTTGCGGAAGACCTGCATCGAGCCTTCCCTGAGATGCAGGGACTTTCACCCCGCAACCTCAAATATATGCGGGCCTTTGCCGAGGCGTGGCCGGACGAGCCAATTGTGCAACCGACGCTTGCACAATTGCCCTGGTATCACCATATCGCCTTATCGGAGAAGCTCAAGGACCCTGAACAGCGACTCTGGTACGCGCAGCAAACCATCGAGCATGGTTGGAGTCGGAATGTCCTCGTCCATCAAATTGAGTCTGGAGCACTACAGCTTCAGGGAAAAGCTCTCACGAATTTCGAGCGCACCCTTCCCTCTCCGCAATCCGAACTCGCCCAACAGTTGCTCAAAGACCCCTATGATTTTGATTTTCTTGCCTTCGGTTCCGAATGGAGAGAACGGGATTTAGAACGTGGGTTAATTGAACATATTCAAAGATTCTTTGTGGGGTTGGGTAAGGGCTTTGCCTTTGTGGGAAATCAGTATCGCTTGGAGATCGGTGGCAAGGACTATTATCTCGACCTCTTGTTTTACCACTTGCGATTGCGATGCTTTATCGTGATTGACCTGAAAGTAGAGGAGTTTCGGCCAGAATTCGCAGGCAAGATGAACTTCTATCTTTCTGCCGTTGATGATCTGCTTCGGCATCCAGAGGACACGCCGAGCATAGGGATGATTCTTTGCAAGGATAAGAATGCCGTCACTGTCGAATATGCATTGCGTGACACGCAAAAGCCGATGGGTGTCGCTCAATATAGGTTGACTACAACTCCTCCAGAACCACTTCTCAGAGAACTGCCGACTCCCGAAGATGTTGCAAAGGAGTTTCCGGCATTTTCGTTAATGGCTATGCGGATGCGTATCGAGCGAGCCATCTATCGCAAGATCGACAATTTGGGCTTACATCGGGATGACCGTATGGGTGTCAGACAGTTGCTCCAACACCTAGAGTTACATGGAGCTGCACCGGCGGAAGTTGAAATCCTGTTGCCCGCTCTCCACACGATGAATTTCGCGGTGCATGGCAGAGACCTGGATTCGGCAACTATCGATGAAGCCCTGCGGATAGGAACTCGCCTCTTGGCGGATCTAGAAAGTGACGGCCAAACAGGGTAGAACCATGGTGAAGGCGGATCAAAACCGGACGAAAGTGTGGACGACCTGCCAAGATGTGCTTGTGATAAAGAAGTTATTAAAGGTAGAAGTTTCAGGGTGCAAAACCTTTATGCGTCGGTTCGATCCGACCCGCGCCTCCAATCTCATGTAGACCCCCATGTTCTCATTCATGGCTGCTCACCTTATCACATAACCCAACTAGCTCCAAGCGCCGCATCCCAGTAGGGCCGCCAGCTACCGTTGATAAGGACAGGAGCGTGATGGACACCGACGGCAATCCCGGAAGTCATTTTGCTTTCTTGAGTGGTCGAGGCGGTGTTGTTGCCTTCTTGATTGTCCACGGCCACTTTGTCGAGTACATACGTCGATTGCAGTAACGTTCGACGAGACACCGATGGACTCTTTGCCGCGCAGTAGTTCTTCATTCTTTCGCAATCCTCCATTCCCGCAAATATGTCAATGAACGCCGCGATCATGCATGCTGGCTAGATGGGCGAGCAAAGTTGAGCACAAGAATCCTTTTCCTTGTCAGACCGCATAGAATCGTCGAGCCCGAACTGTTCGATCCAACAAACTACCTGCGCCGGGCCAATAGAGAGTCACTGTTTGTCATTGCGTAGAGGTACCCTCCATTGCGACGGCGAATTTCTGCCGCATGAAGAAGTCTTGTGGAAAGATTTCGGAGTAACGGCTCATGGCTGCTCGCGCATTCGCGTATTGCTTGAGAGCGACGAGGCGAAAGATCAGCGATCTTTGCAGCAGCGGATTAAACGGGTCCACTTGAATCGCCTTTTGAAGTATGGCGAGACCTTGTTCGCGCTGACCTAATTTATCCAGAGCTTCTGAGAGGTCGGAGTAGACCGCAGCCTGTGGTTTTCCGATGGCCAAAGATTGCTCCAGGTGCCCGATAGCTTCTCGCAGGTTTCCACTTTGCAGGCATCTGCGCCCTAACGCCCCCTGTACCAAGGCGTTGTTTGGTTCCCTCTGTTGAAGCTGATCGAGAACCCTGTTGTAAGACAGTACATATTCTGTTTTTTGCGCAGCTAGTTCTCCATAGACTTGCAGCAGCGTAAGGAGCGGAGGAGCAACATCCTGCTTTCCCGGCGCAGGATTGAGATGGACGAGATCGGGTAGAGCCGCCGTGGTCTGTGAAAACGCGGAATCCGGAAAGGGCTCGTCGGCTTGGATGGTGATGCGGTGGTTCGTAAGGCTGGAATGCGCGAGGAACCCCACTTCGCGCTTAGGCATATGGCAGCCGATGCAGTTATTGGGCGGACTACTTTGCTCACGCGCCTCACTCGGCAGCTTACAGCTCTGATCTGTGTGACAGCTCATGCATCTCTTATTGAAAAAGGCTGGCACCTGTTCCCTCGCAGGTTCCAGGTGAGGATCGTGACAGGTTATACAGGCCAGACGGCCGCCGCTGGCGCGATAGCACTTACTCAAAGTCATGGCATAGTAATGCTGGAGATGATCCTTGTCGGGCGGCGCCTCGCGTGTGGGAGGCGTCATGAAAATCGATAGCGTATTGTCCAGAGGCTCTCCGGGCCGAATGTCCCTGTATTCTTTGCCCGGCTTGAGGATTCGTTCATCCCCAATCTCGTGACATTTCATGCAGATATTGTTGGCGAGGTCTGGAGTCAGGCGAGCAGGATTCACAATCGAGACGCTTCGCCCTTTGCCCATGGCCCCGCTTGTCACGGCATCTATGTGGGCCGTTCCTGGACCATGGCAATTTTCACAACCTATCGGCATCTCGGAGAACACGTCGTTCTGGTAGCGCCCTTCGCTTCCAGAGATCGGATTCGAGCGGCCACTGTGACAGTTGAGGCATGCTGTAAGAATGGGTCTGCTAAATCCGACGTCCGTCGATTCATATCCTGGCGACATCTCCCACGTCTTGGTGCTGGTGTAAAAGGTGAGAGGTGCCTCAAAGAGATAACCGCCCCGTCGGATGATGCCGCCAATTCCATTTGCTCCTGCGCCGACGATCCATTCGAGCTGATGCTCCTCGCGGAACATCTCTGTACCGCTTCCATCCAGCGCATATTCACTTTCGTACAATTTCCCATCCCGGGCAATGACGTCGTAGTGCCGATCAAGTCGCTGATTGGAATACACAGCCGGCACGTGGAGTTTTTCCAGGAGAGCAGTCGAAACGCTGGACATCGAGGAAATGGAGCGACCCATCCCAGTTTGCATATACTCTCTATAGATCCCAGAGTGACACTCACCGCAGGCCTTCGATCCGACATATCCATCGTTTTCCGTCGGGGCTTGAACCGCGTCGCTCTCAGTCGTTGAAGGCGTTGCGCGCTGGAATCGATTCCCAGTCTGGCCAAATGCTGTGAATGCCAGGACTGCAAGCATCAGCACCTGGTGCACGGGGCGATGACCGGACGACTCGTTTTGTTTAGAACGGTGCTTTCGCAAGGTCCCGATCCCATTTCTTGCTGCTGTTTCACTTGCGCCATAGGCAGATGGGGATAGTCCTCCATATCCAGCTGCGGCGGTCTTCTTAGTTCACTTGGTCTTCAGGACGCGAATCGCCTCCAGGGCCTTCGCGGCGTCCCGATCTTCGGGGTTAAGCGCGAGTGCTTTGCGCAGTTCCTCGGCGCCCCGTTCAAACTGGCCGTCCCGGCAGAGAGTCAAACCTAGATCACGGTGGAGTGTGCTCTCGATCTCGCAATCTCCGCAGGTCTCAAGCGCTTCGCTGAAAAGACGGACTGACTCGCGCCAATCCTGCACTGTAAATGCGTGGAAAGCTTCATTAGCGAGCGCCTTGGCCTGATCGACGACAGAATTCTGCGCCTTGAGTCGGTCGAACTCGCCAAGCAGCCTCGTTGATTCCTCGGGATCAGTGGTGTGAAGAGTGCGCGAAAGCTTATAGATCGCTTGCGTTGAATTGGGATCGATCGCCAGGACGATGCGAAGCTCGGCTGCAGCTTCGGCGGTCCGATCCTGATACAGCAGATTATTTGCGAGCATGATATGAGCCTTGACGTTGCCGGGCTGTAGCTTCACGACTTTCTGCAGCAATTCGTTTTCTTTAGTGAAGTTTCCTTGCGCCCGCTCGGCAAGCGACCAGTAGAAGTAACAGTCTGGATTGACCGGAGCGAGCCGAGCCGCAAGAGCGAACTCGTCGCCAGCCTCCCGATCCTCCTTCATGTCACTAAGAATGCGCGCCCGATTCAAGTGTGCGATCGCCAGAGCGGGAGCAATAGAGATTGCGGTTGCCGTTTCCGCCAAGGCGCTGTTAAGGTCGCCGGAGTCAGCGAGAGCGATTGCAAGATCGACGTCCGCCTGGGCGGACTGCGGAGTCAGCCGAATGACGCGCTTCAGGAGAGCGACAGCGGTGGAATACTCGCCTAGCCGGCCTTTCACCTTGGCATCCAGTGTCAGGATCAACGGATCAGAGGGAGCGAGTTTCTCAGCGCGATCCAAGACCAATTCGGCTTCGGCGAGCTTTCCTGCCTCAAGCAGCTTTCGGCCTTGCTCGAGGAGTTCGCTCGAAGTCGGAGCCGTCTCTGCTGCGATCGCGAGCATCGAGCCGAGATTAAGAGCGAAAGATGCAACCATCAGTGCAAAAACGCAAAAGCTATTGTTATTGCCGGCGCGTCGTATTGCTTGCAGAATGACGACGGCTCCCTCGCCTTGCAACGTGTCGTTACGGGTATTTCGGCGCGAGAATAGCATTCGTCCTCCGTACAGATCCTAGACACGAAACTGCACGCCGTGCACGCCCATTTATCGCCACCTTGAATATCCTTCCGTTTTTCATGAACCACGCCAAAGGCCATAGCTCACGAAAACAAATCCGGCGGTGGCAGACTTTTATTACGTCAAATTGCCCACGCTGTGCACTGTGCCGAGTTTTGCACCGACACGCATACGAATTCCGTTGGCACAACGCTGAAATCCAGCCATCCGAACGCGCCTCGGGGTAGAGTGGCCTCTTTGTTACGTTCAGAGGCCCCACTCGGCACCGCAATCTCACAACAACAACGCGCCATCTAAAAGATAAACTTCCCTGCAAGCTGGAGTTGTCGCGCTGTATTTGCGGTGGTGTTGATCGTACCGAAGGCTGATCCGCTATTGAGGTCGTTATTGGGCTGACCCAGGTTTACGTTGTTGAACAAATTGAATGCCTCGGCTCGAAACTCGAATCTTCGGCTTTCTCCCACCGGGAACTTGCGAAAGAGCGACATATCCAGATTCCAAAAGGCGGGGCCCAGAATGGAATTGCGTCCCGCGGTGCCGAAGGTGTAAAGCGGCGGCGCGGCATAATTTGCGGTATTGAACCACTCCGCTGCGGACCTGTGGGAAATTCCGCTGCTTCCCACTCTATTCAAATGTTGAGTAGTCAAAAACCCTTGCCCGATATTCGCGATATCGCTACTGATGGCGGGAGTAAAAGCAATGCCCGAATGGGTTTGGAATATGTTGTTAATCTGCCAGTTCCCCAGGATGTAATCGAGGACGCCGTTCTTAGTGGAAAATGTCTTTCCCCTCCCGAAAGGAATATCGTAAAGCGTATTCACCGCTAAAATGTGCTTTAAATTAAGTCCTGACACAGACCGATCATAGCGAGCCGGGTTATAGGGATCCTGCGGAGCGCCACCTTCAACACCGAAATATCCATCGCCTCCGACATTGATGGACTTTGACCAGGTGTAGGCCACTCCGTACGAGAAACCGTTGTTGTACCTTCTCTCCAGTGTGACCTGTAGCCCGTTGTAATTACCATTGCCTGCGCTGCGGTCATAATACGTCGGGGCAATGTAGGGGAACAGAGCGCGTGACTGGGGGTCGCCAGGTCCTGGCGTAAGCGCAGTATTGTACATGCCGCCAACAGCAAGCCGGTGAGAGGATGAACCAACATAATTCACCGTCAGTGTGGTCGACGAGGAAAGAAGTTGCTGCGCGCCCAAATTCCATTGTTCCGAATAGGGATTCTTTAGATTTGGGTCGTACATAAAGCCGACCTGAGCGAATGGGGTAGGCGCAGGAAAGAAGCTATTGCCCGCGCTTGCGAACGGATCCTGTGATGTAACTGTCGGTGTTGCAGAGCTTGTTTTCGGCACGTTCAAATTGACGGCTTGCTGCTGACCAATGTCAGGCCATAGTCCGGCGATATTCTGTGCAATCTGTAATACACCCGACCAATTGTCAAAGACGATGCCGAAAGCTCCACGAACGACTGTGCGATCCGTTACCTTATAGGCAAAACCGAAGCTGGGGCCGAAATTTGTGTAGGTGTTATGAATTATTTTCTTGTTTGGAGACACAACGACGTTCGCCGGAAGCGTGCCGCTTCCGGGAATGCAAGGCGCGTGGCCGCGCACAGCGCAGGTAGGAGGAAGCCACTGCACGATATAAGTGCCGTTGCCGAAATCTACGTCACCTGTCTCTGGCCCGCCGTTTTGACCGATTTGCTTGCTGGTCCCATAGGGTGGATTAAATGTGAGATCGTAGCGAAGCCCCGCATTGATCGTCAACTTCGGGGTAACTCTCCAGTTATCCTGCACAAACTGGCTCATTACACCGCCTGGACGCGTTTCCGAGTTGATGTTGCGCCGCTGAGCTGAGTCTGGAGTGTTGATCAGAAAGGAGGCGACTGGGTCGCCGGTATTGACGGTGTCCAGAGGATTTGTGTCCGCGGTTTCTTGCGCGGCGTATGTGAGGTTTGAGAGGGCGATTGGAGATAAGAACCTATTGCTGATGTACCCGCCACCTATGTGAATCTCGTGGTTTCTCCATGTCTTCGTCAAAACGCCACTGAATTGGTAAGAGCTCGGAACCTCGGGGTGGTTCGATATGTTTTCGGTTGCGCTGGAAAATCCGTTGATACTAAGTTGCGGAAGAAGGCTTCTTGCCCCTCCTATAGCGGTGTAATTGCCGGCAAAAGACGGCACGAACCCGACCTGGTTAATGATGTCTGCTGATCCTTTTGTAAAGAAAGCTGAGGCATTGGCTCCGGCAATCGTTCGGCCGAATTCACCCTGAAGAACGAGACTGGGACTGAAGATATGTACGTAACTGCCACCATAGTTCCTGTTCGGATTAGTGTTGACGTTTGGTATTCCGGGAAGGCCACCGGAAGAACTGGCTACACTGGTGTCATAGCTATACCGAAACCATGCTGAGTCGTTCTTGCCAATCACTTGGTCAATCCGGGCAGTCCATTGGTTGATCGTCTGAGTTTCGGGAGTTGTGTCAAGCACATTATCTCCGTTTGCATCAAATGCCGGGCCGGCCGCAGGGAAGACGAAGTTCGCATACGCTTGCATTTCCGGGCTGATGAGACTCGAAGGAATCTGGTTCCCGGGAAATGGCTGACGAATGTACTGGCCGGGGTGGGCTGGATCTGGAACGGTAGAAAACGGGTTGTATATCTGTGTCGGCCAACTGCTCTCATCTCCAGCGAGTTGCGCGGCAGTTGGAACTTTCCGCGGAATATTGCTGGTCTGCGAGAAACGGAATCCCTGGTACGCCCCGAAGAAGAAGGTCTTGTTCTTGCCGTTGTACAATTTCCCGAGCCAAACCGGGCCTCCGACAGCTCCGCCGAATTCGTTCTGGTTATAAGGCGTCCTGGGCGTACCGGGTGGCAGGAAGTAGGCCTGAGCATCGAAGACAGCATTGCGGAAATACTCCCACACTGAGCCGTGGAGACTGTTTGTGCCGGACTTGGTGACTACATTGACGATCCCACCGGTTACCGACCCGTATTCCGCACTGTCTGTGTGAGACACGACCTTGAATTCCTGAATTTCATCGATGATGGGCGGCACCGCATACACACTGTGGAAGGAGCCGAAATTGCTCAGACCATCCGTGAAAAAGTAATTGGATCGGTTGCCCTGCCCATTGACGGAGGGAATTGTGGATGTCTGATTAATGGGCTCTGGTGTTGCATATTGGCCTCCGCTGGGACCGCCCTGCCCGTTGTTTATCGGAGATATACCCGGGCTCAGGATAAGAAGCTGAGTAAAATCACGCCCGTTAAGCGGAAGATCGTTCACCTGCTGCGTCCCGATGACGGTGCCGAGACTGGCGCTTGACGTCTCGAGTTGCGGTGTGGCACCCTGCACCGTCACTACGGTGCTTTGTGAACCAACGGACAGAGCAAAGTCAATCGCCGCGACCTGTCCGACCGTAAGTACGAACTCAGGAACCCGCTGCTCCTCGAAGCCTGGAGCCGATGCTTGAACCGTATATCTACCCGGGGTGATATCCAGGAAGAGATAGGCGCCCGCACCATTGGATGTGGTTGAGTGCTCGACAGCTGTAGCCACATTCCTCAGCACGATTTTGGCACTTGGAACCACCGCACCGCTGGAATCTCGGACAGCTCCGCTCAGCGAGGCCGTCGATAGCTGTGCAAGCCCCGTGCCGGATAGCAATAGGATCCCACTCAGAAGACACGCTTGCCACAGGCCAAACACTCTGCAGGTCTTCCACCACTCAAGTGAAAACTTTCTCATTGCCTCTCCCTCGCCCCGAATTGCCGCCAGGATCAGGGGAAGGGCTCCATTTCCCGGGCCCCACTTTAATAGTGGGGAGCCTCCAACAACCAATCGTTCGAACATGGTGTTCTCCAAATCGAAACGTGCGTGTTTGTGATTCAGGCGGCAATCGTAGTAACTATCAAAGCGATTTGTCAATCATTATTTATGATTGCAATTGACATTTACGCTCTTCATTTGAGATTCTCTTGAACGTAGCAGCTGTGATGCACACGCGCACCATTTAGAATGTCAACTATCTAACTCAATATAAATAAGCGACTTAAATTTATTTTTCTGTTGTTAGAGTATGAGCAGACAATGGAGCAAAGGAGAGGATATCTAATGCGCGCCTTTCGTCACTTATTTTGCGTGTTTAACCAGCACAAGAACTGGTAAGGCGATGTCTGGCTCCGTTAGAGCGCTCAGGCAACTTGGAAGTGCGGCAGAGACATTGAACGAGCGGAGGGCAGATGCAGCGAAAATCGAATTACGATAAATTCCCCACCATTACTGTCAACACGTCCGGGGCCGACTGTTGGGAGAACTGGCCTGTAATTCTTGATCGGTTGAAGGCCTACGAAGCCAATTCTGTAATCTGTGTCGAGTGCTATCCAGGCGTACTGGAGCTAGAGCTCAAACAGACTCTCGAACAAGGACTGAAACCCGCAGACGTCATAATGACAACCGACCTTCTGAAGGCTTCGCCTGCGGTCGAGAGAATGGTTGAGGATGTTTTAAGTGATGACCCCGTTTTCGGCCGGATGAACAGGATTCAAATCGAGGACTTTTTCGACGCGCGGAAACTCGGCAATGCTCGCGAACGGGCGACGAATTGGAGGCGCGGCCTACTGCTCATCATTGGCACCGGGGCAACCCTAGTTGCCCCAGAATCGGATGTCCTCATCTACGCCGATATGGCACGCTGGGAAATCCAACAGCGTCAGCGGCGCAACGCGATCGGGAATTTTGGAGCCCACAACTTTCAGGAGAACGCAGGACGGAAGTACAAGCGTGCTTTTTTTGTTGATTGGCGCGCAGCTGATCGTTTGAAGGCCTCATTGATCCGACGAATAGATTTCTGGCTTGACACTAACAGTGAGACCCCAAAGCTTGTGACCGGAAGATCCATGCGCGAAGGATTGAGCCAACTGGTGCATCGTCCGTTTCGCGTAGTTCCCTACTTCGACCCTGGCCCATGGGGTGGACACTGGATGGAGGGAGTGTGCAACCTTCCGAACGATGTTCCGAACCACGCATGGTGCTTCGACTGCGTGCCCGAAGAGAACAGCCTGCTGCTCACGTTCGGATCGACCTGTGTGGAAGTTCCCGCAATGAATCTCACCCTACTCCATCCCCGCGAGTTACTGGGCCACAGTGTCTACTCTCGGTTTGGAGCTGAATTCCCCATTCGCTTCGATCTGCTGGATACCATGGGCGGCGGAAACCTCTCGCTGCAGGTTCACCCGAGAACACAATACATCTGGGACAAATTCGGAATGAAGTATACCCAAGACGAGAGCTACTACCTTCTGGATGCCGACGAAGATGGAAGCGTCTATCTTGGCGTTAAGAAGCATATAAATCGAGATGCGATGATACGGGAATTGAAGGCGGCTCAAGTAAATGGCAATTCCTTCAGGGCGGAGGCGTATGTGAACAAGTTTCCGGTCAGGAAGCACGACCATTTCCTGATCCCGGCGGGTACGATTCACTGTTCAGGCAAGAACAGTATGGTCCTTGAAATTAGCGCCACGCCGTACATCTTCACGTTCAAGTTGTGGGATTGGGGGCGGCTCGGTTTGGATGGTTCACCGAGGCCAATTCATCTCGACCATGGGCTGATAAACATCGTCTGGGATCGCGACACCAATTGGGTCCGGAGAAACCTGATCAATCAAATAGAACAAGTCGCAGAAGGCCCCGGATGGCGAGAAGAACGCACCGGACTTCACAACTCGGATTTTATCGAAACTCGCAGACACTGGTTTACGGGTTCGACGCCTCACGAAACTCGAGACTCCGTCAATGTTCTCAACCTTGTCGAGGGTGAAGAGGCTGTTGTCGTGAGCCCTACCGACGCGTTCGAACCGTTTGTTGTCCATTATGCGGAGACCTTCATTGTGCCGGCTACGATAGGCGCTTATAGAATCTCACCTTCTGGGCAATCGATCGGAAAGAGCTGTGCAACGATTAAGGCTTCCGTTCGCAATGGGTGGCCTCACTCCGAACAGCTTGCAGAGAGATCATCAACAATGTGATATTTTATTCGGCGGCCTCAGATTAGATTTTGATCGACTGGGAGTCGCAGGACTGTGGAACCCTGCTCAGCGCCCGAATTGTTGCATCATGTTATACGACCTAAACTATATGAATCGCTCATTACATGCGATCTTATTGCCCCTAATTAAGCATTTGCGCATTAGAAAAAGTATCAAAACAATCTGACTGTTCAATGTATTTTCGATCATGTAGAGCGATTGATCGCTCACACGTATGCTATGGTAGAACGCAGATACGCAGATTACGCTTGTTAGGCAAAGGTCAAGCAAAATGCCCGCAAAGAGTGACAATCTGGTTGTACGACACGAATATATCCTTCAGCGATTGCAGGAGACGGGTGCAGTTGCTGTTGATGAACTCTGTCAGACGCTTGGTGCTTCGATCGCCACGATTCGTCGAGATCTCGAAGATCTCGAAACCCGATCTCTGCTCAAGCGCACCCGGGGCGGTGCCGCGCCAATAGGACCGCTGTTCTACGAGACATTTCGGAACGACAGTTCTTTTCAGGACAAAGTGAGCAGTTTTGCGGAAGAGAAGCGTCGCATCGGCCTCGCTGCGTCAAAACTCGTCAGCACGGGACAGACCGTCGCATTGACTGGCGGCACCACGACAACCGAAGTGCTCCAAAGTCTCAAGGTACTGAGCGATATCTCCATCATCACGAATACCGTGAATGTGGCAATGGAATTGAGTAACAGGAAAGACATCGAGGTAATAGTGACGGGAGGGCACCTCCGCGGAAGTTGGTTCACTCTGGTGGGTCCGCTCGCAAACGCCGCGGCCGAGATGCTCTTCTCCGATATCATGTTCATTGGCATCGACGGCATCGATGCGAAAAAAGGCCTGACCTGCACGAATCCTTCCGAGGCCGAGGTCCTGCGCAAGCTTGTGCAAAACACCAAGATGAAGGTCGTGGTAGCTGATCACAGCAAACTCGGTTCTATTAGCAAATACCTCCTCTGCCCAATCAAAGAGATAGATCGGTTGATTACTGATATAGGGGCATCTGGTTCAGCAATCGCGCCCTTCGAGAAACTCGGTATTGAGGTCACGCGGGTCTAGGTTCCAACTCACGAGTGTGCTATGGAGCAGTTCTCCTCCAAAGCTTAACGAACCGGCGGCGATAGGTACTACCGGTCAAGTCGAGCATCAACTGGACTCGTCTTGGTTCAATCTGCATCACTTGTTTTCCTCGCCGCTTACGCAATACTGCGCCTTGTGCGT
>Ga0210395_10000401_pt1 | contig 33970 bp, 34 predicted proteins | sample IncBWH4OmetaG_FD_150861 | JGI IMG/M metagenome (GOLD analysis project Ga0210395, IMG submission 150861) | Forest soil microbial communities from Barre Woods Harvard Forest LTER site, Petersham, Massachusetts, United States - Inc-BW-H-4-O ... | reverse complement strand
CCGAGAAAAGCGGCGCGCGCGGCGGCGAGGTTTCTGGACTTGGCTTCGCGGATCGAGGAAGTGACGGTGCGGTCGGGCGCCAGATCCACGTGGAGCGGTTTGCCTGCTTCCCAGTACGAGGAGATTTGGAGGATGGCCGGTCCGCTCAGGCCTCGGTGCGTGAAGAGCATGTGCTCGCGAAACGACTGACGATCGATCGCGACAAGGACGGCGGCGGAGACGCCAGCCAGATCGCAATAGAGGTCTTGCACTTCTTTGGGGAGGACGAGCGGGACGAGAGCGGGGCGTGTTTTGACAATCTTTACGCCGAATTGACGCGCCAGTTCGTAGCCTTGCCCGGTCGCGCCGATTTTGGGAATGGAGAGGCCGCCTGTTGCGACGACCAGGACTGGCGCGCGAAACGCAGAGGAGTCGCTTCTCGCGGTGAACTCGGTCGTGTGTTGAACCTCCTGGATTTTGGCGTTCAGAAAGATCTGGACGCCGGCAGAGTGGCATTCGGATTCGAGCATGTTGGTGATGTCTTCGGCAGAACGATCGCAAAAGAGCTGGCCAAGCGTTTTCTCGTGATATGGGATGCCATGCTTTTCGACCAGCGCGATGAAGTCCGACGGAGTGTAGCGGGCGAGCGCGGATTTTGCGAAGTGCTCATTTGCGCTGAGGAAATTCTCCGGGCGGCAGTGGATGTTCGTGAAATTGCAGCGGCCGCCGCCGGAGATGAGGATTTTCTTGCCAATGCGACCGGCACGCTCGAGGACGGCGACGCGGCGGCCGCGTTTGCCGGCTTCGGCGGCGCAGAGAAGTCCTGCGGCACCAGCGCCGAGAATCAGTGCGTCAAATTGCTGTGTCAAATGAACTTACCTCTGGGACGAGAATCGCGGCCGCAAACTGTCCCTGCCTTCGTTCCTCAGGGTAAACTAAGGGCGGGAGAAGACCGAGAGAATTGCCTCTGATTATCAGCGCCCAGGGACTAGCGAAACGATACGGGGTCGCTCCGCTGTTTAAGAATATCTCGTTCACCGTGTCCGAAGGCGACCGCATTGGCGTGATTGGCCCGAACGGATCGGGCAAATCGACGCTGCTCGAAATCCTGTGCGGAAAAACGAAACCGGACAGCGGCGACGTCGCCATGCGTAAAGGCACCAGACTGAGTTACGTCAAGCAGATTTCCGAATTTGCGCCCGGCATGACCATTCAAGCGGTAATTGAGAGCGCGCTAGAACAAGTATCTGTGGCGCAATCGGAACGAGCGGGGCGTTCTGCAGAGACGCTTGGGCGGGCCGGGTTCGTGGACCTGGAGATTCCGGCAGCGACTTTGTCCGGCGGATGGCGAAAGCGGCTGGCCATCGCCGAAGCTCTGGTGCAAAAGCCGGATATTCTGCTGCTTGACGAACCGACCAATCATTTGGATCTTGCGGGAATTGAATGGTTGGAAAAACTTCTTCAGAGGGCGGGTTTCGCGAGTGTGGTGGTGAGCCACGACCGGTATTTTCTGGAGAATGTTACCAACGAGATGGTGGAGATCGATGGGGCGTATGAGGACGGGGCGCTGCGCGTCGAAGGAAACTACAGCACGTTTTTGGTGGCCAAGGAAGAGCATCTCCATGCGCAGCGAAACCGGCAGGAGGCTCTCGAAAACCGCGTGCATACGGAGATCGAATGGCTGCGGCGCGGGCCCAAAGCGCGCGCAACCAAGGCCAAGGCACGCATCGACAAAGCTCATAAGATGATCGGCGAACTGGCGGAGATGAAGGCGCGAAGCAGCGTAAGCACTTCACAGATCGATTTTTCCGACACCAACCGGCAGACTAAGCAACTGGTCGAGCTTACCGGAGTGACAGGAGCCATCGGCGAGCGCGTGCTGTTCGAGAATCTGAACTTCACCCTTACTTCGGGGATGCGCGTAGGGCTCGTGGGGCCGAACGGCAGCGGAAAAACCACGCTGCTTAGGTTGCTTCGGGGCGACCTCGAACCTCGAGCGGGCCAGATGCGCAAAGCGGAGCCGTTGCGCATGGTTTATTTCGATCAGAACCGTGAGCTTGACCCGGACCTGCTATTGCGCCGGGCGCTGGCGCCGGATAGCGATGCGGTTATCTATCAGGGCAACGTGATTCATGTGGCCTCGTGGGGAGCACGATTTCTTTTCACGGGCGAAGATCTGAACCGCCGAGTCGGGAAGCTGTCCGGCGGAGAACGGGCGCGCGTGCTCATCGCTCAGCTGATGTTGCAGCCGGCAGACGTTTTGCTGCTGGATGAGCCGACCAACGATCTGGATATCCCCACGCTGGAGATTTTGGAGGAGAGCTTGCTCGAGTTTCGCGGGGCGTTGGTTTTGGTGACGCACGATCGTTACATGTTGGACCGGGTTTCAACGATTGTCCTCGGATTTGATGGATTGGGCGGGATCGAGCGTTTTGCAGACTATTCGCAATGGGAGGTTTGGCAGGAAAGGCGGCAGGAGGAAAACGATCATGCCAAGGTAGCGGAACTCCGGGGACGCCCGCGATTGTCGTCGGAAGCCACGCCACTAACTGCAGCGAAAAAGAAACTCTCCTACAAAGAGGCTCGCGAACTCGAGGGCATGGAACAGCGCATCGCCGACGCTGAACAAGAGGTTCACGACCGACAAGCCGCGCTTCAGGATTCCGCCATCGCGAGCGATGGTGCCCGGCTTCACAGCGCTTCCCTGGAGCTCGATGAAGCACGGAAAATTGTGGATCGACTCTATGCAAGATGGGCAGAACTCGAGCATAAGACAGGCTGAGGCAGCTGAGGGATTGGCAATTGTGGAATCGCTTCGGCCGAGGCGGCTCCCACCGCGCGTATTCCCGTTAGAATGGGGATGTGCAAAGAAAGGTTTTTTGGCTCACTTTCAGCGGATTGGGCTTGGTCGCGGATTTGGCGCTGCCCTTCTGGTGGGCGGTGTTCGCCACCATTCCCGTCGCTTATGCGAGCTGGTGGGTGGCATATCGCAGCGACTGGTTCTAAGCGGCCGCGCGCCCTTGTTGGCAATAACTGGCTAGCCCTAATTGGGGCAGGTTTTCCAAAAAAACTACGGAATGACCAGTCGGTCGCCTTCCCTCACGGCGGTGGCTTGCTCCTGCCCGTGGGAACTTTGACATGCTCCTCGCCCTAAGGGGCCCTCAGGCGACTCAATCTCGCGATGGCGCAGCCGGAAATTCCAAAGATGAGTGCCAGCTGCATATTGAAGTTCACGCTCCTTGGCGTCCTTTGTTCGCCTCGCGCCTCGTTCCGCCCTCATTCGGCTCGGCGAGCCGGTTTTCGCCTCTCCCACACGTGGAGCGCACCGCGAAAATTCTGGCGGGCGAGCCGCTCCGATTTGCAAATCCTTCGTGCTTCGCGCATCATTACTGGTTTGCTTGCGCAGCGCATTGCCATCTGCTGCCTGCGTTATGGCGTGCAAATATTTATGGTTGAGGAGTTGCATGGAAAAGCCTGCGAAAATCGCGCCGCCGAAGGGGAAACTCGGGATTCTCACACCTGGCATGGGCGCCGTTAGCACCACTTTTATGGCTGGAGTCGAGCTGGTGCGCAAGGGCAAATCGCAACCGGTCGGCTCGCTGACGCAGCTCGGAACGATCCGGCTCGGAAAGCGCACCGCGGGCTGTACTCCGATGATCAAGAGATTCGTGCCTCTCGGGGAGCTGGACGATATCGTTTTCGGCGGCTGGGATATTTTTCGCGACAATGCCTACGAATCGGCTGCGAATGCCGGTGTTCTCAACCCGCAGGACCTCGAAAAGGTGAAGACATTTCTTTCCGGTATTAAGCCGATGAAGGCTGCTTTCGATCCTGAATATGTGAAGAAGCTCGACGGCCCGAACGTCAAAAAGGCCAAAAACAAATACGAGCTGGCGCTCAAGATCAAGGAAGACATGGAGAATTTCCGCAAGGCCAAGCGCGTTTCGCGCATGGTTACTTGCTGGTGCGGGTCGACCGAAGTCTTCGTCACGCCGGAAGATGTGCACTCGACGCCAGAGAAATTTGTCGAGGGTATGAAGTCCAATCATCCGGCTATCGCACCCTCGATGCTTTACGCTTGGGCTTCGGTGACCAGCGGCGTTCCGTTCGCCAATGGCGCTCCGAATCTTACTGTGGATATTCCCGCTATACAGCAGCTTGCGCTGGAGCATGGCGTTCCAATCTGCGGCAAGGATTTCAAGACCGGACAGACGCTGATGAAGACGATTCTCGCCCCTGGATTCAAGGCGCGTATGCTGGGGCTCGACGGGTGGTTCTCGACGAACATTCTCGGCAACCGCGACGGCGAAGTGCTCGAAGACCCAGGTTCCTTCAAGACCAAGGAAGAGTCCAAGCTGAGCGTGCTGGAATACATTCTCCAGCCGAAGCTTTATCCGATGCTGTACGGCAAGATGCATCATAAGGTGCGCATCAACTACTACCCGCCGCGCGGCGACAACAAAGAAGGCTGGGACAACATCGATATTTTCGGATGGCTCGGGTATCCGATGCAGATCAAGGTGGATTTTCTCTGCCGCGACTCGATCTTAGCGGCTCCTATCGTTCTGGATCTGGTTCTCTTTCTGGACCTCGCGCAACGAGCGGGCATGAAGGGCATCCAGGAGTGGCTTAGCTTTTATTTCAAATCGCCGATGACGGCGCCGGGTCTCTATCCCGAGCACGACCTGTTTATCCAGTCGATGAAGTTGAAAAATACGCTGCGCTGGATGATGGGCGAAGACTTGATTACGCATCTCGGACAGGAGTATTACGACTAGCGCAGTTTCCGGGCGTGCGAGAGGACAAATTGTCCGGCTCTCGATTCATTTTTTCGATACCGCAAAATGATTTTTCGATTTGACGCTCGCAAGACCAGCGCGATACCCTACGGGCCGATGGATAGCGTCTGTCAGCCTCACATTTCACCGCAACACCGGAACTTATCTTATTTCGAGGAGATTCATGTCGAACGAACTGCGTAATTTCCTTGCTCTTTCCTATGACGAGCTCGAAGAGCTGAACCTGCAGGCCAAAGAGCAGCGCAAGAACCGCGTCGCCGCGCACAAGGTCCAGGAAGAGCGGATCAAGTACCTGACCGACGAGAAGCGCATCAAGGCCGTGACGGTGCTCTTCAGTGACCTTGAAGGCCGATTGCACATGCTGGACTACGACAAGAAGTTTTTGATCAAGAGCTGGGATAATCTGACTTTTGACGGCTCCTCGATCCGTGGGTTCACCGCGCAGCGCGAGAGCGACCTGCGCCTGGCCATGGATTGGGGCGCCTTCTACTGGGGGCCGTCCGATGTTTTCGGATCCGGCAAGGTGCTGGTGTTCGGCCATGTCATCGACAAGGATGGCTCTCCGTATGCTGGCGATATTCGCGGCGTCCTGAAGGGCTACGCCGATCAGCTCCACCAGAAGAAAGGTTACACCCTCAACGCGGCAAACGAGATCGAAGGCTTTCTGTTTCGGGGCCCCGACGCGGAGCGGCACTATCACGAGACCGCAAAGTTCGAGTATGTCAACACCGGGGGCTACTACCATTCTCTTCCCGGAGATCCGCTGCGAACGTTTATCGACACCACGGCCGAAGTGCAACGTGCCATGGCTTTCGAGAACGAGAAAGATCACCCGGAAGTCGCTCCGTCGCAGTTCGAGATCAATTATGGCTATGGCGAAGTGGTGCAGGCCGCCGACCAGATCCAGCTTTACAAACTAATCTGCCGGCAGGTGGCGACTAACATGGGGTCGACGGCCTGCTTCTTGCCGAAGCCGGTTGTCGGTGTGAACGGCAACGGTATGCACACCAACGTGTCGGTCAGCAAGGATGGCAAGAACCTGTTTTGGGAGCCGAAGGGTGAAGAGCAGTTGAGCAAGATGGGCTGGGATTTCGTGGACCGCATTCTTACTCATGGAAACGATATCTGCCTGCTGCTCAATTCTAGCGTCAATGCCTTTCGGCGCTTAGACCCGCACTTCGAGGCGCCCAATCAGCTCAAGGCTTCTCCAACAGATCGCGGCGCGATGGTGCGCATCCCCATCGGCAATGAACGCAGTATGCGCACGGAGGTGCGCGCCGTCGCTCCCGATGCAAATCCCTACATGGTCATGTACTCGATTTTCAAGACCGGGTTGGATGGTGAAACTGCGAAAATCAAGAATCTGCGCTCGGCGGAACGCTATCTGCCGGACAATATATACACGGCACTGGAAAACTTCGAGAAAGCTGAGTGGACAACCAAGCTCTTCGGTGCGGACGTCAAGGGACGCTTCGCTGACCTGAAACGAGCTGCTGCCGATCGCTGCCCCCGAGCCCTGGGTACATTTGTGAAGGCGCCCGAAGTACAGTACCACCACGAGGTTTACAACCAGTACCTCTGGAATATGTTCTAGAGAGGTGCCGCAGGAGCTGGAGCGTTCGGCCTGGGCAGCAGAGCGCCGAATTTATTGCCTGCCGATGACAAAAACGCCCAGGGCTTGGGCCACGGGCGTTTTTGTTTCTGGACTGCGCGGGTCAGCCGAGTTTTCATTGGCCATCTCCGGTGATAGGTTATCTCAACCCAACCCACAAGTACCCTCAGGACAGACACTCGGAGGAAAACACCATGGCCAACCCCGGTTTTGCTTTTGCGAATCCCCAACCCTCTCCCGATAATTACAACGAGTTTGACCCAAAAGACGTTTTTGCAGATTCCGGTGTGATAGAAATCCAGGCGACCGAAGCGATACCCCAGCCGCGGAAGACGCCACCCGTCATGGCGCTGAGCGACGTGCTAAGTTCAGAATCCATTCAGGGGATTCAAGACGCCGGCAAGATCGTCTTCCATTCTGTGGGTGATACGGGCGGTGTCAAGGAGCCTTCGCACCAGTTTGCCGTGGCCGACGCCATGTCCGCCGACATCGGCACGGAAGTATTCGCAAATGGGCGTCCTGCGTTTTTCTACCATCTTGGGGATGTGGTCTATTACTTCGGACAGGAACGATATTATTACGACCAGTTTTACGATCCCTATCGGGACTACGAAGGTCCCATTTTCGCCATACCTGGAAATCATGACGGGGTGCTTTTCAAGGGCGAGCCGGTCAATTATTCGCTCGAGCCTTTCTTCAACAATTTCTGCTCGATTACGCCGACCAAGGACCCTTCGGCAATAGGTTTTGCGCGAACCACAATGACGCAGCCGGGCGCATATTTCACTCTAAACGCGCCATTTTTGAGGATTATCGGGCTTTATTCAAATACGGGGGAGGCCACGGGAATCATCAGTGATCCGAACACCGGACCGGCGCAATTGACGTTTCTCGAGAGCCAATTGGCGGCAGCGGCGGCGCAACGCGCGCAGAAGGGTGCCGCTCCATTTGCGCTGATCATGGCCACGCATCATCCGCCATTCACGATAAGCAAATCGCATTTCCCGAGCCCGGATATGCTGGCGCAAATCGACCAAGCCTGCACAACCGCCAAGATCTGGCCGGACATCATGCTTTCCGGGCACGCCCACCTTTACGAGCGATATACGCGCACCATGAAGGCTGACGGTCGGCAAATAGCTTATGTCGTGGCGGGCAACGGCGGGTACTTGAACCTCAGCGCTCCGCGCACGGGGAAGAACGGCGTGAATCCGCAGCCCGGCATTCCCGGCAACGATGGCAAAGGCAATCAGTTAACACTCAATGTCTATAACAGCACGATGTACGGCTTCCTGCGGTTGACAGTCGATAAGAATTCGATTCTGTGTGAATCGCTGGGCGTCGATGAAACTACGAACAAAACGACCAGCCTTGATGCGTTTACTGTGGACCTGACGAAGAACGTCGTCGCCACAAAAGGCGCTACCCAAGCCAGCAGGACCCAAACCGGTGACGTTATTTCGCCAAAATCCCCGAAGGCTTGGAAAACTGCGAAAGCCAAGAAAAAGAAATAGACACGCCACGGATCGTGGGGCGCGGAGTTCAGGCGCCTTGCGCTTGCGCCGTCTTTGCGGCGACAGCATCCAGCACGCGCGTCGAATAAACGAGAGCGGCGCCGGCGTTCATCGCCACGGCCACGCCGAGAGCTTCCGATATCTCCTCTTTCGTTGCTCCTGCTTTCAGAGCAGCTTCGGAATGCACGACGATGCAGCCGTCGCAACGGGTCGTGACGGCCACTGCCAGGGAAATGAGCTGGCGAGTCTTTTCGTCCAGCTGGCCGGTCTTGGAGTTCGCGGCACTCAGCGTTTGATATCCACGGACAGTGTCCGGGCTGAGTTTTGCCAACTCGCCAATCCTGGCACCCAGCGCTTTGTGATATTCATTCCAATCAAGCATCATCGGTCTGTCTCCTCCGCGTGAATTGCAAACCTCGGCGTAACTTCGTCGTTCGAGTATATACCACACCGGTGTTTCAAGATGGCACCGCCGTGTTCTTCTGCGGACACACGCGAAGGCGAGTTGCAGGCACATTTCGGAGTTCGCGCGGGTTATGGTATGTTTTCTGGTTCGCGCGAGCACGTGTGAATCAGCCAACTCGGCGAACCGCTGCACGGCATTTCAACAGGAACCGCTCAAAAATCCAGGAAGGATGTGCATTCATGAAGAGTTCATACAACGGCCAGGCTATTCCTGTTGGGGGCAAGACAATCGGCTACAGCGGTGGTGAACTGCAGGTTCCCGACACACCGATCATTCCATTTATCGAGGGAGACGGCACGGGCCGCGACATTTGGAAAGCTTCGCGGCGAGTTTTTGACGCTGCCGTCGAGCATGCTTACGGCGGGACGCGAAGCATCGCGTGGTTTGAGGTCTTTGCGGGAGAGAAAGCGTTCAATGCGTACAAAGAATGGCTGCCGGATGAAACCGTCGACGCTATTCGCGATTTTCGCGTGGCCATCAAAGGGCCGCTGACGACGCCGGTGGGCGGCGGGATTCGATCGCTGAACGTGGCCTTGCGGCAACTCTTAGATCTGTATTCTTGCGAGCGTCCGGTGCGCTATTTCGCCGGGGTTCCCTCCCCCGTCAAAAGCCCGGAGAAGATGGATATCGTTATCTTCCGCGAGAACACGGAAGACGTGTACATCGGCATCGAGTGGAAGTCTGGCACCCCGGAAGTGAAGAAGCTGCTCAATTTTTTGAATCACGAAATGCTGAAGGACGGCAAAAAGCAGATCCGTTGGGATTCCGGCGTGGGAATCAAGCCGATTTCGCCCACGGGCACAAAGCGGTTGGTGCGGCGGGCCATCAAGTACGCGCTGACGCACGGCAGAAAAAGCGTGACGCTCGTGCACAAGGGGAACATTCAGAAATTCACCGAGGGGGCGTTCCGCGATTGGGGCTATGACCTGGCGCGCGAGGAGTTCCGGAAGGAAACGGTTACCGAGCGCGAGAGCTGGATTCTGGACAACTTGGATAAGAATCCCGAGTTGCGCGTCGAGCAGAACGCGGCGATGATCGAGCCGGGGCTTGAGCAGGCAACCGAATCCTTTACGAAGGCCATTTGCGACGAAGTGAAACAGACGCTAGACGCAATTTACGTGACGCACGGTAAGGGACAGTGGAAGAAGAAGTTGATGATCAACGATCGTATCGCGGATTCGGTTTTTCAGCAGGTGCTGCTGCGTGCCGATGAATATAGCGTGCTGGCGACTCCGAATCTCAATGGGGACTATCTTTCGGACGCTTGCGCGGCTCAGGTCGGCGGGCTGGGGATGGCTCCGGGATCGAACATTGGCGATGGTTTCGGGGTTTTTGAGGCTACGCACGGCACGGCTCCGAAGTACGCGGATAAGGACGTGATTAATCCGAGTTCCGTGATGCTTTCTGGTGCGATGATGTTTGAGTTCCTGGGATGGAAAGAAGCCGCTCAATTGGTCGAGGATGGCATCGCGCGGACGATTCAGCAGAAACGTGTAACGTATGATCTCGAACGGCTCATGCCGGGCGCGACGAAGGTTGGGACCGCGGCATTTGCGACCGCGATTATTGAGAACATGACGGCTGCGGCCTTGGCGCGCTAGTTACCAAGTCCGAAGATCAAGGATAACCGAGAGACCCGCAGTACCGACAGACATTCCAACGAATACGAGGAGACGGATGAGCAGAAAAAAAGTAACGGTGGTGGGCGGCGGTTTTGTGGGATCAACGACGGCGCAGCGGATTGTCGACCTGGAGCTGGCGGATGTAGTGCTGACGGATATTCTGGATGGGCCGCCGGCGGGCAAGGCACTCGACATGCTGGAGTCGGGGCCGATTACGCGCACGGATTCGCGCGCCACGGGTGCCACGACGGCAACCGGGGACTACAGCGCTACCGCGGCCAGCGACATCGTGGTGATCACGGCAGGTTTTCCGCGCAAACCGGGGATGAGCCGCGATGACTTGTTGAAGGCGAATTACGACGTGGTGAAGGCGGTGGTCGAGCAGATAGTCAAGCACTCGCCGAACTGCATCATCATCGTGGTGACTAATCCGCTGGACGCCATGGCGCAAGCCGCGTTCAAGGTGAGCGGCTTTCCGAGAAATCGCGTGCTGGGAATGGCCGGAGTGCTGGACTCGGCGCGCATGAGCTCGTTTGTGGCCACGGAATGCAAAGTCAGCGTGGAAAATGTGCACTCCTTTGTTCTCGGCGGGCATGGCGACGACATGGTGCCACTGCCGCGCTATTCGACCGTTGCCGGAATTCCCCTCCCCGATTTGCTGCCGAAAGAACGGATCGACGCGATCGTGGAACGCACACGCAAGGGCGGCGCTGAGATCGTAAACCTTTTGAAGACCGGTTCCGCCTACTATGCGCCGTCGGCGGCAGCGGTCGAGATGGTGGGAGCTATTCTGAAAGATAAAAAGAAAATTCTGCCGTCCGCCGTATACCTCGACGGGGAGTACGGAATCAAAGGTCTCTTCGTTGGCGTCCCAGTAAAGCTGGGAGCCGGCGGGGCCGAGGAAATCATTCAGATCAAACTGACCGCGGAAGAAAATGCCGCTCTCCAGAAGTCAGCAGCGTCGGTACGCGAGCTGGTTGGTGTGCTCGGAATATAGTAGATTCTTGCCATGTGGGGCGGGAAAAAGTTCTATTTTGGAGACACCATCTCGGTTGGGGTGAGAAATCTCGACCGGGCAGCTGCTTGGTATCAAGAAAAACTTGGCTTGCGCCTGACCCCACTCAAATCGGAGGATTTCGGGGCCTTCCTCGCTTTTGCGAAGGATGACGAGATCGGGCTTGCCCTAGTGGCTATACCGCCGGGGGAGACCGAGGCGAACGTTCCCGAGCATCCGATTCTTTTCACAAACAAAATTGAGGCAGCTCATGCCGAGTTTGCATCCAGGGGGATACATGTGAAGCCAATCCAAAGCGATTCTGGCGGCAATCGTTTCTTTCGCTTCTGCGACCTGGAAGATAACGAAATAGAAGTCTGTGTTGAACCTTAACGAGCTTAACCGCCGCATCCGTGCCGGCCAGCAGGCCGCGAAGAGGGTTAGTCTGTCAACGCCTTGCGGGGCCCATACCAGCTGGCATCTCTTCAACCCGAATCAGCCAGCAGTTCACCAACCCAAGAGCTTTCCTGCTCCGACAACGAGCGCAAGCGTAAAGCCGGCGATCACGACTTCGCCGATAGCTCCCACGACGAAGGGCCGCAGGCCTTGTTTGCGCATGTCGCGGAAATTCGTCCGCAGCCCAACGCCGGCGAATGTAAGCAGAAAGGCCCAGCGCGAAAGGTTGGCGAGCGCGCCCACCTGGTCCTTGCTAAAGAACTGATACGTGGCGAGTACGGAAATGAGCAGGAAACCCAGGACGAACTTGGGGAATTTCTGCCATAGGAACGCGGCTTTGTTGCCCACCGCTTTGGCTTGGCCCTGGCTGGCCCAATAGATCGCGTAAGCCAGGACAACGAAGCCGATCATGGCGTTGCGCGTGGATTTCACGAGGACGGCCAACTTCCCCGCGGCGTCGGAGTAGAGCGCGCCCGCAGCGGTGGCTTCTGCAGTGTTATCCACCGCGAGGCCTGCCCAAATGCCGTAGGCGCGGTCGCCCAGGTGTAGGGCGTGACCGATCAAAGGAAAAGTGAAGAGCGCGAATGCGCCGAGCGCGAGAATCGCAGCAATAGAGAAAGAGGAGTCTTCATCGTCGGCGTCGATGGCGCCTTTAGTGGCGATGATGGCGCTGACGCCGCAGACGGCGGAACCGACGGCGAGGAGCGTGATCAATTTCGGCTTGAGATGGAAGACTCGGCCGAGGAAGGTCATGAATGCGATGGCCCCCATAATTTCGATGGCTACGAGAAGGAGACTGACGCCGCCCAGTTTCAGGATATCGCCGAGCAGGAAGCGGGATCCGAGCAGCACGATGCCGGCTTTCAGCCAAAATTCATACGTCGCGACGCCGGTGCGAAAGATCTCCGGAACGCCGATGGTGTTGGAAATCAGAAGCCCCAAGAGGATGGCCCAAAGCACATACTCTATGTTCGGAAAGACCCAGTGATGCAGCTTTGCGTACGCGCCCAGGTTTTGCTCGAGCAATTTACCCGCGTAACCGATGGCTGCGAGCAAAAGCACTCCCGGAATGACTCGAAGAAAGCGGAGCGCCGGCGAAAACGGCTGAATTTGGGGAACTGCTACGGCGTCTGCCATGTTTTCTCGTTTCCCTCCTTTTGTTTTGCCAGCGCGTCGATCACCACGGAATATGTTTGAACGCTCCAGCGCGAACGAGCAGCGCCGCGAGCAATGCGACTACCACTGCCCAGCTATCTAGCGATAGACGCCATGGCTTCTTTAGCTGCACTTCGCTTTCTTCTGTACTCATGTGGTTCTCTCCTGACTAACTTACGGAAACCGGGCGGGACGCGGGCTCGTTCGGTTCGCTGCGCCAGAACGCCTCGCCAATCCCGCGAATCTGCTCGGAAGCAACGCGTCCAACAATCATCAGCGCCGGAGCAGGCAGGTTTTCTTGTGCGGAAAGCGCCCCAACGCTGCTCCAAAGCACCTGCTGTTGCGAGCGCGACGCTCCGGAAACGATGACGCACGGCAAATCGGCCGGAAGGCCCGCTTCTGCGAGACGCCGCGCGACCTCCGCGTAATCAGGGCCGGGCATATAGAGAACGAGCGTGGTGGCAGGCGTGAGGCAGCCCCAGTCCATCGCGTTGGCATCGAGGCCGCGAGAAAAAGTCGAAAGCAATACTTGGGATGCGACGCGACGATCGGTTAGGGAGATGCCCGCCGCCGCCGCCGCACCCAAAGCCGCCGTCACGCCCGGGACGATTTCAAATTCCAGCCTGGCCTTGCGCAGGGCTTCGAGTTCTTCTCCGGCGCGCCCAAAAATCGACGGATCGCCGCCTTTCAATCGCACTACCACTTGGTGGGAGGCGGCGTAGCTCACAAGCAGCGCATTGATTTCGTCTTGCGTAAGTAACTTTCTGCCGCAGCGTTTGCCGACGTCGATCACTTCCGCGCGGGTCGAGATTCTTGCTAGCACTTCGCGGCTCACCATCGAGTCATGCAGCACGGCGTCCGCCAGTTCCAAAAGGCGCGCGGCCTTGAGCGTCAGCAATTCGGGATCGCCAAGTCCCGCTCCGATGAGATACACCCTGCCCATCACGCCGCTCCTCGAGGGCCCGGTTGCCTATTGGCTTGCCGAAGAAATTCCTGGAACATCGGCCGGCTTGCCAGCTCATGCAGCAATTTCTTCGTACTTTCTGAACTCGGGCCGCTCGCACGCAGCGCTTCGCGCGCCGCACCGAGCCATTCGAGCCATACCTCATACTCCGGCCCTAATTCCAGTTCGAGTTCCTTGCGGAGGCGTTGCGCGAGCGCCGGGCTCTTGCCGTTTGTAGAGATCGCGATCTGCAAATCTCCGCGCTGCACCACGGCTCCGTAGTAAAAATGGCAGTGCTCGATGTCATCGACCGCGTTGCACAAAAGTCCGCGAGCCTCCGCTTCGCGAAAAACGGCTTCATTCACACGCGGCGCGGAAGTCGCCGCGATCACGAGAAATGCTCCATTCAAATCCGCCGCCTCAAATTCCTTCGGAAGCCAGTCAATTCTTCCCAACCGCACCCGTTCGGCAATTTGCGGGGTGATGGAAGGCGCGATTAGCCGGACGCGAGCACCGGCGCCCAGCATACTGGGAATCTTCGCCTCCGCGACGCTCCCGCCGCCAATGACAACAACCAGCCGGCCTTCGAGCTTCACGAAGATGGGAAAGAGGCTCATGTTCAGCCCTCCACTCCCTGGGGCACCGGGCCCAGCTCGAGATCTCGCTCCACGGGGGCCGCGTAACTGCCCGCAAGAATCGTTCGAAGATCCTCGTTTGAATGCCGCGCCAAAAAAAGCTGCAGATTCTCGTCTGCTTCTCTGTGCTGGTTGAATCGGGCCAGCAACCGCTCGATAGCATCGGGAACATCCGAGGCGGCGCAGCGATAGCCAATCGGCCGGGCGATCGATCGAACCTGGCCGAGGCTCCCGCCGATACAGAAGTAGTAGGCGTCTACCATCCGGCCATTTACTTTGATTTTCTTTCCTTCAATGCCGATGTCGGCGACCCAATGCTGCCCGCAACTATTCGGGCAGCCAGTGATGTTGAGTCGCAACTGTTCCTGAAAATCGGGAAGCCGCTCTTCGAGTTCTTGCGTGAGCCATCGCGCAAAGCCTTTTGTTTCCGTCAGTGCGAGCTTGCAAAATTCAGATCCCGTGCAGGCCACGGTTCCGCGTGCGAATACCGAGGCCTCGACCGGCAGGGCAGCAGCTTCAAGCTGGTGCGCAACTGTGGCCGCGTCTCCCTGTGGCACGTTGACGATCAGCAAATTCTGCATGGTGGTGGTACGGATGTGGCCGTCCGCGTAGCCATCCGCCAGGTCCGCCGCCGTGCGCAATTGTTGCGGCGTGATACGGCCTCGCAGCACGGAGGCGCCTACGTAGATGAGGCCAGACTGCTTTTGCGCGTGAATACCGACGTGGTCGCGATGAATGTCCGCGGGAAGGTCTTCCGGTTCGGCAGGGTCGAGAGAAAATCCGATCTGCCGCTCCAGTTCTTCCAGGAAGCTTTCCGCGGTCCAACCCTGTTGCAAGAATAGAAATTTCAGCCGCGCCTTTTCTCTGCTCTGGCGAAGCGTTTCGCTTGCGCGAAAGATTTCCGCTACGCCGCGCGCCACGGGGACGACTTGGTTCCACGGAATGAAAGCATTCAGCCGCAAGGCTATATGCGGATCGGTCGATAGCCCTCCGCCAACTCTTAGCGAGAATCCCGTCTCGCTTGCACCGCCCCTCTTGCGTGTCGTGGCTGTCAGCGCCACGTCATTGATCTCCGGGTACGAGCACCAGTGCCGGCATCCAGAGATGGAGATTTTAAATTTGCGCGGCAAATTGTAGAAGGCCCGAGCGCCTCCCAGTTCCCGGTCGATGGCCAGCGCGAGCGGCGAGGCATCCACAATTTCTTCGGCATCCAGCCCCGCAACTGGGCAGCCCGTGATGTTGCGGGCGACGTCTCCACAAGCACCGGTGGTCGTCAAGCCCGCGCGCCAGAGTGTCTCGAGGACTTCGGGCAATGATTCCAACGTCACCCAATGCAGCTGAAAGTTCTGCCGGACGGTAATATCCGCAAGGCCTCGTGCGTGCTGCTCGGCAATGTTCGCGACCGCGCGCACCTGCTCGCTGCGCAACAGGCCATTCGGGATGCGAATCCGCACCATGAAGTAGGGCGTGCTCTTGCCTTCTCCGCCCGTGCCGCCGACGACGCCTGTGCCGTCTCCCTGCGTATACACACCCCACGCGCGGAAATACGTGCTGAACCACTCGGGTGGGATCGAAGCATAGCCCTTGCGCCTAAACTCGCGGATCTCGTCGAAATGCTCCCAGGCATTCCTCGCGTGCTTCAAACGCTCGATGCGTTGCGCTTTCGTCTCTTTGATTTCGCCCATCGGTACATCACCTGTCTCAAAAACTTGTAGGAAAAACAAAAACCCACGGGGCCTGAACCTCTGGCAACGTGGGCTTCGGAACTTCGAATCTTAAACGACCGCTAAGTCCCTAAACTCCCCTGGCCAGAGATGGATGTCATACGACACGCAGCCTTCTGTGCGCACGAACAACACCTGATCTGGCAACAGGTCATCATGAGAATCGAGAATACCTCGCAGTCCCCTTTAAGTCAAAAGGAGACCTTCAGAATACTTTAGATGCGTCCAATTCAAAAAAGTAATCAACGATAACGGCACTATTACGGTTTCGGGGTGGCCGGTGTCGGCGCCGCTTTTGGCGCGGCAGGTGACTTTAGAGGCGTCGCACCCGGCGGCAGGATCAGGGTCGTCGTCTTTATAGAATCGAGCTTGTCGAAGCCTTTGTCCAGATACGGCTTGCCCGACTTTTCGATCTTGTCCTGTTCTGGTCCTTGGCCGTCCGGCGCGCCCTCGCCATAGCCGGCATAGAGCGCCTCGACCACCTCCATCCCCTCTGTGACCTGGCCAAACGCAGAAAATCCCTTATCGTCGAGCCCTTTGTTATCGACCAAATTGATGAAGACTTGCGTCGTCCGGGTATTCGGCCCACCCATGGCATACGTGAGGTACCCGCGCAAATTGCTCTGTACGGCGGGGTCATCTTTTATCGGCGCGCGCGACCATGCCGCCGAAACGGGAGGATACGCACTGATGCCCCACTGCACCACGAATCCCTTCAGCACGCGAAAGAAACTCGTATTGTCATAAAAATGATGGCGCACAAGATTGTAGAAGCGGTCCGCGCCGAGAGGCGCCCACGCGCGCGTGACGCTAACGACAAAGTCGCCCTTCGTCGTGGTGAATTTCACCTGGTACGTGGCGGGCGCTCTCGCCGCAAGGAGAGCAGGCCGAAGCAACGCGCGATCGTACGGGCTGGCCGCGGCTGATTTGTGAGCAGCGGTGCTCCCAGTCGTGGCTTTAGGCTGCGACGGAGCTTGCGCCTGTGCCCCTTGCGCTCGCCCCTCGGTGTTCGTATTCGCTAGAAAGAACATCAATCCCGTAATCATCATCCATCCACATTTGTGCATTGCTCTTCCCTCTCCAAGTCTGATTTCCAGCGGTTGGTTTCGAATGGCGGCTCGCAATCACTTGCCGGCATTCAGCTCGCGGCTGATGCGCTCGACTTCTGCCATAAGCCTAAGAGTATTCTCGCCGAGAATCTTCTTTACGTCACTCTCGGAATAACCCTTTTCCAGCAAAGCGTTCGTGATCTCGGGCAGCTTGGTGGCGTCCTCCATCCCAAAGGGCATGTTCGCTCCATCGAAATCGGAGCCAAGTCCAACGTGGTCGATGCCCGCGACCTTCGCCGCGTGGTCGATGTGCTCGATAATCTTGGTCCATTCGACTCGAGGCAAATCGCCCCGCAGCACGTATTCCCGGGTGATCCGGTCGCCTTCGATCAACTGGCAACCCTCTCTATCCCTGCAGCGCTTCTGAACTTCCAGCGCAATGGCCTTGTCCCATTCCGGGTGTGCTTTCTCGGCATTGCGGAAGTCCTGGCTCAGAAAACCTACATGATAATTGATTTGGATCACGCCGCCTTTCGCAGCTAGAGCTCTTATCATGTCATCGCTCATATTCCGGGGCGCATCGCAAATGGCGCGGCAATCGGAATGCGAAGCAAACACCGGCGCCTTGCTGATGTCTAAAACATCGGCAAACGTCTTGTCGCTGACATGTGAGATGTCCACAATCATCCCTAGCCGGTTCATCTCCCGCACGACGTCCTTGCCGAACGCAGTCAGGCCGTTGTGCGCTGGCTTGGCGGTCGAGGAATCGGCCCACTCCGCATTCCCGCTGTGCGTCAGCGTCATATACCGCGCGCCAAGCGCAGCATAAGCGCGCAGCACGTCGAGGTCGCTCGCAATCAAGTGGCCGCCCTCGATGCCCATGAGCACAGCGATTTTGCCCTGTTTGTGAGTGTCGCGAATTCCATCCGCAGTGGTCGCCAGCCGAAGATCGTCCGAGTGCTTCTGAACTTGCTCCCGAACCGCATCGATTTGGGCGCGTCCGCGCTTGACAGCCTCCGGCCCGGTAATCTTGCTCGGAATCCAAATCGAAAAGAAAATCGCCCCGAGGCCGCCTGCCTTCATGCGCGGGATATCGATGCTTCCCAGCGCGTTGCGCGCACCCAAATCGAACTGGGCGTCCAAAAATCGCTGGGTTGTATCGTCGTGCGTGTCGATAACAATCGAAGAGAAGTGCAGCTGCCTGGCCCGTTCCGTAATTCTGTCCGCCCTCGTTGCCGTTACCATGGCACCCGCCAGCACCATTCCGCCCAGAAGACACATCCCCACTTTCGGACGCGCCCTCGATACTACCCCTAGTTTCATTTTCTTATCGCGCGGCTTCGATCTCGCGGCTGACACGCTCAGTTTGTTCCATCACGCGCAACAAATTCCCGCCGAGAATCTTGCGAATGTCGTCATCACTATAGCCCTTGCGCATGAGGGCCTCAGTAATCCGCGGTAGATGAGTACAGTCATCCATGCCTTCGGGCATGCTCGCGCCGTCAAAATCGGAACCCAAACCCACATGATCTGCCCCGACAAGCTTCACAGCATGATCGATGTGGTCAATGATTCTTTCCCAACTCACGTGCGGTAGTTTGCCCTCCGCAGTCGCTTTGTCGGTCATCTCTGTCATCTTTTTGTTCAGGCATTCTTCATTGTCGCCGCACTCTTTTTTGAGCTGGTCTATCAGGGCTACCACACCGCCGGAAAACTTGTCCTGGGCGTCCTTGTAGGCCTGATCGATGAAGCTTCTCTCGTAGTTTATCTGAATGACCCCGCCCTTCGCGGCCAGCGCCTTGATCATGTCGTCGGACATATCGCGCACATGGTTGCACAGCGCGCGGCAAGAGGAATGCGAGGCTATCAGCGGCGCTTTGCTGGTTTCCAGCGCATCGTAAAACGTTTTGTCGGACACGTGAGAAATGTCCACCATGATTCCCTGGCGGTTCATCTCCCGCACGATATCCTTGCCAAAATCAGTCAACCCGTTGTGCTCCGGCTTGGCGGTCGATGAATCCGCCCATTCATCGTTGTAAAAATGGGTGAGCGTCATGTAACGCACGCCCAAATCACCGAACATACGCAGCACACGCATGTCGTTTCCGATCATGTGACCGCCTTCGACGCCGATCAAAGCGGCGATCTTCCCTTGCGCGTGTGCGCGCCGGACTTCTTCCGCGGTGCGGCAAAAAGCGAAGTCCTTCGAATACTTAATTACGTTCTCGTGCACCGCATCTATCTGGTCCAGCGCCTTTTGTACCGCTGGCGCGCCCATGATTCTGCCGTCAATCCAGATGGAAAAGAAAATCGCGTTCATCCCGCCTTCCCGCATGCGCGGTATGTCGATGTGCCCGTCGGGATTGCGCTTACCGATGTCGAAGTTCTTCGAGAAGAAGCGTTGCGTCGTGTCGTCGTGCGTGTCCAGAACGATTGACGAAAAATGGAGCTTCCTCGCGCGGTCGGCGATGTCGTCGCTCGTCGCAACCTGACTCACGAGAAATCCGACAGCAACCACACAGGCTAACTGCAAGACGCGGACCAGGCGCATGCATTCCTCCAAGGGATAAGGGTGCGGCGAGATTCTACCCTATTAGCCAGCCAACCAGCGCTTGTTTCCACGCTTGCCGGTTCATTTCGGCGATGGATTCGGTCAAGGGAATGTCTTTGGGGCAGGCTTTCACGCAATTTTGCGCGTTCGCACAGTCCTGAATTCCGCCGGGTTCCATCAGCGCCGCGATGCGCTCTTTTGCGTGCATAGCGCCGGTGGGATGCATGTTGAAAAGCCGAACCTGACTAATGATCGCTGCGCCGATAAACTTGTTGAGGTCATTCACCTGGGGGCAGACCTCGAGGCAACTTCCGCAGGAAATACAGCGCGACAAGGGATAAGCCTTCTCCTGGGTCTCAGGAGCCATTCGCGGCCCTTCGCCGAGATCGTATGTCCCGTCGATGGGAATCCAGCTTTTGACGCGCTTCAGGCTTTCGAACATAAACTGCCGGTCAACGGCCAGATCGCGAACCACCGGAAATTTTGAAAAGGGTTCGAGACGAATGGGCTGGTCCAACTTGTCCACGAGCGCGGAGCACGCCATGCGCGCCTTTCCGTTGATGAGCATCGCGCAAGAGCCGCAAACCTCTTCGAGGCAATTCGAATCGTAGCTGATTGGTGTGGTCTTCTTGCCATCACGCGTAACAGGATTCTCCGCGATGTCCCGCAAGCAGATAATTACGTTCATCGCGGGACGCCACGGCAGGGCAAACTCCTCCCAGTACGGCGTCCCCTTGGGACTGACCTGCCGTTTCACCCGAACGATCACCTCTTTGGCGTCAGGCATAAAATCCTCAGCAAATGCTGCAACGCTCTCCGGCCCTAAATCCGATTCCGCGGCTAGCTGGCACTCGCCCAACTTGCGCTACTTCGCGGCGTCATAGCGTCGAGCGCGCGGCGGAATCTGCGAAATGTCCACCGGCTCGTAGCTAAGTCGGATTTCACCATTCACCCATTTGGCGCGCGTGGTCTTCAACCAATTTGCGTCATCGCGCCCGGGAAAATCGGGTTTGTAATGCGCCCCGCGCGATTCATTGCGTTCGAGCGCGCCTAGCGTCACCACCCGCGCCAGCACCAGCATATTGCCCAGCTCGCGGGCAAAATTCAGCGTCTGGTTGGACCACCTGGTCCGGTCGCTCAAATTGATTCGTCCGTAGCGCTCCAGGAGCTCTCGAATCTTGGCATCCGCGGTCTGCAAATCTTTGTTAATCCGCGTCACGGTCACGTGCTCAGTCATTACTTCACCAAGCTCGCGCCAAATGGTCATCGGATTTTCCGTGCCGTCGGGCGAAGTCAGCGCCTGATTTCGCTCCTCCTGCCGCTTGCGCTCGTTTTCATAGACGCCCGGGCTTGCAGACTCAGCGCCTTTTTCAAGACTGCGCGCATACTTTACCGCCGCGGGCCCCGCCAAGCCTCCGCCGAATATGCAAGAAACAAGCGAGTTAGCTCCCAGCCGGTTGGCCCCGTGATACTGGTATTCGCATTCGCCTGCCGCAAAGATCCCCGGAACATTTGTTGCCTGATCCTCGGAATTCACCCAGATCCCGCCCATCGTGTAGTGCATCGCCGGAAAAACCTTCATGGGCTCTTCGCGCGGATCCACGCCAAGAAACTTCTCGTAAATCTCCAGAATGCCTTCCAGTTTCCGATCCAGCACTTCCCGAGGAATATGCGTCACGTCCAGATAGACCGCGGCCTGTCCTCTTATCCCCAGCCTCTCTTGATAAACGATGCGATGAATCGCACGCGTCGCGATGTCCCGCGGGACAAGGTTTCCGTATTTCGGATACCACTCCTCAAGAAAGTAAAAGCGCTCTCCTTCGGGAATGCTCCGCGCCGACCGAGTATCCGCAGGATTTTTCGGCACCCACACGCGGCCGCCCTCGCCGCGCGCCGATTCGCTCATGAGCCGCAGCTTATCTTCACCGGGGATGGCCGTCGGGTGGACTTGAATGAACTCGCCGTTCGCGTAATCCACTCCCTGCTGAAATAACGCGGACTGCGCCGAACCGGTGCATACCACGGAATTCGTAGAGCGTCCAAAAATCGCGCCAATCCCGCCCGTGCAGAAAATCACGGCATCCGCCGGATACGTTTTCACTTCCATCGACCGCAAGTCCATGGCACAAATCCCGCGGCAAACCCCGCCTCCGTCCATCACCGCCGACAAAAATGTCTGGCCTTCGTATTTCTTCACGCGGTCTTCCGATTCGTGCCGCCGCACCTGCTCATCCAGGGCGTAGAGCAACTGCTGTCCCGTCGTCGCGCCAGCAAACGCCGTCCGGTGATACAGCGTGCCTCCGAACCGCCGGTAATCCAGCAATCCCTCCGACGTCCGGTTGAACATCACGCCCATGCGATCCAATAAATCAATAATCCCCGGCGCCGCTTCGCACATGCGCTTCACCAGCGGCTGATTCGCAAGAAAATCTCCTCCGTAAATCGTGTCGTCAAAATGTTTCCAGGTTGTGTCGCCTTCACCCTTCTGGTTTTTCGCCGCATTGATCCCGCCCTGTGCGCAAACCGAATGCGATCGCTTCACCGGCACAATGGAAAACAGATCCACCGGAACGCCCGCCTCCGCGACGCGAATCGTGGCCATCAGGCCAGCCAGACCACCCCCCACTACAATGATTTTCGGCTGTCTCATTTCAAATAGAAGTCAAACGGGTGCCAGTTCAACCAAAAACTCAGAACAATCAGAACCCCGATCAGGCTGAACGCGAATCCAACGGTTGCTCCAAGGGCCCCAGCCGCGCGCTGCGCCTTTACCGTCGCCGCCAAACCCCATTTGCACAAAAAATTCCAAATCCCCACACCGAGGTGAAACGACGACGCCAGCACGCCAATGAACATGAACGCCAGCGCATACGGATTCTGCAGCAAGTCCTCCACATCCGCATAAGTCGACTTTCCGTGTGTCAACCACCGCTCCGTGTACAAATGCCATCCGATGTAGGCAAACGCAATCAAACCGGTATAACGCTGCGTGGTGTACAGCCAGTTCCCCACCCACGGGTACGCCGATACATTTGACTTCCCACGCAACCAAATATAAATCCCATATCCGCCGTGATACAGCATCGGCAGAAAAATAAACAGCCACTCCACCACCACGCGGAACGGAATCGTCTGCAACTCTTGGGATTTCGCGTCGTACTGCGCTCTGCTCACCAGCGCGTAACTATTCGACCAGAAATGTTCTGCCAGGAATGCACCAACGGGGATTATGCCGGTAAAGGAATGCAGTTTGCGAAGAAGATAGTCGGTTTCAGGCCGGGTTGCCGTTCGGGACATGCCCTCTCCGCCGCATGAGGTGCTGAAGGGCGCCAAAGTCTCGCGGCCCTTTCAGTATAGGCAGTTGAAAACATCGATGCAAGCGAGCCTGTTCCTTTCCGAGACACGCACGGCGCGAAATACCGTTGCGCCTTACCATCTTTCTAGCTTAAATGAGAGGACGACGGATGGTATCCGCCCGGCCCCTCCCGCCTGGCAGCCTTCGCAAGCCCAACGGATCTCCCATGACCACGAGCCTCAGCCTTGCTTCAGAGCTGGAACGCATCGCCAATGCCATCGAATCGGACGCCATCGCCACGTCCCAAATCTCCCTGACGGGGATCGCCGAGCGCATCGCCAAAAATCTCGGCGTCAGACCCGACGAAATCGCCCTGCTGGGAGTCTCCACGCGCTGGCGCCACCTCCACTTCCTCGTCCCGGTGTCCCTCAAACAGGTCGGCTTTATCCCCCTTTCCAGCACTTCGGCCATCGCCGCGCGCACGGCACGCGAAAGCCGTCCGAACATCATCAATAATTTTGCCAGCGTCCGCCACGCCACCGTTTTCGAGGGCGTAAAAATCGGCGGCGAAAGCTCTGAACTCATCCAGAAGCTGATCAGCGCTCCCATTCTCTCCGGCGACAAGGTCGTGGGGGTGATCCAGGTCAGCCGCAAAGGTCCCAATCCCTCCATCGCCGGACCGGACTTCAGCGCCGACGATTTAGGCAAGGTTCTCGCGCTCTGCAAACCTCTCGGCAAACTGCTTCAGCACATCACCGGCGATTCCTGAGCGTGCACAAAGATTCTTGTCACAATCCATTCACCTTGCTTCGTGCTCGCCGCAAGAAAGCCCCGAATTCGTTTGACACTGCAATACCTTCTTGTTATTTTTCCACAGCGGAATTTTTTCCGCTGTTACTCCACCCACGGAGGCACCACAACCCGGCACCATGGCGTTCGTCGCTAAGAAGATCTTCCTCACCAAAGGCGTCGGTAAACATCGCGAAAGACTTTCGAGCTTTGAGCTCGCACTGCGCAATGCAGGCATCGCCGCGTGCAACATCGTGCGGGTCTCCTCGATTTTCCCTCCCAATTGCAAACTGATCTCCCGCAGCGAAGGCTTGAAGCACATCAAGCCCGGCCAGGTGGCTTTCACCGTCATCAGCGAAAACTCCACCAAGGAAGCGCACCGCCTCATTGCCGCGAGTATCGGCCTCGCGCTCCCCAGCGATAAATTGATGTACGGCTATCTTTCCGAGCATCACTCGTTCGGCGAAACCGAAGAAGTCGCCGGCGAATACGCCGAAGAACTCGCTGCGGAAATGCTGGCCACCACTCTCAATGTGGAATTTGATCCGGATTTGAGCTTCGACGAAAAAAAAGAGGTCTACCGCATATCCAACAAGATCGTCCGCACCATGAACGTCACGCAATCCGCCGTCGGCGACAAACGCGGCCTCTGGACCACCGTCCTGGGCGCCGCCATCCTCATTGGCGAAGACGACTAGCTCATTTCGTATCCAATTCGTACGCCATCCTCAGCCACTTATTCACTTCCGCGTCAATCTCTGCTACCGCCTTCAACTCCATCCGGTGCGTAATGCGGTCCTTCTTCGCCACCCCGCCCGTATCAATCACTCTGTTCGGCAATTTTCTCTTGTAGCGCGCAAGCGCAAAAACTAAATCAATCCGCGTATTCGTCGTCGGCTTAATCTGAGCAAACCCAACCGCAGCAACTCATCATAAAGCGGCCGCAATTTCTCCTTCGTTCCCGCGTATTGCTCCTCCACATAAACCGCCGCCGCATTCAAAATACGCCTCTGGGCTATCCTCCTCAGTGCCCTTCCCATCGACGCGTTCGGAAATCCACCGCGCGCTGTTCGTCCCCAGGTTGTGTTTCGTCTTCAGCCATGCGCGGCGAGCCCTATCCTCCGTTGGCCCTTCTTTCCTCGCCAGCGCAATCCATTCCTCCAGCGACCTCCCGGTCTTCACTTTCAGCTCTCGAACCCATTTCTCCGCCATCGCCACTCCAGGATGTACGCTATACAAAGTCTTGCTCATGGCCTCCTTCGCCTTGGCCATTTTTCGCCGCCTTTCTAATGAGCTCGTCGAAACTGCGCCGCAACGACAGTTTCTGCCCCTGGTCTATGGCTATCGTAAAATGACTCGAAGGCGTTTGTCTGTCATGTACCTTAAAGTGGCGGCACCCTAGACACATGCTTGCACCTCTCCCCAGGGCATCTCTTTTTATCAAACGTCTGGGTCGCCATAGAACGGAATGCGCCGTACAAACCGAAAGCTGGTGGCCAAAGGCTGGCGGCCACACGGGTGTTCACTATTGCACAGCTTATACATTGCAGTGGCTCTAATCTCATAAGGAGTCTGAAGATGGCAGACACTATGCAAAATGACACGCACTTGGGAGCTGCTGAGTTCCACCAGCTCGCCGCCGAAACGCGTCGTGATTTCACTGCCTCGCGTCAGAAAGATGACCTGAGGGTCGACGAGCATCCCAAGCCGACAATGCAACAGGCCAAGAAAGCTCTCGAGCGGTTGCCAGCAGCTAATCGGAAGTCCGTGTAGTCTATGGAGAAGCCACAAATGTCCAAGGCCCCCCGCCAGATTTCGAGCGACGCATGAAACGCGTGAACAAGATGGCCGCCTCCTTGGCCGGCTTCGGTTCCGGTGCCAGCCTGGGCGGTAAGGTCTCACAGTATCGAGACAAACAAAACATCTACAAGCAAGGTGCTCCGGCCTACACGCTTTTTTATATCCAGGCAGGCGGCGTGCGGCTCAGCACTCAAACGAAACACCAATCATCCGCGGTTACCGCCATCCTGGGCGTGCATGATTTTTTTGGCGAGCTTTGCCTCGCGGGTTACCCTCTTCGCATGTCCACAGCCGTTGCCCTGACCGCCAGTTCCATACGTACCATCAAGAAAACGAAGATGCTTGAAATGCTTCGCAAAAAGAACAAGACTTCCAACGCCCTGGTCGCCTATTTGCTGTCGAGCGTGAAGAACTATCGGGATCACGTCGCAAACCTGCTGACTTCCTCCGCCGAGCAGCGGCTGGCCCGCGTGCTTCTCCGGCTAGCGCATCTGGAGAATAACGGCAGGGCGGTAGCTCAAATTCCCGTTATAAGCCACCAGGTGCTGTCGGAAATGGTCGGCACCACGCGTTCGCGCATCAATTTGTTCATGAATCGATTCCGGAGGAAGGGCTACATCAAATATAACGGGGCACTGGAAGTGCGCCAATCCCTTCGAAAAGCTCTCCGGAGCTAGAAACGCCTGTAAGTCAGCCAATCTACAGCGCTCGTTGAAACTCCAGGGAGGCGCGGCGGCCGCGAGTGATTTCATCGAAGTGTGCACTATTGAACAGTCGACAGAAAGGGTTCCCGTGCTAGTGTCCCGTATGTTGTCCAGCGCCGTTCGACGTGTATCTGCCCAAGCCGCTAATACGCCCCCAAAGGCGATCTTCAGGGATTCTGCGTTCGACGTGCAGCGATTTCTCGATTCGGCAGGTATCGGAAGAAAGATAGCAAAGTTTCGAAACAAAGAGCGCATCTTCGCGCAGGGCGATGCTGCGAGGAATGTCCGTTATATTCATGAAGGCGGTGTGAAGCTCACCGTCGTCAATGAAGCCGGTAAAGAAGCTGTCGTGGCGATACTGGGCCCGAGTGACTTTTTTGGAGAAGGTTGTCTGGCTGGCCAGACCGTTTGCATGGCCACGGCGACCGCGATTGCAGCCACCTCTGTGCTCGTGATTAAGAAAAGCGAGATGCTACGCTTGCTTCACGGGGAGTCTGAGTTCTCCGACCGCTTCATCGCGCATATGCTGTCACGCAACCTTCGAGTCGAAGAGGATCTGATAGACCAGCTCTTTAATTCCAGCGAGAAACGGCTGGCTCGCACTCTGTTGCTGCTGGCACGTTACGGCTCGCCGGGCAAGACGCAAGCGATGCTTCCGAACCTTTCCCAAGAAACGCTGGCAGAGATGATTGGCACAACACGTTCCCGTGTAAATTATTTCATGAACAAATTCCGTAAAATGGGCTTCATTCTGTACAAGAACAACCGCCACGTCCAAATCAATCCTTCTCTCCTGAGTGTTGTCCTGCACGACTAAGTTGCGTATTGACTCAGAAATTGGTGCATCGCCACCGCAATGCCTCCACATGTGTTTCGAGGGCAAAATGTCCGGTATCGAGCATTTGGACGGTGGCGTTCGGATTGTCGCGACGGTACGTCGCAGCACCCGCGGGGATAAAAAAGGGGTCATGCTTTCCCCAAATCGCCAAGAGCGGCGGCTTGTGCTCCCGGAAATACGCCTGAAACCTGGGATACGGCTTCACGTTTGACGCGTAGTCCAGAAACAGATCCAGCTGGATCTCCACAACGCCAGGCCGTTCGAGCAATGCCGCGTCTAGGGTATACGATTCCGGCGCGATCCTCTCCGGCTTAGGGACGCCTTCCGCGTACTGGAAGTGCGTACCCTCAAAGGTCAAAATGTTTCGCCGGACCACCTCGCGGTTCTCGGCGCTTGGCGTCGACCAATAACGCCGATATCGGAGCCCACCAATCACCGAGCCCTTCCTCATAAGCGTTTCCATTCTGCGACACGATGGCGGTCACCCGTTCGGGGTGGGCCACGGCCACCCGATAGCCGACCGGCGCGCCGTAGTCGAAAACGTAGAGCGCGTAGTGCTTCAGCCCAAGCGCGTTCACAACTGCTTCCACGGTGCGCGCAAGCGCTTCGAACGAATATTTGTAGTCTCGCTCCTCGGGCACCCGGGTGAACCCGAAACCTGGCAGATCCGGAGCAATCACCCGATACCGCGTCGCCAGGCGTGGTATCAATTCGCGGAACATATGCGACGATAAAGGAAAACCATGCAACAGCAAAACGACTGGCCCGGCCGCCGGACCAGCCTCTCTATAAAAAATGCGAAGGCCATCGACTTCAACCGTGCGAAACGAGGCCCGCGGTATCGCGCTCCTTACTCCAAGCAGCAAACCGTCGACGCTCCGTTTGCCGGCGGCCGACGCGGAAGCCTTCACGGACGGGGGCGTCTAGACTGCAAGGCACTCAGGTTCCCCAAAATGTGGATGCGCCACATGGCTTGTCGGCTATAACTTGTTTCTGTTTTTATTTTTCGCGCTTGAAATACCCAATGCGGTCCAGGACCGCTCCCGCCACCAGCGGCAAGGCCACCGTCGCGTCATCGAACACTTCCGCGAACTTACCACCCTCTTCCGGAGGCACGAATTTCCCCCACGACACCGCTTCCGTATAGGTGCTCCCGCTTAACCCGCCCCAATGCACGGGCTCCGGACAAATTCGCACGCCGTAGTTGTAGCGTTTCAGCGGAATCTTCTTGTAACCCCGCCGCGCTAGCAACTCTGCGTACACTCCAAACTGCTGCGACCAATTCCGCGGCACCCCACCCCCCACGGTAAAAAGCCCCATGCGCTTGGTCGCCAGCATAGTGTCCGCAAACTTCTCAAAATCCTCGAAGGGATCGAACCGCAGCAGCGGCTTCTTTTCTCTTTGCCGCGCGATCTTCTGCAGCGCAAAATCGATTCCCAATTCCGAATCGCTGAACGCCGGTACAAACACCGGCACGTTGTGCTCGTACGCGGATTTCAGGATTCCCCGCCCCGCCCCCTGTTTGTGCAGCGTTTCCCCAATCTTCCGGTGAATCTTCCAGCTGCAAGCAACTTCCTCCGCGTCCCAATTCGAGAGGACGTCGTCCATTACTTCTTCCACGTGATCCAGGTTCACTTCCGGTTCGAGCGAATCGTACACGCGGTTATAGCCCGCCTCAAACAGCGTCTTGTCGTCCATTTTGCTGGGATCGTATCGGAAGTGCGAGTGTCCTGTCGCTTCCACAAGCCCGTGCGCCATCAAGGCGCCCGTGGAGACGACGGCTTTGACCAAACCACTCTCAATCAAATCGCAAAAAATGAAACCCATCTTTGCTACGGTCAGCGCACCGGAAAGCGTCATGACCACAAAACAATCCTTATCGCGAGCCATCGTTTCCAAAACGTCAGCAGCGTCCCCAATCTGCCGTCCCGTGAACGCGGTATTCCCCATCGCGCGAACCAATTCGTCGATGGTGCGGCACTTCGACAGATCAATCGGAAACATCGGCCGCAGCTTATCTTTCACCGGATCGTGCAGTACGCGCCCCGTGGCCGTCTTTTCTTGCCGGTTTGCCATAGCTTCTCCCCGATCTCTGCTGCGCTCTTGTTTCAGTAACTCACACCACGCCATAGCGATCTAATTTCGTAACGATTGATATTACAAATGCGCCCCGAAGGAAAGAGCAAAACGCAACAAAAAACTTTCTACGAGCATGATAAACTAAATTTTATGACAAAGAAATTCACAATCGGCCTCGTGCAGATGCGCAGCACTTCGGTTCCCGAAGAAAATCTTGCGCATGCCATCGAGAAAATCCGCGAAGCTTCCGGGCGCGGCGCTCAAATCATTTGTATGGATGAACTTTTTCGCGGCGAATATTTCTGCCGCACCGAAGACGCCGATCTTTTCAATCTAGCCGAGCCCATTCCCGGCCCCGCAACCGACTCACTGGCGAAAATTGCCAAGGAATCGAAAGTCGTCCTGGTCGTTTCTCTGTTCGAACGCCGCGCCGCCGGCGTATACCACAACACCTGCGCAGTGCTCGACGCCGACGGCACGCTCCTGGGCAAATACCGCAAAATGCACATCCCCGACGATCCCCTCTACTACGAAAAATTTTATTTCACGCCCGGCGATCTCGGCTTCCCGAATTTCGACACCGCCTACGGACGCATCGGCGTTCAGATTTGCTGGGATCAATGGTATCCGGAAGGTTCGCGCCTGACCGCTCTGCGAGGCGCACAAGTAATTTTCTATCCCACAAGTATCGGCTGGCATCCCCACGAAAAAGCCCAATTCGGCGCAGCGCAGCTCGACGCCTGGCGCACCATCCAGCGCGCCCACGCCATCGCCAACGGCGTTTACGTCGCGGTAGTCAATCGCGTCGGCTACGAAGGCAAACCAGAAAAAGGCGACGCCGGCCTCGAGTTCTGGGGAAACTCCTTCGTAGCCGATCCCTTTGGCCGCATCCTCTCCGAAGCCTCGGGCGATAAAGAAGAAATTCTGGTAGTCGAGTGCGACCCCGCCCAAAGCGAAGAAACTCGCCGTAACTGGCCCTTCCTTCGCGACCGCCGCATCGACGCCTACCAACCCATCCTAAACCGCTGGCTAGGCGAATGATCGATTCTTCCCTGTGCTCTCTGTGACCTCTGTGTTAAAAAGTCCATCGTCCAGAGATAATCCTATGCCTTCGTCGAGAAACGCGTCCACCCCCCACTTCCTGGGCTATCGCATGCCCGCCGAATGGGACCAACACGAATCCACCTGGCTCGGCTGGCCCCACGAACTAACCGACTGGCCGGGAAAATTTTCCCCCATCCCCTGGGCCTTCGCCGAAATCGTCCGCCACCTCTCCCAAGTCGAGCGCGTCTATCTCCTGGTCGAAAATCGCGTCTCCGAATCGCGCGTCCGCGCCATCCTAAAAAAGTCCGGCGCCAATCTCAGCGTCGTAGATTTCCTCCGCATCCCTACCGATCGCGGCTGGATGCGCGATTCTGGACCCATCTGCGTAAAAAATTCCGAGGGCGAAGTCGCCTACACGCATTGGCGTTTCAACGGCTGGGCCAAATACGACAATCACAAGAAAGACGCTGTAGTCGTTTCCCAAGCCAACAAAGAACCAAAGCGCCGCCTCTGGCAACCCATCCACAAAGGAAGACGTGTAGTCCTGGAAGGCGGCAGCATCGACGTCAACGGCCGCGGTACGCTGCTCACGACAGAGGAATGTCTCCTGAGCAAAACGCAGGAACGTAACCCCGGCTTCACCCGCGAAGACTATCTCGAGGTCTTCAGGAGCTATCTCGGCATAACCCACGTCCTGTGGCTAAGAAACGGCATCGCGGGCGACGACACCCATGGTCATGTCGACGACTTAGCGAGATTCGTAGATCCCACAACGGTCGTCACCGTAGTCGAGAACGATTCGAACGACGCCAACTACGCCCCGCTCCAGGAAAATCTTGCTATCCTAAGACAGATGAAGGATCAAGACGGCCGCCCTCTCCGCGTAGAAACGCTCCCCATGCCCAGTCCAGTTTATTTCGATGGCCAACGCCTCCCCGCCAGCTACGCCAATTTTTACATTGCCAACAAACTCGTAATCGTCCCCACTTTCAACGATTCGAACGATCGTCAGGCCCTCGACACCCTCGCCAAGCTCTTCCCCAACCGCGAAGTAGTCGGCATCGCCTGCCGTGACCTGGTCCTCGGCCTCGGCACGCTGCACTGCATGACGCAACAGCAACCCATCTGATAGACTCCTACGCATCACGAGCCCAGAAGCGAACGAGTTTTTTCTTGGAGGCTGAATGTCCGCAACCGTTTTTAACGCCTTGTTCGAGACCAAGGGTATTTCGGTCTACCTCCCCAACGGATTCTGGGGCTGGATCATCATCGGCCTAATCGCCGGATGGCTCGCCGGAAAAATCTCCCGCGGCCGCGGTTTCGGCTGCATCACCGACATTATTCTCGGCGTAGTCGGTTCTTTCATCGGTGGCTGGATTTTCATGCGCCTCGGCATCTTCGGCGGCGGCTTTCTCTATTCGTTGGCCGCCGCCACGGTTGGCGCCGTCCTCCTCGTGTTGATCGCCCATCTCTTCAGCGGCGGCGACCGCTAACCAAGCAGCTCGAACAACCTGCCCCGCGCGGCGCTATCACTTCGAACACGACGCGCGATCAGCCTGTGCAAAAAGAGACACCCCCCAAGAACCCCCGATCGCACCGCGCGCCCATCACCCCACTGTGATACGATTCCTAGGAACATCATGGAGATAACCTTTCTTTGAGTAAGTCTACGCAGTCCCTACTGGCAATCCCCCTCGGCGGTCTCGGCGAATTCGGAATGAACATGATGGTCCTCCGTCTGGGCGACGACATTCTCGTCATCGACGCAGGGATGATGTTCCCCGAATCCGAACTCCTGGGCGTAGACCTCGTCATCCCTGACATCACCTACCTAAAACAGAATCGCCAGCACGTTCGCGCCATCGTCCTAACCCATGGTCACGAAGATCACATCGGCGCGCTCGCCTATATTCTCCGCGACCTGAACGTCCCCATTTACGGCACGCGCTTCACACTCGCCCTGGTCAAAAAACGCCTCGACGAAGCCGGACTCCTTGCCTCCACCACGCTCCGCGAAGTTCTTCCCGGCCGCCTCGTCGAAATCGGCCCCTACGAAATCGAGTTCATCAACGTCACGCACAGCACCATCGACTGTGTGGCCCTCGCCGTCCGCACTCCGCTCGGCGTCATCATCCACACTGGCGACTTCAAGATCGATCAGACTCCTGTCGACGGCGCCCCCTTCGATCTCCACACCTTCGCTCGTTACGGCGCCGAAGGCGTCCTGGCCCTTTTCAGCGACTCCACCAACGTCGAGCGCCCCGGATTCACTCCCTCCGAGCGTGCCATCGTCCCGCGGATCGAAGAGCTCTGCCGCTCCGCTCCGCGCCGCGTCATTCTTTCCTGTTTCGCTTCCTCTATTCACCGCATCCAGCAAGTCATCGACGTCGCGGGACGGGTTGGACGCAAAGTCGCCTTCGTTGGCCGCAGCATGGTCGACAACGTCGAGATCGCGCACTCCATGAACTACTTACGCATCCCAGACGGCATGGTCGTCCGCCCGCAAGACATTCGCAATTTCGATCCCAAGCGCATCGTCATTCTCGCCAGCGGCAGCCAAGCCGAACCGATGTCTTCCCTTTCGCGCATCGCTGTTGACAATCACCGCTTCGTCACCGTCGACGAAAACGATAGTGTCATCCTCTCCGCGCGCATCATTCCGGGCAACGAAAAAGCCATTTTCCGCATGCTCGACCACATGTTCCGCCGCCGCGCTCTCGTCTATTACGACAATTCCGCCGGCACCATTCACGTTTCCGGGCACGCCAGCCAGGAAGAACAAAAATTGGTCCTGCAGCTCGTCAAGCCCCGTTATTTCATTCCCGTCCACGGGGAATACCGGCATCTCTTCCGCCACGCCGCCCTAGCCCATCAACTCGGCTGCGTCTCCGGAGAAATCCTCCTTCTCGAAAATGGCAAGTGCATCGAATTCACACAGGATGGAGTGCGCCGTCGCGATCCCGTAACCGCAGGCCGCGTCTGCGTCGATTCCGGCTCCCTCGAAGAAATCGAAGACGTAGTCATCCGTGACCGCAAACATCTTTCCGAGGATGGCGTGGTCGTCCCCATTATCGCCATCGACAAACACACCGGCAAAATGGAATCGCAACCGGAAATCGTCACGCGCGGCCTCTTCAGCGACAACGGCCAGGAACTAATCGCGGGCGCCCGCGAAGTCATCCTCAAGACCGTCGAGCAATCCAACGCCGAAGAAAAATCCGACTGGGGGGTAATCAAAGAAAAAATCCGTGTCGACCTAAAACGCTACATCAACAAACAAACCTCCAAACGCCCCCTGATCCTCCCGGTAATTCTCGAAATCTGAAGATTGAGTCTGCGGCGCAAAACTGACCCATAGCCCGTTTGGAATCCGTACTTCCAAAACGCAAGACGTAAAACCCGTTAGAATCGGCGCTTCCAAAACAACGCGGAAGGGCGTTATTGTCGACCAGAAATACAACAAAGAACTCCTGTCCCGAGCGACCATCGGCACGCGCGAAGCGGATCGTTGTCTTGGCGATCAAAGAACCCGGCGGATGGAAAGGAGGAGTGTGGCCCGTCAAGCCATCTAATGCGTAACCCTAGCGGTGTGGTTGAGCGGGCGGTGCGGTTGTGACAAGATGCGAGGGTTGCAGGTGATCGGAGAGCACCGTGGAAGACAGAGGCGCTGCGAAAGTGGTTTTGGTGGCGGGAGGGACGGGTGGATTGGGGCGGGCGGTCAGTTTGGCGTTTGTCGACGCAGGGGCGCAGGTGATAGTTACGTTCCAGAGGACTGGGGATTTAGACGAGTTGAAGAACACGGCTGGCGCGAAATTGGTCGAGGCGGAAGGGGCTTCGCTGGAAGGGTTCGCCTTGGACGTAACCGATGAAGCCGCGGTCCTCAAACTGATGGATGGAATTGTGGAGCGTCACGGACGATTGG
>Ga0210395_10000398_pt1 | contig 34072 bp, 30 predicted proteins | sample IncBWH4OmetaG_FD_150861 | JGI IMG/M metagenome (GOLD analysis project Ga0210395, IMG submission 150861) | Forest soil microbial communities from Barre Woods Harvard Forest LTER site, Petersham, Massachusetts, United States - Inc-BW-H-4-O ... | reverse complement strand
CTTTCGGCGACAATCCATAGGCAATGGTCAGCGAGTGCGTCGTCCCGGAAATAACGGCAGTATCGAAGCCGAACAACAAACCGCCGAGCGCGCCGACGGCGGTGGCTTTGGCGAGATTGGCGTTCATCGCCGCCCGCTCGAAGGCAGCAGTGTCATTTGCATTTCTCCAATCAATCGTCCGATATCACCACGTGCAGGGTCCTGACTTCGGAGGCCGGCCGCTCTTCCGTTCTCACTGCGCATAGAAAACGCTCATGGTCCGGTAAAAATTCCACACATCTACTTTCGAAGACATCTCGAAAGGAGAATGCATCGAAAGCAGCGGTACGCCAAAATCGATTACTTCCATGTCCTCTCGAGACATGAATCCGCCGATGGTGCCACCGCCGCCGACATCCACTTTATACGTGTGCGTCTGCCAAGGTATGCCGCTGCGGTCGAGGAGGCCGCGGATCTTCGCCGTATATTCAGAAGGCGCATCAAAACCTTCTCCATAGAGCTTGATGGTCACGCCGTAACCGAGCTGCGCCGCGTTCGTGGCTTCAGCGGTAGAAGGAAAAATCGGGTTCAGGCTGTCGTTAGCGTCGGCAGAGATCACCAGCGAATTGTGCAAGGCCCGCCGCAAATCCAAATCGTTGTACGACGTACCGCGCTGCGCTCCGATGAGCCGCGCAAACGTCGAGTTCAGAAACTCGGAGCCTGCTCCGGTGTTGTTGACGGAGCCGACTTCCTCAAAATTTGAAAGATACGCGAGCGCGGTGAATTTCGGTGTGCCTTTGAAGTCGATGATGGCGCGCGCGGCGCAATAGGATGAAACGCGGTCGTCTTGTCCGTACGCGCCGACAAGTCCGCGGTCAAAACCAACGTCCGCCGGATGCGCCGCGGGCACCAGAGCCAGCTCCGCGCTCACAAGGTCCTCTTCTTTTATTTTGTAGGTGGACGTCAGAAGCTGGGTGACCTTCACCGCGACGGATTCTTTCTCACCCGGGATGCTGCCGATGACGGGGTCGAGCTCCTCGCCTTGCAGCACGTTCGTGTACGTGCGCATCCGCAAGTCGGCATCCGAGTGCGGCGCGCTGTCGGGAATCACAAAAACTGGGTCGCCGGCATCGAGGCCGATAGAAACGTCGATCGTGCGGCCATCGGCAGTATCGATACGGCCAACGAGTGCGAGCGGAATGTTAGCCCACTGATATTTTTTGATTCCGCCATAGTATTTCGTTTTAAAAAGCGCGAAGCCGCCAGCGGGATAAATGGGACGGCCTTTCAATTCGATATGCGGGCTGTCCTGATGCGTGCCAACGACGCGCGAGCCATCCACGATGGGATCGGAGCCAATCACAGCAAGAATAAGGCTGCGGTCGCGATTCGGAATGATCAAACGCGCTCCGGGCCTTACCTGCTCGGGCTTGCTGAACTCCGTGAAGCCAGAGGCGCGCGCTCGGCGCATCACTTCACGCGTCGAACCCAGCGCCGATCTCGCGATGTTCAGATAATTCTTGTAGTCGTCGGAAAAATCCTGAACTTTCGTGCGCTCTGCAGGAGTCAGCAAAAGCCAAGACGATTTCTTCTTTCCCCAGGCGTCTCCTTCGTCCTGCGCCGAAAGCGTGGCAGAAAAACTTGCCGCGAACGTAAGCAAGATGGCCGACAGAAAGATGCCCCGCTCGCCAATCCTCATGGTACTTTCTCCGTCACATCTCAGCCTGTTTGGAAAGGGTTCGAGCCTGCCCGCTGACGGCAAACAGAGGATGGTACCTCAAAATTGGCTTGGCAAGTGTCGCCGCGGGAGTGCAACACCGCTGGTGGTCCGCCCGGGCGCGCCGTTTCGACTCCCACGCCCCTACGGTGCGCGCCCGCTCGAGTTCGTGGTTCACTCGGAAAGCGAAAAGAGTTAACGTACGCGGCATGTCTTCCGAGATCAGCTCGTATGACCGGGTGCCGTATCCCGGTCGCGCTTTTTTACAAACGCATCCGGACCGGCTTCGAGTTATGGGCACTCTCTATGGGATGAATCCCGTGCCGGTGGACGATTGCCGCGTTCTGGAGATTGCTTCGGGCAACGGCAGCAATTTGATTCCCATGGCGTACGGCCTTTCGAAGAGCGAGTTCGTGGGCATAGACCTGGCGGCAAAGCCGGTTGGAGCGGCGCAAGTAAGAATCCAGCGCTTGGGCCTCAAGAACATTCGAATCCAGCAGATGGATTTAATGGAGATCGGGCCAGAATTCGGCGAGTTTGACTACATCATTGCACACGGCGTGTATGCGTGGGTGGCGAAGGCTGTGCAGGAAAAAATCCTCGCGATTTGCCGTGCCAATCTCAGCGTTAATGGCGTGGCGTTTGTGAGCTACAACACAAATCCTGCAGGACACATCCGAGAAGTCTTCCGAGAGATGATGCAGTTCCACGAACGGCGCACCGGCGAAGCCGCGAATCCTGTTAAAGCACAGCGTGAGTTTCTAGAAGTGATACTCGAGGCGACCGATTCGCGGTCTCCGTGGAAAGCGCTGTTTGCCGATGAACTGAAGCTGATCTTCAACCGCGATGAAAAAGTGGTGTACCACGACGATCTGGCGGAGTGCTTCCTACCGCTTTCCTTCGGCGATTTTGTCGAAAGGGCACAAGGTTGCGGATTGCAGTTTTTGGGCGAGGCCCAATTGAACGACGTGCTGGATCCTGAGTTGGGCCGAGAAGCGCTGGACGCGCTGCGCCAACTCGCCGCGGGCGACTTAATTGCCTACCAGCAGTATCTCGATTTCGCGAGGTATCGTAGATTCCGGCAGACTTTGTTGTGTCATGCGGAGATTCGTTTACGGCGCGAGGAAGTAGCGTCGCAGGTGCGAAAATTGCTGGTGGCTTCGCCCATGAGGTATACCGCCGCTCAGCCCGACGGCACCGTGGAATTCCGCAATATACGCGGCGCAAGCACGATCACCACGAACGATCCCATGGTTGTAGCGGTTCTTCGGCAACTGGAGAAAATTTGGCCGCGGGCGGCGAGGTTCGAGGAACTCGTGAACGCTATGCCGCCAGTAGTTCCGGAGGCCGAGCAAACGGAAGCCGCAAAAGGCCTGGCCCAGGCAATGCTGAAACTTGCGGTCGGCACGTTGGCTGACTTGCGAACCAATGATCCGCCAGTCGCTGCGGGCGTGAGTGAGAAGCCCACGGCAAGCGTGCTGGCGCGACTGATGGTCGAAGAAGGAGGTCTGGTGACGACGTTGCTTCACACGCATTTCAACATAGAAGATAAGCAGGGAAGAAGGTTCCTGCAGTTGTTGGATGGGACTCGCGACCGCCAGGCATTGACCGAGGCTATTGCGGCAGAGACGCCGAACGCATCGCGCGAGACGATTCTAGAGCAGGTGGACGGTAGCCTGATTCATTTCTATCGTATGGGATTGCTGATTGCCTAGTGCGCGCGTTCAGACGCACGGAATGCTGGAAATTTGGGAAGTCCTGTTGGTTTCTGTATGATCTCATGTCGTGAACATAGTCCTGAGCGATGTTGAAGCGCGCGTGCTGGGCTGTCTGGTGGAGAAAGAAATCACCACGCCGGAGTACTATCCGCTCTCCTTGAACGCGCTGATTCACGCGTGCAACCAGAAATCCAATCGCGATCCGCTGATGAATCTGGAGGAAGACGCGGTGCGCGGGGCTTTGCGCGCTTTGGGCGAGCAGACGCTGGCCAGGTCGGCAAGCGGAGACAGCCGAGTGGCGAAGTACGAGCACCGCCTTGCGGATACTTTCAATTTTACGCGGCCGGAGACGGCTATTGTCTGCGAGCTGTTGTTGCGTGGGCCACAGACGCCCGGCGAATTGCGGAGTCGCGCGGAACGCATGCATCCGTTTGAGGATTTGAGCGTGGTGCAATCGACATTGAAGCATTTGATGGAGCGCGAGCCGCCGCTCGTGAAATTGTTGCCGCGGCAGACGGGCAACAAAGAGGCGCGTTACGCGCATCTACTGTCGGGTGACGTAGAAGTACTCGAAGCGCCGCCCCGCAAGGAAGGTGCCCTTTCGGGCAGCGCAGCCGAAAGCGCAAGGATGACAGAGCTGCGAAGCGAAGTCGCCGGTTTACAACAAGAAGTCGCGGATTTGAAAAGGCAGTTCGCGGAGTTTCGGAAACAGTTTGAGTAAGCAGCCTCGTGCGGATGGGCAGACGGAGGCGCTTTTCTTTTTTTGAGGGAAGGGTTGACAGGGACCCATGCGAGTTCATAACATGAGGTTTCACAGATGAAGAATTAAGTGTGCTTGGGGCGATTCGAAACGTTGTGCATCTCGCGGAACGAAACAAAAATACATGATCACAGTTAGAGAGCTTACGAAGAGGTACGCGCGCAACACGGCAGTTGACCATATCTCCTTTGAGATCCAAAAGGGTCAGATTGTTGGCTTTTTGGGACCGAACGGAGCAGGCAAAACGACCACCATGCGAATGCTGACGTGTTTTATGCCGCCGACGGCGGGCACCGCCACGGTGGCCGGATTCGACGTGCTCGAAGAGCCGATGGAAGTGAAAAAGCGCATTGGCTATCTTCCGGAGACGCCGCCCTTGTATCCAGAAATGCGCGCCGGCGAATATCTCGAGTTTGTGGGCAAGTTGAAAGGGTTGTCGAATCCCGAGCTCGGCAAGCGGGTGGATTACGTTTCGGAGCGCTGCGCAGTCGCCGACGTGCGCGAAAAATTAATCAGCAAACTTTCCAAGGGCTACCGGCAACGCGTCGGACTGGCGCAGGCTATCATTCATAACCCAGACGTGCTTATTTTAGACGAGCCTACGGCCGGCCTCGATCCCAAACAAATCAACGAGACGCGGGACTTGATCAAGAGCCTGGCCGGAGATCACACCATCATTTTGAGCACGCACATACTGCCAGAAGTCGAGCAAACCTGCGAGCAGGTCATCATCATCAGCAAGGGAAAAGTCATCGCGACCGATTCGGTTACCAATTTGCAGAACCGGGCGCGCGGCGTGGAGTCAGTGCTGCTGGAGGTGGCCGGGCGAAATGGAGAGCTCGATCCTCGGGTGGTCGAGGCTCGGATCGAGAAAATTACGGGCGTCAGTAAAGTGCACTTCAAGGAGAAGCGCCAGACGCGCAACATTTTCGAGGTCGAGAGCGTGAAGGACAAGTTGGCGCGGGGCGATCTGGCCCGCGCGGTGGTGGAAGCAGGATGGGACCTGAACGAGTTGAGGTCCTCGGCGATGAGTCTTGAGGAAGTTTTCTTGCAGCTCACCGGCGATCATGCAGCCGCTCCGGCGGAAGATGCGGCGGCCAAGGGGGCCAACAAGTGAGGAATATTTGGACCATCTGGCGCAAGGAAATGCACAGTTATTTCGTGTCCCCCGTTGCCTATCTTCTGCTGCTTATGTTCGCTCTCCTGTTTGGCTTCTTTTTCTGGAACGCCGTCGGCGAGTTTTCCTATTACAGCATGCAATCGATGATGCAGGGCGAGTCGTTTCCGATGAACATCAATGAGCAAATCATTCGGCCGCTGCTCGGTAATATTACGATCTTAGGGCTGTTTTTTGTGCCGCTCATCACCATGCGGCTGTTTGCGGAAGAGAAGCGCACGGGCACCATCGAGCTGCTGACTACTTCCCCCATCCGGGATGGAGAAGTGATTCTCGGCAAGTGGCTCGCGGCTCTGACGCTGTATGTTTGCATCTTGCTGGTCACCGGGCTGAACTTTATCTTTCTTTTCAGGTACGGGAATCCGGATTGGAAGCCGCTGGCGATTAACTATCTTGGATTGCTGCTCGAGGCGGCTGCCCTGCTGGCGATCGGAACATTTATCTCTACGCTGACAAAGAATCAGATTATCGCCGGTGCCTCGACCTTCGGAGTGTGCCTGCTGATTTTTGTGCTCGGCTGGGTGACGGGGTTCAACAGTGCAACATGGGCTCAGGTGTGCTCGTACATTTCAGTGAACACACACATGGAATCGTTTGGTCGCGGAGTGCTGGATCTGAAGGACGCCGTCTACTATGTGACGCTGACTCTATTTGGGCTTTTTCTTACGGCGCGTTCGATCGAGTCTCTGCGTTGGAGGTCGTAAGTGAATATGGAATTGTTGAAGGCTCGACAGACAAAGTATGTGGCTTATGCCACGCTGTACATTCTTGTGACGGTGGCAGTGCTGAGCGTGGCGAACATCCTGGCCGACCGCTACGACAAAACCTACGACACGACTTCCAACAAGAAATACACCCTTTCTGAGCAGACTGCAAAAATCGTCAAAGGCTTGAAAGAACCCGCAACGATTTATTACTTCGACCGGCCGACGGGATTCAAACAAGCGAAAGACACCTTGGATCAGTACGCCAATCTCTCTCCCAAAGTCCATGTCCAGTATGTGGATGCCGAAAAAGACAACTTGCTCGCTCGCCAAGCCGGTGCCAAGAGCATAGGAACTGCCATCGTCCAGATCGGGGCACGTAAGGAAGAGGCCAAGGGGCTCACCGAGGAAGGCATCACTGGGGCGTTCATTCGAGACTTGAAGAGCACTACGCGCACGGTCTGTTTTGTGACGGGAAGCGGCGAACACCGGATTGACGATACCGCCGGTAACGGTTTTTCACGGTTGAAAGATCTTCTGGGAAGAGATGAATATCAGGCTAAATCGATCAATCTCCTGGAGAAGGCTGAAGTGCCGGCGGACTGCACCGCGGTGGTCGTGGGAGGACCGAAGGCCGACTATGTGCAGCCGCAGATTGATGCGCTGAAGAAATATGTCGAGGATGGCGGACGCGCACTGATTCTATTGAATCCGGCGCTGAAAATGGGCAAGGAGCAAATCGCGGACAACGACGCCTTGTCAAGTTTGCTTGCGAGTTGGGGAGTAACGCCGTCAAACGATTTGGTACTGGATATGAACCCCATCAGCCGCGTCTTGGGAACCGGGCCGGAAGTGGCGCTGGTAATGCACTACGACTCGCACGCCATCGTCAACGAGATGAAAGGAACGGCGACAGGATTCCCCATTTCGAGGTCCCTCGAGACAAAGAACGGGGACAAGACCACGGTCGAGAAATTGTTCGAATCTTCGGACAGCAGTGTTGCCACTACGAAACTGAATTCACCAAGCATCGATCCGAATGATCCGAAGAACAAGAAGGGGCCTCTGACGCTGGCGGCTGCCGGAGTGTATAGCACCGGGAAAGATAACTCGCAGGGCCGTTTTGTCGTGATCGGGAGTTCCGAGTGGGCTGCCAACGCGTTTCTTGGATTTCAAGGGAACCGCGACCTCGCCATGAACGCCGTGAATTGGCTGTCGTCGGACGAGGATTTGATCTCCATTCGACCAAAAGAGCGCGAAGATCGCCGCATCACCATGACCAACGGGCAGATTCGGTGGGTAGGCATTACGAGTGTGCTCTTGCTTCCGCTTGCCGTGATCGTGGCGGGAGTTTCGGTTTGGTGGCGAAGAAGGTGATTCTCGCGTCGTGGAACTGCGTATTGCATATTTGAATTTATCAGGATGATTCCGATGAAAGGTTATGGCCTGCTATTTGCCGCGGTGCTGCTTGCGGCGCTCAGTGGAGTTCTGTACTGGTCAAATCACCACAAGCCAGCCGAAAGCGACGTAAAGGTTTCTGCCGACGCTCCGCCGAAGATTCTCGACCTCAAGATAGAGAACATCTCCAAGATTGACATAAAGAAAAAGGGAAGCGACCCCGTCGAACTTGCGAAAGACGGTTCGGGCGGTTGGCAAATCGTTTCGCCAAAACAGTACCGCGCCGATCAAAATGCCGTTTCCAGCTTGGCATCCACACTGGCTTCGCTAAGCTCGGAAAGACTGCTGGACGCGAACGCGAGTAACCCTGCGCAGTACGGACTTGCGGAGGCCGGCTACCAGGTCGATGTAGTCGAAAAGGATGGCTCGGCGCATCGATTACTTATCGGGGATGAAGCCCCGGCAGGAAGCAGCTCCTATGCGGCGCTCGGTGGCGACCCGCGCGTGTTCATGCTTGGAAGCTATAACAAGACCGCCTTGGCGAAGTCTCTCGACGACCTACGCGATAAGCGATTGCTCGTGTTCGAGCAAGACAAACTCAGCCGCGTGGAGCTGATCGCGAAGAAAGTGGACATCGAATTCGGACGCAACAAAGACCAGTGGCAGATTGTGAAGCCGAAGCCATTGCGCGCAGACGATTCGAAGGTCGAAGAGCTCGTTCGCAAGCTGGGCGACGCGAAGATGGATCTCGGCGCGACAGACGATGACCAGAAAAAAGCAGCGGCGGCTTTTGGTTCCGGGACTGCCTTGGCGACAGCCAAAGTGACCGATGCTTCCGGGACGGAAGAGTTGCAAGTCCGGAAGAATAAAGAAGACTATTACGCGAAATCGAGCGCGGTTGAGGGCATCTACAAAGTGGCCAACGATTTGGGAACGGGCCTCGACAAAACAGTCGATGATTTTCGTAACAAAAAGCTGTTTGATTTCGGATTCGCCGACCCGGAGAAGATCGAGCTGCACGATGGGGCCAAGGTCTATTTTTTGACCAAGGGTGGCTCGGATTGGTTTTCAGCGGACGGGAAGAAAGTGGATGCGATTGGGGCTGACGGATTTGTTGAGAAGGTGCGCGACCTTTCGGCGAGCGGATTTCCAGATTCGGGATTTAGCGCGGTGACGATCGACGTGACGGCAACTTCGAACGCCGGGAAGAGAGTCGAAAAGGTAACGATCTCGAGAGATGGCGATCATTATGTTGCCAAGCGCGATGGCGAGCCTGCGTTGTATAAATTGGACCCGGTTGTGGTGACGGGGCTGGAAAAGGCGGCGGAAGATTTGAAGCCGGCGGTTGAGCCGAAGCCCGAAGCGCCGAAAAAGAAATAGCACACGCGGAAGCGACTCGCCGAGGTGCGGCGACGGCGTGCCATAGCGGCGGCAAGCCCGAGAAGGCTAATTCTCGAAGTGCGGCACAGTATTTTTGGCGTTTTCTCGCATGGCTCGATCTAGCGTGAGCTTTTCGTCGGCTGTCAGTCGACGTACGGCGGCTTTTGGCAGGTCGCCCAGCGCGAGCGGGCCGATAGCTATGCGAATTAGTCGCAGAACTTCCATACCCAGAGTCTCCAGCATGCGGCGGATGTGGCGGTTCCTGCCTTCGTCGAGAGTCATTTCCAACCAAGAATTGCGTTCCCCTTGACGGAGGAGGGAAACGGCCTTTACGCGAAGCGTCTCCCCTTCCTTAGTGCGAATACCATTCGTGAGAGCTTCGAGCAGTGCCGCATCGGCAATTCTTCCAATTTGTACGTGGTAGGCTTTGTCGAGATGCGTTTCTGGCGCCGTGACGCGCGCCGCCCACTCCGAGTCGTTGGTGAGCAGGAGCAAGCCTTCGCTGGCTTTGTCGAGCCGACCGACAGGAGCCACCCAGGGAAGGTCCCGGCTGAGAAGCGAGTACACCGTGTCGCGCCCTTTTTCGTCCGAGGCGGTGGTAACAATGCCGCGAGGCTTATTGAGCGCGAAATAGATTTTCTCGGAAGCCGCGATGCGCTGACCGTCAATCTCGATGCGGTCCTTGCCGGGGTGCACGGGAGTTTCGGGATCGCGTCGAATCGCGCCATTTACGCGAACTTTTCCTTTGCGAATGAGTTGAGTGGCTTGCGCTCTGGAACAAAACCCGAGTTTGGAGAGCGCTCTCGCCAGGCCGACTTTCCTTGGTGTGAGGTTGTGCAATCGCGGATGGCTAGCGTGGTGCAATTATTTTCTTGAGCCGAGCGAGGCGGCCGGTCCAGGTGAAGCGGGCGCGGGCGCATCGTGCTTCACCGTGCCGTAGCGGGCGGCTAGCCAGGCGCGGACCTCGTCGGGATCGTAATGGAACGGGCCCATGCCGCCACGGTACGCAACACGGCCGGATTCGTCGATGATGTAGAAGCGTTCGGGCCAGGCGGAATAGGCGTCGTTGGCGGCGTTGTTGAGGTCGTCGATGCCGAAGGCGATGGGGTAGTGGAAGCGTTTGATGAAATCGTTGGCGATGGCTACGCGCTGGCCTAGCGTCTTCGGCTGGGCGTAGCAGACATCGTCCTTCACATTGGATTTCATTTGCCACTCGTCGGTCGGGTGGGCTTCGCGGACGTAGACGGTTAGGAAGTCGGCGTGATTCTTATAATCGTTGTAAATCTCGACCACGTCACCGACGTGGCGGCGAAAGGGCGGTCAGGTGTAGCTGCCGAAGATGAGCACGAGCGGACGCCCGCCGGTGCGTTCGCGGATGTGGAAGTGATCGGAACCGTCAAGTGCTAGCAGACGTGCATCGGGGGCGTCGTCGCCGATTTTGAGCGTGCCGCGATGCATATGGGGTAGGGCATAGCGAACCATGCCGTAGACATCCTTGGGGCTACCGGCCATCTTCGAGAGAAAGAGGAACGCGGCGAGCAAGAGGACCAGGAAAACGCCCGTTGTCCATTTCCAGAAGGGAGTCATGGTTAGTTGTTCCTGCCGCTCGGCAAGGCTTGCGCCGAGAATTCTGTCGGGACAGGAGCTTCCGCGTACAAACCTCGACAGAGACCGGCATTCACGTGGGCGGAAGGTATCACCCTTGCTCCTCCGGATGAATAGTATTTTTGCATTAGCGAAGGCCTTCTGCGGCTACTTGCGGACGTCTTTGGCCAAAAGGTGCTCGCGCTCGGCTTTGTAGCGGGCCAGGGATCGCTCGATAACCGTCAGTGCAGCGTAAGCGGGGCGGATTTCTTCGACTTCCACTTTCTTACCCTCAAGCAGTTTGTAATCCTGGAAGAAACGTCTGAGCACCAACAAGCGGTGCGGGGGAAGATCGCGCGCCTCGATGTAGCTGCTGAATTCGGGGTCTCCCGTCGCTACGGCGATGATTTTGTCGTCGCTGGCGCCGGAATCAATCATGGACATCAGGCCGATGGCGCGGGCTTTGATTAAGGCGAGAGGCTGAACGGGCTCTTGGCAGAGGACCAGCACATCCAGAGGATCGTTGTCCTCAGCATACGTCTGGGGAATAAAGCCATAGTTCGCCGGATAGAAAACGGCGGAATGAATGATGCGGTCGACCTTCAGAAGTCCGCTTGGTTTGTCCAACTCGTACTTCACATTGGAACCAAGCGGGATTTCGATCACCGCCTGAAAATCGCGGGGAAGCTCATTTCCCGGTGAAACATCATGCCAAGCATGGAGCATCGCAGCACGTCCTTCTCCCTGGGATGTAAAGCTCTATTATCTCTTGGAAATAGCCTTCGAGGCCAACAGAGTCAGACGTGTTGGCTTTGGCCGAAGCGCTGGGTTGGAGCGGGAAACATCCCCGCCCTGAGTGCGTATTTGGGGTAAGACAGTTAGTGAGATAGATCGTCTATATGGGGAATGGCTGGTACGAAGTGTCGCTGGAAGGCCGCGAGGCGGAAATCACCTTCTAGATTAGGCAGATAGGCGAGAGGGGAAGCAACATGCGCAAAATGAGCTGGATCGAAGACCTGTGGCAAGATCTGCGGTACGCCGCGAGAACGCTTAGGAAGAGCCCGGGGTTTACGTTGGTGGCCATTCTGACCCTGGCGCTAGGAATTGGAGCGAATACAGCGATTTTCTCGGTGGTGAACGCGGTGTTGCTCGAACCGCTGCCTTTCCGGCAGCCCCAGAAAGTTGTTGCCCTGTGGCAAACCGAGACCGCACCGGGCTCCTATCCTCTGACCGGCGAAGACTATACCGACTGGCACACGCAAAACAGCACGTTTGAAGACATGAGTCTTTTCTCGTGGCCACAAAATTACAACGCGAGCGGCGCGGAAGGCGCCGAGGGAGCGCAAGTGGTCCGCACGCAGGCCAACTTCTTTGATTTGCTGGGCGTGCAGGCGCAGATTGGACGGACATTCGCCAGGGGGGAAGACCAGAACGATGGGAGTCATGTGGCTCTCTTGAGCAACGGTTTCTGGAAGAAGCGCTTTGGCGGGCAGCCGGATGCCGTTGGAAAAAGCGTCGAATTGAACTCCGAGCGATACGACATTATCGGCGTGATGCCCGCGTGGTACACGCTGCCGGGCCGCGCCGACCTTTGGATTCCGCTCGATATGGGAAAGGAAAAGATCGGTACGCGCGGATCTCATCAGTGGAGAGCGATTGGCCGCGTAAAGAGAGGCGTAACCATTGCTCAGGCGCTGGCCGATTTGAATATCATCTCCGAGCGGATTGAAAAACAATTTCCCGCGTCCAACCGCAATGTGCATGCCATCGTGACCTCCATGCGGGAAGACCTGGTAGGAAATTTCCAAGCGCAATTGTGGATGTTGTTTGGATCGGTAGCTTTGGTGCTGGTCATCGCGTGCGCGAATGTTGCGAACTTGTTGCTGGCGCGAGCCACAAGCCGGCGAAGGGAAGTGGCCGTGCGCAGCGCGTTAGGTGCTGGACGCGGGCGGCTGGTGCGGCAGCTTTTGACCGAGAGCGTCGTTTTGTCCCTGGTGGGCGGCCTCCTGGGTGTTGCTATGGCATATGCCGGTGTGGCCGCGCTGCGTAATCTCTTGCCGCCAACGGTGCCGCAGCCCAATCCCATCAGCGTGGGTGTCGTACCTCTGTTATTCACTTTCGGGACGTGCCTGATCGTCGGAATTCTGTTTGGCCTCGCACCGGCGGTGCAATCTACCGGAGTGACCTCGGCGGAAGCATTGAAATCCAGAGGCGCGGTCAGCGGAGGCGCGACTCGGCGAAGCCACTGGCTAAGAGATACGCTGGTGGCTAGCGAAATCGCCCTGTCACTGGCGCTGCTGATCGGGGCGGGGTTACTGCTCCGGACATTTGCCAACCTGCGCGCGACGGACGTGGGAGTTCGTGTGGAGCACGTCCTGACCGCCTCGGTAAGGCTGCCGCAGAACAAGTACAAAACCTTTGACCAGGGCCGCGAGTTCTACTCGCAACTGTTGCAGCGCTTGCAATCGGCCCCAGGAGTCAAGGCCGCCGCCATCACCACAAAGCTTCCTCTTCTAGGAGGCACCAACGGGTACATCACTATCCCGGGGCAGCAGACCGAATCGATGACCGGGCCCCTCGTGGAGAACACCTCTATGTCAGGAGATTATTTTCGCGCGATGGGGATTCCATTGATCGCTGGGCGTGAGTTTCAGCCAGAGGACTCGGAACTGGTTACAAAGCTCCTTCGGGAAGTGCTGCCCGCGAAGACGCAAGAAGAGATCATGGCCATTGCAAAGAAATACGTTCTCCCTGCGGTGATCAACCAAACCATGGCGAAAACGTTTTGGCTCAAAGAAAGCGCCGTGGGAAAGGTGTTTGAAAATTACGCAAAGTTCCAGGTCGTTGGCGTGGTTGGCGACGTGAAGCAGCAACAGTTGCGCGGTGAGGCTATGCCGGAAGTGTATTACCCGTTGGAATGGGATCTGAGCGATACCAACCGGCCATACTCGATGGTGGTCGAGAGCGCGGGGCCGCCCGAAGGGCTGACAAATACGGTGCGGACCACTCTCGAGTCGTTGGACCCAGGACTTGCCTTGATGGGCGTGCGCACAATGCCACAGATTGTGGCTGAGTCCATGACCGATACGAAGTATCAAGCATCGTTGCTCGGCGCAATGGCGGTGCTTGCCTTGCTGTTAGCCGCTGTAGGCACGTATGGCGTTATGTCCTACGTGGTCGGCCAGCGGACGAACGAGATCGGAATTCGCATGGCACTCGGCGCGGGACGCGGGCGCATTTTGTTGATGGTGCTGCGCCAAGCCGGAACGCTAGTCGCTATAGGCATCCTTATCGGCCTCATCGGTGCCGCCGGAGGAACCAGGTTGATGAAAGGCCTCCTCGTGGGAGTGCAGCCCGTCGATCTTTCGGTGTACGGCAGCGTGGCAGCTCTCCTGGCAATAGTGGCGCTCGCTGCATGTTATTTGCCAGTGCGGCGCGCGATGCGCGTCGATCCGATGGTGGCATTGCGCGACGAATAGAATCGCTGGGCCGATTCTTGCCGAAACGGCGGCTGTCAGCTGCTTAAAGGAAGTTCGCGGCGCTTGCTCCAGAAGTAGATAGCGAAGACGATGGCCACGAGCGGGAGGACGCAGCCGAATTCGTCGATGAACCACGCCGTTTTGCCGGTGTTGCGCGTCAGCGGCGTAAAAATGCCCTGGATGTAGAGGTTGTGGCTGCCGTGGAGAATTGCGCCGGTCCAGAGGCTGCCGGACTTCAGGCGCATCCAGGCGAAAACGAAACTTATGGAGATGACCATCACGGTGAAGCAAGTCAGGCCGTACCAAGTGGGAGTGCCGGCGTTGTAGTCGCCGTAAATCAAGATGGGGTAGTGCCAGAGCGACCAGACGATGCCGCTGATGAGCGAGGTAGCGGTAAAAGACGTGGTCTTTGAAAGCTCCGGCACCAAGAAGCCACGCCAGCCAATCTCTTCTCCAAGAGCGCTGGAAACGCTGCGAATCATGCCGTACGTCCCCATCAACGCGATTCCCGTGACGATGGAAATCCAAGGCGATCCGCCGAGATGCATCGTCTTGGTCAGTGAATCGTAGTACTCCGGATTGCCAAACGCGCCAAAGTGAAAAATCCAAACAATGGCGTAGGCGATGGAGGAGTACAGAATAGGGACGTACCAGCTACGGACCTGGTATTTGGTCTGGCCCCACTTCCAGCCCAAGTCGGAGATGCTGCGTCCGTTCAGGCGCAGGGTGAGCATGCCCGCGAGAGCTGGGCACCACATCAGGCCCAGCACATAGAGTCCTCTGCCGTTTCCCAAGCTGCCGGAGTGGAGAATCAAAAAATAGAAGAACGAGCTGAACGCAAATACGATCCCAAGATAGGTTAGCACCTGAAGGCGAGAACGCGCTGGCTGGCCCATGAATGCCTCCGCTATGGAGCAGGACCATACAACGGGCGGAGACAGGAGACAAGCTCGGTGCGGGCTTAAGCTCTCGCCTTCTCAATCATTTCGTCCCAGATGCCTTTGGATTTTAGAATAAGTTCGACGGCTTCGCGGATGGCGCCTCTTCCGGCAACCGCGCTGGTGACGTAGTGTGCTGCCAGTTTTACCTCGAGGACGGCGTCGCCGACTGCCACAGCAAGACCTACGCGGCGCATAACTGGCAAGTCTGGGAGGTCATCGCCGACATAAGCGACCGCGGACTCCGGGACGCCCGTTTTTCTTAGGATTTCTTCGAGCGCGGGAATTTTCGTTGGCTGCTTTTGATAGATGAATTCCATTTTCATCTCTTGGGCACGGCGCAAGAGGGCGGAGCTCTCACGGCCGGTGATAAGGCCCGTGCGGAGGCCGGCGGTGTGCGCGAGTGTCAGTCCTTGGCCGTCGTGAGCGTCGAAATTTTTGATTTCGAGGGCCGTACCGTCGGGTTGCGAGAGAAGCGTGACGGAGCCGTCCGTCATGGTGCCGTCCACGTCCATGATGAGCACCTGGATTTGCGCGGCGCGTTTCTTAAGAGAAGCAGGAATCCTCGGGAGACGTGGCAAGCAATCCTCCATGAGCGAATAAAGAATCAGAATTGTAACAGAAGAAGATTTGCGCAAAGGGGTGGTCAGAAAGGCGGAGTGCGATTCGGGAGACCGAGCTGGATTTGAACGTCTGCATCTCGGCTAGATAAGTTCGAGTGTCCAAAGGTCATGGAGGTGCACGACGCCGAGGACCTTTTTTGTTTGGTCGACTACGACTACGCTCGTGATTTTGCGTTTTTCCATTTGATTGAGTGCTTCGCTGGCTAGCACGTGGGGCCCAATGGTTTGCGGGTTGCGCGTCATGGCGTCGCTGGCTGACATTTCGAAAGTTGCGCCACGGTGTTTTTCCATCAAGCGGCGAAGGTCGCCGTCGGTGACAATGCCCGCGAGGCGGCCATCGGGTTCGAGGACGGTGGTCATGCCCAGGCCTTTGCGGCTCATTTCGTGGATGACTTCGGGCATCGGCGTGTTCATCGCCACGCAGGGCAGAGCATCGCCTGCGTGCATGGTGTGCTCGACCCGTAGAAGCTTCGTTCCGAGGCGTCCGGCGGGATGAAGGTCAGCAAAATCTTGTGGCTGGAAGCCGCGGCGCTCCAGCAGCGAGACGGCAAGGGCATCGCCAACGGCCATGGCGACCGTAGTGCTCGCGGTTGGTGCGAGATTGAGTGAGCAGGCTTCTTCGCGCACGCTGACGTCGAGGGCTACGTCGCTGGCTTTGGCGAGAGTGGAGTGAATTTTGCCGGTTAGCGTGACGAGCGGGGCTTCCAGGCGCTTGAGGGCTTCGAGTAGCTGGACGATTTCTTCAGTTTCTCCGCCGTAGGAAACTGCGAGGATCGCATCGCCGCGGGCGAGCATTCCGAGATCGCCGTGGAGGGCATCTGCGGGATGGAGGAAGAAAGAGGGTGTGCCGGTGCTAGAAAGGGTGGCGGAGATTTTGCGGCCGATTAGGCCGGATTTGCCCATGCCGGTGACGACTACGCGGCCTTTGCAGGCGTAGAGGATGTCTGCGGCTTTTTCGAAGGTGTCGTCGAGGCGCGCGAAAACGTCTTGGATGGCTTGGGCTTCGATTTTTAGAACGCGGCGGGCGGTTTCGAGGCTCATTCGACGCTCCAGCGGCGGACTACTGTGGAGAGTTCTTTGAGGCGTTTGAGTAGGGCGGGGAGTTGCGAGAGAGGGAGCGCGTTGGCGCCGTCGGAGAGGGCTTTGGCGGGATGGTCGTGGGTTTCGAGGAAGATGCCGTCGACGCCAGCGGCGACGCCCGCGCGGGCTAGCGGCTCGATGAATTCTGGCTGGCCGCCGCTCGAGTGGCCTCGGCCTCCGGGAAGCTGGACGGAATGAGTGACGTCAAATACGACGGGATACCCGAGTTTTTGAAGAATCGGGAATGAGCGCATGTCGACGACTAGATTCTGGTAGCCGAAGGAGGCACCGCGCTCCGTAATGATGATAGCGGTGTTGCCGGTGCTGGCGATCTTCTCGACGACGTTGGCCATGTCCCAGGGCGAAAGGAATTGTGCCTTCTTGACGTTGACGATGCGGCCGGTTCTGCCGGCGGCCAGGAGCAGATCGGTTTGCCGAGCGAGGAATGCAGGAATTTGCAGCACGTCGCAAACCTCGGCGGCGGGCTCGGCGTGGGATGGTTCGTGAATGTCGGTCAGGATCGGGAGCTTCAATTCGGACTTGATTCTGCCGAGAATGCGCAGGCCTTCCTTGAGGCCGGGACCGCGGAAAGCTTCGACGGACGAGCGGTTGGCCTTGTCGTAGGAGGCTTTGAATATGTACGGCACGCCGCAGTCAGCGGCAATTTTGGCCACGTTTTCGGCCATTTTTCGCGCGTGCGCTTCAGTTTCGATGACGCACGGACCGGCGATCAGAAAAAGAGGGTTGCCGCCACCGAGGTGGAGCGCTCCGAGAACAATTTCCTTTGTTTGTGGCATATGGCGGCTTGAAGATAGCATAGCTTGAATGCTCGAAACGAGATTGGCGAACGTCTCGAGCGCACTATGACCGGCGCTATCTGTCGTTCCCAGCTGGACTCAAGTATTGTCGCAATGATGCCAACGGCGCGCCATATCCGTGCGGTTGTGCTGGCCTATGCGTTGGCGCATGAGTTGGACTACGGATCTATGTCTATTCACAGGGCAGACTCCGACAGAGACGTTGTCGCGCGGGTGAGGCCTAGGCGTTGGCGTGAGGAGCGACACCGACGACTTGGACGCGTGCAGGTTCGGTGGCTGGTCGCGAGCGATTTTTCTTGTGTTCGAGTGCGGCACCGATGAAGGCTGCGAAGAGCGGATGCGGCTCAAGGGGTTTGGACTTAAACTCGGGGTGAAACTGGCAGCCGAGAAACCAGGGGTGCTCGGGCGCTTCGATGATCTCGACGTAATTCTCGTCGGGCGTACGGCCGGTGATGAGCAGGCCGGCGTTGGTCAGAGTTTTCTCGTAGTCACGGTTGAATTCGTAGCGGTGGCGGTGACGCTCGCTGATTTCTGTCTTGCCGTAGGCGCGATTCGCTAGCGAGCCGGGTTCGATTTTGCAGGGCCATGCGCCGAGGCGCATCGTGCCGCCCATTTCGTCGACGCCGAGAAGTTCGCGCAATTTATAGATGACGCGGTGTGGCGTTTGCGGATCGAATTCAGTGCTGTCGGCTTGTTTTAGGCCGGCGGCGTCGCGGGCGTATTCGATCGTGGCGCACTGCATGCCGAGGCAGATGCCAAAGAACGGGATTTTATTTTCGCGGGCGTATTGAATGGTGTGGACCATTCCCGCGATGCCGCGCTTGCCGAAGCCGCCGGGGACCAGGACGCCATCGTAGCCGCGCAGGCGAGCTGCCGCGGATTCGGGTGAGTCGATTTCCTCAGCTTCAATCCATTCGAGAACGGTTTTGTGATTGTGGGCCAGGCCGCCGTGGAGCAGGGCTTCGCGCAGGCTTTTGTACGCGTCTTCCAGCTGAACATACTTGCCCACAACAGCGATATGGATTTCGCCAGCGGGACTGTGCATGCGGTAGACCAAGTCGAGCCAGGGCCGCATGTCCGAGGGGCGCTCTTCGAGCTTCAAATGGCGCAGGATCTGCGCGTCGAGCCCTTCTCGGCTGAGTTCCACGGGCACGGCGTATATGGTGTCTACGTCTTCCATGGAAATGACGCAGGCTTCGGCGACGTTGCAGAACAATGCGATTTTTTTCTTGAGTTCACTGGGAATGTGGCGGTCGCTGCGGCAAAGCAAAATGTCCGGCTGAATTCCAATTCCCAGCATTTCCTTTACGCTGTGCTGCGTGGGCTTGGTCTTAAGTTCGCCGGCGGCGGCGATGAAGGGCACCAGCGTTACGTGCACAAAGAGGGTGCTCTCCGCGCCAAGTTCTAGGCGCATTTGGCGGATGGCTTCGAGGAAGGGAAGCGATTCGATGTCGCCGACCGTTCCACCGATCTCGACGATGACCACGTCCACTTCTTCGGAAACTTTTCTGATGGTGGCTTTGATCTCGTCGGTGACGTGCGGAATAACTTGGACGGTCTTGCCGAGATAGTCCCCGCGGCGTTCCTTGGTCAAGATGGTTTCGTAGATGCGGCCGGTGGTCCAGTTGTTGTCGCGGGAAAGTTTGGCGTGGGTGAAGCGTTCGTAATGGCCGAGGTCGAGGTCGGTTTCCGCGCCGTCTTCGGTTACAAAGACTTCGCCGTGCTGAAATGGGCTCATCGTACCGGGATCGACGTTTAAGTACGGATCACATTTCTGAAGGGTGACTTTGAAACCGCGACTTTCGAGGAGACAACCGATGGAGGAAGCTGCAACTCCCTTTCCAAGCGAGGAAACAACACCGCCGGTAACAAAAATATATTTTGGCGCCATCCATGCAGCCCACGTCCGGGATTCCCCAGTACGCTGGGCTTATCAGCCCTCCACAGGAGTGACGTACGCACAATTATCATCGGAATGCGCGCGACTGTCAAATCGAAGAATTAATTCGGGGAACTCACAATTTTGAATGGGGGAACTGGACAATACGTGGAGGCGCAGATTCGAAGCGCGAATTCAGGAATGCCGCGAAACTTTCTTGCGCGAAGCGGGTTTGCATTTTGGGAGAGGAGTTTGTCCGCATTTCTGCCGCAAAGGCAGTGTTGTGCGATTGAACAAAATGGTTCGCCCACGGAAACCGTTTGCCGTGTTGTAACCATCAAAGCAGTAGTACATCTGCGTATAGCCGCGAGCGACATACGGTGACGCTATCCAGAGGGACTCGTGGGGGGTCTCTCGAACCTGGGGAAGGGGTAATGAAACTGAATATACGATTGTGTTTGGGCTGTATTGCTGTTGCAGGTGCTGTTCTAGCTGGCTCCTTTCTAGGAGCGCAGCAACAAAGTTCGGCGGTTCCACAAACCAACGCTTTCTATGATTCGAGCCGAGAAACCGTATTGCAAGGCAAAGTTATTTCTTATACCGCGGAATCTACGGTTCCACCTGTCGGGGCGCATGTAAGCATTCAGACCGCGTATGGCCCAGTCGACGTGCATGTCGGTAGCGCGAAGCTGCTCGAGCAGAAGGGCTTCACGCTGGCCGCCGGCGATTCTCTGCGGATCACCGGCGAGGTCATCTCTTTCGGACAAAGTAGCACGTTTGCTGCCCGCATTATTGAAAATGGAACGCAATCCGTCACCGTGCGGAATACCAAAGGCCAGGTGCTCGAAATGCCCGCGGTGCATATGCCGCGAGGTGCGCGATGAAGCGCCTTCTGTTCGTTCTCGCGCTTTTCGCTGTTGCCTGGACTTCTTCCTGCGGCGGCGGCGGCGGTTCCAACACGGTTGTGCCTCCGCCGACAGGGGGGTTCAATAACGGCAGCCTCACCGGTACCTATGTTTTCTCCATGACCGGTTCAACGATCGATACCGCCGTCCAGAGCGTGGACAGTTTCTCGCGGGTGGGGATATTTTCTGCCGACGGAAAGGGCGGTATTTCGACAACCGTTGGCGTGGAAGATGTTCATGAATTTGGCGCCGATAACATCTTTTCCATCACCGGCGGCAGTTACGTGGTCAACGCTGATGGAAGGGGTACTTTGAGCCTCATAACCTCTGGCGGGACAGTTCAATACAGTATCGCGCTGGTTTCCTCGACCACCGGTTACATGGTGGACATGATTTCGACTGAGTCGGAAACCGCGAGCGGCAGCTTCGTTCTTCAGACCGCGACAACTCTTTCCACCGGTACCTACGTCTTCGATTTTTCGGGGATTGACCCGGCCTCCGGCAACCCTCTTTCCATCATTGGCGACTTTATACCAGATGGAGCAGGCAGCTTTTCTAGCGGGAGCTTCGAGGACATTAACAACGGCGGAACTATTTTTACTAAGGCCTCGATCGCCGGCGGATCCTATGTAGCGGACAGCAATAATCCTGGCACTGGCAGGGGTACGGCGGTAATTGGGAATTCCAATTACGTCTACTACGTTATCGACAGCCAGCATGTTGAGCTAATGGATAGAGACCCGGATGCAGTGGTCGGAGGAACGAACCTGGGAGAAGCTGTCGCGCAACAGGCCGGCACCCCAACCGAAACCAGCTCGTTTGCTAGCAGTAGCTTCGTATTCGTCACCGCCGGCACCGGGCTTCAACAATCAACACCACTAGCGCGCGCGGGACGCCTTACCGCTAGCGGAGGAAATCTGTCTGCTATCCTTCTGGACAATAATAATGCGGGGGTGGAGATCTCGGTACCGTCCAGTGGCGTGCTCAATGCCGGAACCGCCACGCTCGATGGCGATGGTTCTGGTCGAGGCACTTTCACTTTTACCGATACCGTAGGTAACACAGGGACGTACACCTTCGTCTTCTATCTGAGTTCGGCGTCCCAGGGTGTGATTCAGGACGTCAGCACAGTCATGGTCAATGGCGCTCCCACTCCCGTGGATGTCGCGGATGGCACACTCCTCGCACAAACCGGCGCTCCCTTTTCTTCCAGCGGTCTCGCGACTGCTTACGCCTTTAACTGGAGCGGCGTAAGCACCGCTGAAGAGGATTTCGTCGGCGCCTTCACAACGGCCGCCGCAAGCCCCAACGGCCTTGTGGATTACAACGAATTCGGCGCGGGGAAGCAGTTCCTTGACACTCCCTTCAATGGCGTCATCACGATCGGCGGTGACGGCACCGGCAGCACCGGGCAGCACAGTACTTTCGTCGCCGGCCTGAACACCACTCCCGCGGTAACCATCAGCTATTTTGCCTATATCGCCAACCCGAGCACTATTTTAGTGATGGGGACAGGCTCGAATCGGGTAATCGTCGGCGTGCTTAATGCGCAAACGCCATAACGCGATTCGAATAAACACAACATCGCCCGGCTGAGGTTGGCCGGGCGATGTTATTTTTGGAGGAGTTTTTCGACGCGGGCGACGTCTGCCGGCACGTCGACGCTTACCGCATCGTGTGCAACCTCGGCTACACGAATCTTCCAGCCGTTTTCGAGCCAGCGGAGTTGCTCGAGCTGTTCGATGCGCTCTAGCTCGCCTTGGGGCAGGGTCGGATATTCGAGTAGGGCGTCGCGCTGGAACACGTAAAGTCCGAGATGTTTTAGGTGGCGCACCTGAATCTTGCTGGCCGTGTCGCGCACCCAGGGAATCGGGGCGCGCGAAAAATAAAGTCCATTGTTTTCGAAATCGAGGACGGTCTTCACGACGTTGGGGTCCATGATGTCCGCGGGAGTTTTGATGGGGGTGGCTACCGTGGAGACCGCCGCCGCAGGCTCTTCAAGAAGGGCATTTACCGCGGTATCGACGCCCAGTGGATCCAGCAGCGGCTCGTCGCCCTGCACATTTACAAAGACGTCGCCCTTTTCGTGCGCCGCGACTTCCGCCACGCGCTCGGTCCCGGTGCGGTGGTCCGCGCGTGTCATGCGGGCTGTGCCACCGAAGCTTTCTACAGCCTTCACGATGCGTTCATCGTCCGTGGCAACAATCACGCGATCGGCGAGTCGGGCCATCTTGGCTCGCTCATAGACGCGCTGGATCATTGGTTTGCCCGCCAGCGAAACCAGTGGTTTGCCGGGCAAGCGCGTGGAACCAAAACGAGCAGGAATGACGACGATGACTTCAGGCTTGGCCGAACTCATGACCGTGAATCTCTCCTGACCATCAGTCTCCCACATCCGGGAATATTTGGGCACTCCCTACAGTCCTTGCCTGATGTATAGAACGTTATCTCGAGATACGATGCTGACGATGTCAGGCTCGGAACCTGGCGCAGCTTGCGGAATCTCTGAAACGGGCTCTCGGTACCAATCGGGAGCCAGCGCGGGATTTGCCTTGTCTTCGCTTGCGCCAGTGGTAGAATCGCGTGTGATCCGAGCCGCGCGGCCGTTCTGGGCAACCGGGACGATGGGGGTGCCGTGAAACGCGATAGACATGGGTTTCGCGTTATTATCTTTTCCGTTTTCGTGCTGTTACTGGCTTGTCTGGTCACGTCTCGCGGTGCCATTCTCGCTGCGCCGCAATCGCAATCTCCCGCCGCTGAAAACAAACAGAACGAAAACAAACCCCAGGATGACGTAAAAAAGAACACGCCCGGGCAAGCGCTCAAGCCCGGCCACAGTCTGAAAATGGACGTGGACCTTGCGCTGGTCAACGTTACCGTCACGGATCCCTACAATCGATTGGTCACTGGCCTGGAAATGGAAAACTTCCGCGTCTTTGAAGACAATAGCGAACAGGAAGTGGTGACCTTCTCGGCTGAAGACGTGCCCATTTCTATCGGGGTAATTTTCGATTTCAGCGGCAGCATGGCCAATAAAGTGGGAAAGGCGCGCGAAGCCGCCGTGCAATTCTTCAAGACCGCCAACCCCCAAGATGAATTTTTTCTGGTGAGCTTCAACGAGCGCGCGGAACTGACCAGCGCCTTCACCAATAGCGTCGAAGACCTGCAGAGCAGCCTGATGTTGACCTCCGCCAAGGGACGCACGGCTTTGCTCGATGCCATTTACCTCGGGCTGAGCCAGATGAGAGGTGCACACAACGGCAAACGTGCCTTGCTCATCCTATCCGATGGAGGAGATAATCATAGTAGGTACAACGAAAGCGATATCAAGCGGTTGGTGAAGGAAGCGGACACCCAGCTCTATGCCGTCGGCATCTTCGACGCCCTTGGATATCGCAATCGGACGCCTGAAGAACTGAACGGTCCGTCGTTGCTTTCAGAAGTCACGGAGATGACCGGGGGGCGGGTATTTGCCGTCGAGAAGCTTGAGGAACTTCCGGATATCGCATCAAAAATAGGCATGGAGCTACGAAATCAATATGTTCTGGGATATCGGCCGAGCAACAAGGCGCACGATGCACGGTGGCGGAAAATCAAGATTAAGCTGCGCGCTCCGAGAGGGCTGCCGCCACTCAATGTTTTCGCCAAGACGGGTTACTACGCACCGAGCCACTGAGTTTCCTCGCTGGCGGCTTCGCGTCTTACGCAATCTTCTTCTATTTTTCTGTGCCACGGCTTTGTTTGCGTGGCCTGGTCTTGGTCAGATTCCTGTCCCCAATCGACAGCCGCTTCCTCCGGGGCAGGATGCTAATGCCGGAAAACAGGGCTCGATCATCAAGATTGACGTCGGCCTCGTGGTGCTGCACACCAGCGTGCTCGACGATCGGGGCAAGTTCGCGGACGGTTTGAAAGAAGAGAATTTCCGCATTTTCGAAGATAAAGTCGAACAAAAGCTCACCACTTTTAAGCGCGAGGATGTTCCCGTCAGCATGGGCCTGGTGATCGACAACAGCGGCAGCATGCGCGACAAACGACCGCGCGTCAATGAAGCCGCCCTCACGCTGGTCGAGTCCAGCAACCCCCAGGACGAGGCTTTCGTCGTCAACTTCAACGATGATTTCTATCTCGACCTCGACAAGGATTTCACCAATAGCATTCCGGAGCTGAAGGAAGCGCTCGAACGCATCGATTCGCGAGGCAGCACGGCGCTCTTCGACGCGATTATCGGCTCGCTCGATCATCTCAAGAAAGCGGCCAAGGACAAGAGGGTGCTGCTTGTGGTCACCGACGGCGAGGACAATTCCAGCCATAACTCGCTCGAAAAAACGCTCCGTGAAATCCAGAAGACGGACACGGTGATCTATACGATTGGCCTGCTCGGCGATGAAAAAAGAAAAGAAAAGAATCACGCCATGAAAGCGCTGAAGCAAATCGCCGAAGCGTCCGGTGGTTTGGCCTTTTTCCCGGAAAGCGTCGATGACGTGCACACCATCTGCGAACAGGTCGCGCACGATATCCGCAATCAGTACACTCTGGCCTACTATCCGTCGAACACCAGAAAAGACGGAACATTCCGCGCGGTCAGCGTGCAGGTGGTTCCACCGCGAGGCCGTGGCAAACTTGTCGCGCGCACGCGTAACGGCTACTACGCGCCAGGTAGTCCTGCCTCAGCCTCAGGGAACTAGATCCGTTTCGAAGCGACGACGATTTGCTGGCTGGGGCGCGGCAAGCTAGGTCTCCATCATGCGCAGTTAGCTAGCGCTTCAATTACCTGGCAACCCTCCGCCCTCGCCAGTACCAATCAAGGAATCGACCAGTGCCGAATTACCTGCGCTATATTTCTGCAGATCCGTTGGTGATCTTGTTCTGCGGTTAGGTGGACGGGAGGGGGCGCGCGCTTCGTGTCCTGATGCCGGTCGCCAGCACCGCTCTGGACGGACTGCAGCAAAAATGCCAACACCGCTAGGCCGCTAAACCAACGCATAGACACGCGAGCGGTCACACGTGCTCCTCGAATCCAGCTAAGGTTTTGAAAAGCGCAGCGATGGTAGCGTAGGGTATTCTGGATGAAGAGCAACTATCGAAACGGCAAGATCAAGCGGTAGCAGCGCGAGCCTTGGCGCGTACTCCCGACGCGCTCCTGAAATTCCAACGTTTGTGATTAACGTTCACCGAAGCCACTTCATCAGGCGAAAAAGGAATCTCCTTGAACCCGCGGACCTCAATGACGCAGCCCTCGCTGGTAACGACCTGATCAAACGATCTACCGTCCCTGAGTTCCACCGAAACTACCTGGTAGCCTATGCCTGTCTCTCCGGCTCGCTTCAGGTGGTCGACAAACCCACTGGGTATGGGAACTAAGCGTTTCATGGCACTCCTTAGGGATTTGGACGATTGCGGGCAACCCCATCTTACCTCCTGGGTCTGCCGCTGTCCATCCCTTCAAAGCGAATAAAACGCGAAACCGTGCGAGCGGCCTATCCCCCATAGCGTAGAATTGCTTCCTTTTTTGAGGGAGCAGGCTGAACCTTGCATCCTTTACCTTTTTCCGGCGGACCTCGCTACGCCGTTCTTTTCCGGGGAACCTACCTATTGTGGGTCGCGCTGGAAACCATAAGCTCCAGAACGAAACGGTCTGGCGACCGCTCAAGGGTTAGCGATCGTGGCTCCTTCAGCCTCATCCTGATTCTTCTCTGGGTTGCGCTAGGAGCGGACTTTGCGCTCTCCTTTCTCCTTCCACAGGCGAACATCCTGTGGAACCGGACCGCTATCTTCTACCTCGGGATCAGCCTAATGCTTGCGGGAATGGCTTTTCGCTTCTATGCCATGTCGGTTTTGGGGCGATTTTTCACCTACGATGTTGCCGTTCATGTCGGCCAAACGGTCGTCGAAGCAGGACCATATCGGTACATCCGCCACCCATCCTATACGGGGGGTCTCATCACTCTCGCAGGACTTGGTCTGGCGCTGGGAAATTGGGCCGGTCTTCTAGCCTAGCGCTTCTTGCTTGCACGGGCGCAGGCTATAGCTATCGAATATTTGTCGAAGAAGAGGCGCTGCTGGCGGCCTTGGGCGAGCCTTATAGGGAGTATATGCGTCGGACCCGGCGCCTCATCCCATTTGTTTTTTAGCCAGTGCCAGCCCAGCCGGTATCTGCCCGTCGCCTACGCTACCAGTTCCGCGGTTCTCTCGAAACTAGCCCAACTTGACCAGTTGTAACTGAGAAAGTTCGGCTGGGCCTAAGAAAGCGGTAACCCACACGACCGTCCGGCTCGCTAGGTACCGGGACCAAGCTCTGGAAATTGCTCCTCGAAGAAATAGCGCGCTTTATAAGAGACTTTTTAGGGAGCTTTGGGTTAGGGTCGGACAACCGACAGTGCTGCCCGGGTGTGTCCAGTGGGGAACTTTCGGGCATTTTTGCCGGTGGAGCGGCTAGCTCGCCTAGCCGTTGATAGGAAGACAGAAAACGACAACCTGGAGGGGTAACCATGAAACGACTCATCGTCAGCTTGGTGGGTGCGATGGCGCTACTGGTGTCGGCAACGGGGATCCGTGCTCAGGATCAGCTGGTGCCGGCCGGTACGCTGCTGCAATGTACTCTGGACGAGCCGAATTTCTCTTCGGCCACGGCGGCGGTTGGCGACCCGGTGTTGTGCCACTTGAGAACCACGCAGGAGTTCGGCAGGCCGCTGTTCCCGAGGGGCAGCATGCTGGGCGGACACCTGGAAGCGGAGAAGGACCCGGGCCATTTCGTCGGTAAAGGCTACATAAAAATCACCTTCGACCGAGTCATCCTGCCCAACGGGGACCTTCCCTTGCCTGCAAAGGTGATCCAGGCCCGCGGCTATAAAGTAGACAAACAAGGCGCTATCGACGGCAACGGCCACGCGACCCGCGATGCGGTTGAGTGGATGATTCCTCCGCTCTGGCCCTGGAAGGTGATCAGTCTGCCGTTCCGCGGTCCCAGACCGACGCTAAAGGGTGAAGAGCCGCTCGAACTGCGCTTGATGGACGACATCGTCCTACCGCGAACTCTAACGCAAATAAGTCATCCGGACCGTCCGCCGTACGCATCCTCCTCAAACTCACGGCCAAGCTCGTACAACGTAACGCCGCAGGCGAACGCGATGCAGTTGACGGTCGAAAAGACCGCGATGGCCGCGAGCGCAACTCCGGCGAATGCGTCAAACGGCTCGATCAATACGCTGCAAATCAGTGCGCCGCAACCCGGCGAACGGCAACCGATCGAACGACTTACGATCCTGGTGCTGAAGTCGAACGAGACTTATGAAGTGACCAAGTACCAGAGGGACGGCGACCTGTTGATGTTCCAGGACGTCGAAGGCCGCAAGGGTGGAGTGGACGTCAACGAAGTGGATTGGCGCAAGACCTCGGAGATGACAGCGGCCGCGTGGTCAGGGGATAAGCAGTTGCTCCGAAGACAAACGAACTGATCGACCAACCTCAAGAAGTTCAGAGTGGCCTGACTAGAACTGTTGCGACGAGCGACAGCGGATGGTGGTGTGTTGCGAAGGGGGAGTATTCGGAAGTCACCGTCTACGGGTACGAGGCAAACCAGCCAAGCCACACCCATCCCCTATTATGGTGTTTCGATAAAAGTCCGTTTGCAGCGTAACCAGACCGCTCTTGTGCGCTGGATCGACGCGCTAGAGCTGAAAACCGGCGACCGCGCCTTTCACCTCGGCTGTGGTTCAGGCTATTGCCCGTCCATCATTGCGGAGGTAGTCGGGCCAATGGCAGTGTTGTTGGTCTCGCGCTGGACCCGGGGCATCATGACTAAAATCGTGCGCCACCACGGCGCTTACTCCGTTGAGATGGTCTCAACCGTCGTCATATTTTCCGGAGGCCAGCTGCGCGATTCCGCATTGGAACCGCTGATGGCAAACACATTGAGAAGCGGCGCCTGCTGAAGCTGAAATCAGTACGGCGCGACGCCCACGATCCGCCGGATACTTGCGTCCTGCACGCCCCGGAAGCCTGCCTCAGCATGGCGGGACTGTCCGCGTCCGCCAGTTCCTAGAGCGAAAACTCACATCAAAAAACTGTTGCACCTCTACTACTATGGTAGTAGTGTGACACACGCAAGTAGTAGGGAGGCGCATGAGCAATCCCAAATTGACGAAGCTTGAGCTGCAGATCATGGAGGCGCTGTGGACCCGCAGCAATGCCTCAATCCGCGAGATTCAGGAATCTTTCCCCGAAAAAGGCAGGCCGGCCTACACAACGATTCAGACCACCGTCTATCGTCTGGAAGGGAAGAAAGCCGTGCGGCGCATCAAGAAGGTTGGCAACTTCCACGTTTTTGAGGCCGCGGTTTCCCGTGATGTGGCGCAGCGTAAGTTGATCGACGACCTACTGTCGCTGTTTGGCGGGAGCACGCAACCCGTCATGGCGCACCTGATCGAGTCCGGCAAACTCACACTCGAAGATGTAAAAGAAGCCGAGAAAACTCTGCGGAAGCTCGCGAGAAAGGACAAATCGAAATGATTCCCAGCCATCTGTCTTCGATGTGGGCGGCCATTGCATCAGCGCTGGGCAATCACTTGTGGCAGTCGACGGTATTCGCTATCGCAGTAGGACTAGTAACGCTTTTTTTGCGGAACAACCACGCGCGCGTTCGCTATTTGCTCTGGCTGACAGCCTCTGTAAAATTCCTGATTCCTTTTTCGTGGCTGGCTGGCGTTGGAAGCCATATCGCATGGTGGCGAGGCTCGGCGACAGCGAACGCCGGCGTTTACATGGCCATGGATCAGCTCAGCCAGCCGTTTTCACAGTCGAGGATGTCTCTTATTTCTGAAGCCACACCTGCTGTGCATTCCTTCGGCCTGATCGATCTTCTTCCAGCGCTTCTGGCGGCGGTGTGGCTCTTGGGATTTATAGTTGTCGTTCTCGCGTGGTACGTGCGATGGCGGCGAATTTCTGCGGTCCTGCGGAAAGCAACGCCGCTGCGAGAAGGACGAGAAGTCGAGACTCTGCGTCGCCTGGAGCGGGCCTCGGAAATGTCGAAACAAATCGAGATGCGGGAGTCACGGACTTCTCTGGAGCCCGGGATTTTCGGCATCCTTCAACCGGTCTTGGTGTGGCCCCAGGGGATCTCGGAACGCCTCGAAAATGGGCATCTGGAAGCCATTCTTGCCCATGAACTTTGTCACGTAGGCCGTCGCGACAATCTATCCGCCGCCGTGCACATGGTGGTCGAAGCCATCTTTTGGTTTCACCCCATGGTTTGGTGGCTGGGAGTGCGCCTGGTGGAGGAGCGAGAAAGCGCTTGCGACGAGCGAGTCCTGGAAATGGGCACCGACTGGCAGATCTATGCCGAGAGCATTTTGAAGATTTGCGAATTCTGCATCCGATCCCCGCTGGACTTCGTGTCCGGAGTTACCGGCGCCGATCTCAAGAAGAGGATTGTCCGCATTGTGGCCAAGGATGTCTCGCGCAAACTGGATTTCAGCAGAAAGCTGCTGCTAGGCACGGCTGGATTGACGGCTGTCGCTATTCCCATCGTGTTTGGACTGCTCAATGCGGCGCAAAGCCGTGCGGAGTCTCAGGCACAGGTCGCAGGAATCATTCCTCCCGTTTACGAAGCCGTTTCGATCAAGCCCGCTTTGATCAAACCGAACCAAGCTAGCTCCGTTTCCAGCAGGATGATCTTCCACGCCGCTGAGTTCACGGCCGCGAATATCACGCTCGAGGAACTCATGGAAACGATGTACGGCGTCGAAGACGCTCAAATCGTGGGAGCGCCGAGCTGGTTCAAATCTGAAAAATTCGATATGGATGCAAAATGGGACAAGTCTGTGATTGAAGCGTTAGAGACGCTTAGCCAGGATCAACTCGCCCGCGAGCGGAAGCGCATGCTTCAGGAGTTTTTGGCGGATCGCTTCCAACTGGCTGTCCACCGCGAAACCGAGCATCTGCCAGTCTATGATCTGGTGATCGCGCCAGACGGTCCGAAACTTCAGGAAGCAAAACCTGGCGACACTTATCCCGACGGGTTCAAAGACGCTGACGGTCGAGGAAGAGCAGGCATGATGCACATGGCAAGCGGCCGATTGATAGGCCAAGGGGTTCCTGTGGCCCTGCTTGTGAAGGAATTGTCGCGTGAGCTATCGCGGAGGGTAGGGGGCAGCATCATTGAGGATAAGACCGGGCTCACGGGTAACTATGATTTCATGCTGCAGTGGACGCCAGAGGAGAGCGGACCCTCAATTTTCCGCGGGAGTGACAGCACGCCCGCGCCCGAATCTTCCGGCCCTTCGCTCTTCACCGCGCTCCAGGAGCAACTCGGCTTGAAACTGGAATTAAAAAACGGCCCCGGGGAAATTCTCGTCATCGATCACGTCGAGAGGCCGGGTGATCCGCAGGCTCAGAACACATACGCCCGTGCGCCTGTGTTCCAGATTGTTTCGATCGAACCAAACAAATCCAGCAACCCCATGCGCGCGATAACGGCGGGACCCGACGAGTTGAAAATAACTAACTTCACCCTTCGAATGCTGATTCTAACGGCCTACGGAGTTCAGGGCTATCAGCTCTCAGGAGGACCTCGGCCGCACCGTTCGGAATAAAACGGGGCTCGCGGGCCATTATGATTTCACGCTGCAGTGGACGCCAGGCGCGAGAAAAGGCCCAGCAGATGACCGGCAAGCCAAGTTCAACAATTACAGCGAGTTTTTCAGCGCGCCTCCGAAAAACAATCTAAACACCGGTCGACAGGTCCGGCTACCCGATTCTTCCGGGACTTCGATCTTCTTGGCGATTCAGGAGCAGCTTGGGCTGAAACTGGAACCGCAAACAACTCCGTTGGAGTTTCTCGTGATCGATCACGAGGAAAAGCCGGCAGAGAACTAACGGCTATAAACGCAATCGATAGACCGGCTTGGGTTGCTCTCCCTAAACTATTGCGGTTTCGGAAGCTGCAGGATCATCCCGCTGCCTTGTCCAGCCTCGACCGTCGGCAACTGACCGTTCCATTTGTCGATGAGTGCACGATTGTTCTCGATCCGCCGCAATTCCAGTAGTTGCGGCGTCAGCGAATTCTGCCGGATGCGGTTGGCATCCGCCTCTCCTTGCGCACGCGTCACAAGCGATTTGGCGTCGCCTTCAGCCTCCGCGATTTTCTTTGCTGCTTCCGCCTGGGTCGTCGCCAGTTCGTTTCTAGCCTGCTCCGACTTTTGAATTGCCTGCGCCTTAGCCGTGATCGCCGTCGCAATCACCGTCGGCACCCGAGGCGCACCGATGAACCCGAACTGCTGAACACTTACGCCCACCGGGGTCATTTTCAGCTCAATCTGCGTTTGCACCTTCCGCAAAAACTCTGCCTTCTTCTCTCCGTAAATGTCCTCCACTACGTACGTGGAAGCCACTTCGTTCAGCGAGTTTCTCACCACGTCTCGCAAAATCCCGTGCGTAAACATATCCATATCAGAAACGCGGTACTTCACGTAGAAGTCCGGCACCTTTGTCGGCTCGATCGCATACGATAGAGAAACGTCCACGAAAATTTCCATGCCTTCCTTCGAGTTGAAGCCCATCTCTTCATTGATCGGATGCCCTTCATTCACATCTTTTGTCCATTTCACCGTCTGCACGTAAGTAGGGAACTCAATGATCTGCGTACTCAGCGGGGAGTACACCACCCAACCGGTGCGCACCGGTATTTCCGACGCTCCGCGCTGCTTTCCCGCCAGGTTGATCTGCACACCCACGTGTCCGGGTTCGATTCGCGTTACGCGAACGAGGAAAAGTCCCAGCAGCAACACGACGAGCAGTGCTCCAATCGCAATGACTCCGAGCTTCAAAAACGGGCCAGCTCTCTTCATCTCGAACTGCGCATCATCGCGCCCGCTGCCTGTTCTAAACATATCCATACAATTGCGCCCTCCGCGCGAGACCAACCTTCGCACTGCGCTGCCAGTTTGCCACCCACCACGTTAGGAAGTCATGATGCGCTAACCTGCAGAAAATAGGTAGTTTCTAGCACAATACCCATACTTTATGGGTTTTTGGAAGCCTGTGCTGGATTAGGCTCCCTCCAGCGGGCGCTAAGAAACAAGGTACTGAAAACGGTTACTGGACTATGGATTTGCGCAAGCCGAGCCTGAAATCCAAGGCCACGTTCTTGTTCGACCATCTCGGCTTGACACGCGAGGTCCCATATGTAGAATATGGACCTGTAGCCAAGCTAGGTGTCAAACAAGATGCCCACGGAAAAAAACGACCTGCATCGCGGTACGCTCGACATGCTCATCCTCAAAGTCGTAGCCTCTGGCCCTCTACACGGCTATGCCATCGCTCAGCGCCTCAATCAAATCTCCAAGGATTATTTTCAAGTTCCCCAGGGCTCGCTGTACCCTGCGCTTCACCGTCTCGAAGAGCGGGAATGGCTTGACGCCGAATGGAAAGATACCAGCACCGGGCGCGAAGCCAAGTTCTACACTCTGACCACCAAGGGCAAAAAACAACTCGAAGCAGAAGTCCTCGGCTGGGAACGGCTTTCCGATGCAGTTTCCCTGATTCTGCGTACGGCTGACTGAGGGACTGACATGCGCTGGTTACGCCGTCTCGGCCACAAACCACTGGTAGAAAAACGCCTCGATTCTGAACTGCTTTTTCATCTCGAGCAGCAAATCGCCGATTACATCACCACCGGCATGTCGCCCGCCGAAGCTCGTCGTCGCGCCAGCCTCGAATTCGGCAGCGTGGAACGCTTCAAAGAAGAGTGCCGCGAAGCCCGCTGGGAAAATCGCCTCGAACTCTTGCTCCATGATCTTCAGTTCGCTTTCCGCGGCCTGCGCAAGAATCCCCGTTTCACCCTGGCGGCGGTTTTTGCTCTAGCACTGGGCATCGGCGCGTCCACTGCGATGTTCAGCGTCATCTACAACGCTCTTGTCGCTCCTTTTCCTTACAGGGACCAGGGACGCCTGGTCACGTTTCGAATCCGCGACCTGGATCAGCGGGCGGGCGGTGAGGGTTTCTTCCGAGGTATGCTCCGCTATCCCGAGTTGCACGACTACCTGGAGCAAAACCGCGTCTTTGATGCACTCATCGCCAATTGCGAAATCGATGTGGTCTACGATTCCGGCGAGAACAACAGCTACCTCTCCGCCAACTATGTCACGCCCGGCACCTTCGAACTCTTCGGCGTCGCTCCGCTTCTCGGACGCGGCCTCGAGCCAGCCGACTACCAGCCCGGAGCTCCTCCTGTCTTCGTTCTTCGCTACGCCACCTGGACTAGCCAGTTTGGTGCCGATCCGAACGTCGTCGGCCAAACCTTCCTGCTAAATGGCGTTCGCCGCACACTCGTCGGTGTCATGCCTCTGCGTTTTGCTTGGGGAGGCGTCAATCTTTGGATGCCGCGCGATACCGCCGCCGCCAATGTGACGCGCGGGACCTTCCCGCAGTACTGGGGCGTAGTCGCTCATCTCAAGCCGGGCGTCACCCTTCCGGAAGCCGAAGCCGACATTAACATCATCGGGACGCGGATCGCGCCAACGTACCGCGAGGATTATCCGACGCATTTCCATGTTGGCGTCGAGTCGTTCGTCCATGCCGTCGTCGGCAATGGGTTTCGCAGAACGCTCTTTGTGTTGTTTGCCGCCGTAGGCCTGCTGCTGCTGATCGGCTGCGCCAACGTCGCCAGCCTGCTGCTCGCCCGCGCCACCACGCGGGGACGGGAATTCGCCGTTCGTGCGGCTTTGGGTGCCAGTCGCCTTCGTCTCGTGCGCCAGCTTCTCCTGGAAAGTTTGCTGCTCGCTCTCGGCGGAGCAGCCGTCGGTGTTCTCCTTGCCTGGGCTGGCATTCGCGGGCTGGCCTCCGCGATGCCACCTTTTACAATTCCCTCTGAAACGGTCATCGAAATGAACGGCTGGGTTCTTCTGTTCGGCATTGGCCTTGCTATCGCCACGGTCGT
>Ga0210395_10000397_pt1 | contig 34124 bp, 32 predicted proteins | sample IncBWH4OmetaG_FD_150861 | JGI IMG/M metagenome (GOLD analysis project Ga0210395, IMG submission 150861) | Forest soil microbial communities from Barre Woods Harvard Forest LTER site, Petersham, Massachusetts, United States - Inc-BW-H-4-O ... | reverse complement strand
GTCGGGCCGTTCCGGGTCGACGGCACCGCGCATGCCGGCGGATCCGGCAAGGTCGGCGTGCGCATGTTGCTCCATGACGAGGGCAATGGCAACAAGGCCGTGACATCCGCCGCGGCGATCTTCGAGATCGTCGATTAGGTCGAGCAGCAGGTGCCCGATGGATGAGCTGGCGGCGCTATCCGGGCGGAAGAGGCCGCTTCAGCGCACAGACGACGGTCCATTCAAAAAGTAGGTCCCCGACTTTGTCGTAGTCCCTGAAATGATGGGAGACCTGAGTTCGCTCCGCCGAGGAGCTCATCACCTCCCAGCCCTCTTCGCCCAAGGCCTTCGTCTGACGGCTGATTTCGTCTATCACAGCTTGCAGCGATTCGTTCGTGTGGTAGATGAAGGTGCTCTCCCACCGCTGCGGATGCCATTTTCCGTCTGATGCCAGCCATCCGGCCGGCGCGGGCGAAGGGTTGCTCATGCCGCGGCACCTTACGCGGCGGAGCCCTCAGCAAGATGAACGAAACTCGACCGGCGGTTTACAGGTTGTCATGTCTCGCTTTAGCTGGGTTACTTCTTGGTCGGCTATTCCGCCCGGTGATCTCCTCGCCTCGGCTGCGTTCACCCCCAAGACCAGCGGCGCGCCATCAGACGTTGACGACCGCGTAACAAAATTGCCATCGATGAACCATAAAGTCCGGATCATTCGACCGTCGGATGCGATGCATCTGTAATGATAGGGACTCCATTGAGCGGCAACGCAACGCGCCTTCAGGCGATGAACAACGTCGAGGCGTATGTGCCTCCTGCATTCAGCTTCGACCCCGGTGAAGAACCAGGCGAGGTCTTCGGCGCCAACGTCTTCACCAAGGCCGAGATGCAGGCCCGGCTACCCAAGTCGGTGTACAAGTCCATCGTCGCCACCATCGACAAAGGCACCAAGCTTGACCCCGCGGTCGCCGACGCGGTCGCCGTGGCCCTGAAGGATTGGGCGCTGGAGAAGGGTGCCACCCACTACGCCCATGTGTTCTACCCGATGACCGGCCTGACCGCCGAGAAGCACGACAGCTTCCTGGATCCCGTCGGCGACGGGACCACGCTCGCTGAGTTCGCCGGCAAGACCCTCATCCAGGGCGAACCCGATGCCTCCAGCTTCCCGTCAGGTGGTCTGCGGAGCACCTTCGAGGCGCGCGGCTACACCGGCTGGGACGCCACCAGCCCGGCCTACATCCTGGAGAACCCGAACGGCAACACGCTGTGCATCCCGACCGTCTTCGTCTCGATGACCGGTGAGGCACTGGACTACAAGACGCCGCTACTGCGCAGCCAGCAAGCCATGGGCGTGCATGCCGAGCGCGTCCTGAAGCTGTTCGGTCACAAGGATCTCAATCACGTCGTGTCGTTCTGCGGCCCGGAGCAGGAGTACTTCCTGGTTGATCGGCACTTCTTCCTAGCGCGACCGGACCTGATCAATGCCGGCCGAACATTGTTCGGCGCTAGGCCGCCGAAAGGCCAGGAGTTCGACGACCACTACTTCGGCGCTGTGCCCGAGCGTGTCCTCGGCTTCATGATGGACACCGAGCGCGAGCTGTTCAAACTCGGTATTCCCGCCAAGACCCGGCACAACGAGGTGGCCCCCGGCCAGTTCGAGCTGGCGCCGATGTTCGAGCGAGCCAACATCGCCTCTGACCACCAGCAGCTGACGATGACGATCTTCAAGACGCTGGCCAAAAAGCACGGCATGGAATGCCTGTTCCACGAGAAGCCATTCGCCGGCGTCAACGGATCCGGTAAGCACGTCAACTTCTCCTTGGGTAATTCGGAGCTGGGCTCGCTCCTGGTCCCGGGCGATACCCCGCACGAGAACGCGCAGTTCCTGGTGTTCTGCGCCGCGGTGATCCGGGCTGTGCACAAATTCTCCGGGTTGCTCCGCGTTTCGGTCGCGTCGGCGACGAACGACCACCGCTTGGGCGCCAACGAGGCACCGCCGGCAATCATCTCGATCTTCCTCGGTGAACAGCTCGCCGACGTGTTCGAGCAGATCGCCAAGGGTGCAGCCACGTCGTCAAAGGGTAAGGGCACCATGATCATTGGTGTCGACACGCTGCCGCCATTGCCGACCGATCCGGGCGACCGCAACCGCACCAGCCCGTTCGCGTTCACCGGCAACCGGTTTGAATTCCGGGCGCCGGGCTCTGGGCAGACGGTTGCCGTGCCGTTGATCGTCCTCAACACGATCATGGCGGACTCGCTGGACTACTTGGCCACGAAGCTGGAGAAGGCTGTGGGCGACGGCGAGGACTTCGACCAGGCAGTGCAGACATTGCTCACCGAGGTCATCACCGAACACGGTGACGTGGTGTACAACGGCGACGGGTACTCAGAGAAGTGGCAGATCGAGGCGGCCGAGCGAGGTTTGCCGAACCTCAAGACCACGTTGGACGCCGTTCCGGAGTTGATCAAGCCGGAAGCGGTCGAAGTCTTCGAGAAGTACGGGGTGTTCAGCGAACGCGAGCTGCACAGCCGCTACGAGGTCCAGCTGGAGCAGTACGTGCTGACCGTCGCGGTCGAGGCGAAGCTGACGCTGGAATTGGGAACGACGGTCGTTCTGCCCGCCGCGATCCGCTACCAGACCGAGCTCGCGCAAAACGTCGCGGCGTTGAAGGCCGCCGGTGTGGAACCGAGCCTGACTGCGCTGGAGGCGGTTTCGGCCCCGACAGCGGATCTCGAGGCGGCGCTGGCCACATTGAAGACGGCGCTGTCCGATCACTCGGCGGAGTCGGCGCTCGACGAGGCCTACCACGCCCAAAAGTCGCTGCTGCCGGCGATGGAGGCGGTGCGCACCGCTGCCGACAAGCTGGAAGGCATCGTCGCCGACGACCTGTGGCCGTTACCGACGTACCAGGAGATGCTCTACGTCCTCTGACGCGCGAGCGCCGGTTAGCGGTTAGGGCTTTATAGGACTCGCCCGGCTTCGGAACGAGTTCCGTTGTACCCCTGCATGTTTTGCCATGGCACCAGCTCAGCCTGCATCGTTGCCAACATCACCCGATGGATCCACATAGCCATTGTTGTGAGAACGCTACGCGAAACAACGAGTTTCATGTAGGCCCTCCAACCGGTGCTAGTGCTCGAGTACCGCATATAACGTTTTCCTCCGACTGGTTACGAGTAGTTGTCGTCCGGGCGAACACGTCGAAGCTGTTCCTAGTGGCGGGGTTTTCGCGCCGTGAGCAATTCTGACAGCCTCGCAACCCTTGCAGCAGTTGCCCAATCGGCGTGTCGGGTTGGGCGGCTTCCCCCGCTGCACTAAACCGTGCTTACGGGACAAAAAGTGTTCACGGTTTCCGGGGATTGCCACGGATCACCCCCGGCAAGCGACATAATTCTCGTTTCGGTGGCTGAACCGTAAGGAGTGGCGGTGATGGACTGCGGTGCTGACGGTTTAGTTGCCAGGCCATACTTTGTCGCCATCCGGGTGTTTGTTCCGGCGCTGTCCGCGATGTTGACATTTCTGCTGCTGGGCGTTGCTGGTGTTGCCCCCGCGTCCGCAGCGCCGGTTGGGCCGGCCGGCCCAGGGCTTGGCGAAAGGACGGTGGGTTGGGACACCTATCGCCGATTGGATCGGTTGCCGTATCTGCGCGCCGACACTCAGAGTCTGGAGTTGTCCAGCTTCGATCGAAGCGGTGGCGATTTCGACATCTCCACCGGCAACAACAACGGCAGCGGTGGCTGCCTGGCGTCCGGTGGTGCGGGCTGTGTCGTCGCGGAGGCGCGCGGTGCCGGCGAGATCGATTCGATCTGGTTCACCCGCGATGGCGGCAAGCTGACCGCGATGGGAACGATCCGCATCGAGCTTGATGGACACACGGTGATCGACACGCCGTTGCAACCGTTGGTCGATGGCGTCCTGGGCGCGCCATTCGTGTGGCCGTTGGTGGCCAACGCTGGGCAGTCGCCGGGGGGCGATTACATCAAAGTACCCATGCCGTATCGGCAGTCGATGCGGATCAGCGTCGGATCGAATTTGCAGTACTACCACGTCGACTATCGCCAGTTTTCGACCGCCGATGGCGTGACCACCTTCTCACCCTCCGACCCTGCACTCGACGTGATCGCCACCCTCCGCGGCGCCGGGGCCGTCGACCCCAAACCGTCGGCGCGCACAGCAACACATCACCACCGCGTCGTCGACCTTCCCGCCGACATGGGCGTAACCATCGCGGAATCGACTGGCTCGGGCAGCATCTCGGGTCTACGCCTGCGGCTGCCACGGACCGCGGATCAACTCCTTGCCGGGTTGCGGCTGCAGATCGAGTTCGACGGCCGAATCTTGGTCGACTCGCCGCTGGGGGAGTTCTTCGGCGCCGGGCTGGGCACCGACAATGTGCAATCGCTGATGTTCGCCAGCGTCCCACAGCCGGATGGGTCGTTGTCACTGTCGGCATGGTGGCCAATGCCTTTCGCGCGCACCGCCCGCGTCACCCTCGTCAACATCAGCGGCAATCCGGTATTCGGAATCGACAGCGACGTGGTGACCATGCCCGACCCCCAGTGGGCGCCCGCGCTAGCCGGCGGCCGCGCTGGGTACTTCACCGCACGCTCGCACGCCGGACCAACGGCGCTCGGTCAGGACTGGGTGTTCGCTGACGAACAAGGCCACGGCAAATTCGTCGGCGTCAGCCACACCATCCACGGTTCGCGGATCAAGACGAAGTTTGGTGACGCCTCCCCGTACTTTCTCGAAGGAGCCGAACGGGTTTACACCGACGGGTCCGCGTCGCCGCAGTGGTACGGCACCGGCACCGAGGACTTCTACGAGGGCGGCTGGTACTTCCACAACGGCACGATCTACAGCGACCCGCTGACCGGCCAGCCCGATCAACGCACGGCCACCGGCGGATGTGCGGACTACTGTGTCGCGGTCTATCGACTGATGCTCGCGGACGCTGTCGACTACCACTCCGCAATCCGATTCGGCATCGAGCACGGCAAACGCAACATGGTCCAACCCGACTACAGCTCAACCGCATTCGTCTACACACAACCGAACGACATCATCACACCGAGCGACGACGTCAGCCCTACCGATCCGGTCAGCCGACTCCTGCACGGGTACGCCGACGGCGACGCCACCGACCAGCTGCTCACCGGCGAATACGAGGGCACTGACGATGCCCGCCCCATCGCCGGGTTAGTCCACGCCACCAGCGCCGCGATCACCTTCCACGTCCTCGTTAGCCCGAACAACCACGGAATCCTGTTGCGCCGCACGTCGGACCAAGCGGCCGGTTTTCAATCGGCTGACGTTGCCATCGACGGCATACCGGCCGGGACCTGGCTAGAGCCACGCAGCAACAATTCGCATCGCTGGCTGGACGACACGTTCCTCGTGCCCGACCGTCTTACCGCAGGCAAAAACCTCGTCACGGTCGGACTCACTCCAACCCCGGATTCGCCCCCCTGGACTGCCAGCCGCTACCACGTGGACGCCCTGACGGCGCCGTCCTAGGCTCGCCGACGCCTTCACGGCGGCTGTGCGCATCGGCGGCTGTGCCTAGCCAGCTCCCGGTGTGATTATTGGAAAGTCGATTAATGGTTGTTGCTGCGGCGGTAGCGGAGTCGCCGGGGCCTGCGTGATCGGTTGCCCCATGTGCTGGGGGCAGTAAGCGCTCGCCGCGATCATGGTGAACTGGGCGGCGCCGTCGGCGGTAAATCCCGGATTGCTCGACGACACGCTCTTGATGACGCGGGCTTGGGGATTGCCCTGGTCCATCAGTTCGCACGCCTTTTTGCCGACCGCGACGGCGGCAGTTGGGTCCTGGTACGTGATGCCGGCCTTATTGAGCGCCGCCAAAAAGCTCGCGTCGCGCCCCGAACTGCCCGGATCAGCCTGTGCCGGCGCGGCCACCCCGAGCACGGCGGCGAAGCCGGCAAGCATGACAAGGAATCGCATGGCTTCATCCTCGTGCAGATTGGCGCCATTGTCTCGTCCAATTTCAACGCGGATGAATCATTACTGATCCGGCGCCGAACGGGGCCAGATTGCTCGCAGGCGCGCCGGCTGCGTCAGCACCGAGGGCAGGCCACGGCCAAGAAACCAGCGTTCCTGGGCACGGTGCGCGGTAACCGTCGTAGTCCTGGCGGTCCCTTCCAGGATCGGCATCAGGCGGCGACTGTAAACGCACTCTGAATTACGAGGAACCGCCTTGCTGGCTTTCGCTGTTCTTCATATTTGCGCTGCTTTGCACCCGTACACTTCTGCCGGCATTACCACCGTTAAGAAGAGACGAAGGGAATCGGATGCCCGCACCTCGCTGGTTAGTCGGACTCGCCATCCCCGTGATGGCTGGCGCTGCCCTTGTTAGTAGCGCTGCGATTGCGACTGCCACCACCCCTCAGGATGACGCATACCTCAACGCACTGCGCGCCGTCGGTCTCACTTGGCCGCCCCAGACGGACGAGGCACTCATCGCGGAGGCGCACGACATCTGCTACGACCTCACTTGGGGTTGGCAGCCACAAGTGATTGCCGACGACATTCACGACCACTTGAACAAGAGGGGCGTCACGTTGGGAGACGTCGGAGCCATGGTTAACGCGGCACACAGGACCTATTGCCCCGGTAACGTGTGCGCCGCCCCTACCCTTTGCGAATGACAGCACGAACGGCCTCGTGATGTCCGGCGACTTCCGGTAGGGATCACGGCCCAGTCAGGACCACTCCGGCGAGATCGGTCCAGCGAGCGAGAATTTCTTTGCGGTGTTGGGGATTTCGACCATGCATGGCGTCGACGACGGTGCCGCGGACCAGGTTGACGGTCATCCAGAATGTGCTCGCCAGGCGATCAGGCGAAGTCCGCGGCTCGATCAGCCTGGCGGCGATGGCCAGGACATCCTGGTTCAGGTCATGTTGGATGCGCAGCATGTGCTGGCGCCGCTCGTCGTCGTGACGGATCGCAACGTACAGCTCGCCTGATGCGCGACCGACCTCACCGGCGAATGTCGATACGACCAGGGCCACCAACACATCCGCCGGCGGGGTGTTCGCCGAAACCGCATCGGCCACCCGCGTCGCTGGATCGTCGGACCGACGCGGGTGCTCCGTTCGTAACTGGCCAGGGCGTCGTCGATGGTGCGATGTTGGGGCGCGAAGAGCACGCCGAGCGACGAAATAGCCTCGTCGAGGCTTGCGATACGCGGTAGCGGGTAAACCCTCGGTCGACCCAGAACGGAGCAGCATGAGTGAAAGCGTGCAGACCGGAATCATCACGACGCAGGTGCCGGCACGGCTGGACCGACTGCCCTGGGCGCGGTTTCACTGGCGCGTCGTCATCGGTCTTGGTGGGGTGTGGATCCTCGACGGGCTCGAGGTCACGATGGTCGGCAACGTGTCGTCCCGACTCACCGAAAAAGGCAGCGGCATCGAGCTCAACCCCGCGCAGATCGGCGTGGCCGCGGCGATCTACATCGCGGGAGCCTGCTTAGGCGCATTGTTCTTCGGTCACCTGACCGACCGCTTCGGACGGCGCAATCTCTTCATGCTGACCCTCGCGGTGTATTTGGTCGCCACAGTTGCGACGGCATTCGCGTTCGCGCCCTGGTATTTCTTCGTCACACGGTTTTTCACCGGCGCCGGGATTGGGGGCGAATACGCCGCCATCAACTCGGCGATTGACGAGTTGATCCCCGCGCGTGTGCGTGGTCGCGTCGACCTGATAATCAACGGGACCTACTGGCTGGGTTCGGCCGCGGGAGCGGCCGGCGCGCTGGTCGTGCTGAACACGTCGCACTTCCCGGCCAATATCGGGTGGCGGCTCGCCTTCGGCATCGGAGCCATCTTCGGCATTTTCGTCCTTCTGGTCCGGCGCAACGTTCCGGAAAGTCCACGCTGGTTGTTCATTCACGGGCGCGACCAGGAAGCCGAGCGGGTCGTCGCCTCAATCGAAGACGAAATCCAGCGGGACACCGGCCGGCCACTGCCCGAGCCGCGAGGGCCTGCGCTCAAAGTTCGTCAGCGCGAGACGATTTCGTTCCGTGAGATCGCCGCGGTGGCGTTTAAGCTCTATCCGCGGCGCGCCATTCTTGGGTTGGCACTGTTCATCGGGCAGGCGTTCCTCTACAACGGTGTGACCTTCAATCTCGGCACGCTGCTGAGCGGGTTCTACGGAGTCTCATCCGCAAGGGTGCCACTGTTCTACATCCTGTGGGCGCTGAGCAATTTCGTCGGCCCGTTGTTGCTTGGGCGCCTGTTCGACACCGTCGGCCGCAAACCGATGATCACCTTGTCCTATGTCGGTTCGGCAGTCGTGGCCCTCGTCCTCGCGGGGCTGTTCGTGACCCAGACTGGCGGCGTCTGGACCTTCATCGGTGTGCTCGCGGTGACGTTCTTCTTGGCCTCAGCGGGCGCGAGCGCCGCCTATTTGACCGTGAGCGAGATCTTCCCGATGGAGACCAGGGCGCTGGCGATCGCTTTCTTCTACGCCGTCGGCACGGCGATCGGCGGTATCACGGGGCCGTTGCTGTTCGGTCAGTTGATCAATTCGGGAGAGCGTGGCCAGGTGGTCTGGTCTTTCGTCGTTGGAGCCGTCGTGATGGCAGCGGCGGGCCTGGTCGAATTGTGGCTGGGTGTCGCGGCCGAGGGACGCCCACTGGAAGAGCTGGCGTTGCCGTTGACGGTGGCCGACGCCGAGCGCGAGGAAGAAACGGAAGATCAGCGTTAACGCTGTCCGAACACCTGTCGAGTGTTGTATGCAGGATGCGTCCTGGACGCGATTTTGGGTACGCGGGAACTATGAAACATCTGCTGATACTGACGAGTGTCGCCGTCATGATCGGGATGGCCGCGCCCGCATACGCCGACGACCCTCCGTCAACCCCGTCCGGTGCCGACGCTGACTTCATTGCCCAACTCAATGCCGCCGGGCTTACCGATCAGGACCCGACCAAAGCAATCGCGGCTGCCAAGGACATGTGCTCGTTGATGGACAACGGCACGCCCGACACCGTAATCCAGAGCAACCTTGTGTCGCGCAATCCAGACTTGACGCCGCAGGGCGCCACCCAGTTCATGACATTGGCGCAAGGCAAGTACTGCTCGAAATACCTGACCGGTCATGGCCAGCCGCCGAAGCCGCCAGCCGCCGTGGGGAACTAGGGCCTAGGTAGAGCGGAGCCGCGCTTCAAGGGGAGCCATGACCTTCTTCCTCGCGCAGGGCGGGCTATACACAGTCCAGTCGCGTCAATCCGAGAGACGTTGAAGCCTTATTACGGGACTTTGACATGCCGTTTACGTCCGGGGGTTTGCCGTCTGAACACTTGTCGCATTTCGCCCCGGTGCTGTTGGATGGGGGATGCGCCTTGGACCCGACTTTGGAAGACTCGGGAAATATGAAAGGTCTGCTGATCCTGACAAGCGTCGCCGCCGTGGTCGCGTTGGCCCCGCCGGCATACGCCGACGACCCTCCGTCAACCCCGTCCGGTGTCGACGCCGAGTTCGTTTCCCAACTCAAAGACGCCGGTCTTACCCATCAGGACCCGACAAAGGCGATCGCGGCTGCCAAGGACCTGTGCTCGTTAGCCGACAACGGCACGGCGGACACGGAAATCGAGAGCAACCTTATGTCGCTAAATCCGGGCTTGACGGCGCACGGTGCCGACGAGTTCATGGCACTGTCGGCCGCCGCGTACTGCCCGAAATACCTATCGAAATACATGACGGGTAAGGGTTGGACCACGAAACCGCCGGGTGACACGAAACCGCCGGGTGATGAGGGGAAACCGCCCAGTGATGCGGCCAAACCGCCGGGGTCCTGAGGGCAACCAACTAAGCGGTCAGGCCCAACGGGTCATGCCCCGCTGCGGACCACCTCGTCGGCGGTAGCCCGCATTCGCTCTGACAGTCGAAGCAGGTCGTGCTCGCCTATCCCGTTCTGCAGCGTGTACGCAAGTTGTCGTAATTCGACGGAGCAATTGCGCAATTCTTCGCGGAGCCGCGCTTCAAGGGGAGGCATGACCTTCTTCCTCAGGTAGGTCGGACCAAAAGCCCGACAATCCGACTTAAAAAATGTACACAGTCCAATCGCTTCTCGGCGAGAGACCTCGGGGGGTTTTTACGCGACTTTGACATGCCGTTTACGGACCCGAGCGTCCCGCTCCGTTTGACGACTGCGCCGGTCGAAGCAGACGGCATTTGTCACCCAACTCGGGCCCATATGTCACGGCACCGCAATGACATCGCCACGTCAGATGGCGTCCGCATGCGCAGGCGGTGCTGCCGACCAGCATCCGCTCCGGCCGCATCAGATGACCACGGGGGCAGCGAATGGGGGGCGGAAGCACCGATCGATTCGACGGGAACCGGACCAGCTCGCCGACCGCGACCATGGGCCGACGGTAGGCGTCTTCCCTGCGTGCGACATTAAGAATTCGGGTGAGCTTGCTGAGAAAGGACGATTGTGGTCTGCCGCCCACTCGGATTATGGGGTTTGTTCAATTCGGCGTAATTTCCTATTCGCCAGGCTTGACGTTCGAACGGGGCCTAGCCTGATCCCGTGCAAATCGGCGTACTGGGTGCGGCGCGTATTGCGCCGACGGCGCTCATCAAACCAGCCAAGACAAATGCCGACGTCGTGGTCGCGGCCGTGGCTGCGCGCGATGTTTCGCGTGCTCGGGCTTTTGCCGCAAAACACGGCATCGCCCGGGTGCACGACAGCTATGAGGCGCTTATCGCCGACCCGGACCTCGACGCCGTCTACAACCCGCTGCCTAATGGCTTGCACGGCAAGTGGACCCGGGCAGCACTGGCCGCCGGTAAGCACGTGCTGTGCGAGAAGCCGTTCACCGCCAACGCCGCCGAAGCCCGTGAGATCGCCGAGCTGGCCGCAAAGTCGGATCGAGTTGTGATGGAGGCATTTCACTACCGCTACCATCCGCTGGCTTTGCGAATCGAGGAGATCATCGCCTCGGGCGAACTGGGCAAGCTGCAGCGGGTGGAGGCGGCCCTGTGCTTCCCGTTGCCGAATTCCTCCGACATCCGCTACAACTACGCGCTTGCCGGAGGCGCGACCATGGACGCTGGGTGCTATGCCGTCCACATGGTCCGCACGTTCGGGGGTTCAACGCCGGAAGTTGTTTCAGCGCAACCGAAATTGCGCGATCCACGAGTTGACCGGGCCATGACCGCCGAGGTGCGGTTTGCCGAAGGGCACACCGGCCGGATCCGTTGCTCGATGTGGTCGCCGCGACTGCTGGAAATCAGCGCTCACGTGGTTGGTGAGCGGGGCGAGCTGCATGCGCTCAATCCGGTGCTGCCGCAGCTTTACCACCGGCTTTCGGTCCGGTCATCGACCGGCAAACGTGTGGAGCGTTTTCCACGCCGCGCCTCCTACGCGTATCAGCTCGACGCCTTCGCCGCGGCAGTGCTGCGCGGCGAACCGGTGAAGACGACGCCGGAAGACGCGATCGAGAACATGATCGTCGTCGATGCGATTTATCGCACTGCCGGCTTGCCGCTCCGCGAGCCCAGCTGAGCCCGCGGCGGCGCTGCCCCGGTCACGGCTCGATGGGGCGGTTGGTCCATTCCCGGTCGGTTCGGCGTGACGAGCGAAACCACCCGCCCGCCGCGCCGGTGCCGCCGTCGGTCGGGATGGTGTGGCCGGTGACGAACGCCGACAGGTCGGAGGCCAAGAACAGAATCACCCGGGCCTGGTCCTCGGGCAGCCCCATCCGTCCGACCGGAACCCATTGCGGCCACTGCAGGTGCTCTTCGGCGGACAGCCACTGCGAGTAGGGCACCTGAAGTGATTCGGTGACGTCGGGGCCGATCGCGTTGACCCGTATGCCGTCGCGGCCTACCTGCACCGCCAGGCTGCGGGTGAAGTGGATGACGGCGGCTTTGAAGGCAGCGTAGACCGGGTCCTCCGGGTAGCCGCGCAACCCTTCGACGGATGAGACATTGACGATCGCGCCGACGTGTTCGTCGATCATCGCAGGCAGAAACGCGTGCGTGACGAGGAAGACGTGGTGCAGGTTGATTCGGTAGAGGTCGTCCCACAGTTGCCGGTCGGTGTCGACGAAGTCGCCCGGGTGGCGCAGCCAGTGGCCCACGTTGTTGACCAGGACATCTACCCGGCCGTAGCGATCGAGTACTGATCGCGCCAATTCGGCAACCTGGTCGGCGTCGCGGACATCGGTGACCAAAGCGACGGCAGACCCGCCGGACTCGCTGATTGCGTCGGCAGTCTGCTCAGCGCGTTCGGCGTCGACATCCGCGATGACCACTTGGGCGCCATGGTGTGCGAACAGCCGCGCGGTCGCCGCGCCGATACCGCCAGCGCCGCCGGTTATCACCGCAATCCGGTCGGCCAGCAATGGGGCGGCAACCGTTGCGTCGTCGATCCTCATATCCTCGGCCCCTTTGCAACACACGCCTGGCGAGTCCACTCAATTCCACGGTGGTATCTATCACCGATTGTTGAAAGCACAAGCCCGATGGCTAATTTCACGGCCAACCCTTAGCTGATCGATGCCCAGGGCGGCCGGGTAAGTTTTGGGCTATGTGGAGCTCGCTGGTGCTGCTGGCGCTTCCCATAGCATTCGACCCGGTGCGTCTGGGCTTCAATGTTCTCCTCATTTCCAGGCCGCGGCCCGCGCAAAACCTGCTCGTCTACTGGATCGGTTGCGCGCTGGCCGGCGTTGTCTTACTGCTGGTCCCGATTTTGGCGTTGCATTTCACACCGACGCTCTCGTCTTTTGTGCACGACTTGGCCAACCCGGCTACCTCCGCCAGCTCCACCGTCCGGCATGTTGAAATTGCGGCGGGCGTGCTCGTCGTATTGGTCGCCGCCCTGTTGGCGGTGCGCTTTCTGGCGCGTCAGGGGGCGCAGACAGCGGCACGGGACGCCAACACATCACCGCACCCGATCGAGCGGCCCCTGAGCCGCGGGAAGGATGACCAGGATGCGGCGCCCGAGGGCGGATCCCGAGCTGCCATCCGGCGGCTGCTGAGCCGCGCCACCGACGCATGGGAAAGCGAATCCTTATGGATCGCGTTGGCGGTCGGTTTGTGGGCGGCGCCTAACCCGGCGTTGGTCGTATTCGGGCTCGCCACCATCCCGACGTCGGGAGCGGCGATCGGCACCCAGATCGGCGCCGCCATCGTGTTCGTCGTCGAGACGCTTGCGATTGTCGAGATCGTGCTGCTCAGCAACCTATTCGCGCCAACCAAGACCGAAGCGTCACTGCGCCGGCTACACGACTGGGCGCGCTGCTATCGCCGGCAGATTCTGGTCGTCATGTTGACATTCGTTGGGCTCGCACTGGTGGCCCAGGGCATGGGCATGATCTGAGCGGCTCTCCAGATTCGTGTTAGCCGATCGCCTGGTCGTGGGGTTCTGGCAACGCCTCCCGAGCCGATCGAGGCGTGGGTCGCGGACGCCGCGGTTCCCGCACCCCCGCATCGCCGTCACCTCGCATCCACAGTCGGACTACCGATCCGGCGCTGACCCGTGCGCCGGACTCGGGGCTTTGGTCGGTCACGACCCAGCCGCGGCTTGCCGGGTCGGAAGGGCTGTCTGGACGGGCATTGATCGCCACCAGACCTTCACCGGCCAGCACGTCGCGCGCCTCGATCCACTCGAGCCCGACCACGTTGGGCACTAGTGTTTTCGCGGCCCGCCGCAGCCCTCGCGCGCGTATCTGGATCAGGTGCGATGCCGCGTCATCCAGAACTGTCGATTCAGCACCGCTGCCCGAGTCATCGCCACGAGGGGAGTCGTCGAGATCACGCCACCGTTCCCAGGCGGATTGCCGCGTGACCCCCAAATGAGTGGCAATCTCGGCCCAGGACTTGCCGGTGCGCCGGGCAGTTCGAACGGCCGCTAATTCCGCCTGGTCCAACGTGCGGCGGACAACACCGATGTCGGACAAGGAAGCCAGCCCATCGTCGTCGCCACCTGGGCGTTCGCTGTTAGAGGCAAGCCGGCGCCATGCCTGTCGGGCCTGCTCCCACGCGTCTGCAACGCTCATAACTGTCAGGATAGCCTGACGCCTGCGTCGCGCGGGCTTCAGTCGTCGAAATGGCGCTGATAGTCCCACCGCTCGAGCCGGGGCTGCAGGTCGTAGATTCCCGCCGCGGTCATCACCAGAAATACAGCGGTGCCGACGACGGTCACGGCGTTCACAGCCTGTCCATTTCGCGTCCCAGGAGGGCACGTTTGAGGGCACGTTCGAGGAACTCGTAACGCTTCGGGACGTCCCGTCGAGGTGGACGCGATGTGTACGCCGAAACCGCGAACATCCGCCGCATCAGTGCGACGAATCGGCGGCGCATGCTCTCGCGGCGTGCCGGCAAAGCGGCCGCGGTGCTGAAAAGTACCTCTCGTTCGGTGATCAGCACCTCGGACGATGCCGCCTTATCCGCGGGCGCGACCGTGGCTGCCCGAAGTACGGGCTCGTGTGGGGCATCTGCGGTGCTGGCGGATGCCGCTCTTGAAGAGGACATTTCTTTCGGCTCCTGTGCGGTGTGCCTTTGACCGGTCCAACCGGCCATTGCTCGCAAGCAACGTATGGCCGGTAGGCGCCCGCAGACACGAGTAGTGCACTACTTGTCTCTGCACCTCACCGCCCCGCAAGAGCGCGAGTCGGTAATGCCGCGGGCAAGTAAGGCCCGTCGCCATATCATCGGGTGATGAGTGCCGGTGGGCTGGATACCGTGGGCTCGCCGGCATTCACCGACGAGGAGTCGGCTCGCTACCGCGCCACCGGCTGGTGGTCCGACTCGACGCTGTCGGACGCGGTACGTCATAACGCCGAACACTCGCCGGACCGGTGCGCCTACGCCGACGATCCCGGCCTGGCCATGACGTGGCGTGAATTCGACTCGTCGGCCCGCGCCCTGGCTGAGCAGCTGGCCGGCGCGGGCGTGCTACCGGGTGATCGGGTTGCGGTCTGGCACGGCGACTCGACTGCGATCCATGTGCTGTTTGTTGCCATCGAGCGTTGCGGCGCCGTCGTCGTCGGCATCGGCGCGCGCGCCGGCACCCGTGAGGCTTCCGCCATACTGCTCAGCTCGCAACCGAAGCTGCTGATCAGCGACCAGCAGCGCAGTGACGCCGCGACGCGCGTGGCCGCTGAATTCCCGGTCCCATCGCTGGTCTTGACCCACGATGCGGACGTCCCGCGGCTCAACAGCGACGCGAAGCCCGGGGCAGTGCGGGTCGAGTCCCAACTCGGTCCCGATGACGTCTTTCTGATCAACTCCACGTCCGGGACCACGGGCCTGCCCAAGTGTGTCGTGCACACCCAGAACCGTTGGTACTACTTTCACCAGAAGGCCGTTGCCAATGGGCAACTGACGTCGGATGACATCTTCTTGCCCGTCATTCCCACGCCATTCGGCTTCGGGCTATGGACCAGCCACAGCACCCCGATCTACCTGGGTGCCACCGCGGTGATCCTGGAGCGATTCACGCCGAAGGCAACGTGTGAGGCGATCGCGCGACACAAGATCAGCGTACTGTGCTGTGTCAGTACACAATTGACGATGCTGATGGCCGACCGGGCTCGCCGCGATCACGACCTGAGCTCGTTGCGTGTCGTTTTCACCGGCGGCGAGGCAGTGCCGTACCGACCGGCCGCCGAGTTCGAGGAGTTCACCGGCGCAAAGATTCTGCAGTTCTACGGTTCCAATGAAACCGGCCTGCTCAGCGGGACCACCCTGCACGACTCGCGGCGACGCAGACTTCGCACGGGCGGCCGAATCGTGCCAGAGATGTCGGTCCGACTCTTCGACGGCGATAGAGACGTCACCGCGACCGGCCGCGGCCAGCCCGCGTGCCGAGGACCGGCGACCAGCCTCGGCTATCTCGACGGGGCCGAGCACGACCAGTTGTTCACCCGTGACGGGTGGATGCGCATGGGCGACATCTGCGAGATCGACGCGGAAGGCTATCTGAGCGTCACCGGCCGAATCTCGGATTTCATCGTGCGAGGCGGCAAGAACATCAGCGCGGCACAGGTCGAGGATGCTGCCACGGCACACCCTGCGATCGCGCTGGCGGCCGCGGTCGCCATGCCCGACCCGGTGTTCGGTGAAAAGGTTTGCCTCTACGCCGAACTCACTGACTCGCAGACCATCGACCTGCCCGAACTCGTCGAATACCTATTGGGTCTTGGTGTTTCCAAGGAGCTGCTGCCCGAACGACTCATTGTGGTCGATGAACTACCCCGGTCATCCGGCGCAAAGGTCGCCAAAGGCCGGCTTCGAGAAGATATTCGAGCCAGGATGGAGGCCAACGATGAATGCTCGTGATGCACGACGAGGCGGCCTGGAGGTGTGGGCGCCTTCGGTCGTGCCACCGATCGGAGTCGAACTATCCGACGAGCAGGCGCTCGCCGTGGCCTTTCGGCACCTCGCCGACATCGATTTCGCCGAAAACATGGCCGGACACATCACGTGGCAGCCGGACGGACATACCGATATGTTCGTTAACCCGTGGGGATTGTGGTGGCAAGAACTGACCGCATCCGATATCTGCGTGGTGGATAGCGACGCGCGGGTGGTCCGCGGCCGTTGGGATGTCACGCCCGCGATCTACATCCACACCGAACTGCATCGCGTGCGCGAAGACGCGCGGGTGGTCATTCACAATCATCCCTATTACGTATGCGTGCTTGCCGCACTCGGCAGGCTGCCCGAGCTGGTTCACCAGACCGGTTCGTTGTTCCTGGACGACTTGTGCCTGGTCGACAGTTACGATGGTGAAATCGACAGCGCTTCCCGCGCAGCCGATCTCGCGGCCCGCATTGGAGACGCCAACCTGACGATTCTGGCCAACCACGGGGTGATCGCCACCGGTCGAAACCTGGCCGACGCCGTCTACCGCGCGGCATCGATCGAGCGGGTATGCAAGCTGGCCTACGACGTCATGCTCACCGGAACGGAGCCGGTGACGATGAACTGGTCGGACATGGCCGGCATGCAGCGGTCGCTCATCGAACGCGCCGCTGACGTTTACTGGGCCGGCGCCGCACGCATGACGATCAAAGCCGATCCTGATGTGCTCAAGTAAGCACGAGTCGCGCGCGCAACACCGGCGCCGAATGTGCACTCAGGGCGGCGACACGCCGAGCGGCTTCGCCGTCAGTGCACACTCGATACGACTGGGCTGCAAGGAGGTTGGGTGAGAGATGAAATCGATCGACGAGCTGGCCGCCAACCTGAACTTCACCACCGCCGCGACCGGGCAAGATCGCTCCGTCACGTTTCTGCCGGACCCGCCAAGGGCGCAACGACGCTACACCGTGATCTCGGTCGACGATCACATCGTCGAACCTCCGGACACGTTCACTGGACGTCTGCCGCGGAGATTCGCCGACCGCGCACCCAAAGTCGTCGATACCGACAGCGGGGGACAGACCTGGGTCTACGACTTCCAGGAACTGCCCAATGTCGGGTTCAACGCGGTGGTTGGACGGCCGGTGTCGGAGTACGGCTTCGAGCCGGTTCGATTCGATGAAATGCGTCGTGGCGCATGGGATATCCACGACCGTGTCAAGGACATGGACCTCAACGGCATCTATGCCTCGCTCAACTTTCCTTCGTTTCTACCGGGGTTCGCCGGCCAGCGGCTGCAGCAGGTGACCAACGATCGCGATCTGGCGTTGGCCTCGGTGCGCGCTTGGAACGACTGGCACCACGAGGTTTGGGCGGGTTCCTATCCCGACCGGATCATTCCGTGCCAGTTGCCCTGGCTGCTGGACCCGGAGCTCGGCGCAAAGATGATCCACGAGAACGCCGAACGCGGCTTTCACGCCGTCACGTTCAGCGAGAACCCGGCGATGCTCGGATTGCCCAGTATTCACTCCGGACACTGGGATCCGATAATGGCGGCATGCGCCGACACCGACACCGTCGTGAACCTTCACATCGGATCATCAGGCTCGTCGCCGTCCACCACTGAAGACGCACCGCCTGATGTACAGGGCGTGCTGTTCTTCGCCTATGCCATCTCGGCTGCGGTCGACTGGTTGTACTCCGGGCTGCCCAGCAGGTTCCCCGATCTGAAGATCTGTTTGTCCGAAGGCGGAATCGGCTGGGTCGCGGGTTTGCTGGATCGCCTCGACCACATGCTCAGCTACCACGCAATGTATGGAACCTGGGCCTCGTTGGGCGAGAGTTTGACTCCTGCAGAGGTTTTCACGCGCAATTTCTGGTTCTGCGCAGTGGAAGACAAGTCGTCTTTCGTACAGCATGAGCGCATTGGCGTGGACAACATCATGTTGGAAGCCGACTACCCGCACTGCGACTCCACCTGGCCACACACCCAAGAAACGATCCACGAGCAAATTGGCGATCTTCCAACGGGTCTGATCCGCAAATTTACCTGGGAGAACGCTTCGCGACTGTATCGCCATCCGGTGCCGCTCGATATACAGCAGGATCCCGAGGCCTTTTGACGATGGCCGTCCTGGTCAGTAGGCATTCGGGCGGGACAGGCGCGTAGCGCTACCCGCCGCCCGTGCTGCGCAACGCGGGCATCACCGCCTCGTCGACGTAGCGCAGGTACTTCCAGGCGATGTCGGGCGGGAGGCCACCGCACAACGGTGAAAGGGTGAGCATGCCACCACCGCGAACATGCGCGATCGCTTCGTCAGCGGTGAAGATGCGGTGCGTCCGCGACATCGCCCGCAGCTCATCGACATCGCTGGCCTCCGCGATACCCGCCGATGTCTGATTTCCCGGGTTCCACTCGGCATACGCGCGTGCGTCGTGCAGCAGGTGCGGTCCGATCTCCCGCCAGGCCAGCTCGACGTCGGGGGCGACGAAACACACGCTCGGCGTATCGCGATCAGGCAGCAGCGTCATACCCGGCTCATGACCATGGGCACGACACGCTTCTTCGTACGCCTCCTGCGAACCGGGGACGTCGCCCTGCGCGAGATAGCCCAGGCCGTAGCGTCCCGCGCGCCGCGCCGCCGCCAAACTTCCACCGCCCCACATCATTAGCGGCCCCTGCGGCGAGAACGGCGAGGGTGTCACCTTGATCCGGCGGCCCTCGTGCTGCACCACTTCGCCGGCAAGCAGACGACGCAGCAGGTCAAGCTTTTCGTCGGCCATTCGTCCGCGGGCCCGCAGATCGAGGCCGAAATGCTGGTACTCCTCAGGCCGATAACCCAACCCGAACACGTAGCTTCCGCGCCCCTTGCTGAGGATGTCCAGGACGGCGATCTCTTCGGCAAGCCGAACGGGATCGTAGAACGGGAGGATGACAATGAGCGTCATCATCAACTGCTTCGTGCGCGCGGCGATGGCACTGCCGAGGATCATTGGTGTTGGCAGATAGCCATCCGGCGAACCGTGGTGTTCGCAGATCACCGCGGCGAGGCAGCCTCGTGTTTCGGCCCATGCGCACATGTCGACGGCGGCCTCGTACAACTCGGTCGGCGCCGCCCCGAAATCGGGGGCGCGCATGTCGAACCGCATCGAATACATGGGCCGTTACCTGACATTGGCTTTCTACAGGCGGATAGACTCCGCGGCCATGACGGTACCGCACTCATTGCTGGATGGTCGGCGCATTCTGGTTACCGGCGGTGCCACCGGGATCGGTGCCGCTGCGGTGGGGGTGTTGCACGACGCGGGCGCGCGGGTGGTCGCGACATACCATCGCACCGCTCCTGCCGATGACGTCGCGCCGGTGACCTGGCTGCAGTGCGACGTCCGGGACGCCGAGGCGGTCGACGCCACGTTTCGCGGCGCGGTGCAGGACCTCGGCGGCCTAGATGTGCTGGTGAACGCCGCCGGCTTGTGGCAGGCCGGCGTGCCCGGGCAGATCACCAGCGACGAGATCGATTTTCTGCTGGCAACCAATGTCAAAGGAACGATTCTCACCAATCAGGCGGCGCATGCGGTGATGCGCGGCAGCGGTGGACGGATCATCAATTTCGGTTCCGCCGAGGCGGTTATGGGCAGCCAGATCTCGGCGGTGTACGCCGCGACCAAGGGCGCAGTGCAAGCCTGGACCCGGTCGGCGGCCAAGGCCTGGGGCGCAGACCGGGTCACCGTCAATGCGCTGGCGCCGGCGGTCCAAACGCCGGGCGCGGATCGGCTGCGGGAATTCCTCGGTCCGGGCGCCGCGGCATTCATCGATCAGCAGATGAGGTTGTCAATTCCGCTCGGCGGCAAGCTCGGTGATCCTGCCGCTGACCTGGGGCCGGTGTTGGTATTCCTCGCCGGCGACGGGGCCGGGTTCATCACCGGGCAGTTGATCCCCGTTGACGGTGGCCTCGCCATGGTCGGCGGCTGAGCGGGAAGACAGCGATGGACCGCCTCGGCATTGAGATGCTCTGCGTCTTCGGCATGCCGCCGATCGAATACGTCGGCCTGACCGCCGATCTGGGATGCCGCTATATCACCACTGGGTTGGACGGCTTCGTACTCAAACAACTTGGATACCAACCATTTTCGCTGCGCGACGATGCTCAGCTGCGTCGGGATCTTCTTGCCGCGATGGACGATCGTGGCGTGTCGATCTCGTTGGGGGAGGGCCTGCTCATCGCGCCCGGTGTCGACGTTCGTTCATACACCGCCGATCTGGACATCATGGCCGAACTGGGTATCCCGCGGATCAACACGGTCAGCTTGGAGGCGGACCGGGCCCGCACGTTCGACGAACTTGCCGTGCTCACCGGCCTGGCCGCCGATCGCGGCCTTCTGACAAGCGTCGAACCCGTTCCCGGCCTGGCCATCGCTGACCTGCCGACCGCCATGGCCGCCGTCGAACACGTAGGCCGAGACGAGATCAGCCTGCTGATCGACACGATGCATGTGGCCCGCTCCGGCGCCGGCGCGGACGATCTTCGATCGCTGCCCGCAGAGCGCATCGGTCACATCCAGCTCTGCGACGTCCCGTTGCGGTCCACTGGGCAGTACAACTACGCCGAGGAGGCCATGTTTCACCGAATGGCGCCGGGTGAAGGCGAGTTGCCGCTGGCCGAGATGCTCGCGGCCCTGCCAAGTGATCGCGTCGTCGGGTTGGAGGTGCCGATGCTTTCCCGCGCCGAGGCCGGCGTCAGTGCCTACGACCGGTTGCTGCCCGGCGTGGAGAACGCGCGGGCGCTGCTGGCTCAAGCGCACGAAGCCTCTTGAGTCAGCTGTGGCGCGCCGCTTCTTGGACAAGCTGGACGCGCGAACTCAGGCCCAGTTTGGTGTAGACGTGGGTGAGGTGACTCTGCACGGTGCGCGGTGAGACGAACAGCCTTGCGGCGATGGCGTTGTTGCCCAAGCCCTCGCTGACCAGACGGACGACGTCGCGCTCGGTGGGCGTGAGTGAGGCCCAGCCGGTGGTCGGGCGTTTGCGTTCGCCGCGGCCGCGTTGCGCGTAGCCGATCGCTTCCTCGGTCGACAGGACAGCACCCTCGGCCCACGCGGATTCAAAGTCTTGCTGGCTCATGGCATTTCGCAGCGCCGCAACCGAGCCCTCATAGCCGGCCTTCCACACCTTGAAGCGAGCGATGCTCATGCGTCCCCGGATGGACTCCGCGGCGCCGAACAGACGGGCCGCTTCGCGGTGACTGCCGGCCTCGCCCGCTAGAACGGCGAGGCATTCCAGGGTGTCGGGGATAAACAGGTACGCCTTGATTTCGGCGGCGAGTGGGAGCGCGTCGTGGGCGTCACGCTCAGCCTGCTCTTGTTCACCCTGTGCGATCGCCACGCGGGCGCGCGCGCTCAGCGCCTGTATTAGGACATAGCCCGTCGGGGTCGCGACCGCGTCGTCGGCCCAGCGCCGGGCCGCGATCTGATCCCCGCCCGCCAGTGTGGCCTGCGCAATGATGGGGCGCAGGTGTGCCGCGTACCCGGGCAGAACACTGCCGTGCTCCCAGGTCGCCGTGGCCGCGGCCAGCGCCGCCCCAACATCGCCGGCGGCCAAGGCTGTGTTTGCCAACGCAAAGTAACCAACGCTCGCGGCGAGCCCGCCGAACTCGCACCCGGACTCCAGGCTGGCCTCGACCACGGCGCGGGCCGCATCGGTGTCACCCTGCCGCGCCAGCGCGGTGCCCTGATGCGCGAGGCTAATCGCCTCATGGAGCCCGTCGTGGGCGGCCTCGGCTTCGGCGGCCACCGCGCGGAATTGTGCGGCGGCTCCGGCCAGCTCCCCCTGGACTGCCTGTGCCAACCCCAGGCACATGCGGCAGTGCCGCGAGTTGAACCGGTCACCGATCGCGTCGGCGAGGTCGCGTCCTTCTTCGGCGGCCAGGCGCGCCTCGATCGGGTCACCGGCGGCGATCGCTGCGGCCGCCTGCAAGGTCAGGATCTGGCTGAGCCTCCACTTATCGTCCAGCTCCCGGGCGAGTTCGATCGCCTCGGCGAAGTACGCTCCTGCCAGCTCGGCGTTGTAGGCGGCGGTCAAGCCGCAGGCGGTCAGCGCCCTGGCCAGCACGGCCGGGTCATCGATGTCGCGCGCGAGCGCCAGGGCTTGCTGAGCATGATCCATGCCGCCGGTCGTGACCGCAATGGTTGCGAGCATTGCCCTGTCGGCGAGCGCCCGGGCGCGTACCGCGGCCGCCATTTCCGCGTCCTGGGCGACCTCGTCGGTGAGGACCGCGTCGAAAAAGGCCAGCCCTTCCCGGAGGCGTCCCCGCGCTTGCCACAGCGGCTGCATTGACGACGCCAGCGCCAGGGCGAGCTCGGTGTCGGCGTTTTCGCAACTCCACGCAAACGCGGCCCGCAGATTGTCGATTTCCAATTCGGCCTGCTCGAGACGCTGTTCGTAATCACTGCCTGCCGGCGCGTCGAGCACGGCGCCCATCGCCGTGTAGTAATTACGGTGACGCGACCGGACGGCATCCGCCTCGCCGGACTCGCCAAGTTTTTCCAGCGCGTACTGGCGCACCGTCTCCAACAGCCGGTAGCGGGTGCGGCCCCGACTGTCGTCGGCCACCACGAGCGACTTGTCGACCAGCAGGCCTAGCTGATCCAGCACCTGATAACGCTCCACGTCACCGGAGCCAGCGACTGCTTGGGCGGCGTCGAGGTCGGAGCCGCCCATAAACGCCGCGAGCCGGCGAAACAAGACGCGCTCGGGCTCGGTCAACAGCGCGTGCGACCAATCCACTGAGGCGCGCAGGGTCTGCTGGCGGCGTACCGCGGTGCGCGCACCGCCGGTCAACAGCCGGAACCGGTCATGCAGGCTGTCGAGGATTTCGACCAGCGACAAGGCGCGCACCCGGGCTGCCGCCAACTCGATCGCCAGCGGCAACCCGTCCAGGCGACGGCAGATTTCGCCCACCGTTGCGACGTTGTCGTCGCTGACAGCGAAGCCGGGCCGAACATGGCGGGCCCTGTCGGTAAACAGTTCGACGGCCTCGTTGGCCAGCGACAGCGACGGCACCCGCCAACTCACCTCACCGGCCACCCCGATCGGCTCACGACTCGTCGTCAACAGGGTCAATCCCGCCGCCGCTGCGAGCAGCGCATTGACCAACGCCGCACTCGCATCCAGTAGATGTTCGCAGTTGTCTAGCACGATCAGCATTTGATGGTCTGCGACAAATCGGGTCAGCGTGTCCATCGTGGAGCGGCCGGGTTGGTCGGGCAGCCCCAGCGTGCGGGCCACCGTGATTGGCACAACCTCGGGGTCGGTGATTGGTGCCAGATCCACATACCAGATCCCTTGAGGGAACTCGCTGAATTCGCCGGAAAGCTGGCCCGCGATCTGGATGGCCAGCCGCGTTTTACCGGCTCCGCCGGCACCGGTCAGAGTCAGCAGTCGGCTTTGGGTCAGCAGCTCGCGCACCTGGGAAAGTTCCGCTTGGCGCCCAACGAAACTGGTGAGCTGCACCGGAAGCCGCGTGGAGACAACAATTTTCGAGACGCGCAACGGCGGGAACTCGTTCACCAAGTCGGCGTGGCACAGCTGCACCACCCGCTCGGGGCGGGGCAGATCCCGCAGCGGATGGGTGCCCAGATCGGACAGCCACGCGTCGGAAGGGAGGGCGTCGAGCACCATCGCTTCCGTCGCACCCGACAGCAGCGTCTGACCGCCGTGGCCGAGATCGCGCAGCCGCGCGGTCCGGTTGATCGTCGGGCCGGCGTAGTTGCCTTCGTCGCGCAACTGGATTTCGCCGGTATGCACGCCGATCCGCAGCCGGATCGGCGCCAGGGGAGCGCGCTGCATTTCCAGCGCCGCAGCCACCGCATCGGAGGCGCGGGCGAACGCCGCCACGAAGCTGTCGCCCTCACCCTGTTCGACGGGCCGCACGCCGTCGTGGGTGGCGATGACCTCCGACACGACGCTGTTGAGCCGCGCGATCGCGGCGGTCATCTCTTCGGGCTGGGTTTCCCACAGTCGCGTGGAGCCCTCGACGTCGGCCAGCAGCAACGTCACGGTGCCCGTCGGCAACAGCCCGCTCACGCCCAGCTCGCTCCAGTCCACCAGCGGTAGGTCCGCGCGGGGATCGATCTCGCTCATGCTAGCCAGCATGGGGCCCCGCGAACCGCAAAACATCAGCACAAACGCGTAGATCGCGGCCCGCGGCGGCGCAATCTACGCCCCCGCTCGTCGAAATCTACGAGTTATGGCGGATGGTCTGAGACTCGCGCTGGGCGATCGTCGGATCATGACAACCAGCATCTGCCCGACGGTCTTGGAAGCGGGCCTGCCATCGATTGCCTATGACCACCTCACCGACCCCGACGAGGCGCACCGCGTCATCGCGCAGGCACGCCGGCGGGGGCCGATCGCGATGGGACCACACGGAGTGGAGGTGTTGAGCTACGAACTGGTCCGCGTGGTGACACGCGACCCCCGCTTCGCCCCTGCGGTGAAGCCGGTGATGGCCGCGCAGGGCATCACGTCCGGCCCGGTGTGGGACAGGGCCAACCAGAGCATCCTGGGACTCGAGGGCGAGACGCACAACCGGCTGCGCCGACTTGTCTCAAAAGCATTCAACCCACGCGGCGCCGAGCGGCTAAGGACGCTCATCGTCGACGTCATGACTGAACTCATCGACCCGCTCGCCGCCGCCGGGCGCTGCGACGTGGTCGCCGATATCGCCCGCCGGTACCCCACTCCAATCATCTGCGCTCTGCTTGGCGTACCGCGTCAGGACTGGCAGCTGTTCTCCGCATGGGCCGATGACATCAAGAAAGTATTCGAATGGAACGTCGCCAACGACGAGCCCGCCATCACCGCGGCGTGGGCCGAGCTTGACGCCTATCTCGAAGAGATGCTCACCCAACGGCGGGACAATCTCACCGACGACCTGATCTCGGACCTGATCCGCGCCGAGGAAGACGGTGACCGCCTCAGCCGCCGCGAACTAGTCATGCTCGCCTCCACTCTCCTTATCGCCGGTACCGACACCACTCGCAACCAACTGGCGGCGGCGGTTCACTTCTTGTCTCAACACCCCGACCAGTGGGCACTGTTAGGCGAGCATCCGGAGCTGGCCGGTAACGCCGTCAACGAGCTGATGCGTTATTCCCCAATCGTTTTCGCCCTCGTTCGAGTGGCGGCCGAAGATGTCCAATTGGGCGATGTGACCATTCCGGCCGGGTCCCTCGTGGTTGCCAACATCGCTTCGGCCCACCGTGACCCAGCCGTCTACGACGACCCAGACCGCCTGGACATCACCCGTGAGTTGTCGGCGCCGATCCTGTCGTTCGGCAGCGGTGCGCATTACTGCCTGGGCTCGCACCTCGCCCGACTGGAACTCATTGAAGCGCTGCGCATGATGGCGAAACGGATGCCCAACCCACGCCGCAGCGGACCGGCACGCTGGAAGCAGATGACCGGTATCACCGGCCCGACCACGCTGCCCCTCGAGTTCGACCCCGGATACTGAAGCGGACAGCACTAACCACCAAGTCCCTTTTTGATCGCGGCGTCTTGCTTGTCACCGACGTCGGTGATGAACTCCGGCGGTGCCAGCGCGTAGGAGGGGCCGTCGAACTCCAGGCTGACGAACGCCTTGCCCTCGGTGAACAGCAACACCGTCACCCCCTTGGACCGGTCCGGCGAAGTTCCAGTGATCGTCGTGCCGTCGACCCCGACGTCAACCGACATCGGTTTTGCCTGCAGCGTTTCATGCTGCGTCGCCCTCGCCGAATCCAACGCGTTCGCAGCAGCGGCAGGATCCGGCAGGACCTGGATAGTGTCGATGATCGCGTGGGAATGGTCTTGGTCGCTGAACGTGGTTGTCGCGCCCTGTTGGCCGTTCGGGTTCTTGACCGCTGGGCCGGCCGTGAAAGGTTCTGGGGCTTTGATATCGCTGGCCTTGATCAAAAGCGTGGTGTAGTCGCTCACCTGGGCATGCGTGGTGGTGGTGATTGATCCCGAAGTCGGCGCCGATGACGTCGAGTGGCTGCTACAGCCGGCCAGCGCCACCCCGGCCAGCATCGACGCCGCGACTACTCCGGCGATCACCGTGTGAGAAATCCTCATCGGGCCGTACTCCCTTTCACCGAGCTAATCGGAAAACGTTAACCCAGGGCGGATTTATCTGCGCGGAGGTTGGCTTTCTCGGCGATTTCGGCACACCCAGAACAGTGCACTTGGCGCAATTCGCCAAATCTTCGAAATGCCTTGCTTGCGACTGAGTTTCAGCTAGGTACTGGCATCGCGTACGGCTTCGGAGATGATGTCGACCACAGTGTGCGGTCGGGTGATCAGCGGAGCATGGTCGGCATCGTGAATGCGAACGTTGGCGTGCATGCGTTCGGCCATGAACTTCTGGGTGATCGGGTTGATCATCCGGTCTTGCTCGGCGATGAGGAACCAGGATGGGCGGTCTTTCCACCCGGGTTTCGGTACAGGTTGCTGGATACACTGCACGGCGATCGGTCGCTGCACCGCCGCCAGCACCGCGTGCTCTTCGGGATTTCCCTGCTGGGCGAATGCGTTGCCAAAGGCGTTGACGGGCAGCCAGATCCAGCCGTGATCGTCGGGCTTGAGCTCTGGCGCGTCGGGGTGCGGGGGATCGCGGTAGAAGACATCGGCCACGGTTTCACCCTCGTCGGGCGCCAACGCGGCCACGTAGACCAGCGCACGCACGCGTGGATGCTTGGTGGCCCCGATGACACCGCCGGCGTAGGCGTGTCCGGCCACGACGACCGGCCCCTCGGTCCTGTCGATGGTGCGGTCCAGTGCGTCGACGTCGTCGGCCAGAGAGGTCAACGGGATGGGGGCGGCTATGACCTCGATCCCGGCCTGCCGCAGCCCGGTGATGACTCGACTCCAGCTGGATCCGTCAGCCCAGGCTCCGTGGACGAGTACCACGGTGGGCGAGGTCGTGGGGCTCATGCCGGACAGCCTTTCGGTTGACGGTGTGCTGCACGATCATTTAGATCGCCGCGATTTCCTCCCGTGCGTAGAGCCCGGTCCCGGTGATCAGCGGCAAATCGAGCGTCGTCCTGATTCCCGGCGGCGCCGCGACCACCGCCGGGATGGCGTTGACGATCCGGCCGGCGGCGCCGGCGATCGCGGCGTGATTGTGGTCGCCCTTAAGGCTGGTCGGGACGATATCCACGGCGTAGGAAGGCTCCCCGACGATCTCGACGCGATACGATCCGCCGCCCGATGCGGGCTGGGGCCAGTCCGGCCGCAGGTCCGGGCGCAGTCGGGTGATGTGCTCGATGACGATCGCGGAGCGGCCGCCGACCATGCCGCGGATCTCGAACTGCAAAGCGGCCAGGGTTCCCTTGGCCACCCGTCCCACCGCGATGTCGAAATCTTCCGGCGCGGGCTCGCGCTGGTATGACTCGGTGATCTCGTCGACCTCGATGCCGAGCCCGGCGGCCAACTGACGGATCGCCGTGCCCCAGGCGATGCTGAGGATGCCCGGTTGCAGCAGCATCGGTATGTCATCCAAGGGCCGGCCGAACCCCATGTAGTGCATCACCTCTGCGCCGTCGTAAGTTGCGTAATCGGCGATCTCCATACAGCGCACCTGCTCGACGCGCTGGCAGGTGCCGGCGAGCGCGAAAGGGATCAGGTCGTTGATAAATCCCGGGTCGACGCCGTTGATAAAGATACTCGAGTTGCCTTGCTGTGCAGCACCTTCGATGCGGGCGATGTACTTGTCGGGCATCACACCCCACGGATATTGCAGCAGCCCCGGCGACGATCCGACCACGTTGATACCGGCGGCCAGGATGCGCATGACGTCGGCCATCGCCTCGGGCAGGCGGGTGTCACCCATCGCGCAGTAGACGACGCACTCAGGCGCGGTGGCGAGCACCGCGGCGAGGTCGTCGACTGCCGTGATGCCGGTCGCGACGTCAACCCCGGCGAGTGTTCCGGCGTCCTTGCCCACCTTCTCCGGCGACGAGACGCACAGCCCGGTCAGTTCGAATTGAGGATTGCTGACCAGCTCGATCAACGCCAGACGACCGACATTCCCGGTGCCGACGTGGGCAACGCGGATCGCCATGAGTGTCCTCCGTCTCTGGATGCCAGCGCACAGACGTTTCTAGACGCTAGTCCAGGGCACCGAATCCGACCACGGTGGCGTGACGATGCCTGCTACCCCTGGACGTCAGTCTCCAAAGCCTTGACGCGGGGAGGCAACTCCGTGCGCGCCCCCACCTGAGCCAAGGCGGCTGGCGGCGAAGTCCGCTCCCTGAGCAATGACGTGGCCGTCGTCCACGTAGGAATCATGCGCGGCGAAATTCATCCCGTCCGAGCAGACCGGGTCCTCGACGGCGCACACCTGAATGGTCTTCGCCTGGTACAGCGGTCCGATGACAACCTGCGGCTGGCCCAGGAAGTTCATCGCCCGCACGTTGGGCGATCCGAACAGCACGACCGCAGCGACGTGGCTTGCTAGGGCCGGGTCCAGAGGTTTAGGGAGGGTTGCCGGATCGACATCGGGTGGTATCGAATCCGGGACCGCAGCTGAAGTGACGAAGCCCATCACGGCTGCGCCTTGTGAGTAACCGCCGAGCACCATCTGGGTGTTCGGGCAAGCTGACGCTTCGGACATGACACGAGCGTCGGCGTCTCGAATACCGTCGAGTCCGGTCGACCACTGGTCGCTGGCGGGGTAGTTGACCGGATATACGTCCATAGACTTTCCGCCCAGGCGCCCGCGCAGGGAGTCGACGAACGCTTGTCCGGTCGGGCCGACACCCGGATCCTCGCCCGTACCGCGGGCGAACACCACCTCGGTGTCGGGGCATCCCTGGGCAGATGCGGAAGGAGCGGCGGCGGTGGGCAAGACAGTGGCAAGCAGCCCAGATGTGGTGGCTACCGCAGCACCAAACAGGCGAGTCAAGTGACGGTCAATCATGACGCAGAAGATTCCCTCGAGATTGGCTACATAAACTAAGAATCTCCACATTACATCTGGTTGCCGTAGCACTCTCGAGCAGCTGTTAACGCCGGGTTAAGCAACGCGACTCAGCCCGATGCTGTGTCAACGCTCGTCGGCGCCTCGGACAGCTTGACCAGCCGCGCCTCTGGCCGCGCCGGGACCTCGTCGGCAAGGAACCACCGGAAGGCCAGGTTGCCACGGGGATAGTCAAGCGTGGTCAGGGAATTCGGGTGCGCCGTGATGCCGCGGGAGATGACGATCGTCACCGAGCCGTCTGCGTTGAGCGCCGCGCTATGGCCGTTGACCGAGCTGCGCGCATCGGTGACGCCGTGGGTGGCCATGAACTGGTTCCATACCACCAGGTTCCAGAACCTGCACCGCGGCGGCCGATGGGTGATGACGAGCGCTTCGTCTTCGTCGAGCACGTAGCTGCCGTAGGAGTAACAGGCGTCTCGGGCCGACCAGCCGAAGTTGGCGTCTGGGACTTGATACGGGTCGGCGAACTGATTGGCCGCGTGCGTGATCTCGTGGCCCAGCGCGTGCGCGTCATCCACCCGCGCCCCGACGGCCAGCGGGAGGATCGCGAACATCGTGCGCAGCCAGGCGGCGCTGGCCCGCAGGCGCGCAGCGGTCTCGACATCGCCGTGCCGGATCGGTTCCGGTTCGTCGAGCGCCTCGATATGCCAGCTGACCCGGCGACCGGTCAGCGGGTCGGCCTGATAGTCGCGGGTCATCAGCACCGCCGCATCTGGTGTGGGGCCGAGTTCGAACGAGAAGTTGCCGGCCGCGTCGATCTCAACGTCGTCGTCGCGGACGATTGCCACGATGCGATCCGACCATGCGCCCGGCGATGGTTCGTTGTAGGCGGTCAGCGAGAAGTAGACGCTGTCGCCTCGGTTGCCGCTGATGCGATAGCGGCGTTTGGGATCGACCGGGCAGATGCAGTAGTAAGCGTCGGTGTTGTCGCCTCCCCATCGTCGATCTCGCCGGAAGGGCGTATTGACGTCGACGAACAAGGGTCGACTGGGCTCGGCGAACAGATAGGTGTCGAAGGCGACACCCAGGGTGGTCGCGATCATGCGGTAGCCGTCGGCGATATGCCGGTCGTCGGAGACGGCGCGGTCGCCGTCAAGGAAGGAGCGATCCAAGCTGCCAAGTGTCTCGAGTAATTCATGCCACGCGGCGGTGGACTCACGGTCGGTCACGCGCTGATTCCTCTCGTGATGAAAGCGGCTGTGCGGTCTACCCAGGAATCGCCGAGTGCGTCCCCCCGGGTGAGTAATGCGAGGAACGTGGTGCCGGCGACGACTTCGACGAGTTCTGCCGCGGTGACATCGGCGCGCACCTCGCCGCGCGCGACGGCGTCCGCCAAGCGATCCGACAGGCCCCGCGAGAGGATGTCGCCGAAGCGCTCCAGCAGCGCGGAGTGCAATGTCAGATCGGCCGCCATCTCACCGACCAGGCCGGGCAGCGCGGCCCGCGCGGCCGGGGTGGTCAGCACGTCGGCGGTACGGCGAACCATCTCGCGCACGTCGCCGGCCAGCGACCCGGTGTCGGGCAGTGCCGTCCCGTCGCTGATCGGGAACACCGCCTCGTGGACGAGGTGCGCCTTGCTAGGCCACCGCCTATAGATCGCCGGCTTGCTGGTGCCGGCCCGCCGGGCGATTGCATCGACCGACAGGTCGGCGTAACCCGTCTCGGCGAGCAATTCGACCGTCGCGCACAGCACCGCACTGTCGATGCGCTTATCGCGGGGTCGGCCAAGCTCTGTCGTCATTACGAAACTCAGAGTAACATAAGTCGCCGTGACCGACGCCGCTCCCGCCCTCGTGCACCACGTCAATGACCTGGCTGAGCCTCGTTTCAGCCCCCAGATCGAGCAGATCCGCGACCTCATGGCGGCGATGGCGCCAGAATGCCCGCTGGATGCCGAAGCGCTGCATACCAAAGCCACCGCCGATACTGGGCTGAGCGATTTTGGGCCTGACGATTATCGAGAGCGCCTCGACCTCTACCTCACGGCGCTGCGAGAAATCAGCGGTCTGCACGGGCCGGGAATCGTCAACTTCCACGTGCAGCTGGTGCAGTGGCTCAAGAACCGGCTACTGCTCAATGATCTGCTGGCGCGACACCCTGAGATCTACGACATCGAGTTGCAACCGCCGGTCGTGATCGCGGGCCTGCCGCGTACCGGGACCACCCATCTGCACAATCTGCTGGCGGCTGCCACGACATTCCGCACTATCCCTTATTGGGAGAGCGTCGAGCCTTTTCCGCTGCCCGCCGAGATTGGTGTTGAGCCCGATCCGCGTAAAGCACGGATGGACGCTGCGGTCGAATTCATGAACGCTGCGATGCCGCTCTTTCCGCTCATGCATGAGATGACCACCGAGCACGTGCACGAGGAGATCCAGCTGCTGGCCAACGACTTCTCCTCGATGCTGTTCGAGACTCTCGGGTACGTCCCGCGGTGGCGCGACTACTACCTGGGGCACGACCAGACATCGTCGTACCAGCACCTGGCCGTCCAGTTGAAAGCGCTGCAGTTTCTGCGCGGCGGCCGCCGTTGGCTGCTGAAGTCACCGCAGCACCTCGAACAGCTGCCGGTGCTGGACGCCGTCTTCCCCGGTGTGATCGTGGTGTGCACCCACCGTGACCCTGTGCCGGTGGCACTGTCGATGATTGCGATGCTCACCTACACCGCGCGGATGCATTGCGCTCCGGTGCCGGTCCAGGAGATCGCGGCGTCATGGATCAACCGCTTGCAGACGATGCTGGACGCGCTGGTGCGCGACCGGGACGCGATCCCGCCGGAGCGCTCGACCGACGTCCGCTTCGACGGCTTCATGGCCGACGAGCTCGGTGTCGCCGAACGGGCGTACGGCCTCGCCGGCGAGCCGCTGACAAACGCGGCCCGCGCGGCGATGGCCGATTACCTCTTGGGCCACCAGCGTGGCCGGTTGGGCCAGATCGCGACGTCGGCCGAGATGTTCGGACTCGACGAGCACGACCTGCACGCCCGATTCAGCCGCTATACGGATCGCTTTCTGGCGTGACGGGCGGCTGGCCCAGATGTGTGACCTAGGTAGCCTCGGCTGGCTGATCAGGGGCCGGTGCGGGATCCGGCGGCGGCAGCTCGTTGTGCACCGGCTCGACGGGATCGGGGCCGGGCGCGGGTGGCGGAGGTGGCTCGGGAGCCGCGTCGGGGGCCGGAGCCACCGCGTTCACCAGAACCGGGCCGAATGGCGGCGGTGGGGCATCGTCTGGCGCACCGGGATCCACCGGGAGATACATGTGGTGGGTGAATTGGGGCTGGTATGCCCCACCGCCACCAATACGCACGCCGCCGCCCTCACCGCTGGATACCGGTGTTCCATCCGGCAGCGTCACCGCTGTGTGACCGCCATTCCATCCGATCACCAAAGCGCCCGGGGCGGTTCCGTACTGGAAGCCGCGTGCCAACAAGGCCCGTTCTTCATTCCCGGTGTTGAACCTGCCAGCGAAAGCCGGCCGGTCGGTAGCGACATTCGATACCAACGAGGCCAGACCCGAACAGTCCGTTCCGGCGGGGGAATAGCCATGGCTATACGGCGTGCCCGACATCTCCTGGATTAGGCCCATCAGCGTTGCTAAAACAAACATGGGCCGGGACGTTAACAACAAGATCAGAAACGCACCAAAATCTGTGGCGGCCATCACTTTTCATATGCGCAATGACTTACGTTACAAATCGGTGCAAAAAGTGCTGGTAGATAAGGTCTTTCAAACGCTATTCAACACGCGTCAAAGATTAAGGAGATCTTTAATATTCATTGATTTTGGTCTCAGTTCTGCAAACCATACGGCACAAACGGTTTCGGCGAAAGAGTTATTCTCGCTGGTGAGCGATATTGCGCTGCAATGCCTTTGTACAGCGCGGTTCGAACGGGTGATCACGACACGGTGTCGTTCACCACTATTGCGCAGGCGGCAGTTGCCGTGGGCCATCAGCTGCACGAACCTCAGCGGGGCCCTTGCGCCCAGTCACACCACGCTGCGGCTCATGCTGCGCTAACGACAAGTCGTCCACACGCTTTGCGGATAGACGTTGTGACAACACCGACTGTCCCGCATCGTGGTGCGCTTCAAGGTCGCGGTCGTCCGCGGAGTCGATAGCAGCCGATGGGGGTAAAGACCCGTGGCCGACACTCTCTTCGGTATTGACGACGATCTTGCGAGTGCGCTTGAGCGCGAAGGTGATCTCCTCGACCTCCTCGAATACCTGGCGCGCCGTGCGCAACGGGTGAGTCGAGGTGTCGATCGCGCGCGCAACAAACCCCGGAACCAGCGGACGAATCCACCGAGCGGCGGCCTTGGTGACATCCGGGATGGTCGGAATCACGGGTGTGGCCGGCACGTCGGGTGTTTCAACCGTCGCGGGCAGATTCGGTGTCTCGATCGCATCGGCTTTCGGCGCAGCGTCGGGCAATTCGGCCGCGGCAAGACTCGCGGCCTCCGCCTCGGCGGCGATCGGCAGGTAGACGTCTTCCACTACCGGTTTCGCGACCTCGAGCGCAGCGTCCACTCGCTGGCGAAGCTGTGCGCGGTCGATCTCGGTCTGTGCTTCGACGGCCAGTCGAGCCTGGACCAGTTGTTGCTCGGCCCACATCGTTTCGGCGGCCGCACGCACCTCGGCGCGTTTGACCGCGATCGCCGTTTCCGCCTCCAGCTCGGCGCGTTCGCGTTCGGCACGGGCTTTTGCGTGGCGATCATGGGTCGTCTCGCCGCGCCACAGTCGCAGGATTAAAGGCAGCAGGCTCAGCAGTGTGAAGAACGCGATCGTG
>Ga0210395_10000396_pt1 | contig 34137 bp, 30 predicted proteins | sample IncBWH4OmetaG_FD_150861 | JGI IMG/M metagenome (GOLD analysis project Ga0210395, IMG submission 150861) | Forest soil microbial communities from Barre Woods Harvard Forest LTER site, Petersham, Massachusetts, United States - Inc-BW-H-4-O ... | reverse complement strand
CGTATTTCTCGCCTCTTTTCTTCTTTGGGGTTATCCAGGCCAGGTATTTGCCGACCTAGTCGAAGCAGGGAATTGTTTTCCGGGCCGCAAAGCGGCTGTCTACTCCTCGATGGTCGTCACTCCTGCGGACGTTCTAGAATGCTCCGTATGAAACGGGGCCAAAGGAAATGATTACCTATGTCTGAAAATACGCACACACCAGCACCACACCAGGTATCGGTTGAAATCGGGGGACGCGCGCTCATTCTCGAAACTGGCAAGATTGCCAAGCAGGCCAACGGCGCAATCACCGCTCGTTACGGTGACACCGTGGTGTTGACCACCGCCTGTATGTCGTCGGTCGCCAACGACCGCGACTTTCTTCCGCTGACCGTCGACTATCGCGAAAACACCTATTCGGCTGGAAAAATCCCCGGGGGCTTCTTCAAGCGCGAAGGCCGTCCTTCGGAAAAAGAGATTCTCACCTCTCGTCTGATTGACCGGCCCATGCGGCCGCTCTTCCCGGAGTCTTGGCGCAACGAAACACAAATCGTCGCGATGGTGCTTTCCGCGGACAGCGACAATGATCCTGACGTCATCGCTGTTACCGCCGCCTCCGCTGCCTCCTATTGTTCCGATCTCCCGTTTGAGAAGCCCATTGCTTGCGTTCGCGTTGGCTTGCTCGATGGCCAGCTGGTGGCCAACCCGACGGTCGCCGAACAAAAGAAGAGTTTGCTGAACATCGTCATCGCCGGCACGGAAGAAGCCATTGTCATGGTCGAGTCCGGCGCTCTCGAAATCTCTGAAGAAGCCGTCGTCGACGCTCTCGAATTCGGCCACGCGCAGGTCAAGAAAATTGTCGCCGCCATCAAGGAACTGCACGCGAAAATCAAGCCGGTGAAGGTGGTTGTTAAGCCGCTTCCCTTTGACGAATCCATCTACAAAGACCTCGACAAAAAGTACGGTGCCAAGCTCCACGATGCTCTCGATACTGAAAAGCATCCCAAGAAAGAGAGCTACCACCTCGTGGATGCCCTCAAGGAAGAAATCATCAAAGCTATCCCCGAGGAGCCCAAGAAGGAGATGGACGAAAAGCGCGCTCTCACCAAGCGCGCACTCGAGCGCCTTCGCGAAAACATCTTCCGCGATGACGTTCTGAACGCCCGCCGCCGTCCTGACGGCCGCGCCTTTGACCAAATCCGCCATATTTCATGCGAAGTCGGCTTGCTACCCCGCGTGCACGGCTCGGCTCTCTTCACCCGCGGCGAAACGCAGGCTCTCGCCACGCTCACCCTCGGTACCAAGGAAGACATGCAGCGCCTGGACCTGCTCTTCGAGCAAGACCAATTCAACCGCTTCATGCTGCACTACAACTTCCCGCCGTTCAGCGTCGGCGAAGTGAAGTTCCTGCGCGGCCCCGGTCGCCGCGAAATCGGCCACGGCGCTCTCGCGCAGCGCGCGCTCGTCAACCTGCTTCCTCCCGAGGCGGATTTTCCGTACGCCATGCGCCTCGTTTCCGACATTCTCGAATCCAACGGTTCTTCCTCGATGGCCACCGTTTGCGGCGGTTCGCTGGCTCTTATGGATGCTGGCGTTCCTCTGAAAGCGCCGTGCGCAGGTATCGCCATGGGCCTGGTTGTCGGCGATGATAAAAAGTATTCGATCCTCACGGATATCGCCGGCGCTGAAGATCATTACGGCGACATGGACTTCAAGGTAGCTGGCACGCGGGCCGGCATCACCGCGCTCCAGATGGACATCAAGGTCCTCGGCATAAGCATCGGCATGATGCGCGAAGCCCTGGGGCAGGCGAAAAAAGCCCGCCTCGAAATTCTCGACACCATGGAAAAGACGCTCGGCGAAGCACGCACGCAAATTTCCGCGTACGCTCCGCGCCTCTTCAAGCTGAAGATTCCTCAGGACAAGATCCGTGACCTGATCGGTCCGGGCGGGAAGAAGATCAAGTCCATCATCGAAGCCACCGGCGTCAAAATCGACGTCCTCGAAGATGGTACCGTGCACATCTTCTCGACCAGCGGCGCTGGCGGCGATGCGGCCCTGCAGATGGTTCGCGATGTCACTGCTTCCGCCGAAATCGGCAAAACCTATCTCGGCAAAGTGGTACGCCTTGCGGAGTTCGGCGCCTTCGTCGAACTCTTCCCCGGCACCGACGGCCTCCTGCACATCAGCGAAATCTCCGAACATCGCATCCGCGACGTTCGCGACGAGCTGAAGCTCGGCGACCAAGTCCTCGTCAAGGTTCTTTCCATCGAGGGCAACAAAGTTCGACTCTCGCGCAAAGCCCTCATCAAGGAAGCCCGCGAGAAACAGCAAAAGGCAGCCGCCAGCGGCGGTGGCCAACAGAGTCCCTCCGGCGGCGACTCCGGCAGCCAGGAATAACGTTAATGGTTTTTAAGGGCGCGGCTTGCCGTGCCCGTTTGAACCACGGTCCATATCTTGCAGAAATAAAGAAGGCCCTCGACTATTTCGAGGGCCTTCTCTCGTTGGCTGCGTGCTCACGCCGCCCTTCTTTGCAATCCTGACCAAAAATCAGATTCTCTGAGGGCTATTCGAGCGTAACAAAGTGCGGCGGTTCTACTCTCGAATCGGATAAGTCCTGTGGACCGCCCTCACCCGTCGACCCCTCAGGGAGAGGAGGATGTCAAAACCCCCGTGCCATGCACTCGCTCGATGTCGGCGCCCGCCGCCTGCAACTTCTGAACAATGCCTTCATACCCGCGATCGATATGATATACACGGTCGATCACCGTCTCTCCGCTGGCCACCAAACCCGCCAGCACCAAACCCGCGCTAGCCCGCAGATCGGAAGCCTGCACCGTCGATCCAGACAACATCGCAGGCCCGTGAACCACGGCTCGCCGCCCTTCTATAGAAATATTCGCGCCCATTCGAATCATCTCACTGGCATGCATAAACCTGTTCTCGAAAATCGTCTCCGTAATCAAGGACGTGCCTTCCACCTGCGTCGCCAACGCCATGTACTGCGCCTGCATGTCCGTAGCAAATCCCGGATACTCCTCGGTAGTCATGTCCGCGGCCACCCGTTTTCCGCCTCCATACACACGCAAAGTCGTCTCGTCCACCGTTTTGATCGACGCCCCGGTCTCTTCTAATTTCGCAATCACGGCTCCCTGATGCTTCGGCTCACAATTCGTAATGGTCAGGTCCCCGCCGGTAATCGCTCCCGCCACCAAAAAGGTCCCCGTCTCAATGCGGTCCGGAATCACACTGTGCTCCGTCCCGTGTAATTCCCGAACGCCGCGAATCCGCAACGTCGCCGTGCCGTCTCCTGCGATCTCCGCGCCCATCTTCCGCAGCATTACGACGAGGTCCGTCACTTCCGGTTCACGCGCGCAATTCTCAAGCACGGTCTCGCCGTCCGCTAAAGTCGCCGCCATCAAGATATTTTCGGTGCCAGTCACAGTAATTTTCTCAAACACAATGTGCGCGCCCTTCAACCGCCCGCCTTTGGCTCCGTTTCGGGGCACCTTCGCCTCGATGTACCCGTGCGACATGGCGATTTCCGCGCCCATCTTTTCCAGAGCCGACAAATGCAAATCCACCGGCCGCGCCCCAATCGCACAACCCCCCGGCAACGAAACCCGCGCCATTCCGAGGCGCGCCATCAACGGCCCCAGCGTTAAAATCGACGCTCGCATCGTTTTCACCAATTCATACGGTGCCTCCGCATGATTCAACGTAGGCGCCTCGATTGTGTAGTCGCTCGCTGGCAGCTCCGTCACTGTAACCTTCGCATCCATAAACGTCAGCAGCTTGCCCATGGTGATCAGATCGCGCACCTTAGGAATGTTGTGCACCGCAACCTTCTCCGCCGTAAGCAAAGCCGCCGCCATCACCGGCAGCGCAGAATTCTTCGCCCCGCTGATCGCCACTGTCCCCCGCAGCGCTTTTCCTCCCCGAATCAAGAATTTATCCATCCGCTCGCTCTTTCCTTGTCTTGCTGGCTCTTCTCTAGGCCCTCTGTGTCCCGGCGACCTCTGTCGAAAGCTTTTGCTTATTCCCCCAATGCCCCACGCAAATTCCCCCGAGCCGCCGAAAGTGTCCTTCGAGCCGTTCTCGCGCTCACTCCTAACTTCAGCATCACCAACCCCACGCGCATACTGTGTCCCGCCGCCCGCAAAGCGTCCTCCGCTCTAGACACACTCGCTCCGCTAGCCTCCATCAAAATCCTGACCGCCCGCGCATGCAGCTTCTCGTTTGTCAAAACCGCATCAATCATCAAGTTCTCATAAACATGCCCCAGCCTCACCATCACAGCCGTACTCAGCATGTTCAAGACCATCTTCTGCGAAGTCCCCGCCTTCAGCCGCGTCGACCCCGTCAAAACCTCCGCCCCCACCTCCACCCCAATCACAATCTTCGCCAAGCGCGCTAGCGGCATATCCCGGTTAGCCATCACCGCCACGGTCAAAGCCCCGCGCCCCCGCGCATACTTGATCGCCCCCAAAACATACGGAGTGGTTCCGCTGGCCGCGATCCCTACCACCACATCGTTCCGCCCCAATTTCAAGCGCCGCAAATCCCGCGCCCCATTCGCCCCGGAATCCTCCGCGCCCTCGACCGCCCCGGTCACCGCGCGTCGTCCCCCCGCAATCAAAGCCACCATCCGCCCCGGCGCAATTCCAAACGTTGGCGGACACTCTGCCGCATCCAACACCGCCATCCTCCCGCTCGATCCCGCCCCCACATAAATCAACCGCCCGCCCGTTCGCATGCCGCGCACAATCGCATCCACCGCCCGCGCCACGGCTGGCAACTCTCGCCCCACCGCCGCCGCGACCCTGCGGTCCTCACGGTTCATCAACCGCACAATCTCCGCCGCCGTCATCCGGTCGAGCCTCTTCGAAGCAGCCAGCCGCTGCTCTGTCCGCCTTTTTTCGCTTCGCTGTGATGGCATCACTTCATTATAGCCGTCGGTTGCTCGCCTTAGACGCAAGTGCCGAGGGATGGCGCGTCGCTTGCCGCCAAATCATCAATACGCCACTCGTGGCACGGGCTTCAGCTTGTGCGCCGCTACGTCCTCATCCATTCTCGACATTTCTGGGCACACGCTTTCACTTCCACCCAAATCTCTTCAATCGGAATCGGCTATGCTAGAAAACGATTTGCTCTACGGATGAGTGGTAACGGCTAAGCAAAAAACCATGCCCATCGACGTCCTAAAAAATCTTTTCGAGCAACACTTCCACGCCCCCGTCGACCGCGTGCACCCGCTCCAAGGCGAACTAGGTGGCTCGGGCCGCAAAATCATCCGCCTAAGCGCCGGCCCGCGCACCGCCATTGGCATCCTCTACAACGTCCGCGAAGAAAACGCCGCCTTCCTTGCCTTTTCCAAACATTTTCGCAGACACCATCTCCCGGTCCCAGAAATCTACGCCGAAGATCTTGCCCAAGGCGCCTATCTCGAAGAAGATCTCGGCGACACTACGCTCTTTGAATTTCTCTCCAAAAATCGACAAGGCGGCATCATCGCCCCTCAAGTCGTCGAAGCCTATCGCAAAGTCGTGGCCGTCCTCCCGCGCTTCCAAGTCGAAGCCAGCCGCGACCTCGACTACTCCATCTGCTATCCCATCGCCAGCTTTGACCGCCAATCCATCGCCTGGGACCTCAACTATTTCAAATACTATTTCCTCCGCCTGGCCGGCATCCCTTTCAGCGAACTCGCGCTTGAGGACGATTTCGGACGCCTGACCGAATTTCTGCTCAGCGCGCCTCGTGATTATTTCCTCTACCGCGATTTTCAGTCGCGCAACATCATGCTCCGCGATGGCCAGCCTTATTTCGTCGATTACCAAGGCGGCCGCAAAGGCGCCCTTCAATACGACATCGCCTCTCTCCTCTTCGATGCCAAAGCCGACCTACCCCCCGAACTCCGACAGCAGCTCGTCTATGATTATCTTCGCGCGCTCGCGAATTTCATCCCGGTCGATCGCGAAGCCTTCCTCCGCTACTACTACGCCTACGTCTTCGTCCGCATCATGCAGGCCCTCGGCGCCTACGGTTTTCGCGGCTTCTACGAACGCAAAGCTCACTTTCTCCAAAGCGTCCCCTACGCCCTAAAAAATCTCCGCTGGCTCCTGCACCAGGTAGAGCTACCGATCGCACTTCCCGCGTTGATGACCGCTTTCAAAGGAATGCTGGCCTCGGAAAAGCTCCAGGGCCTGGCCAGCGAAGCCGACAATTTAGTCGTTCGCGTCTTCAGCTTTTCCTTTCACCAGGGCCTCCCCACCGACGAAACCGGCAACGGCGGCGGCTTCGTCTTCGACGGCCGCAGTCTCCCCAACCCCGGCCGCGAAGAGCGCTTCAAATCCGTAACCGGCAAAGACGCCCCCGTTATCGACTATCTCAACCAACAAGAGACCGTTCATCAATATCTCGCCAGCGTCCTGAGCCTGGTAGACGCGACCATCGCCAGCTACCAAAGCCGAGGCTTCAAGAATCTAATGGTTTCCTTCGGCTGTACCGGCGGCCAACACCGCTCCGTCTATCTAGCCGAGCAATTGGCCAAACGCCTCCGCATCAAACCCGGCGTAGCGGTCGTCCTCCGCCACCTTGGTCTAGAGAACCTCCGCAAATGATGGCCCCTTTTCTCTCTTCCCTCTGTGCTCTCCGTGTCCTCTGTGTACATGTTCTTTCCCGGTTTTCGCTCGGCACTCTCCACGCGTCGCTTCCTTCTTCCACTGCGCTTTCTCAGCGTCCTCGGCGTCTCTCCGTTATTTTTTTCTTTCCCTCACGGCTCACGACTACCTGCTCGCCACTTACCGGTCCCCTCCTATGAAAGCCATGATCCTGGCCGCCGGCCTAGGCACCCGCCTCCGCCCCCTGACCGACACGCGCCCCAAAGCCCTGGTCGAAGTCAACAACCGCACTCTCCTCGAAATCCTCCTCACCCGCCTCCGCACCTTCGGCATCACCGAAGCCATCATCAACGTCCACCACTTCTCCGACATGGTCGAGCAATATCTCAAATCCAAAAACAATTTCAACATGCGCATCGAAATCTCCCGCGAAGACGATCAACTCCTGGACACCGGCGGGGGCCTGAAAAAAGCCGCCTGGTTTTTCCAAGAAAATCCGAGCCGCGCCGACTCCAGCCGAGATCACTCCATCCTCGCCGACAAGCCCTTCCTTCTCCACAACGTCGACGTAATCAGCACCATCGACCTGGCGGCCATGCTCCAATTCCACACTGAACATCAAGCCCTGGCCACCTTAGCCGTGCAATCCCGCGACTCTGGGCGCCAACTCCTGTTCAACAAGCAGCTCCAACTCTCCGGCCGCCGCGTCAAAGGCCACCCGCCACTCGCCACTGGCCACTCTCCACTTCCTGAGTCCACAACACTCTCCGCGTTGCACCCCCTAGCTTTCTCCGGCATCCACATCATCTCTCCTCGCCTTCTCCCCCTACTCACCGAAACCGGCCCCTTCTCCATCATCGATTCCTATCTCCGCCTCGCCTCCCAAGGCGAAAAAATCGTAGCCTTCCGCCACGACAACTCCTACTGGCGCGACCTCGGGAAACCCGCCGATCTGGCCCAAGCTGGCGAGGATCTGCATCAGAAACTTGCTTTCTAAACAGAGTCTCCCGTTTCCGCCAAGAACAAGCGTGGCCCAACTCTCGCTTGTAGCCACTATTTCCCAACTGTTTGCCGTCCTTGACGCCGGCGCTCCATTTCTTCTATGTTGTATGTCTAATGTCTGCTCGCGAGCACCTCGGCGAATTTGAACACATTGTCCTGTTGACGGTCTTGCGACTTGGTGATCAGGCCTACGGAGTCACCATCCGGCGGGAGATCGAAGCACGCACGAGACGAGACGTGTCGATCGGCGCCATCTATGCAACGCTTGATCGTCTCGAAGCCAAGAAGCTCGTGCAATCCCGCCTGGGAGATCCGACCCCAGAACGGGGCGGGAGGTCGAAGCGTTTCTTTCGCGTCACGGCGCAGGGAGTGTCGGCCGTCAAGCACACGCACCGCGCGCTCCGCAGCCTCGCGGAAGGGCTCGCTGTCCTAGGAAGCAGCTCATGACGCAGCAACCATCTCCCGCTCGGCCACCGCGCCTCGCCGCTTGGCTTGTCGATCTGTTGGCTTCTCGAGAGCAAGCGGAGTGCATTCTTGGCGACCTCCGTGAGGAGTTCTCCTACCTGGCCTCGAGCAGAGGAATCGCCAATGCACGCCGCTGGTATCGGCTGCAGAGCGCGAAAACCATTGCGCACCTAGCCGCTGCCGCTCTCCTCGTTCGACCGCTGTGGCTCGCTGTGGCCCTCCTCCTGGGATTCTTGTTGTCGCTGTTTAGCGCTGGACTACCGGAACAGCTGATCGTCGCTTTACTTCGAACGCAGCGGCCTTACTCCAACCGCCACTACGAAGCTTATGTGTGGCTACTGGCCTACGGTATTCCGATGGTTAGCATCACCCGGTCGCTTCTGATCGGCTGTGTCGTGGCACTTTTAGCGAGAGGAAGGGAAATGGTCGCAACCATAGCACTCAGCCTCCTGCGCGCGGCCACGATTGTCTGGCTTCTTTTCCTTTTTTTCGGGCGCACGCCACCCACCCGGCCGGTGATTCCATTCCTGGCGCCGTTTCTGTTCAGCCGGGCCCTCGATTTGATCGGCATCGTCATTGGCGGAGTCATTGTTGGAAGAGTTAGATCGGCTTCGGCAAGTCGGCTCGCAGCCACCTGATGAGCTGCCACGGGAATTGAGTACGGAGGTCAGTACATGCGTCGTCCCATCGTCACAACCGTCGCTCTCGTGGTCGCGTTCGCGCTGAAGGCAGTGGCGCCAGCCGACCTGACACCAGCCACGTCCCGGAAGACGGCCCCAGACTTCACGCTAACTGATGCGAAAGGCGCGCCCATCAAATTGTCTGCCTACAAGGGTCGTGTCGTGTTACTTGATTTCTGGGCCACGTGGTGCACCGGATGCAAGGTAGAAATTCCGTGGTATGTGGAATTCCAGAGCAAGTACAAAAGGAGCGGACTATCCGCACTCGGTGTTTCCATGGACGATGACGGTTGGAAAGCTGTCCTGCCCTTCCTTCAACTGCATAAGATCAACTATCCGATTGTGATTGGAAATTGGGGTATGGGAGACCGTTTCGGCTTTAGCTCAATGCCCGCAACGCTGCTGATTGATCGCGACGGCAGGATCGCCGATTTGCACGTCGGCATGGTGGACAAAGCCGCCTTCGAGAACGAGATTCAAACACTGCTCAAAGAGAGCGCGAAGGGCGCCGCAAACTGACTGGCCGTTTGCGCTTACCGTTCGCTCGTCCACGTCGAGTGCGCGTCCCTACACGGTTTTTTGACGTTAGCTCGACTCTCCGCTTGTGCATCTTCTCGTCATCACGGAACGCCCAGAGGAAGCCAAGCGCCTCGGCGATGAGCTTGGACGAATGGTCTTTGGTGACTACTGCCCAGGATAGAATCCTGGGACAATCTGCCCGCAACGTCGCTCAGCTTACTTGGACACGGGTGCGGCTGTCGCCAGTCCGAGAGCTTCGATCACCCGATCGTGTAACGCCGGCCGCACCTCGGCGATTTTGTGATTTTCCCGTGTGGGATTCACGCGATTGGTCAGCATCACAACAAAAAGCTCGCGGTCAGGATCGATCCAAATCGAGGTGCCTGTAAAACCGGTATGCCCGAAGCTGTGCGGCGAAAAGTAGTGTCCGCTGGAGCTGCCCTCGGTCGGTACCACCCAGCCGAGCGTCCGCGTCCCGCCTGAGAGCTGCTGCGGCACCGTGAATTGCGCAATCGTCGAGCGGCGCAAAATTCTCTGGTGCGCGTAGACGCCGCCATTCAGCAGCATTTGGCAAAACGCCGCTAGATCCGGCGCCGTGCTGAAAAGTCCCGCGTGGCCCGAAACGCCGCCGATAGCAAATGCGTTTTCGTCGTGCACTTCGCCCTGAATCAGCCGCTTCCGGAAATTGGCATCAAATTCAGTCGGCGCAATCAGCGGCCAAAGTTTTTTCGGCGGCTTGTACATCGAATCGTTCATCCCCAGTGGCGAGAAAATATATTCTTTCGCGAGGTCGTCGAGCGTCCGTCCCGTCAAGCGCTCGATAGTCTCGGCCATCAAAATAATTCCAAGGTCGGAGTACACCATCTTTGTTCCCGGCTCCGACTCGAGCGGCTCGGCAAAAATCATTTTCAAAGTGTCTTGCTTGCCCTTTGACGTGCGCCAGTACTCTTTGAACGGCGGCAATCCCGACGTGTGCGTCATCAAATGGCGCACCGTCACGCGGTGCCGCCACTCCGGCTGCGGCCCGCTAGACCACTCCGGCAAGTAGCGCTCGACCGGCGCATCCAGTTGCAGCGGAGAATGAAAATCTCCCTCCACCAGTTTTTCCACCAGCGTCGTCGTCACAATGACTTTTGTCAGCGACGCAACGTCATACATCGTGCGCACATTTGCCAGCGGCGACTTGGCGTCGTAGCTCAGTTTGCCGAACGAATGCAGCGTCACGTGGCCTCGGTAGCCGATCGCCATCGTCGCGCCAGGAAAAGCTTTATCCGCTATCGCGCGTTCGATGACTTCAAACGCCGGCTGCAGTTGCGCTTCCGCGCGCGCGTCCATCGGCTGCAGGGTCATCGGATCCGCCGGCAATTCGATTCCAAATCCCGCCTTCATCTCCACGCCCGGAACAGTCACCGGCAAGTGCCCGTGCACAGCTATCTGCCCGAACAGCGCGCGGGCAACGGAAATCTGCGCCACGTCGCTGATGCCGAACGCCGCCAGCCAGGTCTCAGCCTGCGGAAAATGTTCCACGAGGTATGGGCTGCCGAATCCGATCGTCACCACCGGCTTCCCGTTCTTGTAAACTTTCTCCGCCAGCGCGGCCTGCTCCGCCGGAATATCTACGTTCCCCTTGCGGTCGCTCACCCGCACAAAAAACGCCAGAATCGCCACGTCGTACGCGTCCGGCGCGGGCAATTTCAGATTGTCCGCTTTCACAAATCGCGTATCCGCTCGCAGCATGGTGAGCGCATCCACACGCGAACGCAGTTCGCGTTCGAGATCCTCACCGGGATACGGTTCTGGATCGGCGTATAGAGCAACGAGCAGCACCCGCGTCGGCTTCGTTTCATCGAGCGGCAAGCGATGCGCCGCATCCCGCAGCAAGGTCACGCCACGATCGGAAATCTCCTGCGCTTCGCGCTGCCATTCGACCTTTCCGAAATGTTTATTCAGGGCGTCGACATCGACCAAGCGCTCTTTATAAAGTCCTAGCCGTGCCTTGGCCTGCAGGATGCGGCGCACGGAAGCGTCCAACCTCTCGCGCGAAATGCGTCCGGACTTCACCGCATCGCGCAGCGCATCGAACGCTGCGTCCGGCACCGGTGGCATGAGCAATGCGTCGGCGCCCGCCACAAACGCGCGCACCGCGGCTTCTCCGGGGGCAAAACGCACTGTGATTCCGCCCATGTCCATTGCATCGGTGACTACGAGGCCCTGATAGCCAAGCTCTTTGCGCAAGAGTCCTGTCAAAATATTTGCGGAAAGGGTCGCCGGCGTGTTCGAATCGGGCTCCAGCGCGGGAATGGAGAGGTGGCCGGTCATGATACTGTCCGCCCCCGCCGCAATTGCCGCGCGGAAGGGAACTAGTTCTAAACTTTCGAGGCGCTCGCGATCGGCGTGAATCACCGGGAGATCGATGTGCGAATCCGCGGCGGTATCGCCGTGTCCGGGAAAATGCTTTGCTGTGGCGAGGCCGCCGTTTTCTTGCACCCCGCGTATGAATGCCGAAACGTACTCAGCAACTTTCTGCGGATTCTCGCCAAACGAACGCGTGTTGATGATCGGATTATCCGGATTGTTGTTTACATCAGAATCGGGTGCGTAAATCCATTGAATGCCTGCGGCGCGCGCCTCCAGCGCAGTAATTTTTCCCATGGTGTACGCGTCTTTGGGATTGCCTGCCGCTGCTAGCGCCATCGCTGTTGGAAACGAAGTGCCTTCATCCAAGCGCATCGCGGTGCCGCGTTCGAAGTCCGCGCCGATCAGCAAGGGGAGTTTTGATCTCCCTTGTAGTTGATTTGTGAGCGCAGCAGTGGGGTATGCCTGACTCTTCACAATGCCTAGCGGGGAACTTTGCGTGATGTTGATGAACCCGCCGACGTGGAGCTTCTCGACGTCGCGCATCATATCGGTATAGGCGGGCGCGTCGGTGGCGGTGAAACTTCCGTGATAGGTCGCGAAAATCAGTTGGCCGACTTTTTCGTCGAGAGTCATTTTTGCGATCGTTGTTTCCACCCATTGCGAGGCGGCCGGGGACAATTTTCGCGCGGGCTTCGTCGTGGACTCGATTTTCTTCGCGCTGCTGGAATCGCTTGTAGAAGGAATTTTGCTCTGACTGCGCGTGGTGTGGGCCATAAGAAGAAGCAGCAAAACAAAAGGGATGAGAAGCAGAACGCCAATACTGCGTCCTTTCATCAGATGGGTGTCTCCCGGCTCGCGCCCGGATCCTGCGCCTGTATATAACACACGCACTTCAGGCTCACAACGCAGCCCCGAACGAAGCGTTCCAGAATATCATTGGTGGCGCACGACCGGAGGGAATGCTTTGAGCCAACATCATTGGGGCCGTGGGGTTGCGAAAAAGTTCGGCGTATTAGTAGGCCTCCTTGGCCTTCTTGCTCCCTTTAATTCCTCGCAAGCCACGGTGAAAAAATCGGGGCGCCCTGGGCGTGTCGAAACAGGAATCGACGTTCTCGAAGCGGAGAAATTTGCGCCGCTTCGCGGCAAGCATGTGGGCTTAATCACCAATCACACGGGGCTCGACGCCCTCGGCCGCTCGACGATCGAGCTATTCTTTCACGCGCCAGGACTTCAGCTTGTGGCGCTCTTCAGTCCGGAGCATGGGATCGCGGGGCGCGCCGACGAGAAATTTGCGTCTTCGAAAGATCCGACGACGGGGCTGCCTACGTACAGCTTGTACGGCGAATCGCTGCGCCCCACGGACGAAATGCTGGCGGGCATCGATACGCTCGTTTTCGATGTGCAGGACGCCGGCGTGCGTTTTTATACATATACGGCCACGATGGCCTACTGCATGGAAGAGGCAGCCAAGCACAACATCGCGTTCTACGTGCTGGACCGGCCAAATCTACTCGGCGGCGATGTCATTGAAGGACCGATACTTGATTCCGACAAAACCAGCATCGTCGGCTACTTTCCTTTGCCCATTCGATACGGGCTGACCATCGGCGAGCTCGCGCAATTCTTCAATAAGGAGAATCACCTGGGGTGCGACTTGCACGTGGTGACAATGAAAAACTGGCATCGCAACTATTTTTTCGAAAGCACGGGGATTCGCTGGGTACCGCCATCGCCCAATCTTCGCACCGTGAAGGGATCGATTGTTTACCCCGGCATTGAGACTCTGCAGAACGCGGGCGTGTCGGTTGGGCGCGGAACGGAGACGCCGTTCGAGGAGTTCGGCGCGCCGTGGATGGATGGGATGGCCGTCGCGGACAAGTTGAATGCGCTCCATCAGCCTGGCTTGCGTTTCAGCGATCAGCCGTTCATCCCCGTCTCCGGGCTTTATGCCGGGCAGCGTTGCGGAGGCGTGGGCATTCGCATCACGGACCGGGCTGCGGTACGTTCCGTGCGCACGGGGTTGGAGATCGCCGCCGTCTTGCAAAAACTATACCCGGCGAAATTTGATCCGGCAAAATTGCTCTTCCTGATGGGGAATTCGGAAACGATCCGACAACTCGAAGCAGGTATTGCTCCCGAGCAGATCGTCGCTAGTTGGTCCACGGACCTCGCGAACTTCGATCAAACGCGGCGAAAGTATTTTCTGTACAAATAGGAAACCAGCGCTCACTGGGCCTCACTGGAAGGGCGTTGCTAGTTAACCGTAAGCGGCGGTACTATGAGCCCGCAAGGGATCCGTTCGATGTGCATGTCGGCGCAGGAGCAAACCTGGTCATACGAAAGGCCCATGCGGCTGGCTTCTCGGGGCCGGATCTTCAAGGCGACCGTCTATGCCATGTATACAGGGCTCGTTCCTAAGGGAATCTACAAACAGGGCGAATTCCAGAAGTTCTTTGTTGAATGGACCAGAAAAAGAACCATCGAAGAAGGCCCGCGCGCGGCGTTAGCCGCTCCAGGCCGGAATTCTCGTAGGATCGGCTCACTATGCGCATAGTCTCTCTTCTGCCGTCCGCCACGGAAATCTTGTTCGCGCTCGGTTTCGACAAGGAAGTTGTTGGCGTGAGTCACGAGTGCGACTTCCCTGCCGAAGCGCGCAAGAAGCGCGTGGTGATTCATTCGCGGCTGCCTCACAACGCGTCTCCTGCGGAGATCGACCGGCTCGTGCGCGAATATGTCTCGCGCGGCGAGAGCCTGTATTCGGTGGATGCCGAGGCGCTCGCGGAATTGGCGCCGGACCTGATTATTACCCAAGATCTGTGCCAGGTTTGCGCTGCCTCGCCGGACGATCTTGCGACAACACTGGCGCGTTTCCCTGATCCGCCTGAAGTTCTGTGCCTGAATCCGCAGGATCTTGGCGATGTGTGGCGCGACATTTTGTGGGTTGGGGAAGGGACTTCCCGCGGGCATGAAGCCGAAGCCCTGCTGAAGGGAATCGGAACAAGGCTTGGCGAACTCGAGTCCCAACTCGAGGGCATGGAGCATCGCCCGCGGGTGGCGATTCTGGAGTGGCTTCAGCCGTTCTATGTGGCCGGGCATTGGGTGCCGGAAATGATCGAGGCCGCGGGCGGAAGAGATGCGCTTGGCCGAAAGCGCACGCCTTCTTTCCGCGTCACCGCCAGCGATGTGAGCGATGCGGCTCCAGAAATTCTTTTGATCGCGCAGTGCGGCTACAGCGCGCAGCAAGCGCGCGATGAGTATTGCGGGATGTCGTTTCCGGAAGAGTGGAGCGCGATTCCTGCCGTGCGTAATTCTCGCGTGTATGCGATGGATGCAAGCGGTTATTTTTCGCGGCCCGGACCCCGACTGATCACTGGCATCGAAGCGCTTGCAAAAATTCTGCATCCAGAAGTTGCGGTCAGTCCGGAAGCGGAAAGTGTCGCGGTGCCCATCAGCGCCACAGCTGTAACCACGTTTCCATCTTCCTTGCGCGCCGCTTCGGCCTAGGCACAGTTGCGCGGGCGGGGCCAGCCCCGCCCCTACAGGTTCCCTTTGCTCCCAGCTGTTCTTCGGTACAGTTGACAGCCCTGGTTTCTATATATAAGATTCCTATATATAGGAGACTTCATGATTGCGCCAGGGATCAAACGCGGAACGGCGGAATTGGCGGTGTTGAGCGTGCTGGAAGACCGGCCGCTGCATGGGTATGAGATGGCGCGGCGCATCGAGCAGCAAACCCAGGGTGCATTGCGATTTACTCTCGCCTCCCTCTACCCACTGCTTTACCGCTTGGAGAAGCGCGGATGGGTGCGCGGGGCTTGGGAAACCAGCGGCACGGGCCGGAGCCGGCGATGTTACCGCCTCACTCCTCAAGGAAAGAAAAAGCTGTCGCCAATCCGCAAAGAATGGGACGAGCTCTTCCGCGCCTTGCGGCGGCTCGCTAAAGTGAAGCATGCCTGATTGGGACGAGTTCGTACGCGAACGGCTAACTGGTATTTCTCTTGAACCGAGAGAGCGGAGCGAGGTTGCCGCAGAGCTCGCCGACCATCTTGAAGAGACTTTCGAGCATTTACGCCGGCAAGGCCTTTCGGAAGAAGCGGCAATCGAGCGTGCTCTTTCGCAAGTCAAGAATTGGCAATCTCTTCGGCGGAGAATTCAGGTTGCACGGAATAAGGAGAACATCATGACAAATCGAGTCAGGCAATGGTGGTTGCCCGGCTTCGTGGCGCTATTTCTTTCGGTGATGCTGCTCATGGTCAATGAGTTCATCGGTATTCGGTTCGGTATTAGACCTTCGATTGTGAGTGCTCACGGCTCGCAGATGAGCGCTCCGGTGGCCGTGATTTACGTTCCGTGGCTGCTGTTGTTGGTTCCCATCGGGGCCCTGGCAGCATACTTGGCGTGGCGGGCAGGCGGTTCAGAAGGCGCGATGCTTGTGTCGATCCTCTTTCCCGTACTGCCGCATTTAGCTTTCTTCATCATGGCGTTTCCCGTGGCGTTGGTCCTTGACGATCACGTCCGACACAACGTTTCCCTAGGCGGCTTGTTTATGGGCCTAATCCAGTGGGTGTTGATGCCTGGAATGGCTCTTTTATGCGGTGGTCTGCCAACGCAATTTTTCTCGTCGCGTCGGGCGACTTCGCCCTCAGCTTAGGTTCACGGTCGGAATTCCGTGCCATGAACAGTCCTTGGGGTTCTCTGGTGGCCGCTGAAGCGAATCAAGATTGGGTTCGAAGGTCCGGCGCGCAGATTGTGCTTCGCTCTTCATAATTCGGCCGGCTTCCTTTCATCACTCTTTCTTCTTGTTTTCGGCCCGACTGGAGCGCGCATGGCTTTTGAAAGTGTGTCCGTTCCGGCCACTTATAAACTTACGGGCAGCAAACAACTGCCAGGAGACCCTTCCTCGATCCCTGCGCCGGGCGCGACTCCGATCTCGGCGGATGGTGCGCTTGGAATCGCGAGAGATTTCCTGCCTGCCGCGGTCCCCCTTTGGATCGTGATGCCTGAGGAGAACACATCTTCGTACGTCGTTAAGATGCGATTCCCTGAAGATCACTCGTCAAATGGCGCGAGCATTGTGTGGGTCGACCAGTTTTCCGGAAAGGTTCTTGCTGCGTGGAACTCGCGAACAGCGCCTGCAGCGCGCAAGATGGAGAGAGCGAATCGCGATCTTCATAGCGGCGATATTTGGGGTTATCCGAGCCGGGTGCTGGCGTGTCTTATGTCCATGTTGTTGGTCGTTCAGGCGACTACGGGACCGTATTTGTTGTGGAAACGCAGGTGCGCCGAAAGAACGGGCCGCGTCCAAACCATACCGACAGGTTGATTTTATTCATGCGCAGCAGGATTGGTCTCGGAAGCCCGCTTGCTCCAATAGCGGTAGAAGGGGAGGCCCGCGAACATTAGGAGGAGGCCGAGGGAGGAGCGGCCGGGGCGGTCGAGCCAGAGGTTGAAGGTGAGAGCAAGCGCTCCGGCTACGAAAAGGCCGGGGACCCAGGGGTAGCCCCAGCAGCGATAGGGGCGCGGCATGTTGGGTTCTTTGTAGCGCAGGCGGAACAGCGCGACTACTGCGAGACCGTAGAAAATCCAGCCGGCGAAGATGAAGAGATTGGTGAGTTCTTCGAAGGTGCCTGTGAGGGCCATCAGGCTGGTGAGTACTCCTTGAAAAATAAGGGCGCGGGCTGGTGTGCGATATTTTGCGTGAACGCCGTCGGCGATTTTGAAAAAGATGCCGTCGCGAGCCATGGCGTAGGTCGGGCGGGCGCCGCTGAGGACGGAGGAGTTCATCGAGCCGAGTGCGCTGATCACCATGGCTACGGTGATCCAGGCGCCCGCGACGGGGCCGGCGACGTGCTGGACTACGTCGGAGGCGATGTGGGGGGAGGCGGCGACTACGTCAAAAGGGAGAACTTTTAGGCAGGCGGCACTGAACAGCAGATAGATTAACGCGACCAGCGCGACCCCGCCAACCAGAGCACGAGGGAAATTGCGTTGGGGGTTTTCAACTTCAGAGCCGACTAGATTTAAATCTTCCCAACCGTCGTAGGCCCACAGCGCGGCGGCTAGCGCGGCCAGGAATGCGCTGAGGACGCCGCCATTGAGTGCGGAGGGCCACAACGGATCGGGGGCGTGGGGCGCGGCCGCGGGGGCGAAAAACGCAACGCCAATGACAATCACTACCGAGATTATTTTTATGGCGGTTAGAAAAACCTGCACGGCGCCTCCCAGACGCACGCCGAGATAGTTGATGCCGGTCATGAGCACTAGCCAGAAAACAGCTAGCGGTTGTGCCCAGGTGAAGACGAAATCGTAGGGCTTGATCCAGCCGGTCAGGCCGGGGATGGCCATGTGCACGGTGAAGATAGGGGCGGCGACGGCGGGGATTAGGAAGCTGAGGAAGCGCATCAGGCCTGCGGCGATGGAGGCGAGCGAGCTGGGGCGGCCTACAATCGAATGCGTCCAGCCAAAAAGAAAACCCCAGGCGGGGCCGAAGCCCCGGCGCAGGTAAGCGTATTCGCCACCGGCTTCGGGAATGGCGGCGCCTAGTTCGGCGAAGGAAAGCGCGCCGAAGAGGGACAGGATGGCGCCGACGATCCAGGCGGCGAAGACGACCGAGACAGTGCGACCCTCGCGAGCCATTTCGGCGGGCTTGAGGAAGATGCCAGTGCCGATCATGGTGCCGACGACAATGGCCCCGGAAGCCCAGGCACCTAGGCCGCGGACGAGTTCGAGACGTTTTGCGTTCTGAATCATGAGTGAGTGCGGGACGACATGGTAACAGGCGATTGCGCATTGGCGACCGCGCGGCACAATTTGTTTGCGGCAGTGGCCCGTTTGCGTTCGTTGGGCACGATTTCATACGGCCGGCGACCGATTGTTTCGCCAAGGCCCCATTTTGCGGCCGTAGGGCACGATAAATCGCGCCCTACAAGTGCCATCCCCTTACGCCGCGGGATGATTTGCATGGAATTTGCTCACCAGGCTGCCTACTAAGAATGTAACTGCTGAGCCGATCAAGAAGTACCACGTGAAGGCGACCGCCGTGTATTGCCAGACACAGAGGATTGTGGCTAAGCCGGCGAACATGCCTGCTAGTGCGCCCGTGGCGGTGGCTTCGCGGTTGAATGTGCCGAGAAAAAAAAGGCCGAGAAGGCTGCCAAAGGGAAGAGAGACGACCGTCAGGCCGGCTTCGAGTAGCGGACCCCATTTGACGAAGCCGAAAGCCATGAGGACGAGACCCCAGGCCAGAGTCATGCGGCGCGCGAGGCGGAGGAATAGGACGGGGTCGGTCGAGCGGCCGCGAAGTTTCGCGAAATCGAGGACGCTGGAGGCGGCGAGGGAGTTGAGGGAGCCGCTGGCGTTGGACATGGCGACGGCGATAATGGAGGCGAGGAGAAGGCCGGCAAGACCTTGCGGCATTTCGCGGACGAGAAAGAGCGGAAGGATGCGGTCGGTGCGCTCGCCAGGGGCCAGAAGGGGCGCGTGCTGCGCGAAGACGAAGAGCAGGACGCCGATTAAGAGAAAAATTGTGAATTGGATTAGGACGATGACACCGCTGGTTAGGAGAGCGCGGCGGCTGTCTTTTTCGTTGCGAGCGGCTAGAAGTCTTTGCACGATGGTTTGGTCGGTGCCGTGGGTGGCCATAGTCAGGAAGGCGCCGCCGATCAGGCCGGACCAGAAAGTGTATTTGGTGGCGAGGTCGACGGTGAAATCGAAGACTTGGAGTTTGTGGCCTGCGGCTGCGGCGACTTGCGTGACTTCGGTCCATCCGCCGGGGATGCGGTGGAGGAGGACCCAAAATGTGACGGCGCTGCCTGACAGATAGAGGAGGAGCTGGGCGACGTCGGTCCAGATGACGGCGGTCATGCCGCCTTCGAAGGTGTAGAGAATGGTGAGGGCGATGACGATGAGGACGGCGAGGCGTTCAGAAGTGCCGAGGACCACACTGACGACAAGCGCGATGGCTGATACGCGGACCCCCTCGGCGATGGCGCGTGTGATGAGGAAGGTGCTGGCGGCGACGGCGCGCATGCGTTCGCCGAAGCGTTTTTCGATGAGCGCGTAGGCGGTGAGAAATTGGCCACGAAAATAGCCGGGGAGGAGGAGGAAGACGATCAGGACTCGGCCGATTAGATAGCCGATGACGAGTTGCAGGAAGGTCATATTGCCGGCGTAGGCGATGGCGGGGGTGCCGATGATGGTGAGCGTCGAGGTTTCTGTGGCGACGATCGAAAGAGCTAACGCCCACCAGGGGGCGGTTCGGCCGCCGAGAAAATAGTCGAGAGAGACGGATTCACGGTCGCTGTTTCGGACGTCCTTTTTGCTGCGGCGGAAGCGCATGCCTAGCGCGGTTACGGCCAGGAGGTAGGCGATGACGATGGCTAGGTCGAGTGGGTGGATGCGCATGAGTGGTTTGTGGCGCGTCGAGTGGCTTCGACCGAGCGCTCGTCCGTTTTTCTCCTTGCTCCTGCGACCTTTGAGCTTTCGTCTTCGGAACACCTATTTAGTCGCAGAAAAAGTGAACCGAGAATAGTGGGAGGTCCGACGCAGGTCAAGAAATCCCTATCGAGTGGGGCAGTTCGGCCGTGAGTTTGTTGGCCGCAGATTTGCTTCAGCGGACAGGGCGCACGTTTGCGCACGACGTTGTCTTCCGTGAATGCATTGCGTGCGTTTCTCGCTTAAACTTTTTGCATGCGCTATGTCTTGGGATTTGATGGCGGCGGGACGAAAACCGACTGTGTCTTGATGGATGGGTCGGGGGCGGTTCTTGCGCGGTCGCAGGCTGGCCCTTCGAATCCTCTGCGCGTTGGATTTGGTGCGGCTCTTATTGCCATTCGCGAAGCGGCGCGGCAGGCCGTCGCTCAGGCGGCGCTGCCGGGCAGTTCGTCAGCCGCTGCGCTTTGCGTGGGGCTCGCGGGATCGGGGCCTTCCGAGTCCGCTCGAAAGATTCGCGCGCTTCTCGCCGCTGAGTTTCCACAGTCGATGATTCTAATATGCACGGACCTCGATCTTGCGCTGGAGGCTGCGGGCCCGGGACCAGCCATCGTACTCATTGCCGGGACCGGTTCAGCCGCGACCGGACGTAACGCTCGAAAAGAATCAGGCCGCGCCGGGGGCTACGGATCGCAAATCGGGGACGAGGGCAGCGCCTACGACATTGGACGGCGCGCCGTGCTCACCGCCATGCATGAAAACGATCGCACCGCCCTAGATTCGCTGCTTGGGCTGCGGTTGTTGCGAGAGCTTGGTTGCGCCGACTGGTCCGAGGTCAAAGCGCGTGCACAGGCCGCTTCGGACGAGGTTTTTCCGCGCCTGTTTTCCGTCGTGGCCACCGTTGCTGATTGGATCGAAACTTCTTCTGAGACTTCCGCTGAAACTGCGGCTAGGAATTCGGCGCGAGGAATTCTGCAGGCGGCTGCGTTTGATCTGAGTTCGCTTGCGGACCATCTTGCGGAGCGCTTGCATTTGCGAGGCACGCGTTTCATCATTGCAAAAACAGGGGGGATGATCGGGCGTTCGAAATATCTGGAGAATCAACTTGATGAGCGTTTGAGGAGTGCGTTTCCTCTGGCCGAAATTGGAGTGCTGCGCATTTCTCCAGCGGAAGCTGCCGCGCGGCTGGCTTTGCAGCTGCTGTCCAGCGGAAATACGGCAGGGAACTGAGATGGCAGGGACGGACAAAAATAGAGATCGCGCCCTTCTTGCGTCCGGCGACGAGCTGACGGCGCTGCTTCACCACGCCGACGCGGAGGTTTTGCTCGCGCTGCTCGACAATCCCGCGCTTGAGGAAACGCAGCTTTGCATGCTGCTCGAACGAAAAAACCTCCCGGCAGAAATTCTGGAAGAAGTTGCACGGCGCAAGCCGCTTTTGAAGAATTACCGCGTCAAACGGGCGCTAGCGTTTCATCCGCGCACGCCGCGGCTGGTGACTTTGCGATTGCTGCGCGATCTTTACTTGATGGACCTCGTGCAGCTCACGCTTTTGCCGGGGATTCCCACGGAGTTGAAACGGAACGCGGAGGACCAGTTGGTTTCGCGGCTGCCGCAACTGCCGCTGGGACAGAAAATCACCCTGGCCCGGCGGGGGCCTGCGCGACTTGCTGGCGCGCTTCTTGCGGAGGGGCACGCACAAATCGTGACCATCGTTCTGGACAATGCTTATCTGACGGAAGCGCAGGTGTTGCGAGCGCTTTCGCGCGAAAAGCTTCCCCCGGTGGTAGTGCGCGCCATCTCCCAACACCGCAAATGGTCAATTACCTATAACGTGCGGTTGGCTTTGGTGCGCCATCCTTCCTCACCGCTGGCCACAGTGCTTGCCTACCTTCCCGAACTTACCGTTTCCGACCTGCGCGAATTGGCGTCGCCCGGAATCGTCTCGGAGAGTCTTAGGAAGTATTTGGAAGCGGAAGTGCATCGGAGGATTCGCGCACGAGAAAAACCCGTGCGGAAAGACGATACCCCGGGACCTGCGGCTGCGTCTAATCAGGGCTAAGCGGCTTCCCTTAATCCATGGGCTCGGGCTCACTCCCCTGGGAGTGTGTGCGGCAATGCTGGATGGATTGCCGGGAACAAAACATCCGTCTCCGACGTCGTATGGGTGTGCTCGTAGCAGGCGTATGCTTACGACGAATGAGCGGCGAGATGGCGCTCGCGCCGCATCTTGGGATCCTTAGCAGGAGTCTTCACCGGGTCAATGGGAAGTGGGGACCAATGGGCCCGGCGATCCGATCGACGCTGGGCGCCGCGCTACTCGTTTCGCGCCAACCTCGAAATCGAATGGGGCTCGGCAGTCTTGCGCGCCAGCACGCGCGATATCAGTTCCAATGGAATGTTCATCGAGTCGGCCAATCCTTTGTGGATTGGCGCGGGGTTTACGGCCCATTTGGTTTTGGACCGGTCCGTCAAAGTCGATTGTTCGGTGAAGCGCATCGAGCCAGGGCTGGGCATGGGCGTGGCCGTGACGCTTTCCGATGGACAGCACGAGCAACGCTATCAAGATCTCCTGGCTTCTCTCTCCCACACAGGTTCTTAAGCTCGTCTTATACTATGCTTCGGGCGGCCCGGATTGCTTGGCGCCTCTTGCGGTGCGGGGAACGGTATTCTCCCGCTTCGTCGAGCACGCCGTTTGAGGTTGCATGACTTTGACCAGATGCCTTGATTGCGGTTCCCCGCGAACCGCCGACCAGTGTCCCTCGTGCGGATTGACGTCCATGGCCGCAGAGTTGCTGTTCCGGCGGCGGCTGGTGGGACGGACCGCCGTCTTTCTGGTTGGTTCGCTTGCTTTTCCCTACGTGAGCCAAATTTATCCTCCGCTTGATTTGGACTTGATGCTGGTGTGCTTCGGCTTGCTCTTTTTCGTGGCGCTGACGCTGGCGGTCATACTCGAGAGGCGCGCGCGGCAGCACAAGGAGCTTGAAGTACTGAAGAGGATCTACTCGGGGTTCATTCCGCTGCCCTGGATTCTGGCTGCCACGCTTTTTGTTAATGGGCGGCTCGATTCGCAGAAAAACATGGCTTACTATCCGACCGACGTCGTTAGTAAATTCAATATGAAGGGAATCGTGCGGGGGAGCCGGCGGCTGCACGTGCATTCCTGGCGTACTGGGCAGAAGGTCGAGGGTTTGGCGGTGGATGCAGATGATTTCGACCGGTTTGAGATTGGCGACACGGTGGTGGTGGCGGTCGAGCCGGGGGCGCTGGGGATTCCGTGGTATTACGCGGTGTACCGCCGGTGAGGCGCTACGCGAGACTAATACGCGGGTTTGCCGTCGGGCTTTAGCGGTAATTGAATTTCGAGGAAGTGGCCGGTTTTGCCGAACCGGAAGCGCACTCGCTCGACCAGGCCAACGTCGCGCACCTTCCACTCCGAAGTTTCGACGGGATCGCTCGGCAGATCGGACGTGGACCATTCGACGTTGTCACCTTGTGGTTTCACCGTTTGTGGATCGACCTCGTAGGCTTCTTGTTCCTTGATATTCAGCAGCAGGTAGCGCTTCCAGAGTTTCACCAGGAGCACGCCTCGTTTCTCTGTGTGATAGATGTTCCAGGATTGCGGCGCTTCGTCATTGAAGCGCACAATCGCGAATTGAACCTGCTTCCAAAGAGTTTTCTCGCCCGCTGGTTTCGCGAAGGCGATCGGGCACCCCAACAGGATAAACAAAACTGCCGTATAGAAACGTGAGGCCATTACTCTCCTAGCGCCGCCGCGAATGCCCCGTAGCTTCGCCATGCTGGTGCGTCGATCCTCGGCGCGGAGCGCGCCCAGAGCCGGGCGGCCCAAAATAGAATAAGCAAGGGCAACCAAAGAAATACAAACGAGACAAGCTGGCGCAAGAAAGAGCGGATCATAGCTCCGCCTCAGGCGCTTACCTCGGAAAAGGATTTGTCGAGCAGGCGGACGGCCTCGTCTACGTCTGGTTTGGTGGTATTCAGCATGGGGGCTAGCCGAAGGACGTTGCCCATGAGGCCGCCTTTGCCGATCAGCAGGCCGTTGTCGCGGGCGCGTTCCATTACCTCGGTTGTGGCTGCGGGGGCAGGCTCTTTGGTTTTGCGGTCTTTGACCAGTTCAAGCGCTTGCATGAGGCCCATGCCGCGGACGTCGCCGATAAGCGGGTATTTTTCTTGAAGCTCTTCGAGCTTGGCGCGGAAGTAGTTGCCTACCGTGTGGGCGTTCTCGCGGAGGTCGTCTTCTTCGATCAGCTCGATGGTGGCGCGGGCTGCGGCGCAGGTTACTGGGTTGCCGCCAAAGGTAGCGATGTTCAGCCCTTGGAATCCGGCGGCGATTTCGGGTGTAGTGACCGTCAGACCAACCGGAACGCCGTTGGCCATGCCCTTGGCGCTGGTGAGAATATCCGGCGTTACTTCCCATTGTTCGATGCCGAACCATTTTTTGCCGGTGCGGCCCCAGCCGGTTTGCACTTCGTCGGAGATGAATAGCCCACCGTACTTTTTTACGATGCTGAAAACAATTTTGAAATACTCCTTGGGCGGGGTGATGAAGCCGCCGACGCCCTGGATGGGCTCAGCGATGAAAGCGGCGATGCTTCCGCTGGTGCCGGTCTGAATGAGATTTTCGACGTCGCCGGCACAAGCTACTTCGCATTCGGGATATTTCAAGTGCAGTGGGCAGCGGTAGCAGTACGGATTGATGGCGTGGGAGATGCCCACGCTGATGACTCCGGCTTTGCGATAAGGCGCGTGCGCCGTGACGGATTTCATGAGCGAGGAGCCGCCGGAATAGGCGTGTCGGAGTGCGACGATATCAAAGCTGCCGGTGGCCATGCGCGCGATTAGAATTGCGGCTTCGTCGGCTTCGCTGCCGGAGCTCGTGAAAAAACTCTGCTGCAGGTTGCCCGGCGTGATCTGCGCGATTTTTTCCGCCAGCGCCACGATTTGCTCGGTGGGGTAGAGCGTCGAGATGTGCTGCAGCTTGTTCACCTGCGCGTTGATCTTGCTGGTGATTCTTGGATTGCAGTGGCCTACGGAAACGGTCAGGATCCCGCCAAAAAAATCGAGGTACTTGCGCCCTTCAACGTCCCAGACGTGCTGCATTTCGGCGTAATCGGCGACGAGCGGGTCCTGGGAGTAGTGGGTCACCGACGGCCAGATATATTTTTTGTGCTTGGCGACAGCTTCTTCGCTGCGCGACATGGTTGATGGCACTGGCTTTGCCGGCGTGGTCATTAGTGCTTCCTCGGGCTTGGGTTGGTTACGTTCGAGTGTACGACGCAGTAGAACCTGCGGCAAGCACGCTGCCCGCCTCCCCCGCCTCCCCGTTGCCGAAGGATGGGCAATGGACTCGACCCAAAAGGGTGATACCTAACTCTCGCGCGCACTAGTGCATCCAAAGCGACGAGTTCGAGGATCTATGGGCTAGGCGCGGAGACGCGAGGAGACGGGCGATGGCGAACAGGGCAGCGGTCGTTCGGTCAGGATGGAACTTACATTTCGTGTCGTCGCGGCGGTTTTGGCAATCGTGTGGCGGGGAGAATCACTTGGTTCGCTTACGACGGTGGTTATGCGGAGTATAGGGTGGCTCCTCGGGAGGCTGTGGCCAGCATGCCTGAGTCGCTCGATCCGGCGGAGGCGGCGCCGCTGCCTTGTGCGGGGATCACCGCTTGCCAGCAAGTTTGGTTATCGTGGTGTGGCCATCCGTCGCGGAAAAGAAGCGGAAGCGCTGGCGTTTCGGCGGATGGTGAGCGGGAAGGCTCAGTTTCGCAGGGTGCTCACCAGGGAGGAGGGGATGTAGCACGAAAACCCGGGGGGCCGTTGCATGGCGCCTGGATTTCACATTAAATGCGGCAGGCTCTATTAGGAGATGGAAAGATGAGGATACACATCCGAAAAGAGAGACCTGCCGCATGGCCGGAACGCAGAAAAGAAACGAAGCGCGCTTGGACTATCCCATTTGTGGCCTTCGAGTGGATGTGGGAGTGGGTGGCTTACGCGCTCAGCAACTGGACTTTCCTCGAAGTGCTCGATTACCTGGAAACTTTCAGCGTACTCGTTGCGGTGATCTTTTATTTTTCGGAATCGGGCGACCGCATCAAACAAAGACACTACCAGGCATGGCAGGTGGTGAACACTTCGCAAGGAAAAGGCGGAAGCGGGGGAAGGATCGACGCGCTTCAGGAATTGAATGCGGACCGCGTTCCGCTGGTTGGAGTGGATGTTTCCGGCGCATTTCTTCAAGGGGTGCGGTTGGAAAAAGCCCGTTTGCTGCGGGCGAATTTTTCTTCGGCCGATATGCGTGAGGGAAAATTCCGGTCGGCGGACTTTTCGAATGCGAACCTGCGCTCGGCCAATCTTCGGAGAGGCAATCTCGAGCAGGTTTCGTTCGAGGGGGCGGATCTAGATGACAGCGATCTTACGGACGCGGACCTGGCTGGAGCGAACCTCACGGACGCGACGCTGGTGGACGCGGATTTGACCAATGCGGATCTGCGTGGCGTTCACTGGGAGCATATCCGAGGCATTAGGAACGCCAATATCTTCGGTGTGAAGAATGCGCCGCAGGGTTTTGTGGAATGGGCCATGAAGCATGGCGCGCTCCGGCAGGACACCGGGACGCGAGAACCGGGCTGAACCGATGGTAATTCGCGCAGCAACCGCAAGCGACAGTGAGGCGATTTGGAAGATCCTCGAACCCGTGATTTGCGGCGGGGATACGTATACCTTGCCCCAGGAAATGAATCGCGGGGACGCACTTGCATATTGGAATTCGGCGGGCCACGAGGTGTTCGTCGCAGAAGAAAACGGAGAAATTCTGGGGACGTATTATTTGCGCGCGAATCACAGCGGCGGGGGAGCGCACGTAGCGAATTGCGGGTACATGACCGGTCCGTGGGCAAGCGGGCGCGGCGTTGCCAGGGCCATGTGCCAGCATTCACTAGAGCACGCGAGGGAACGAGGATTCCTTTGCATGCAATTTAACTTTGTGGTCAGTAGCAACGAACGCGCGGTGCGGCTCTGGCAGAGCATGGGCTTTGAAATTGTCGGCCGGCTTCCCGCGGCGTTTTTGCATCCGACGCTCGGTCCCGTAGATGCTCTCGTCATGTACCGCCATCTGTAGCCCGGCTCCCGGAAGCGGCACGGGAGCCATCTGGCGGCGGCTCTCCTGACAATTCACGGTTACCGCACTACGACAGGGAGCCCGGCATGCGTATAATGACGCGCTATGGCTTCGAGCCCCTCCTTCATCCGGCGAACCATTCGGATGTTCGCGCGAGTATTTCCGCGCTGCGGCATGATTTCGCAGGCGATCGCGTTCAATCTGTTCCTGGCTTTTTTCCCGGCGCTGCTTATCATGGTGGGCTTTGCAACCAGCCGCATCGGCGGGCGAACCAGCCTGCTCGATTTGATCACCGATCTCACCGCATTTCTGCCCCCGGGCAGTCAGAGCATTGTTTCCGAGTTTCTGGTGAAGCGCGGGACGGACGCCTGGAAACTTGCGCTTCTGGGATGGACGGGAACGCTACTGGCAGGCTCGCAGGTGATGCGGCTGCTGATGGAAGGGATTCATCGAATTTATGGGGATCAGGAGCAGCCGGGATTTTTGCAGCGGCAACTTCGGGGATTGGTGCTGCTCTTAGTGACCATTGCGCCGCTGCTGGCAGCGGCGATATTGGGAGTTCTTGGGCGGCCGATCCGGCGCTGGCTTGCCGAGGAACTGGGCCCGCAGCCTATCCTGCAGGGATGGTGGACAATCTTCTTTCCCGCAGCGGCGATTGTGCTGGCCATGCTGGCGCTCACCGTGATTTATCGAGTGGCTCGTCCGGGCGAGGAACGGATGCGCAACGTCTTGCCGGGGGCGATGGTGGCGACCTCGCTGTGGTGGCTGGCCAACGTGCTATTTGGATATTACGTGCGGCGCGTGCCGTACAGCGTGGTGTATGGAGGGCTTGCGGCGGTCATCGGATTGATGGTGTGGATGCAGCTATCGGCGGTGATCATATTTCTGGGGGCGGCGTGGAATGCGGAATTGGCAGAGAACCGGCGGGTGGCGCGCGCACACAGCTGAAAGCACTTTTAGACAGAGCGGCTGAACGAAATGATGGAACCCTATGGCTCTACAACTGGTTCGCGTGGAGTGCTATTCGGGTCATAAGGCGGAAGAGCGGCCCGTGCGCATGGTGTTTCAAGCGCAAACCTTGGAGATCGCGGAAGTGGAGGACCGTTGGTACTCGCCCGGCGCGACTTATTTTCGGGTGCGGACAGAGACGGGAGACCGCTATGTTTTGCGGCGTGATGACGCGCAGGATGTATGGAGCCTGACCGCCTACCGCGCGGCCGGCAAACGCGTTGACACAAAAATTAACCAGAGCGTATAGTCATTCTGCGAGTGTGTTCCCAAGGTTCCCCCGTAGTGCTGGCTCCCCGGAGAGCCGGCGGTGCCTGCGGATGCGGATCAGAGAAGGAAAAGGATGTCCGACCTACCGCAGTTCCCGTTCGCGCGGCGCTCGAGGTGTGTTTGCTTGCTGCTACTGCTGACCGGTGCCAGTCCGTCCGTTCGGGCGCAAACTCCGACATCGCCAGCCCCGCCCCCGGCTAGTCCCCCCGCCGAGGCGCCTCAAGAGCCTCCGAAGCCACAAGCGCCGGCTGCGAACGACAGTGCCGAAGTCTCCAGTCGCGATACAGCTCCGACATTTAAAGTTCGCGTAAATCTTGTCTTGGTGCGCGTGGTCGTGCGCGATCAGCAGGGCAAGGTAGTGCCGAACCTGCACAAGGAAGATTTTCAGTTATCCGACAATCGCAAGCAGCAAATAATCTCGACCTTCAGCGTGGAGACACCGGAATCGCGTGCGGTTGCGACCACAACCAGTGCGGATCCGAATGTTACAGCGGATCCGGAGGCCGCAAAAGCGGTGGCGGCCGCTTTGCCGCAGCGGTTTGTCTCTGTCGTATTCGACGACCAGCACCTTACGATGCAGGATGCCATGTTCGTGCGAACTTCCGCAGGTCGTTTTTTTGATTCGCTGGCGGCTTCCGATCGAGTAGGCATCTACTCGACTTCCGGGCAGTTCACGCAGGAATTTACCGACGACCATGAGCTTTTGCGCAAATCGCTTTTGAAAATCATCCCGCATTCTCCGACCGCGGGAATTCACGACTGTCCGGAGATCAGCTACTACGAGGCGGACCTAATCGAGAACAAGAACGACCCGCAGGCGCTGGCTATTGCGGCCGAAGACGCGGTGCAGTGCGCCTTCGGCGGCGACGAAACGCAGATTGCTGCGGCGCGATCCATGGCGCAGGCGACAGCCGTCGCCGTGGTCGGGCGGGAGGACTCGTCGACAGAGTATGCCTTGCGGCACATGGAAGAGGTGATGCGGCGACTGGCGACGATGCCGGGACAGCGGATCATGGTGTTCGTTTCCCCTGGATTTATTACTTCGACGCTGCATCTGGAATTCAGCAACCTGGTGGACCGAGCAACTAAGGCGAATATCGTGGTCAACACGATTGATGCGCGCGGGTTGTACACCCCGGATATGGGAGACATCGCCGAACCCGCAACGGGTTCGTACCGGACCGCTGGATACAAGACCACATATGCCGTGGCCGCACAACTGGCACAAGAAGACGTGCTCGCTGAGCTTGCTGATGGAACGGGGGGGATTTTTTTCCACAACCGAAACGATGTGGATGAGGGCTTGCGCGAGGCGGGAGCGGCTCCGGCGATGACATATCTTATTGGGTTTTCGCCGCAAAACCTGAAGCTGGATGGGAGCTTGCATACTCTGAAGGTGTCGTTCGTGCACAAGACCAACTACAGAATTCAAGCGCGGCACGCGTACTTCGCGCCGCGGCACGTGGTTGACCCGACGGAAGCGGCCAAGCAAGAGATTCAGGAAGCGCTTTTTTCGCAGGACGAAGTGCGCGATTTGCCGGTAGATTTGCACACGCAATTCTTCAAGACGGCCAACTACCAGGCGAAGCTGGCGGTACTCACGCACGTCGATATCAAAGGCGTGCATTTCCGCAAGGCCGAGGGCCGCAACCGGGATGACCTCACCGTCGCGACCGCGATCTTTGATGAAAACGGAAATTACGTGACCGGTGGGGAAAAGATCGTGCAGATGAAACTTTTGGACCTGACGTACGACCGGTTGAGCCTGTCGGGTCTGAATCTGAAGACGAGTTTCGACGTGAAGCCTGGGACCTATCTGGTAAGGCAGGTAGTGCGTGACTCGGAAGGATCGCAGCTTGCGGCGCGCAACGGCGCCGTAGTCATACCGAATTGAAGGGGGAGCAAATGAACACAAAAAAGAACCGCTCGCGGATAGCTTGGGGCTGGCTTGCCGGACTAACGGCGGCCGCATCGTGCTTGTTTTTGGCCCAGCTTGCGGGGCAGACCCCGCCGGCACAGGCACCGGTCACTCCTGCTGGCGATGCGAACCAGCAGGCAGGAGCGACAATTAAAGCAGAGTCGCGCCTGGTCCTGGTGGACGCCGTGGTGACCGACAAGAAGGGAAACTACGTCCACGACCTGACGCAAAACGATTTCAAGGTGTACGAAGACAACAAGGAACAGAGCGTGGCGAGTTTTTCTTTTGGCGCGGATACCGCGGTTCAGGCGCAGGGGCAGAAGCGATATTTGATCCTGTTCTTTGATAACTCAACGATGGCGATGGCCGATCAGATTCAGGCGAGAGATGCAGCGAAGAAATTCATCGATGGCAATGCCGGGCCGGACAGGCTCATGGCGGTTGTAGAGTTCGGCGGGACCTTACAGATCGTGCAGAATTTTACCGCGAACGCCGACCGTTTGCGTGCCGCGGTTGGTGGAGCGAAGGGCTCCTCCGTGGATCCCAACGCGCAGGCCCCTGTTGAGGTGGCCTCGGCAGGGCTCTCGCCATCGGCGAGTCCGTTCGGAAGCACGTCAGGAACGTCTTCGCCATTTTCTTCGATGAGCAATGCCGAGGCGGATTTCGGCGCGAGGAGCATGCTGCTCTCGGTGCGCAGTCTGGCGAAGAATCTGCGCGGAGTTCCGGGGCGAAAGATGGTGGTGCTGTTTTCCTCGGGTTTCCCGTTGACGAGCGAGAGCGAGTCCGAGCTGACGGCCACCATTGACGCTTGCAACAAGGCCAACGTGGCGATCTATTCGCTCGATGTGCGCGGCCTCTTGGCCACGCCCCCGGGCGGGATCTCCGAGCTAACACCTCCTGAAGACGGCAGGCGCACACTCGCGGTGCGGTCCGAGGCGATGAACGCTTATGGCGGCGCGCGTGTGGTGCGGACTTCCTACACACTGGGACTGTTTGAGCCTCAACGCCCCGGCGGTGGAGGTGGCGGCACGGGAGGTGGCGGCACGGGAGGTGGTGGAACTGGTGGTGGTGGCGGACGTCCTGGCGGAGGTGGAGGAACCGGTGGTGGCGGCACGGGTACGGGTACAGGCGGGGGTACGGGTGGTAAAGGCGGTACGGGCGGCACCGGAGGTACCGGCGGGACCGGCGGGAAAGGCGGCACAGCAGGAACGGGTGGAGGAGGCGTTGCGAATTCGAATACCAACAATCCGAATTCGGTCTATTCTCAGCCGAGGACCATCGTTCCGCAATTTCCTCCCTCAGCGTCGACCAATCAGCAGATTCTTGCCGCTCTCGCGGAGGGAACGGGCGGGTTCACCATATTCAACACCAACGACTTGCTGGGAGGGTTGGAGAAGATCGGTCGCGAGCAGAACGAGTTTTATATTCTGGGCTACGTGCCGGAGAAGACCGCTGAGGGAAGTTGCCACACGCTAAAGGTGAAGTTGAACCGTGCCGGGATGAACGTCAGGTCGCGCAGCGGGTACTGCAACACGAAGTCGACAAACGTGCTGGAAGGTACGCCGGTAGAGAAACAACTTGAGGCGCGGGCGACGGGCCATCAGGCCGGGACCATGCAGGGCTCGTTCGAGGTGCCGTATTTCTATACCTCGCCGAATGTGGCGCGGGTAAACCTGTCGATGGAGATCCCCTCGAATACCGTGCAGTTCAACAAAGATAAGGGAAAGTATCACGCCAGCCTGAATGTGCTGGGTATCGCGTACAAGCCTGACGGCAGTGTTGGAGCGCGGTTCAGCGATACGGTCAATCTGGATTTGGAAAAAGACGAAGTGAAGGAGTTCACCAAGCAACCCTATTTCTACCAGAACCAGTTCGATGCGGGATCGGGCAGCTACAAGCTGACCGTAGTCGTGAGTTCGAGCGGTGACGCCTTCGGAAAATACGAATCGCCACTGCAGATCGATCCTTATGACGGGAAGGAGTTCAGTTTGGGCGGAGTGGCCCTTACGAACTCGATGCAGCGGCTGTCGGACATTCCCACGGGGCTCGATTCGGCGCTGCTGGAGGACCGCACGCCGCTGGTGGTAAAGGGCATGCAAATGAATCCGTCGGCCAGCAACCGGTTCAAGAAGACGGATAGCGTGGCTGTCTATACGGAAGTCTACGAGCCGTTGCTTACCTCTGCCAATCCTCCGCAGGTTATGGCCGGTTATGCGATCGTTGAGCGGTCTAGCGGGAAAGTCATCTTTAAGACCGGCGCGGTTCGCTTGGATGACTTCATTCAGAAGGGAAGTCCGATGGTGCCTGTGGGGCTGAGCATCAAAGTAAGCGACATGCCTCCCGGAGGTTATCAGCTGGTTATGATGGCGGCCGATGGAGCGGGAAACCGTGCCAAGAATCGCGCCGTCGATTTCGACGTGACGCAGTAGCGAGTGATTCGGCTAAGCTGCGGGCTGGCGAGATGCGTTGCCGGACTCGGCCATTAGGCTACGCAAGACAAACCAGCAATTCGCGGGGCGTTCCGATAGACGCCTCATGAAATAGGGGCACCAGTCGGTGCCGAAGGGCACGTAGACCTGCAGAGTGTCTCCGGCCCGGTGCACTTGTTCCTGTAGATCGCGGCGAATCCCGTAAATCATCTGAAACTCGTAGCGGCTTTTGGCTAGCTTGAGCCGGGTGGCTTCGGCTTGCGCATGAGCGACCATGTTCCAATCATGGGAAGCGATGGCGGGTAGAAAAGCGCCCTCCCGAGCGCCTTCGAGCAGCAAACTCGTCAGCTTCTGGTAGTTGGCATCCACGTCGCGCTTTTTCTGAAAAGCGATTTTTGGGGATTCGCGATAGGCGCCTTTGACCAGGCGAATCTTCGCCTTGATGGGTGCGAGCCTTTTGAGATCTTTCTCCGTACGGAAAAGGTACGCCTGGACCGCTAGCCCGCAATTACCAAGCTCCCGTTGCACGCTTTCGAAGATGTCTAGCGTAAAGTCGGTATACGCGCTGCCTTCCATGTCCATTTCAATGGTGCGGCCCAGGGCGGCGGCGCGGGCGGCGATTTCGCGGGCCATCGAGCGGCACAGGTCTTTGTCGATGTCCAGGCCGAGTTGCGTGAGTTTGATGGAGATGTTGCCAGTGAGGTTTTTGCCGTGCAGTTCTTCCACCATGCGGATGTAACCGGCGCGGACCTCGCGTGCGGCTGCTTCGCTGGAGATGTTTTCGCCCAGGTGGTTCAGGCTGACGTTGCGGCCCTCTCGGCAGAGTTCCTGGCTTGCTCGGAGCGCTTCTTCGAGGGACTCGCCGGCAACGAAACGGCGCGCGAAGCCATTTTTCATGCCGTGGCGCGCGATGCGATCCGTTACGCCGCGTTTTGTGGACAGCCAGAAGATGAAATTGCGAATCAACACGAATCCTCCCTGGAAGAAGCAGCCCGAGAATACGGGCAGGTGTGCCGGGCGTCAATACCGCCGATGGTGGGCGGAACGGGCCGTAGGTCCAAAGGGATGAGCCAGTTAGGAGCAGACCTGTACGTCTGGACAAAGTAGAGATTCGACACCGAACCTTGCGGGATGCAACTTCCGGGTGTTCCGAGGGTTATTCTATGGAGTGCCAAGTGTTTGCAGACGATTCCGCCCGGTAGGAGAGTGTCATGAGCGTGCAGCATGGCCCCGGCCAGCAGACGGCTTCGATTTCGGCATCACCCAGATCATTCCTGTCAGCCGTACTTTCTGTGGCATGCATATTCTCAATGGGTATCGA
>Ga0210395_10000395_pt1 | contig 34248 bp, 31 predicted proteins | sample IncBWH4OmetaG_FD_150861 | JGI IMG/M metagenome (GOLD analysis project Ga0210395, IMG submission 150861) | Forest soil microbial communities from Barre Woods Harvard Forest LTER site, Petersham, Massachusetts, United States - Inc-BW-H-4-O ... | reverse complement strand
CGCCAATACGGCCGCCCGCGCGATCTGCATGTCGTCCTCCCGATTTTACCGGCCTGCCAGCGCTGCCACTGTACGCTTGCGTGTTTTAGCCGACTAGCAACGCATACGAGAGGAAGCCGATTGTCGCGCCCGGCTCGATGGTGGTGATCTCTTCGGTCAGTTCGGCCAAGCCGTCAGTTTCGGTCAGCGAGGTGATGACGCCGGCGCCGTCCTGCGGGTGCTTGAAGGCTTCGATGGCACCATCGGAGGCCTGCCGCAGCGCCACGCGCACATATTCGCGCCGGCCTTTGCGCTTCTTGTAGGAGAAGGCTGAGCGGGCCGGCATGGCGATCAGCGGTTCGGGCAACGCGCCGGCCAAGCGCAACAGTAACGGCCGCACCACGCGCACGAAGGTGACGAAGACCGCGACCGGATTTCCCGGCAAGCCGACAAACGCCGCGCTGTCGCCGGTCTTTTTTGCCGGGACGACACCCATTGCGACAGGCCGGCCGGGCTTTATTGCGACCCGCCAAAACACGATGCGGCCGATGCTTTCTATGGCGCTGCGTACATAATCGGCCTCTCCGGTCGAGACGCCGCCCGACGTCAGCACGAGATCATGATCTTGAGCGGCTTCGGCAATGGCGCGTGCCAGCTGTTGCGGATCGTCGCCGAGAATGCCGAGGTCGGTGACCTCGGCGCCAAGGCGCGCAATGAGGCCCGCGAGCAGGTAGCGATTGGAATCGTAAAGCGCGGCACGCGGCAGTTCCGCGCCCGGCTCGACGATCTCGTCGCCGGTCGAAAACAGCGCCACCCGCACGCGCCGGCGGACTTTGAGCGCAGTGAGACCGAGCGCCGCCGCGAGCGCAACGTGCTGCACGGCGAGGCGACGGCCGGCGGGCAGCGCGACCGCACCGGCGCGCATGTCCTCACCGGCCAGCCGGCGGTTGGCGCCGAGTTTTAGTCCCGGCGGCACGATGACGGAGCTGCCGTCGACGCGGCAGTCTTCCTGCATGAAGACCGTGTCGGCGCCGTCCGGCATCGGCGCGCCGGTGAAAATGCGGATCGCCTCCCCGGCATGAAGCGCCTGCGTGGCGTCATGCCCGGCGGCGACGCGATCGACGATGGTCAGCCGCGTTTCGCCTTTGGCATCGAGATTGGCGGCACGCACCGCATAGCCGTCCACGGCGGAATTATCGAACGGCGGCACGTTGACCGGGGCGATGACGTCCTCGGCCAGCACGCGGCCCATCGCCCCGCGCAATGTCACGGTTTCGCATTCGCTCACCGGCGCAACGCGCTCGACGATCAGACGCTCGGCGTCGGCAACCGGCAGCAGCGGACCGTTGAAGGCGAAGCAATCGTCGCTGAGCTGCGTCATTACGCGTCACCTCGCGGCGGCCCGATCTGGTCGAGCGGCAGCGCCTCCGCCTCGAACATAGTGGCGATGCCGTCAAAATCATCGAGCATCAGCACCGGCACCACCGCTTGCGGCAGCGGCGCGTCGGTCGCGACGGCGACGATGCAATCGTCATCGGGATGCAACAGCGGCTTGCCGACCGTGGCGCGAAAGACTTCGAGTTTGGGATGCGAATGGCGCTTAAAACCTTCGACGATCACCAGATCGACCGGGCTCAGCTTCGCCAAAATATCGGCGAGCGGCGGCTCGGGCTCGTCGCCAAGCTCGTGAACGATGGCCCAGCGGCGGCTGGAAACGATCGCGACCTCGCTGGCGCCGGCCTGCCGGTGCAGCCAGGAATCCTTGCCCGGCTGGTCGGTGTCGAACTCGTGATGCGCATGTTTCACCGTCGCGACTTTCAGGCCGCGCTTGACCAGCACCGGGATCACGCCGGTGACCAGTGTCGTCTTGCCCGAGCCGCTCCAGCCCGCGAGACCGATGATGCGCATAGACCTTATGTAGCGTCATTCGTCCGCGGGTTCCATGCCGAGGGCGCGGATGCGTTCCCGCGTTGTTTCGTCCCGCAAGACTTCCAGGATAGCCTGCACGGCAGGCCGCTCGCGGCGCGCCTCGCGCAGCAAAAAATCGTATTCCTCGGGCGCGATGGGCAGAAAGGCAAGACCATACATCCGCGCTACCGGCTCGATGGCGACGCCCCAATCGGCGCGGTTTTGCGCTACCGCGGCCGCGACCGCGTTATGCGAGCGCGGCTGATTGGCGTAGCCGGGCGGCCGCGCGCGGCCAAGCAGGCTGTCGATCAAGACGCGCGTACCGGATCCGGCATTGCGGTTGACCATCAGCGCTGCCGGATCGGCGAGCGCGGCTTTCAACGCCGAGTCGGCGGTACGGCCTTCGAAGCGAGAGTCGCCTGGGCGATAAGCAAAACCCTGCATGCGCCGCCAGCCCGGCACCAGCGCGAGGCCGGGTGCCAGCAGTTGTTTGTTGTAGACACCAGTCGCCGGATCGACGAGATGCACGGGCGCGAGATCGCATTCGCCGCGGCTCAACGCCGCGGCGCCGCCGAGACTGCCGACCGCGATGGTCCGCGCGACAAAACCGCGCGCCGCGAGCGCGCCTACGACGACATCGAGCGCGATATCGTGGCTACCCATGATGACGAGATCGGGCGCGCGCGCCGCGTCGCCGATCAGCGTGACCTCCGCGCTGGTATCGGCATCGAGCGAACTCACCAGCGGATCGATGGTCAAGAATCCGTCGGCCTGGGAAAACGCCGTCACCGCGCCCGAGCCTTTGCCGGTCGGAAACGCGATAGCACCCTCTTCGCCGGAGACCAGCGAGACCAGCACGAATTCCTCGCGGCCGAGCTCCGAAGCAATGCGCACCGGCACCCGCGCCGTCGCCGTTCGCGCCGTTTCCGGCGCCAGCCCGGCGCGGGCGCGGATGACCGGCGCGACGAAGGTGTGAAAGGTGAAGATTGCCGAAGTGGGAAAACCCGGCAACACGACGAGCGGCTTGTCGCCGATCACCGCGAGGCACAGCGGCTTGCCAGGTTTTAGCGCCACGCCATGGACCAGGATGCCGGGCGCGCCGAGCCGCGACACGATGCGATGGGACAAATCGCCGGCGCCCTTCGAGGTGCCGCCTGAGAGCACCACCATGTCGCAGGATTCCAGCGCCGTGCGCATGGCAAGTTCGAGCGCGACCTCCTCGTCCGGGAAGGCACCGAACGGCACCGGCTCGCCGCCGGCTTCGACGATCGTGGCGGCGATGATGGCGCCGTTGCTGTCGTAGACGCCGGCCGGCGTGAGCGGCCGGCCGGGCTCGACCAATTCGTCGCCGGTCGAGAGCACGGCGACACGCGGGCGGCGCACCACGTCGACGGAAGCAAACCCGCACGCCGCGAGCATGCCGATCTCACGCGAGCCGATGCGCGTACCCCTTCTCAGCAACGTCTCGCCGCGCGCGATATCGGAGCCGGCGTAGGAAATGAGCTGGCCGCTCGCGGCGGCGCGGCGCAGCGCGATTGCCGGTGCGACCTCGGCTTCGATCAATTCGGTGTGCTCGATCATCACCACGGCGTCTGCGCCGCGCGGGATGACACCACCGGTCGCAATCGCCGTCGCGGTGCCGGGCAGCACTTCGATGGCAGGCGCCACGCCGCAGGCGATCACTTCGGCGTTGAGGACAAGACGCTTTGGCGCGCCATCGCTGGCGCCCACGGTGTCGGCGGCGCGCATCGCAAAGCCGTCGACATTGGAACGGTCGAACGGCGGCGCATCGACCGGCGCGACCACGTCGGCTGCAAGCACGCGCGACAGCGCCGCGCCAAGCGCCAGGCTTTCGCCGCCGAGCGGCGAGCGATCGATACAGGCATCGAAACGGCGGCGCGCGTCATCGGCGGAAACCACGTCGAGGAATTGCTCCTGGCGCGCGGCCCGCTTGACGGCGTCGAGGATTGCCGAACCGCGTGTGCTGGATTTGGGATTTATGGCCATGCTCTCACGGCAACCGGCGTCCCGGCTGCAAAACCTTCGCTCTCGGCCGGCACGACGATCCAGCCGTCGCTGCGAGCCAGCGATTCCAGAGATAAATAACCCGAGGCGAGCGGTTCCGCCACGCCGCCGTCGCAGTTCACCGGAACCAATTCTGTCAGGCCGATGGTCGATGTGACCTTGCGCTTGAGCGGCAGCATGACCGGCAAATCCGCGATGCCGCCACCGGCAAGCTTGGCCACGAGATGGCGCCCGATCAGCAGCCAGATCGCCAGCGCCGCATCGAGTCGTCCCGGGACCAGCAGCACAGGCTTTGCAGCGGCAAAGCCGAACGCGGCGTTTTCGCCCGGCGACAGAGCGATGCCGCGCGCCTCGACCTGGCCAAGCCGCGCCAGCGTGTGGACGGCGGCATCATGCAATCCATTGCCGGTGCCGCCAACGGCGATTACGGCGCTGGTTTCCTCATCTTCGAGAGCAGGCTCGAGTGCGATCGATCTGCCGGTAGCCACGCCTCCAGCCTCACCCGCGAGACGCACGAGCGTCGTCAACGCCACGTCGATTGCCGGCGACCTTGCCTCACCACCGTAGACGATGTGGATACGCGGTGCACGGATGATCACATCCTTGATTTCGGCCGCTGCCATGACCGCGATGTCGACGGCGCGCGCGCGCTGCCCGGCGCGACGCAATGGCGTGTGCGGCGTGGCGTCGCCGCCTTTGGGCAAAACCCCCTCGCCTGCCGTGACCGCGGCGACGGCTTCGACACGATGGCCGCGCAGTACGACGGCATCAAACGGCAGCACTGCGTCGGTGTCGCTCGGCAGCGCCTCACCGGCGTCGATACGGCGCACCGTCGGCGGCAACGGCACCGGGGCGTAAGGTCCGGCATCGGCGACCGCGGCGGCATCCACCGGAAATCCGTCGCGTAGCGCAATCGGACGCGGTGGCTGCTCCGACGACACCACATCCTCGGCCAGGGTAAAGTCGCGCGCGGCACCGAGTGCCGATTGCTGCGGCTTGACCGCGCCGACCCGCGCGTCAATGAGCGCGAGGATCGCGCTGAGCGGGGTCAGGCGCGTGATGCGTTGCATGCTGGAATCGACGGCCATTCTCTCTATGTCATGCCCGCCAACGGGTCCGGCCCGAAGTGGCCGGCCCGATAACAAGCTCAGGCGGGCATCCAGTAAACACCAAAAACCGAGTATACATCCTCATCATCCGAGATTACTGGATCGTGCGCTTATGCGGACGATGACATTAGAGATGGCGGAAAAGACCCTCAATCTGCGCGGCCTCAAATGCCCGCTGCCGGCGCTGCGCACAAAAAAGGCGCTTGGCGGCATGACGGCGGGCGACGTTTTGGTCGTGGAATGCACCGATCCGCTGGCCGGCATCGATATTCCGAATCTGCTCAACCAGACCGGCGATGCGCTCGAAGCCACGCGCAAGGAGAAGCGGCTGCTGACGTTCCGCATTCGCAAGGCGTGACGGCCGGCTATTCCAACTTGAGCCCGGCCTTGAGGATCACCGGCTTCCAGCGTAGCGCCTCGTGCGTGACGAAGGCGTTGAAGGTGTCGGCATCCATCGGCGCGATGATCATGCCTTCCTGGCGGATGCGGTCCTGGTTGTCGGGCTGCGTCATGCCGGCATTGATCACGGCGTTGACCTTGCGGACGATGTCGGCGGGAAGCCCGGCCGGACCGGCAAGCCCGAACCAGTTGGTCGCTTCGAGCCTGTAACCGAGTTCCTTGAAAGTCGGCACGTCGGGATAGTCCTGCAATCGCTCGCTGCCGGTTTGCGCCAACCCGGTCACGGTAGCGCCTTGGAGCTGCGGCGACGCCGACGTCACCGTCGGCGTGGCGAAATCGATATTGCCGGCCACGACGTCGAGCTGGCTCTGCGCGGCGCCCTTGTACGGCACCACCTGGAATTTGAGATCGGCGAGCTGCGCAAAGGATTCTGCGATCATCTGTCCGGCGCTCGCCAGCCCCGACACGCCGTAGGTCAACGGCTTCGGGCTCGCCTTGGCCTTGGCGACAAAATCCTTCAGCGTCTTGACGTCGCTTTTGGCGCTGACGATGAATACGATCGGGGAACCGGCGAGATAGGCGACGTGGGTCAAATCCTTGAACGGGTCGTAACCGATCTTGGAGTTGATCAGCGGATTGATCGCGGTGAGCGACAGTGTGGTGATGGCGAAATTGTAGCCGTCGGGGTCGGAATGGGCGACGAAGTCGACGCCGATGACGCCGCCGGCGCCGGCGCGGGTCTCGACATAGAATTGCTGGCCGAACGCCTTGGTGAGCTGATCGGCGGCCATGCGGGCGAGGATGTCGGCGGCGCCGCCCGGCGCAAAAGTATTGATGATGCGCACCGGATGGCTCGGCCAATCCTCGGCCGCAGCCGGCGTTGCATTCAAGAAGAACGAGGCAGTAAGCGCGGCGCAAGTCAGCGCAACGTATGTCCTCATTCGGCGGCGACCCGGTGCGCGGCGACGCCTTTGGCTTTCACCACCACCTTGATCGCATCGTCGACGCGGTCCTTGGCGTAGCGGATCGCGGTCGGCAGGTCGTCGAGCGGGAACGTGTGGGTGTGGATTTTTGTGGCATCGAAGCGCTTTTGCGACATAAAAGCTTCGGCGCGATGGGTCGCGGTCTTGCCCTCGCCGCGGATGCCATAGAGATAAATGTTGTTGCGCACGATATGGGCAACGTCGACCGGCGTCTCCTGATGCGGAAACGCGGCGAGGCAGACTTTGCCGCCGCGATTGGCCATGCGGATGGCGTCGTTCACCGCGTTCGGTGCGCCCGAGCACTCGATCACGTAGTCGACGCCCTTGCCGCCGTTGAGCCGGCGCACCGCCTCGACGGCATCTTCGTTGCGCACGTTGACGACGTGATCGGCGCCGAGCTCGCGGCCGATTTTCAGCCGGTTGTCGCGCGTGCCGGTCAGGATCACCGGCGACGCACCAAGCGCCTTCGCGACCGCCACTCCGAGCAGGCCGATCGGGCCGGGGCCGGTGACGACGACGCTCTCGCCGGCAACGAGGCCGCCCAACTCAGTCAGGCCGTACATCGCGGTGCCTGCCGTCACCACCAGCGTCGCCTCCTCGTCCGACATGGCGTCGGGAATGGCGACCAGTGTGTTGATGTGGTTGACCTGGTATTCGCAGAAGCCGCCGTCGGTGGTGAAGCCGTTGGCGCGGTGGCCCTTATCGACGTCGCCGTAATTGAGCCCGTAATTGTGGCACGCGGTGTACATGCCCTCGCGGCAGCGCTTGCACTGGCCGCAGCCGGCGTGGATCTCCACCGTGATGCGCTGGCCGATGCGGTATTCGTCGACGCCGGGGCCGAGCGCAACGACCGTTCCCATGTACTCATGGCCCGGCGTGAAATTCTTGTTGAACGGCATGCCGCCCAGGATCGAGGCCGGCGGGCCGTGGTCGATGATTTCGAGATCGGTGGCGCAGATCGCCACCGCGTCAATTCGGACCAAAACTTCGGCGCGCTTCGGCACCGGCACCGGCTTTTGGGCGAGTTTCAGCTCGCCGGGATTGCCCAGCACCCAGGCTTTCATGGTGTCCGGGATCGGAAAATCAGGGCTGGTCTTCACTCCGGGGCCTGAATACATGGTCGCTTCCTCTCGGCGAGAATCTTTGCCTCTGCTGCGGCGCTTATAATGACTTTCGGCGTCGCGCGAAACAGGCCAAAAGCTCAGACTGGCGCGGCCGTGGCATCATAGGTGAACAGCCAGTCGTAGCGCTCCCTGATGCGGTCCTCCTGCCATTCGTGATCGACATGGGCCTGCGCGGCGTCGGCGTCGACCATGGCGCGGTTGTGAAAGCGCGGGATCATGGCGGCGGAGCCGGCGACGACCTTGTTGGCGCGGTCGCGGCGCGCCGCCTCGTAAGCCGTCAAAGCGGCTTGGTGATCGCGTGGATATTTTCCGAGCGTCCGCGCCAGCACAAATCCGTCTTCGAGCGCCATCACCGCGCCTTGGGCCAACAGCGGCACCATAGGATGACAGGCGTCGCCAAGCAGCGTGCAACGGCCTTTGCTCCATGCTTCCATCGGCGGCCGCAACGCCAGGCCCCATTTGTACGGCACGTCGATGTTGCGGATGAGCGCATGCACGTCGGCATGCCAACCACGAAAATCGCTCAGCACTTCGTCGGTGGTGCCGCGCACGTTCCAGCCTTCGACGGTCCAATCGCGCTCGCCCATGCCGACGAAGTTAAGCAGTTTTCCGGCGCGCAGCGGATAGTGCACGACGTGGCCGCCTGGGCCGACCCAATTGGTGCCGACGGTGCGCGAGATCGAGGCCGGCACGCGCTCCATCGGGATGACACCGCGCCAAGCGATGATGCCGCAGAAATTTGGCTTCGCCGCGCCGAACAAAGCTTCGCGCACCACCGAATGCACGCCATCGGCGCCGACCACGAGTTTTGCCGTCACCGGCGCGCCGGTTTCGAAGCGCAACTCGACGTGGTCGGAGGTTTGCGTAAGGCCAACGCATTTGCGGCTCAGGTGAATGACGCCGGGTTTTGCCTGCAGCACGGCCTGCGCGATCACGCCATGCAGATCGCCGCGGTGGATGGTGATGTAGGGAAAGCCGTAACGCTCGACCGATTCCAGGCCGAGATCGAACAGCTTCCAGCTTTGTCCCGTGTTCCACAGCCGGATCGCCTTGCCGGCCGGCAGCACCTGGACTTTTTCCAGCGCGTCCTTGAGCCCGAGCGCATGTAGCACGCGCGCACCGTTGGCGCTGATCTGCACGCCGGCGCCAAGCTCGCGCAATTCCGGCGCCTGCTCGTAGACATCGACGTCGATGCCACGGCGCAAGAGCGCCAGCGCCGCGGCAAGCCCGCCGATGCCGCCGCCGACGATCGCGACATTGTCCATTCGCAATCTCTACAGGTCAAAGAACGTGATGATCTCGCCGATCAGTTCGCGCTTTTTCGCGAGTTTTTCGGCCGGCTGATAACGCCCCAGCGAGCGGCCGGCGATATCGATCTCGCCTTGCTCGCCGACCACAATATAGAGCGGCTCTTCGTAGTGGCCCGATTGCGGCCGGTGCAGAACCAGCTTGTGATCGATCAGGCTTGCTTCGATGCCGCGGGTTTTCAGCGTCTGCGACGGCTTGATGTCCTGTTCGAAGAACTCGGTCAGGAAATCGCTTGCGAGCTTGTGCCGCTCGCGGCGCTCCTGATCCTGCTCCGCGCGCTTGCCCGCAAGCTCGCCAAAAACTTTGTCGAGCTCCGACATCACAGAATGAAGCTCACCGAGCCGAGCAGGCCCAGCTGTTGCGCATCGAGAATGGCGCGGCGCTCGGCGATCTTGAGGCGGCCACCCTGGCGCTTGAGCTTGTAGCGGTAGTGGCCGACAAAGACGCGGTCGAGATCGTTGTGGCGGTAGCGGTGAATGATGAAATTCGCCGCCGCGGAAATGACGTCGCCGTCGACGCCGGTGATACGCACATTGCCGATCATGCGCCGCGTCCGCGACAGCGGATATTCGGCATGACAGTTCGGATCCTTCAGCCGGATCACGCGCTCGCGCAGCCGCACGATGTCGTCGGCGATGGTGAACAGCGCGTAGCGCGCATCGGCGTCGGGCTTGTCGTTCGGAGGCACGTAATAGGCCGCGTCGTCGGTGAGGAGTTCCAGCCAGTCATCGAGCCGCCAGGAATCGAGCAGGTCCGCCTCTTGATAGAACAAATCCTCGACTTCGGCGCGCGACACCGTCGAGGCAACGAGCTCGTTCATGCCCGCGTCTCCATCAGCTCGTTCCACTTGCGCCAGAACACGCGCAGATGGCCCTCGTCGGTGGCGAGCTGCTGGTCGCCGGCTTTGGCCATGCCGCGCGACAGGTCCGACCACGGCACCTCGCGCCAGGCGGCAAAGCCGAGTTGCGCCGCTTCGAGCGCGGCGACGTCGTCAGGCGTGGCGAAGCCGCCGGGACCGTAGAAGGTGAGAAAGGCGTGCAGCCTTCGCGCGCGCTGCGCCTCGGTCTCCTCGACCGGCCCGAGCGCCCATGCGGTGACGTGCATGCGGTCCGGCGCCACCGGATAGAAGTGGCGCACCGTGACCGAGGAACCGTCGTTGATGACGAGATTGGGAAAGATCGCGAGATTGCGGTTGGTATCGGCAACGCGCGCGGCACGCGCCGAGCCGAGCCGCGCCACCAGCTCGTTGCGCAGCGCGTCGATGTCGGCCTTGGCGTCTTCGCCGTAAACCGAAATCCATTTCGCCACCGGCCGGCCGCGATAGTTCGGATTGTCGGTCGTCAGATGGCCGTTGCCCAGATCGCGGCCAAAACCGCGCGTCGGCAACAGCTCGCCCTTTGGCGGCGTGACGTTGACGCCGGAATTGCGCATGTAATTGAGCCAGGTCGAGTGCGTGGATATCAGATGGTAATCGTCGACGCTGTTCTCGACCAAAAGCTTCCAGTTCGCCCGGATGTCGTATTCTTGCGTCCCGGAAATGATCTGCATCTTTCCCGACGGCGATTGATCGATGACGAGATCGATATAGTCCTTGGCCTTGCCGAGATAGGAGTCGAGATCGATCGTCTCGCGGTCGAAATTGGCAAAGTAGAAATCCCGGTAGGCTTCGAGCCGCGGCACCGGCACCAGGCCCATTTCGCTTTTGTCGAACGCCTCGCCATAGGCATCCTCGCCCGGCACCGATTTGAGCCGGCCATCGGGATGGTAGGTCCAGCCGTGATACATGCAGTAGAACTGCCGGGCGTTGCCTTCACGCTCGCGGCACACCAGGGCGCCGCGGTGGCGGCAGCAATTGATCAGCGCCCGCACGGTACCTTCGCGGTCGCGGCAGAAGATGACCGGCCGCCCCGCCACCGGGCGGGTCTTGAAGTCGCCGGGGTTTTTGATCTCCGAGGCGTGGCCGACATAGATCCAGCAGCGGTCGAAAATGGCGCGCTTTTCGCGCTCGAAAACGTCGTCGGAGACAAAGACCTCGCGGTTGACGAAGAACGTCTTCGCATCCGGGTTCTCAACGACGAAATCGTGGCCTGAGGGCTGGTAGTTCATTGCGGGCCGCTCCATCGGATCGGCAGATATATATAGAGAATCGGCCCCTGCAGTCCAATGCGCCACGGTTTCATCATCGCGAAGGGCGGTCGCCCACAGGATTCGAGGATAAGCCGTCTTTTGCTGAAACGCGGAATCAAAATGGGCCGCAGTTGGAATTCCCGCGGCCCATTCCGACAAATGAGTAATGGTCAGTCCGCCTCGTTTTGCCACCCCATCTCGGAACTATAGACCGAATCTGGATTTGAGCGAACGGCTTCGAGGGCACGCATTACTTGTCGTCCTTCCGCCGTTCTCCAAAACCAACCGGGTCGTCCATTGGAGGCCTCTTGCGGCGTCTGCTCAAACTTGGCCGTTCTTAAGATCCTTGCTTGAAACGGACGCCACCAGTGAAACCAACCACCTTCAGAGTGGTCGAAGGGGAGAGCTTGAGCTTGTGCGTGTGCTTGCATGGGTGATCTCCCGGTTAATTTGACATCGACTGCGTACTGCCGTGCGCAGTGTTAGCGAAGATCAACGCAAGTCCTATTGCGAGTGCGATCAGGCCAGTCAGCCAGGACAGCGAGACTGCGACCGCACGATCCATCATTTCTGTCCTGTTGAGGACAGCAACGATGAAGGAGCCCGCTACCATTGTCGACACGCCCCAAGCGAGGTTTTTGACTCGGTCAAGCAAAGTGTGTGTGTGGCCCCGCTGCATTCCATCGATGTTTTTCATCCCCGCCTCCCCGCGCGCCTGAGGAGCACGGGGTATTGGGGGCTTGAGCCCCCGAAAAGAAAAAGCAAAAGCAACAGAAACCTCACGACCCAGCAGGGTAATCTGGTAAGAAAGGTCGTGAACGTTTTGGACGTGGTGGAGGTTGTAGTCGTCGTAGTCGTAATTGTGGTTGTCATAGGCGTTCGTCCTCTCCTGATGTTGGAGGGACATTCGATGCGCTGACGGCCCACTTTCGCCCTCTAGCCTCGGTCACCAGAGGAATTTTTGCTCAAGTAAGGGCGAATGCAGACGCTCGAAGCCCCTGTCGCGTCGGTGGCGACAGGAGTTTTATACATGCCCACGATCACTTTGGCAATAGGGAAGTATTTTTTAACTCGCCTGGTGTACGGGTACTTTCTGTCGTAAATCCGCGGTCCCCCGTTTGAGACTATCAGTGATTAAATAAAACTCGTCACGCTTTTTGAGAAACGAATGAAGGTTTGGGTCAATAATACTGATGTTATTTGCTGGGATGCCAAACAGTAGAAAGTTATAGCGATAGAATAGATCGAAGTATTCCACGGGTGTATACTGACCGGTCGGATACTTAACGCTATACTTTGGCACTGATCTCTTGGTTACAAGTATTCCGATTTCCCTTCGTGCCATATCAAGAAGATTCGGCAAACCAACCCCGCTGTCGCCGAAAGCAGAGACCATCTTTCCGGTGATCTTATTGATTTCCTTATCTTCGATATTATTGAGCACTTCCAGGCTCTGGGCGGACAAGCGGTCCGCCAATTCGTCACGGATTATCTGGATCGTTGCGACGACAATCGAGCGCGCATCGAGAACTGCACGTAGATTCATGCCGAAATCGGTCTGATATCGCTCTTGAACGCGATCCTTGAGGGTCACATGCGTTCTCTTGTCCATTACGACAACTCCCAAGGTGACCGCACGCCACGCAATCCATTCGCGGACTACCCTACTCATAACAGTGTATGAACCTACTCTTGGTTCCGGTCAAGATGCGGGAATCTGCCTGGAATCTTCCACAGAGATTCCCCCAATTTCCGTCAACGTGGGGAAATCTTCCCGGAATCTTCCTGGAAATACCCGCGGCGGTTCCGGGAACCTTGTTCCACAGCTTATGATACGGCAGTATGGGGCGGGGATTTTTAAGGGGCAGGCTAGTTTCACGATGCCAGATTCTTTGCAGCCGGCCGGCGGTCGACTTGCCGCTGGTCGGGCGATTGAGATTACCGAAGCGACAATTATCAACCTGCTGGCGGAGGGTTTTGGGATTCCTGGATTTGGGACACCTCGAAAGCCCACCAAGGCTGCGTTTGGAAGACTAAGGCAACAGCTCGATGACGTCTTTCACGAAGTTAGGAACGGCAATTACGACGATGCCCGACTCAATTGGATAGACGGCAAAATTATTGAACATTGCTTCAAAGAACAGCATTTCAGCGCATTCTATAATGGAATAGGCGGACATCAAAATGTTCAGTACAAAGGGCACAGACCTAAAAACCTGCGCATCACGCTTGCTGCAATTTGCGCCGCCGCATCGGATATATTGTTTAAAAAACGTGGCGTGCCACTGTCGCAAAGACAGATAGAAATTTTTGAGGCGTTAGAGAGGGAGCTACAAAAAGAGGAAAGAGCCAATATTTCGACGCAAGAAGCGCCGGAAAGAAATCTGACAGCGTCATCGGAAGCAGAGGCGCAAGCCATATCTATCGACCAAGGCCATCAACCAACAATCAATATAAAGGACTCTCGGTTCTTTCCTACCGAATCGGATGTCGAAGATGAAGCGAAAACCGTTTCGGGAGTATATTTCATTTATAGGCGTTTGTTTTCCAAGGAGAAGACGATCGAGTTTATTGTAGAATATATCGAGATAAAAAAGAGTGACTCGGGCCCGTGCTTGAGCTTCAAACTATGGACGAGAGTTTTCCCGGAAGGGAAGCATCGTGCCGCGGTCACGGGAGTTGGGTTTTTTACCGATCGTGCATTTTGGCTCCTTGGCCACCAAAGGTTGCCCTTCCGACGGCTGCGAGTCATGGCCGCGAATATTTCAGAGTGGGAACGGCACAAGAACGAGAGGCAGAGTTTCTGCACGGGAGTGTTCATGTCTCACAAGCAGGATAACAAAGGGAGAGTTCCACAAACCCGAGTTGCAATATTTAGAAGGGACCGACGGAGCAGCGACGTGAGTGACGAGCTCGCGGAAGACAAAGTAAGATTTTTGACAAGAAGCGGCATTGAAAAACTCATATCGAGCAAAGAAATTGCAATATTGGACAAGGAATCCCACGCTGGTTTTATTTCTCGCAAACGCCCTCGCGGCAAGTTAGACCGCCACGGTTGACGATCCACTTAGGATCTGCTCCGCATCGCTCAACGCTGTCTATCCGAACGCAAAGCGTAGAAACTTCGTTGCGAGCGTCGCGGGTAACAGCCAAGATTGCCTCGATCACAATACCGTGGAGCATCATCGTCGGCTCGCTTCAATATCGTATTTCCAGGGCTCCTTCCTACCCCGCGACCTGATGCTCAAGCATGACTTCGCGCCGCTCGCGGGCGGATTGCTGGATGGCCAGCGTCACCTCGACATTGGCCTTGCCCCAGCGGCCGTTTTGCAGCGGTGGCTTGCCGGTGCGAATGGCGGCGATCATGTCGTCGAGGACTTCGCTGCGGCCGGGCATCGCGGCGCTTTTGGGCAGCGCCACCTCGCGCTTGCCATTCCTGTCATAGATGAAAAGGCCGTCGGCAGAAGCGCGCATCTCGCCGCCCTCGCAGGTGACGATCAGCAGCCCGAAATGCGGCTGATGGTTCGGCGGCGGGCCGGTTGGCGTACCGTAGGCATAGCGCTCCACGCGCAAGCGCGATTCTTCGACCTGCACAGAGGCCAAGGCGCGCCGCGCCGCGCCATGCTGTTCGGGCGGCTTTGGCGCGCCGCGCTCGTTGATCCAGAAATGCAGCTCGTCACTGTCGAAGAAGTCGTAGCCGCCATAGACCAGCGAGGCCGCGGCGCCATCGTCGAATTCGAGGAAGGTGATAGCGCTGCCTTCGGTCGGCCGCGCCGGATCGAGCCGCGTGACCTGGGCGCGCACGCTGCGCAACCGCCCTCCCCCGATCAACCGCACCATGTCGATCTGATGCGGCACCTGGTTGAACAGGATGCCGCCGCCGCGTGCGGTATCGAGTTCTTCAGGCCGCCGCGGCCGGTAGAGGAAATTCGTGTTATTCCACGCCGCGATCATGCCGAGCCGGCCGAACTCCCCGCTCGCCACGATGCGGCGCATTTCGCGCACCGCCGGATCGAAAGCGTGAGTGTGGCCGACGATGAGATGAATTTTGGCACGCTCGGCTGCCGCGATGATCGCGTCGCAATCGGCGAGCGTCAGCGCCATCGGCTTTTCGAGGATAACGTGCTTGCCGGCGCCGGCCGCGAGCGCGGCATGCGCAGCGTGAAATTGATGCGGCGTTGCGATGTAGACGACGGCGACGGCCGGATCCGCGCAAAGCTGCGCTATGTCTGCATAGACGCGGGCATTGAGGTCGCGCGCGAAGGCGTTGCGGGGTGCGTCATGCGGATCGGCGGCGGCGACGACTTTCACGCCGGGATGAGCGGCCGCGGCGCGCACCATAACGGCACCGGCCATGCCGAGGCCCGCAATGGCAAAGCCAAGCGGCGCACCCGGCGATTTTGCCATCAGGCCGGCTCTCCGGCGGCGTCCTTGTCGAGATCGACGAAAACATCGTCGCCTTCCAGCACCACCTTATAGGTGCGTAGCGCGAACGAGCATGGCGGCGATTTCACCGCGCCGGTCTTCACGTCGAAGGCGCCGGAATGCAGGCTGCACTCGATGATGCCGTTCTCGAGGAAGCCGTCGGCGAGGCTCGCGGATGCATGGGTGCATTCGTCGTCGGTGACGTAATACTGGCCCTCGAGATTGTAGACGGCGAGTCTTTTATCGCCGACCTCGTAGGCCTTCACCGTTTCCGGCGCGATCTCGGACTGCGCGCAGACCCGGACGACATTTTCCGCCATGGATATCCCCTCAATTTCGCAGGGCCGTTGCGGCCCTCTCTCCGCGCCGCGACACAAAACCGCGCGGCGCTTGCGGTCAAGTCCGCCTGTTATAGCGAGAGACGGGAATTCGTTGCAATTCCCGAGCGCAAGGCGAGTTGTGATCGGGCCGATTGCCCGGCACAATGCCGCCAATCATGAGCGCAAGCGCCCCCAATCTGCGTGCTGTCGGCGAGCCGGGTTCCGAGGAGCGTCGCCCGCATGCGGCGCGGCCGGCGATCCGGATCGGCGATCTGCAAAAGTCGTTCGGCGCGCTGGTTGCCATCGACCACGTCTCGGTCGATATCGCGCCGGGCGAATTCTTCGTCATCGTCGGTCCGTCGGGCTGCGGGAAGACGACGCTATTGCGCATTCTCGCCGGGCTGGAAACGGCGACCGCGGGCACGATCGAAACCGACACGCCGGCGGGCTCGGAGCGACCGGAAAATTCCATGGTGTTCCAGGGCGAGTCGATCTTTCCCTGGATGACGGTGTGGAACAACGCCGCTTACGGCTTGCGCATGCGCAATGCGCCGGCCGCCGTCATCAAGGAGCGGGTCGGCCATTATCTCGATGCCACCGGGCTCACGCGTTTCGCCGATTATTATCCGCACCAGCTCTCCGGCGGCATGAAGCAGCGGGTTTCGATCGCGCGCGCTTTTGCCAACGATCCGGAAATCCTGCTGATGGACGAGCCGTTCTCGGCGCTCGATGCCCAAAACAAGCTCCTGCTGCAGGAGGAGCTGCTGCGCATCTGGGACGAGCAGAAAAAGACCGTCGTATTCATCACCCACAGCGTCGATGAAGCGGTCTTTCTCGGCGACCGCATCATGGTGATGACGGCGCAGCCCGGCCGCGTGAAAAGCTTTGTGCGGGTGCCGCTCGCCCGGCCGCGCAATCTCATCGAATTGCAGAAGGCGCCGGAATTCGGCGAGCTGGTGCACCGCATCTGGTCGGGATTGCGCGACGAGGTGCAGCGCGCCCGCGAGCAGGAAAACAAGGACGTCGTTCAATGAGCACACAAGCCATCGCCGCCAGCCCGGCAAAAGATTTTTCCCTCTCCATGCGCGCGCGCGAGCGCATCTTGGGCATCGCCTCGCCGATCCTGCTGCTCGCGGTCTGGGAATTGGCGGCTCGTTTTCACTTCATCGATACCCGTTTCTTTCCGGCGCCGTCGAGCGTGATCGCCGTGATGATCGAGATGCTGCGCTCGGGCGAGCTTGTCACCAACACGCTGGTCTCACTGCGCCGGCTTGCGCTCGGCACTCTGATCGGCGGCGGCCCGGCGCTGGTGCTCGGCATCGCCATGGGGCTCAATCGCTGGGTCCGCGCCGTGTTCGATCCGCTGGTGTCGGCGACCTATCCGATCCCGAAAAGCGCCATCCTGCCGCTGGCGCTTTTGATCTTCGGCCTCGGCGAGGGCTCGAAAATCTTCATGGTCGCGGTCGGCGTGTTTTTCCCCGTCGTGATCAACGCCACCACCGGCGTGCTCGAGATCAACCGCATCTATCTCGACGTCGGGCGCAATTACAAAGCCAGCCGCTGGAACACGTTCTGGACCATCGCGCTGCCCGGCGCGCTGCCGGTGATCATGACCGGCTTCAAGCTCGGCATCGGCATCGGCCTGGTGCTGATCGCCATCGCCGAGATGATCGGCGCCAAAAGCGGGCTCGGCTACATGATCTGGACCGCGTGGGAGACCTTTTCGGTCGAGCAGATGTATGTCGGCCTGTTCATGATCGCGATCATCGGTTTTGTGCTTACGGTGCTGCTCAATGAGATCGAGCGCATCGTCGTGCCGTGGAAGCGCGACTGATGCAAGTCCTCGTCGTCGGCGCCGGTGTCGTCGGGCTTGCGGTCGCGCGCGCGGCGGCGCTTGCCGGCCATGACGTCACAGTTGCCGAAATCACCGGCGGCATCGCCAACGGCGTGTCGTCGCGCAACAGCGAAGTGATTCACGCCGGCCTTTATTATCCGACCGACACGTTGCGGGCAAAACTCTGCGTGCGCGGCCGGCGCATGCTCTACGACTTCTGCGCGTCCCACGGCGTCGGCCACCGCAAATGCGGCAAGCTGGTCGTGGCGACCAACGACGCCGAACTGGCCAAGGTCGAAACCATCATGGCGCAGGCCGAACGCAACGGCGTCGAAGGCGTCGAGATGATCGGCGGCAACGCGGCGCGCGCCATGGAGCAGGAATTGTCCTGCATCGGCGCGCTGTGGTCGCCGCAAACCGGCATCATCGACAGCCACGGTTTTATGTTGGCGCTGTGGGGCGATCTGGAAGACCGCGGCGGCATGATCGCGTTCGAGACGCCGGTCGAGCGCATGACCTACAAGGCGCCGCACTGGAACGTCCAATTCGGCGGCCGCGATTCCGGCGTCATGCCGTTCGATGCCGTGGTCAACGCCGCGGGGCTGGGCGCCCAGGCGCTGGCGCGCCGCATCGAAAACTATCCGGCCGGCAAGGTGCCGCGGCTGGTGCTCGGCAAAGGCAATTATTTCGGTTTTTCCGGGCGGCCGGCTTTTTCGCGGCTGATTTATCCGACGCCGATCGACGGCGGGCTCGGCGTCCACGTCACGCTCGATCTCGCCGGCCGCATGCGCTTCGGGCCCGACGTCGAATGGATCACGGAGGAGAATTACGCGGTCGATCCGCGCCGCGCCGACGGTTTCTACGCCCGCATCCGCACCTATTGGCCGGGCCTGCCCGACGGCTCGCTGGTGCCGGATTATTGCGGCATCCGGCCAAAGCTCTCCGGCCAAGGCGAGCCGCAGGCCGATTTCATGATCGCCGGCCCCCCGGCGCACGGCATGCCGCGCCTGGTCAACCTGTTCGGCATCGAATCGCCAGGGCTGACCTCGTCGCTGGCGCTGGCCGAAGACGTCGTGGCTTATCTCAAGGACTGAGACGGCACGACGCCGATCGAGGCCTACGGGGTCGATTCAGCGCACCAGAACAAAGAGATAGGTCAGGGCCGCAAACACCGGCGTCAGCGCCACGATCGACCACGCCATGTAGCCGAAAAAGCTCGGCATCTTGATGCCGCGCTCGGACGCGATGGCGTAGATCATGAAATTCGGCGCGTTGCCGATATAGGTGAGCGCGCCCATGTAGACCGCACCCATGGAGATCGCGGCGAGCGCCGGCGCCAGCGGACCCATCAACTCGGTGGCGTTGCCGCCGGCGAGCTGGAAGAACACCAGATAGGTCGGCGCGTTGTCGAGGATCGCGGACAGCACGCCGGTGAGCCAGAAATAGGCGACCACGTGCGGGCTGCCGTCCTGCGCCGTGACGGCCGTGAGGAGCCAGGCAAACGCGCCGGCGTGGCCGGCGTCGAGCATCGCCAAGATCGGCACGGCGCAGACGAAAATCCCGGCGAACAGGATGGCCACTTCGAGGATCGGCTCCCAGGAAAAGCCGTTGGCTTCGCGATGCTCGTCGGGTGTGAGCCACAGCGAGGCGAGCGCGGTCGCAAACAACACGGTATCGCGAAGCAAATCCTGCAGCGGCAGCGCCGTGCCGTAGACCGTGAACGTGACGCCGGGCTTCCACAGCGCGGAGACGATGACGGCGCCGATGATGATCGCGAGCAGCGCGAGGTTCACCAGTCCATGCAGGCGAATCGGCGCGTTCGCCTCGCCAACCAGCGCAACGCGGCGGTCCTGGCGGAAGAACCAAACATCGACGGCGACGAAAATCGCCAGCACGCAGCCGGCGACGAACGCGGTCGGTTGCCACAGGTTTTTCGCCGGCCAGAAGAAATCGACGCCGTTGAGGAAGCCGATGAAAAGCGGCGGATCGCCGAGCGGCGACAGCGCGCCGCCGATATTGCCGACCAGGAAGATGAAGAACACCACGACATGGACGTTGTGCAGCCGCGCCGCATTGGCCCGGATGAGCGGCCGAATCAAAATCATGGCGGCGCCGGTGGTGCCGACGACGCTGGCAATGAGCGTACCGAAGAGGAGCGTCAGCGCATTGACCAGCGGCGTGCCGCGCACCGTGCCTGAGACCACGATGCCGCCGGCGACCACATAGAGCGTGAACAGGATGGCGATGAAGCCGAGATAGTCGCCAAGCAGCGCGTGCGCCAAGGCAGAAATCGCGGTATCGACGCCGCGCAGCGCCGCGAGCGGGACGAGCGTCAGCGCCGCCCAGACGAAGGCGAATTTGCCGTAGTGGTGATGCCAGGCGCGCCGGATGACAAGCGGCGCGAACGCAATGGTCAGCAAAATGCCGACGAACGGCAGCTCCCACAGCCAGGACAATGTAGCGCCGTCGAGGGCTGCGGCCTGGGCCGCGCCGGGCAGGAATACCGCGATGACCAGGACGGCGATGAGGCGTGCGTGCATGGCGGCAAGACTTTGCCACGGGCGCGCGGCGATTGCATTATGGCCATGACGATAACTCGCCCCAGCCGGAGAGGAGACACCCGTGGCCATCCATCGCTTCGAAAATCCTTCGACCATGCCGCCGACGCGCGGCTATACCCACGTGGTCGAGAGCACGAGCCCGTGCCGCACCATTTACATCTCCGGCCAGCTCGGCATGACGGTGGACGGCAAATTCGCCGGCTCCCCGGGCGACTTCCGCGCCCAGGCCACCCAATGTTTTGAGAATTTGCAGCACGCGCTGGCTGCAGTCGGCGCCACTTTCGAGCACGTGGTGAGGGTGACCAATTATTTTGTCGACATGGCGCACCTGCCGATCTACTTCGAAGTGCGCGACCGCTACGTCGACACCAAAGCGCCGCCGGCCTCGACGGCCATCCAGATTGCGAAGCTGGCGCGCGAGGGGGCATTGTTCGAGATCGAGGCGATCGCGGTCGTGCCGCAGAAATAACGGCTGAAACCACAGGCGAGGAAAACATGACAATCGAAAATAGAAATTTCGTGGTGCGGGCCGCTGCAACGGCCGGCGCCGCCGCTGTGGCACTGACGCTGTCGCTCGGCGCGGCATCGGCGCAGGACAAAATCTACACCATGAAGATATCGCTGCCGACGTTGAACGATCCGAGTTACTTCTTCGCCAAGAGTTACGCGGCGGCGCTGGAGAAGGATTCCGGCGGCCGCATCAAGCCTGAAATCTACCCGGCGAGCCAGCTCGGCGCGATCCCGCGGCAGATCGAGGGTACGCAATTCGGCGCCATCCAGTGCGCGATCATTCCGCCCGAATTCTTCGTCGGCGTCGACGAGCGCTTCGAGCTGATGGCGGCGCCGGGGCTGGTCAGCACCATGGATCAAGGCCAGCGCCTCGCCGCCGATCCCGACGTGCTCAAGCTGATGCTCGGGCTCGGCGCCGACAAGGGGCTGCACGGCGTCGCGCTGTTCATGAACGCGCCGTCCTCGCTGATCTCAAAAACGCCGATCCGCCATCTCGCCGATTTCAAGGGCAAGAAGATGAGGGTCATGGCGTCGAAATTCCAGACGCTGCCGATTGAGCGGCTGGGCGCCACGCCGGTGGCGATGACGCTGGGCGACGTCGTGCCGGCCATTCAGCAGGGCGCGGTCGACGGCGCCGTCGGCGGCATCGTGGTGTGGACGCCGATGCACTTTCAGGACGCGGCGAAATACGTCACCGAGACCGGCCAGCCCGCCGTCTTCGTCGTCGCCGAGGTCAGCAAGAGCTGGTACGACGCGCTGCCCGCGGATCTGCAGAAGATCGTCGATAGCGACGCAGCCGCGGCGCAAGCGGCGATCGGACCGGTGGCAAGCGATATCGTCGCCAAGGCGCGCAAAGGCTGGACCGACTCTGGCGGCGAATTGATCAGCCTGCCGCCCGACGAGGAGGCCGAGCTGATGAAGACGTTCCTCGCCACCGGCGCGGAAGTCGCGAAAGCAAAGCCGGCGATCGAAGCGGCCTATAAGATCGTGACCGACGCGGCGCAACGGACACGTTGAGGCTCCGCTCAGCGGCGCGCGAAGATGATCAGGATTACGCCGACAACTGCCAATGCGCCGCCGTAATAGATCCATTGGCTTTGGCTGATCATAAAGCTCGATGCGGGCCAGGGGATGTAGCCCGAACCCTGGCCCATCCAGAGCAGTCCCATGGCCAGGGCGATGATGCCGATGAGTGTCAGCGCTGTTTTCATGTTTTCACCAGACCGTCATCAATGCGCCGCGTCCCAATTGTCCGCGGCATGCGCTTCGACCTGCAACGGCACCGAGAGCGACAGTGCCGGCAGCGGTGCATCGACCATCACGCTGGTGACCACCGGCAACGTCTTCTCGACTTCGGCGTCCGGCACCTCGAACACCAGTTCGTCGTGCACCTGCAGCAGCATCTGCGCGTTGAGCTTTTTCTTCGTCAGCGTCGCGTCCATGCGGATCATGGCGCGGCGGATGATGTCGGCGGCGGTGCCTTGCAGCCGCGCATTGATCGCCGCGCGTTCGTTGAAGGCGCGGATCGACGCATTTGAAGCGCCGATGTCGGGATAGTGGCATTTGCGGCCGAACAGCGTTTCCACAAAGCCGTGCTTTTTCGCGAACGCTTTCGTCTCTTCGATATAGTCGCGGATGCCGGGAAAACGCTCGAAATATTTTCGGATATAGGCGCCGGCCTCCTCGCGCTCGATGCCCAATTGGTTGGCGAGCCCAAAGGCCGAAATGCCGTAGATGATGCCGAAATTGATCGCTTTCGCCCGGCGGCGAACTTCGGCGGGCATGTTCTTGACCGGCACGCCGAACATCTCCGACGCCGTCATGGCGTGGATGTCCAGCCCGTCGCGAAACGCCTTGCGCAATTGCTCGATGCCGGCGATCTCGGCAAGGAGCCGCAGCTCGATCTGGGAATAGTCGGCGGAGACGAGTTTCATGCCGCGGTCGGCAATGAAGGCGCGGCGGATTTTGCGGCCGTCTTCGGTGCGAATCGGGATGTTCTGCAAATTTGGTTCGGACGACGACAGCCGGCCGGTCGTGGTGGCGGCGAGTGCGTAGCTGGTGTGCACGCGGTGCGTCGTCGGGTTGACGTAGTCGGGCAGCGCGTCGGTATAGGTCGATTTCAGTTTCGACACCTGCCGCCAGTCGAGAATTTTTTGCGGCAATTCGTAGCCCTGCTCGGCCAGTTCGTCCAAGACGCGCGCGCCGGTCGCCCACTGCCCGGTCTTGGTCTTGGTGCCGCCGGGTAGCCCTAGTTTGCCGAACAGAATGTCGCCCATTTGCTTGGGCGAACCGACATTGACGGTTTCGCCGGCGAGCTTGTTGATCTCCGCTTCAAGGCCGGCGGCTTCCTGCGCGAACTCGCCGGACAGCCGGGAGAGCACCTGGCGATCGATCGAAATGCCGCGCCGCTCCATGTCGGCGAGCACGCGCAAGAGCGGCCGCTCCAGGGTTTCGTAGACATTGAGCATGTGCTCGTCGATGAGCCGGGGTTTGAGCACCTGCCACAGCCGCAGCGTCGCATCGGCGTCTTCGGCGGCATATTCGGTCGCCTTGTCGATCTCGACGCAGTCGAACGTCATCCTGGTCTTGCCGGCCTTGGTCACCTCGTTGAAGTCGATGGTGCGGTGATTGAAGTAGCGCTGCGCCAGCGGATCGAGGCCGTGGTCGGAGCGGCCGGCATCGACCACATACGACATCAGCAGCGTGTCGTCGTAGGACGCGATCTCGATGCCGCGCACGGCAAAAATCTGAAAGTCGAATTTCAGATTCTGGCCGATCTTGAGCACGCCCTTGTCCTCGAGCAGCGGTTTTATGGCGTCAAGCGCTGCGCGTTCGGGAATTTGATCGGGCGCGACCTCGCCCTGGAACAGGCCGCCGCTGCCGTCGCCGCCCTGGCGATGCGACAACGGCACGTAACAGGCTTCGTTCGCCGCGAGCGCCAGCGAGAAGCCGCACAGCGCCGCCTGCATCGGATCGAGGCTGGTGGTCTCGGTGTCGATGGCAATAAAACCTTGGTCGCGGGCGCGCTCGATCCAGGCCTTGAGCCGGTCGAGGCTTCGCACCGTTTCATATTTGGAGCGATCGAATTTTTGGCTGTGCGCAATGTCGAGCCGCGCGGCGGCAAGCGCTTGCGGCGTCAACTGGCCGTTCGCACTTTCACCTCTCCCCTTGCGGGAGAGGTCGGCCGGCGCAGCCGGCCGGGTGAGGGCCGTCGGCGCCGGGGTGCTCGGGCCCTCACCTGGCTCGGCCCGTTGGGCCGAGCCGTCCTCTCCCGCAAGGGGAGAGGATTTTGCGCCACCCACCGCAAGCTTTGCATCCGGCTCGATCTCGGCGACGTCGATGCTGGAAAACTCGGCGACGCGGCGCGTCAATGAGCTGAACTCCATCGCCTTGAGGAAGGCGATCAGCCGCTTGTGGTCGGGCTCGTGCACGGCGAGATCGCCGATCGACACGTCGAGCTTCACGTTGGTGTCGAGCGTGACGAGCTTCTTCGACAGCCGCGCCTTGTCGGCATTGTCGATGATCGCCTGGCGGCGCTTGTCCTGCTTGATCTCGCTGGCGCGCTTGAGCAGGGTTTCGAGATCGCCGTATTCGTTTATCAGCAGCGCCGCGGTCTTCTGGCCGATGCTCGGCACGCCGGGCACGTTGTCGGTGGAATCGCCGATCAGCGCCTGCACCTCGATGACCTTGTCCGGCGGCACGCCGAATTTCTCGATCACTTCGGCGCGACCGATCTTCTTGTCCTTCATGGTGTCGTACATGACGACGCGGTCGTTGACGAGCTGCATCAAATCCTTGTCCGACGAGACGATGGTCGAGGTGGCGCCGGCCTCGCAGGCTTGGCGCACATAGGTCGCGATCAGGTCGTCGGCCTCGAAACCCGCCTGCTCCAGGCAGGGCAGATCGAAGGCGTGCACCGCTTGCCGGATCAGGCCGAATTGCGGTTTGAGATCGTCGGGCGGGTCCGGCCGGTGCGCCTTGTAGTCGGGGTACATTTCGGTGCGGAACGTCTTTTCCGACAGATCGAACACCACCGCGAGATGGGTCGGCTGGTCGTCCTTCATCTCACGCAACAGCTTCCACAGCATGTTGCAGAAGCCGAACACGGCATTGAGCTGCAGCCCGTCCGACTTGCGGTTGATCGGCGGCAGCGCGTGATAGGCGCGGAAAATGTAGCCGGAGCCGTCGACCAGGAAGAGATGGTCGCCCTTCTTCAACGGCTTGGCGGCGCTTGGCGGCTTTTGCGGCTTTGGCGGTGTTTTTTGTGCGGCTGGCATGATGGCGAATAATATAAGGGTTTTGCCGGGATAATCACGGGTTCAATGTCAGCTGTGGACGCCTCCTCGCTTCCGATCGACGCCGCGCTGCCGAACCTGACCGCGGCCTTGCGCGGCAACACTGCGGCCGTGCTGGTGGCGCCGCCGGGTGCCGGCAAGACAACGCGGGTGCCATTGGTGCTGGCGCGCGAAGATTGGGCGCAAAAAGCACGCCGGATTCTGGTCCTCGAGCCGCGCCGGCTTGCCGCACGCGCTGCAGCCGACCGCATGGCGCAGACGCTGGGCGAGCGCGTCGGCGACACGGTGGGATTACGCGTTCGCTTCGGCTCGAAAATCTCGGCCCGCACCCGGATCGAGATCATCACCGAAGGCGTCTTCACCCGGCTGATCCTCGACGATCCCATGCTCGACGGCGTCTCAGCCGTGATCTTCGACGAGTTCCACGAGCGCTCGCTCGATGCCGATCTCGGGCTGGCGCTGGCCCGCGACGTGCAGCAGGGCTTGCGCGAGGATTTGCGCATCCTCGTCATGTCGGCGACCATCGACGGCGCGCGCATTGCAAAATTACTCGGCGACGCGCCGGTGATTGCCAGCGAAGGCCGCGCCTTTGCGGTCGAGACCCACTATGTCGGCCGCGACACGCGGCCGATCGAGCCGCAGGTCGCCGACACGATTTTGCGCGCCATGCGCGCCGACACCGGCTCGCTGCTCGCGTTCCTGCCCGGCGCCGCCGAAATCCGCCGCGCCAAATCTCTGCTCGAAGGCCGCGTCGAGCCTTCGACCGACGTGGTCGCGCTCTATGGCGCGCTGACCGGCGACGAGCAGGATCGCGCCATTGCGCCTGCAATACCCGGCCGCCGCAAGATCGTGCTAGCGACGTCGATTGCCGAGACCTCGATCACCATCGAGGGCGTGCGCATCGTGGTCGATAGCGGCCTCGCCCGCGTGCCCCGCTACGAGCCCGATGTCGGGGTGACGCGGCTCGAAACCGTGCGGGTGTCGCGCGCCGCCGCCGACCAGCGCCGCGGCCGCGCTGGACGCACCGAGCCCGGCGTCTGCTATCGGCTATGGGACGAGCCGCAGACCGCGGCGCTGGAGCCCTTCGCCCGGCCCGAAATCCTCGCCGCCGATCTGTCGTCCTTCGCGCTCGATCTGGCCGCCTGGGGCGGCGGCCCGGACCAGTTCGCCTTTCTCGATCCGCCGCCGCGCGCTGCGCTCACCGAGGCCAAAGCACTGTTGACCGAACTCGGCGCCATCGACGGCGATGGCCGCATCACGGCCGAGGGTAAACTGTTGCGGCGCCTGCCGCTGCCGCCGCGGCTGGCGCGCATGGTGGTCGATGCCGGCGCGGAAGGTGACGCCCTGCCCGCCGCGGAAATTGCCACCCTCATCGGCGAACGCGGCCTCGGCGGCGACGATGTCGATCTGCGCGAGCGCCTCAATGAGCTGCGCCGCGACCGCTCACCCCGGGCGCGCGACGCCCGCGCCATGGCGCAGCGCTGGGCGGAGATACCTCCCTCCCAACAAGGAGGCGGGGAATCGAGCGTCGGGATCCTGCTTGCCCTCGCTTACCCCGAGCGCATCGCCAAGAACCGCGGCGGCGCGGCGGGCGCGTTCCTGCTCGTCAACGGCCGCGGCGCCAATGTTGATCCCGCTTCCCCGCTGGCGCGCGAACCGTTCCTCGCCGTTGCCGAGCTTGCCGGGACGGCGGCGCAGGGTCGCATCCTCTCCGCCGCGCCGATCACGCTGGCCGAGATCGAGCAGCGTTTTTCCGACCGCATCGAAGCGCGCGAGGAGATCGCGTTCGACGCCGCGAGCGCAAGCTTGCGCGGGCGAAGGAGCCGGCGGCTCGGCGCCATTGCGCTGTCCGATCAGCCGATGCCCGTCGTCGCCAATGACGACACCGCGCAAAAGCTCGCCGCCGGCATCGCTAATCTGGGCATTGGTCGATTGCCCTGGACCAAATCGCTGCAGCAATGGCGTGACCGGGTCCTGTTCTTGCGCGCAAGCGAAGGCGAGGAATGGCCCGACCTGTCCGATGCTGCGCTCGCGCAAACCGCAAACGCCTGGCTCGCGCCGGCGCTCGCGGCCAAAACCGCGCTCGGCGACGTCACCGCCGATGAATTGAACACGGCCGTGCGCGCACTGTTGCCCTGGCCGCTGCAACGCCGGCTCGATGCCGAGGCGCCGACTCATTTCGCGGCGCCGACCGGCTCGCAGGTACCGATCGATTACGAGGCCGAAGGCGGCCCAAAAATCGCGATCCGCGTCCAGGAGCTGTTCGGCCTCGACCGCCATCCCGCGATTGCGGGCGGCAAAGCGCCGCTCTTGATCGAACTATTGTCGCCTGCGCACCGGCCGGTGCAGATGACCCGCGACCTGCCGGGGTTTTGGCGCGGCAGCTACGCCGCCGTGCGCGCCGAGATGCGCGGCCGCTACCCCAAGCACCCGTGGCCCGAGGACCCGGTCGCGGCGCCGGCGACGCGGCGCGCCAAGCCGCGCAATCGCTAACGAATTGATTCGGAGGTCTATCCTAAATTCCGTGCATGTTTAGCGGTTAATGTAAGGCAACCATAGGAGACCTCACGTACTAAAGACCGTGCCAAGGATGACGATCACGCGGTGCAAAATGACACGCTTCTTCTTCGACTATACGGCGAAAGAGCAATCGCTCCTCGACTATGGCGGACACGAATTCCGCTCTTCGCAGGCGGCTATCGAATTCGCCGAGGCGATTGCCCACGATTTGAAGCATTCGCTTAGCGAGAACTGGCGCGGCTGGAGCGTCGAGGTGCGCAATGCCACCGGCATGCGGCTTCTGTCCTTGCCGGTCGACAGCCCGGAGCTGGAAGCGGCCTGAACTTTCACCGGATTTGCGCGCGACGTTTAGCGCTTTCGTTACCTTTGCAACGCAAATCCGGCACAGGCATAAACGACATTAGGTCCGCGTTCGCCCTGCCATGATGAACTGAATGCGATAGCCGGATTTGCCCTATGCGCTCAGTCCTCATGATTGCCGCGGTCGCGCTCATCGCCGCCGTCCTCGTGCCGCGCTACTTCACGCAGCTCAATACCGCCCACCCCGCCCCGGCCATAATGGCCGCCGGCCCGGCGGCAGCGCCGGACCCCGCACCTGCCGATTCACGCTCGGTCATCGTGTCGCGCGACGGCCGCGGCCACTTTCAACTCGACGCCCGCGTCGACGGCCGCCGCCTGACCTTCATGGTCGACACCGGCGCTTCCGTGATCGCGCTCACCGCGGACGACGCGGCGACGCTCGGCATTCATCCGTCGGCCAGCGAATTCACCGCGCTGGTGAGTACCGCCAACGGCACGGTGCGGGCCGCGCCGGTCGAACTCGACCGGGTCGAGATCGAAGACATCACGGTGCGCAATGTCGCCGCCATGGTGCTGCCGGACGGCGCGCTGCGCGATAATCTGCTCGGCATGTCGTTTTTGTCGCGGCTGCACCGCTGGGAATTCGCCGACGGCAAACTGGTGCTGGAGCAGTAGTTCGTCATTCCGGGGCCTCGCGAAGCGAGGAGCCCGGAATCCATAACCACAGGTCAGCGAATATGGATTCCGGGCCCGCGGACTTTATCCGCATCCCGGAATGACAGCGGCGCAACCATTCCTGTTGTCCATCGTTTACGCTATTGCTGTCGGGCATTCGATTCGGGTCGATTTCTCAATGTTTCCCAAGCCAAAAGCTTCACTGAAACCGAACACCTATGCCTACGAATCCGAGCCGATGGTGAAGGCCACCGGCTTTCGCGAATATGACGCGCGCTGGCTGTTCGGCAGCGAGATCAACCTGATGGGCGTCGAGGCGCTCGGCCTCGGCCTCGGCACGCTGATCCATGAGCTCGGCGTCAAGCCGCAGCTCGTCACTGGCCACGATTTCCGCTCCTATTCGGCGTCGATCAAGATGGCGTTGGTCAACGGCCTGCTCGCGGCGGGCATCGAGGTCAAGGACATCGGGCTGGCGCTCACCCCGATGGCGTATTTCGCGCAGTTCGATCTCGACGTGCCGTGCGTCGCCATGGTCACGGCATCCCACAATGATAACGGCTGGACCGGCGTGAAGATGGGCGTCAACCGTCCGCTGACGTTCGGCCCCGACGAGATGGCGCGGTTGAAGGACATCGTGCTCAACGGGCGCTTCAAGATGCAGGGCGGCGGCGCCTACGATTTCGTCGAGAATTTTCCGGCGCGCTACATCGCCGATCTCACCAAGCGGCCAAAACTCAAGCGTCACCTGAAAGTGGTGTGCGCCTGCGGCAACGGCACCGCCGGCGCATTCGCGCCGCAGGTGCTGGAAGCGATCGGCTGCGAGGTCATTCCGCTCGACTGCGAGCTCGACCACACGTTTCCGAAATACAATCCCAACACCGAAGACATGAAGATGCTGCACGCCATGCGCGACGCCGTGCTGGCGAGCAAGGCCGACGTCGCGCTCGGCTTCGACGGCGACGGCGACCGCTGCGGCGTGGTCGACAACGAAGGCGAGGAGATCTTTGCCGACAAGGTCGGCGTCATGCTCGCGCGCGACATATCCGCTACGCACAAGAACGCGCTGTTCGTCGCCGACGTGAAATCGACCGGGCTGTTCATGACCGACCCGGTGCTGATTAAGAACGGCGCCAAGACCGATTATTGGAAAACCGGCCATTCCTACATGAAGCGCCGGGTCAACGAGATCGGCGCTATCGCCGGCTTCGAGAAATCCGGGCACTTCTTCTTCAATAAGCCGTTCGGCCGCGGCTATGACGACGGGCTGATCTTCGCCTTCGCCGTCTGCGACATGCTCGACCGCAATCCGGGGCGTAGCATGGCGGACCTGAAAAACGCGCTGCCGAAAACCTGGTCGTCGCCCACCATGTCGCCGCATTGCGCCGACGAAACCAAATATGCGGTGGTCGACGACGTGATCAAGCACTTTCAGGCCGAGCAGAAAAACGGCGGCAAGGTCTCAGGCCAGCCGATCCGCGATCTCGTCACCGTCAACGGCGTGCGCGTCACGGTCGAAGACGGCACCTGGGGACTGGTTCGCGCGTCGTCGAACAAGCCGGAGCTTGTGGTGGTGGTCGAAAGCCCGGTGTCGGAAGCGCGCATGCGCGACATGTTCAAATCGCTCGACGCCGTGCTGCGCACGCACAAAGAAGTCGGCGAATACAATCAGACGATTTAGAACCTGCTATACCGCCGATAATTGGCGAAAGTCAGTCCAATGCGACGAAGCCCGAAGCCTTCACGACCGGCGCCCATCGCGCAATCTTGAACTTGATCGTCGCCGCGAATTCTGCGGGCGTCTGGAACGCCGGCTCACTGCCGGACCTGGCGAGGCTCTCGATCATCTCCTTGGAGCGGGACGCCTCGCGCATCGCGTCGCTTAACGCGCCGACGATCTTGTCGGGAGTATTGGCCGGAAGGAACACGCCGGATAGCGATTCCACGACGATGTTGTAGCCGGATTCCTTCATGGTCGGCACATCAGGCAAGAACGGCGAGCGCTTCGCGCCGGTCACCGCCAGGACGCGCAGCGATCCGGCTTTGGCGAACTCCAAGACCTCGCCCACGGGGTTGATGCTTGCCGGCACATGACCGCCGACCAGATCCTGGATCGCCGGCGCGCCGCCGCGGTAATGAACCGGACTCATCGGGATTGCCGCCTCACTCGCCAGCATGACGCCGGTGAAGTGCGGAGTGCCGCCGGCCGAGGTCGTGGCATAGTTGGCCTTGTCCGGGTTCGCCTTGCACCATTGCACGAAGTCGGCGAGCGTTTTGACCGTGTCGGGAACCTCAGGACCGACGACAAAGGTCAGCATTCCCTTGGCGGCGGGCGACACCGCGATGAAATCCTTCAACGGATCGTAGCTCAGCGACTTGAAGCTGTGCGGGTAGAGCGTCATCGGGAAATCCGGCGTGAACAGCATCACGCTGCCATCGGGCGGCGCGTTCTTGACGTATTCGACCGCCAGCCGCGCGCTGGCGCCGGCCTTGTTCTCGACGATGATGGTCGAGGCATAAGTGCCGTGCAGAGCTTCGGCGAGCACGCGCGCCGTGACGTCGGTGCCGCCACCGGCCGGAAATCCGACGATCATGCGCACCAGCTTGTCGGTTGCCTGCGCCAGCGCGCGCGGCATGACGCCACCGAACGCGAGGGCGCCTGACGCTGAGGCAGCGATCATTCGACGACGGCTGAGCATTCCGATCTCCCGGTCCGGCGCGCTACTATTTGCGCGCCAAAAGTACCACTAATTTGCCCTGAGCCCCATGCGCTTGAGGCGCGGCAAAACCTCGGCGCAGAAATACGGGACCTCCTCGACATAGTTCACGAACGAGACCGCAATGCCGCGGACGCCAGCGTGGCTGATGTCGGCAAACTCGCGCGCGACCTTGTCGGCAGTGCCGACGAACGGAAAGCCGCCGACGCCGCTGACCGCCTGCAGCGACCGCTTCGCCGCATATTCGTCCGCAGCGGTGTTTTGCGGCGTGATGTTCTTGAGCGCCAGCATCCGTTCGATGGCGGGCCAATCGGCATTTTCGACATTGGCATAGTGGTGGTAGTCCTCGGCCTCCTTTTGCGTCGGCCGGCAAATCACCTGTCCCTGGGTGAAGACTTCGATGTCGCGGCCGAACTGCCGCGCATCGGCCTTGATGCGGTCGACCTGCTGCACGATGCGATCGAACACGCTGACATTCTGGTCTTGTTCGGTGCCGGCGATGGCGAGACGCAGCGCCGCGGTGGAAGTGAAAAACGCGTCGCAATTGCGCATGGCGAAGGCCTGGCCGGTCGCCGAGGAACCGGCGTTCATGATCACCGGCCGCGTCCCGCCATACGGGTCCGGCAGGCAATGAACGCCCGCGAGTTGGAAAAATTTGCCGTCGAAATCGAATTCATCCTGTTCCGACCAGGCGCGCCTGACGACGTCGATCCATTCCTGGGCAAATTCGTAACGATCGTGATGGTCGCGCTGCGCCACACCGAACATCTCGAATTCGCCCTCGTTCCAGCCGGCGACGATGTTCAGCCCGAAGCGGCCTTGGCCGATATGATCGGCGGTGACCATTTCCTTGGCGGCGATCAGGGGATGGAACAGCGGCGCGTGTACGGTGCCGAAGATCGTGATCCGATTCGTCGCCGCCAGAAGACCGCAGGCCCAGGTGACGGTCTCGAATGTCGTGCCGTGGAAGTTGCTCGAGCCGCCGTAACCCTTCCAGCGGCCGATCGGCAGAAGAAAATCGATCCCGGCCTCGTCGGCGATGCGCGCCATCTGCAGACAATCGGGCCAGCTCGCGAGCCAGCGTTCCGGCACCAGTGTCGCGGTGCGCGCCGATGAGCAATTGGCGCCGAACAAGCCGATCTTCAACGCGTTGGCGTTGTGCATCTCGACGCGATCGCGCTGCGATCCACGGTCAACGGTCACTATGGTACCCTTGAGGAAAGCTCGTGATGATTACAACGACATGCCGGTCGCAACGATGACCTTACGCCATTTATCGACCTCGCCGCGATAGAACGCGGCAAAGTCCTCCGGCGTGCCGGCCAGCGCGTCAAAACCTTGCGCGGCCAACGCACTCTTCACATCCGGCGTCGATAGCGCAGACGACGTGGCAGCCGCCAGCCGCTCGATCACCGGCCGCGGCGTGGCCTTCGGGGCGACCAGACCGAGCCATAGCAGCACCTCGAAGCCGGGCAGTCCCGATTCGGCAACCGTCGGCACATCAGGCAACAGTTTGTCGCGATGCAACCCTGTGGTCGCAATGGCCAGCAACGCGCCGTTTTGGATGAATGGCAGGACCGTCGGAATTGGTGCGAACATGACCTTCAATTGACCGGACACCAGATCTTTCACCACCTCGCCGCCGCCCCGGTACTGTACCGAGGTCAGCTTGACGCCCGCTGTCATGTTGAAGAGTTCGTTGGCGAGGTGCGTCGCAGTGCCGATGCCCGAGGACGCTGCCAGGATTTCGCCCGGCGGCCGCGACTTTGCCAAAGCAATGAGATCGGCGACGCTGTGAACGTGCAGCGACGGATGCACGACGAGCACGTTGTCGGTTTGTGCAACCGGCGCCACGGCCGTAAAATAGTCGTCGTATTTGTAGCGAAAATCCTTGAACAAGGTTTCGTTCGTTGCATTGGCGAACGGCGCCACCAGTAGCGTCGTGCCATCGGGCGCGGCGCCCGCGACCTCTTGGGTTGCCAACGTGCCGCCGGCGCCGGTGCGGTTCTCCACGAAAACCTGCTGGCCGAGTTTTTGGCTGAGGCTCCCGGCGAGCACCCGCGCAGCGATGTCGGTTGCGCCACCGGCGCTGAACCCGACCACAAGCCGGATATTTTGACCGGCGGAGGTGCCTTGCGCACGCGCCGCAAGCGGCCAAGCCATGGCCCCGCCGCCTAGAAATGCAATGAACGCGCGTCGCCTCACGATGTGCTGCCTCTCACCCGCCGAGCGAAGCCTACCACATTGCGGGTCCCGCCTCGGATGGCGCAGGTGTGGCGATTTGGGTAAAAGCAAGCCTCCCGCGCCACGTTGCTCGACCGGACATTGGGGCAAGGCAAAATGACGACGGCACTCGATCGCCGAGCCTTTCTCCACCTCGCGGCCGGCTCCGCCACGCTCGTCGCCGTGCCGGAAACTGCGACGGCGCTCGATTACCCGACGCGGCCGGTGCGCATGATCGTCGGTCTCGCCGCCGGTGGACCGACCGATTCCGTTGCGCGCCTGATCGCGCAGTGGCTGTCGGAGCACATGGACAACCAGTTCGCGGTGGAAAACCGCACCGGCGCCGGCGGCACGCTGGCCACGGAAACAGTGATCAACGCGACGGCCGACGGCTATACTCTGCTGTTCGCCGGCCCGACCGTCACCATCAGCGCGTTGCTTTACAAGAAATTTGCGGACGTGCTCGATCAATTATCGCCTATCGGCCTCGTGGCGCGCGCCCCGAACATCATGGTGGTGACGCCGTCGCTGCCGGTCAAATCCGTGAAAGAATTCATCGACTACGCCAAGGCCAATCCGGGACAGATCTCGTTCGCATCATCAGGCGTCGGCGCCTCGCCGCATCTGTCGGGCGAATATTTCAAGTTCCTGACCAAGATCGACATGGTCCATGTGCCCTATCGCGGCTCGGCGGCGGCCTATCCGGATCTGATGTCGGGCAAGGTCCAAGTGCTGTTCGACAATCTCGGCGGTCCGGTGCTGCAGATGGTGCACGCCGGCACGCTACGCGCGCTCGGCGTCACCTCGGCCGAACGCTGGCCGCTGTTGCCCGACGTGCCGGCCATCGCCGAGACCGTGCCGGGCTACGAAATCTACGTCTGGTACGCGCTGTTCGCACCGCGCGGCACG